>CXWL01000368.1_pt1 | contig 43980 bp, 29 predicted proteins | sample 590931 | NCBI WGS metagenome assembly CXWL01 (sample SAMEA3498368, study PRJEB10139) | groundwater metagenome | biome: water well; material: biofilm material | place: Germany | collected 2015-04-27 | reverse complement strand
GAACTGACCAGCTTTCCCCCGAGCGGACCCGTGAAGGTGCAGGAAGATCTCGTCCATCTCGCCTTTCAGGTAGAGAGCCTCGACGCAACCATTGCGTCCCTGACTGCCAAGGGCATCAAGATCACGGACGGCCCGACCCAGACAGCCTCCGGCAGCCGCTTCCTCTTCATCGACGCCCCCGATGGCTATGAGATCGAGCTCATCGAACGGCCCGAGGGCGTGAAGATCGTCTAGCGGCACCAGCCCCTTTTCCTTCTCCTCTCCTTCGTGTTACGTTTCTCGCCCGATTCGATCCATAGCCACCCAAGAGGAGCCCCTGCATGAAGAACGGATTTTTTCGCGGTCACGGCCTCGGTAATGACTATATCGTGATGGACCCCAAGGAACTGACCTTCAAACTCACGCCTAAGAACATCAAAGCGGTCTGCGATCGCAATTGGGGCCTAGGCAGCGACGGCATTCTCGCGCTCGTCTCGAGCAAGAAAGCCGACTTTGGCCTGCGCATTTACAACCCGGACGGCAGCGAAGCAGAGAAATCCGGCAACGGGCTGCGCATTTTCGCCCGCTACCTCCACGCCACCGGGAAGACGAAGAAGAAACATTTTACCGTCGAGACAAAAGGCGGCCTCGTCACAATCGATTTGCATATCGATCGGCATGGCGACGCGAGCGCCGTGACGGTCGAGATGGGCCAGGCCACGTTCAAGCCGGCGGCGCTTCCCTGCACCATGGCTGTCGATGAATTGATTCAGCAGCCGATTGAAGCGGCCGGTCATGCGTTGTCCTTCATGGGCGTGAGCGTCGGGAACCCCCATTGCGTGGTCTTCAAACAGGCGGGAGAATCCTGGTCGCGCGAAGATCTGCTGAAGCTCGGCCCGGTGTTGGAGAACCACTCGCTCTTCCCGAAACGGACGAATGTCCAATTGGCCATCCCGACCGGCCCCAAAGAAATCTTCATCCTCATCTGGGAGCGCGGCGCCGGAGAGACCCAGGCCTCCGGATCCTCTTCCTGTGCGGCCGCCAGCGCGGCGGTTCGCCTGGGACTGGTCAAGAGTCCGGTCACGGTCAAGATGCCGGGCGGAACATTGAATATCGAAGTGGCAAAGGATTTTTCGCTCACGATGAAAGGACCGGTGGCTGAAGTGGCCCGCGGCACTCTGAGCCCGTCGTTCCTCCGCACGCTGAAGTAAGATCGGCGGTCATCGTCACGCGTCATTCGTCAAACGGAAAGATAAAGGATTGCGGTTCTTGTTATTCTTACGAGTGACGGATGACGTATGACGACCGACACCCTCCAATCCAAGCTTGATCATCTGCCCGATCATCCGGGCGTGTACCTCTTTAAAGACCAGTCCGGCGAATTGCTCTACGTCGGCAAAGCCGCCTCGCTGGCCGACCGTGTCCGCTCCTATTTTCAGCGCGGCGCCGACCATTCTCCCAAAACGGCATTGCTCGTCGGCCAGATTGCCGATCTCGAGACCATCGTCACCCGCTCGGAACTTGAAGCGCTGATCCTCGAAAGTAATCTCATCAAGCGCCATCGGCCGCGGTTCAATGTGGTGCTGCGCGATGACAAGCAGTATCCCTACCTCCGTCTGCCGATCAAAGACCGTTTCCCGCGGCTTTCGATCGTCCGGCGGGTTCAAAAAGACGGCGCCCTCTACTACGGCCCCTATACGCCGGCCGGCGCGCTCCGCGAGACCCTGAAGGTCATCAAAAAATCGTTCCCGCTCGCCACCTGCACCATTGAGATCGACGGCACCGCCGAGCGGGCCTGCCTGGAATTTGAAATCAAACGCTGCATGGCACCCTGTACGGGAAACCAATCGCAAGAGGACTATCTCAAGATCGTCGGCCAGGTCCGCCAGTTCCTGGAGGGCCGTGACCATGAACTGTTGGACGATCTTCGCGCCCAGATGGGAGCAGCGGCGGAGCGGGAGGAATTTGAAGAAGCCGCCAGGCTGCGCGACCGGCTCTTCAAGATCGAGCGCACACTGGAGAAACAACGCATTACACAAACAGCGGCGACCGACCAGGATGTGATCGGCCTCGCGCGACAAGGCACCGCCGTCGACCTGCAGCTGCTGTTTGTCCGGGGCGGCCTGCTCATCGGACGGAAGGATTTCTTCTGGCCGCAATCGGCTGATGTCAGCGATGAAGACCTGNNCGGGGCTCAAGCGTGAAGGTTCTCGCCCCGGAACGCGGGACGAAGCACCAATTGGTCCTGCTGGCCGAAGAAAATGCGGCGGCCTCGGCGGCCAACCACCTAAGAGATGAAGCGCTCGACCGGCAGGCCGTCGAAGATCTGAAACGGCTGCTGCATCTGGAGAAAGCGCCCCGGCGCATCGAGGGATTCGACATCTCCAATACGATGGGCAATCAGTCGGTCGCGTCGATGGTCGTGTGGGAAGACGGCCAGATGAAAAAAGCGGACTATCGCCGCTTTAAAATCCAGACGGTCATCGGCGCCAACGATTTTGCAAGCATGCAGGAAGTGGTGGCCCGGCGGTATGGCGACTCGGAACATCTCGCCAGACCGGACCTGATCCTGATTGACGGCGGCTTAGGGCAATTGGCTGCCGCCATGGAAGGACTGAAGCAGGTCGGCCATCGCGATCAGGCGATCATGGGGTTGGCCAAGGCCCGCGGCGAAAAAGACGAGCGCATCTTTCTTCCCGGCCGCAAGAATCCCATTCTACTCAGACCGAACGCCCCCGCCACGCACCTCGTCCAACGCATCCGCGACGAAGCCCACCGGTTCGCCATCACCTATCACCGCAAGCTGCGCGGCAAGGCCTTCACCGCTTCCAAGCTGGATCAGATCACCGGGATCGGAGAGATCACACGCACCAGGCTGCTCAAGGAATTCGGAAGTGTAGCGGCTCTGGTCGAAGCGAGCGATGCGGCACTTGCAGAAGCCGGCCTTGACGCCAAAACGATCACCGCCCTCCGCAACACTCTTCAATGAAAGGGGACCGGCCTGATCAGAAGAGAAACTTGACGCTGAATGTCCCGAGATGGACAAACGCGTGATAGATGCCGTTGACCGGAGGATTTGGATTCCCGATGACCGTACGCGAATCGTAGAACCATTCCTGATACGCCACGTCGAACCCGATAGCCTTCGGCCAGTAGGTCGATTCACCTCCGCAGGGAATCGCTCCCAGAAACTGCCCCCCCTGCTTGCACAGAAAACCAGCGCCCAGCGAAAGCGTGTTGGACGACAGAGAAATGGTCGCCGGATTGAAGGTCAGATCCGGCACGGGATCTTCGGTCCTGGTATAGCCGGCCCTGGCTGCCACATCCCAATGCGGCAGCCAGGGCGGATTGATCCACTTGTACTCCGTGCCCACCGACACAACCTGGACCGTCTTCCACTGCTGCGATTGCGGGACGGTCGATCCGTTCGACAAATACACATTCAAATCCTTGTTGGATTTCCACCCGACAACATCCACATCTATTTCCAGCTTCCACTCTCGCTCACCCGTACGAACAGGCCACACCGCCACCGCAGCAGTATAAATGGGCGGAAGGGCGAGACTCGTCGAGGCATCGGCCACTTTGGCCCCGTTGACCAACAACGCGCCGCGCAGCGGCAAGACCGCCTGGCTGCGATAGACCAGGCCGATTGACGCCAATGGTTTTCCGTCACTGTTCCGGATCGGGGTATACAACAGACTCGCGTTCATCCCCACACCGGTCCCCTTCCCGTTTACTTCCACGGATGCTCCGGCCGGAATCCCGAAAAGACCCGCCCCTACTTGTTTCTGCTCAACATGGCCCTGCCCGAGAACACTTGAGAAGGTGTAGATATCGGCGCCCAGCCCCAGCGACAGATCCTCATTGACCTTGTACGCAAGGGTCGGCTTGATATCGAGCAGCGGCAGCGCGGCTGACGTCACAGCGGTATTGAACACCCCGTCAACCGGATATCTCGTACTCGATCCATACGGGGACGTGAGCCCGATCCCCACGGTCATGGCCGACAAGCTCGGGATTCCAACCGCGCCGATATTCGCGCTGAGATAGAAGTAACTGGGAAGGGGAGTCGAGATACTCCCGCCGAAGTCTCCTCTGGTATCCACACCCGATGACGCGTTCTGTTTAATCGACCCGCCCATCAGGCTGGTTCCCAAAAGAGCCTGCACCCCTTCGACTTGTGTCAGCCCTGCCGGGTTGAAATGGATGGCGCTCGCATCATCGGCTTGCGCGCCGAACGCATGACCTTGTCCGGACGCCGCTGCGCCTTGGGGCTGAAATCGAAGCGCCTGAGCCTGTGCGGCTATTGGAGTTAGTATGAGCCACACCCACACCACCGAAAGACCAAACCAATTCACAGCGTAGTTCCTTTGAACAGATTTAGAAAATCTTGATCGTACATCGTGCTCGATTGAGTGTCTAGATCCTGAATTGGGAATACGGAAATCCAGCCTCACATGCTGCTATTGCGAAAACTCACCGGGGTTGCTAACTTATCACCGCCCCGTACACGTGAACGGGAGGGAGTTTCCCATATGAACACGGCCGCATTCCCATTCCCGAGTAGCCTCTTTGACCAAGCTTCCAGAAGCGAACTTCAATGTCTGATGGAAGTAATTCACTATGCCGCACTCGCTCAATCCTCCAAAGATGTCAAAAACGTACTGATTCGCACAAAAACACTGTTTCCCTTTGATCGCTTGATCGGGGGCCTTATTCGCTTCACCCCCGACGGCGCCTTCGATGGGTTTTCCGACGTCTTAAACATTAGCTTCCCGCAGACATGGCTCTTTCAATATTGGAAAAATAGTTACGGGAAGGTCGATCCCGTTCTCCATGAGTTGGTACGCTCCAATCAGACACAGGTTTGGAATCAAGTGTACGCCAAGGTAGAAACCAAGGAGGAGAAAGAGTTCCTCCAGGCCGCAGCTGGATACGGGTTGATTGACGGCGTCACGACCGGGGCGCTCGATGCTTCTTGCAGGGTCGCCACATTCTTTGCATTCGCCGGAAAAGCGCCCGTACGAAACGACCGGTATGTGCAGATGCTGTCCTATCTTGGGCAACACCTTCATCTGGCCTTATTGAGATCCGCATCTAAGGCTTCAACCGCAACGGACAACTGCGTGACCATGCTCTCTCCTCGGGAAGTCACCATTCTCAATTGGATCAAGGATGGCAAAACGAACGGAGAAATCGGCCAGATCATTGGCCTGACAGAACGAACTGTTCGTTTCCATGTCGAGAGCATTTTTTCAAAACTCGACGTCTCTTCACGAACGCAGGCTGTCGCCGTCGCGGTTCAGCATGGCCTCCCAAATCTTGTCGCCTAATCCGTCCGCTTTCCATGTTCTCACTTGAGCATCGCCTCTTCCGGCCTCACACACCCTTTCGTCAATTGAATCGCCGTCTCTCCGGCGACTACCGTCTTTTAAACCGCCACCGCATCGACAGGTGAGGGGCTCACAGTCGCCATCCAGTCCATGAGCTGTGGCCGCTTTTGCGCAAGAATTCGTTCGCAACGGACGATATCGATGGTCGCGGCAATCGACACGGCTCCAGCTGGAGGAAGCGCGACAGGCGGCCCCAGCGGGTCACAGGGAATGCCGATCGCACACAGCGTACGAAAGAGGCGATACTCAACTTCAAGATATAAATACCGCAGATCATGAACAAGCGCCCACTGGTAGATCCCCTTGATGAGACTCATCATCATCCGAGCAGACAGGCCTTTGTCCGTGACCATAGGATCAATAGCCAGCCGTGTGATTTCAGCAGTATCCCGCTCCTTGCGTAACAGATGCCCTGAGGGAAGCAGCATACGGAGATCATGCTCGAGCATGAATTGCCCTGTGGACGGCAAGAGCCTGGCCAGGCCGAGCATTCTCCCCTCTCGGCTGAATAGCCCGATCGATGTCCCCCAAAGATCATACATATCCATCTCCCGTCCATCATCAGACGGAGAGACCCACTGCAGGGTTTCCGCGAACACCCTATGCCGGAGCCGGTACGCCTGATCCAGCTCACCGAAAGAAGTCAGCGTCTTGACTCGCATATCCCCTTCAGAAAATTCGATTCCCGCCTGCATTTCCATGCTCCCCTCCTTGTTTGGGCCCATGTACTGCCACTTGGGAAGCACATTTCTTGTAATTGGCCGATTTGTCACCTGGCGGATCCGCCAGGTGACGGATGGGCTTGTCCTCGCGTACTACTCTCTACCTAGAGAGATACGCACCACACACGGTTCCATGACCCTGTGCGCGGGTTGAAACGGAGAGGAGGATTGACGCGGTGAATGAAGGAAAGAGATTCCAGATCATTAATGGATTCCGGCAATCCCCCCCCCTAGTCCGCCGTCATCAATCCGGACAGGGGGAAGGTCCTCGGTCCAACAGCAAGAGCGACCGCTTTTCCAAACTCACGGCACCGGCCGGAGGCCAGCTGACTCTGGCGCTCAAAGCCACAGAAAAACGCTTGAGTAGTCTCTTAGAGGACCGGACGCGCATCAGCCGGGATCTCCACGACTCGGTCTTACAATCGCTGTATGCCATCGGCCTCAGTCTCGAAACCTCCCACCGCCTCAGTGTGCTGCCACAATCAGGCGCCGATCGCGCCTACTGCCATGCCGTAGATCAGCTCAATCGCTTGATTCACGAGGTGCGAGGCATCATCAAGGGGCTTGCGGATGGATCGATCCAGGACATGGACCTGCCTGAGGAACTCAGACAGTTGGCCGGCAGTTACGAGCAACTCAGTAATGTCACGATCACGCTCAGGCTGCAGCCGTCGGCACTCGACGTGCTCACCCGGGAAGAAGAGCAGGAAATTCTGAACATTGTGCGAGAGGCCTTGAGCAATTGCATCCGCCATGCGCAGGCGACTCACGCCGAGGTGACAATCAGGACGCACGGGAACCGAGTGCGTATCAGTATCTGCGACGACGGAAAGGGATTTGTCGAAACCGGCGCGCATCCCAAGGGATATGGCTTGATGAATATGAAAGCGCGGGCCAAGAAACTCGGCGGCAGGTTGCTGCTTCGCTCGAAGCCCGGCCAGGGCACTCGCCTGACCGCGGAATTTTTACTGGAACCGATTTTGGCGCCTGTATGAAACCTGCACGCACGACACTCCTCATCGTCGATGACCACGAAGTTGTCCGGCAGGGCCTCCGAACACTCCTGGACCTTGAGCCGGATTTCCGTGTCATCGGTGAAGCCGCGTCGGTCGCGGATGCCGTCACACAGACGGCACGTCTCCGACCGAGTGTCGTGTTGCTCGATGTCAAGCTCCCCGACGGATCCGGGATCGCGGCCTGTCGCCAAATCCTCGCGACAACTCCGGCTACCCGGGTCTTGATGCTGACCAGCTTTTCAGATGACGCCATGGTGGTCGAGGCTGTTCAAGGGGGGGCCCACGGCTACGCGCTCAAGGATGTCCGAACCCAGGACCTGATTCAGGCTATTCGCACCGTCGCAAGTGGCCACGGCTACCTGGACCCGCGCGTAGCCCAGCAGACCTTGCACTGGATCCGCGATCGATCCCACGCTGCCTCCGGTCACTCCCCGGATCGCCTCACACGCCTCTCCCCGCAAGAGCGCGCCATCCTGCCGCTGCTCGCTGAAGGCAAGACCAACAAAGAAATAGCGGTCGCCCTCCGCTTAAGCGACAAGACCGTCAAAAACTACCTCGCCAATATCTTCGACAAACTCCAAGTACGCCGGCGCACCGAAGCGGTCAGCTGGTACATCCGAACGACTCAGGCACCGTCGCGAGACTCCCGCTTCTAGGTCTTGAGCCTCCTGCTTCTTTGAAGCCCGCACCCTCTAGAAATTCAGGTGTCTCAGGCCCTATGCTAGGTAGCCGCCAGGGCCGTCGCAGGGATTTGGGTGGCATCACCCCCGCAGGCGGACCGGTGACCACCCCGGCTGATCAGCGAATCGAGGCACGAAGCGTCATGCACCGTCCCCGCCCTCCTTCACCGTCCGAGACTGCGACGCAAGCCAGCGACGGCATCACGCCGGAACAGGCCGTGCTGTCGACCTCTTCCCCTGCCCATCGTGCCGTGGAAGCGGCGCAAATCGGCACATGGGAATGGCGGCTCGCCAGCGGACGGATCGAGTGGTCCCCGCAGGCTGATACCATTTTCGGGCTCGCGCCAGGCGATTTTTCCGGCACGTTCGAAAACTTCTTGAGCCTCGTGCATCCATCGGATCGCGCACAGTTACAGGCGGCGATTCAGACTGCGATCGAAACCCGTCAACCCTACCACCTCGACCATCGAATCATCACCCCGGGCGGAATCATCCGATGGGTCTCCTGTCGAGGCCGCGCCGTGCCGGACTCAGACGGCCACGTCGCAGGGATGGCAGGAACGACCGAAGATATCACCCGCCGGAAAGAAGCCGAGCTGACCCTGGTTGATCTACAGGAGACCCTGGAGCAGCGGGTGCGTGAACGTACCGCCGGACTCGAACAAGCCGTGCGGAACCTTCAAGAGGAAATCGAACGGCGGCGACAGACTGAGACCGCGCTGAAAGCCAGCGAACAGCGGTACCACGCCCTCTACGAACACAACCCCACCATGTACTTCACGCTGACGCCTGACGGCACGGTCCTCTCCGTCAACCGATTCGGGGCAGAAGAATTGGGCTATCGCGAGGACGAATTAGCCGGACAATCGGTACTCACCGTGTTCCAAGCCGCCGATCACCGAACTGTGCTGGAACAACTGCGCATCTGCTCACAGAACCCGGGACAAACCTTCTATTGGGAAATCCAAAAAGTGCGGAAGAGCGGGCAGCGGCTCTGGGTCAAGGAGCGGGCACGGGTGATCACCGGACACGATGGAATCCCCATCATTCTCGTCGTCTGCGAAGACATCACCGAACAACGGATCACGCAAGAGCGCATCCGTGACCGGGAAAAAGAGTTACAGGCGACGACGCAGTTTCTGCACACCCTGGTGCGTGAGTCCCCGCTTCCGATCGTCAGTCTCGACGCCGACGCCCGTGTCACCAGCTGGAACCAGGCGGCCACCAAACTGTTTGGGTGGACCGAGGATGAGGTCCTGGGCCGGGAACTTCCGTATGTCCCGGACGGCCAGGAAGCGGACGCCGACGCCCTCTGGCACGAGGGCACTCGCAGCGGCATCCGCGGTCCGCTCTCGATCCGCCGCGCCCGGAAAGACGGCAAACTTCTTGACCTGTTGCTCTGGCCGGTGTTTGTCGAGGATGCCGCGGGGCGGCTGTCAACGGCCGTCGGCCTCTATGTCGATCAGTCGGATCTGCGCCACGCGGAAGACGCGCATCTCCATAGCGAGGAACGGCTCCGGTCATTCCTGAACGCCCTCGACGACCTCGCGTTTGAATTGGATGACCGGGGCGCGTATTTGAATGTCTGGACGCGTAACGAAGCGACGCTCCTGCTTCCGAAACACGAAATTCTCGGGAAAACGCTGTCGGACCTGCACGGGACCGAAGCCGGCGCTTTCTATCTTCAGGTACTGACCCGGGTACTCGAATCTGGGCAGCCGGAAACGATCGAATATCCGCTGACGCTTCGCGGGCAACTCCGGTATTTCTCCGCCATCCTGACCCGCATCCCCGCCAGCGCAAACGTCCCAGCCACCGTGGCCTGCGTGGTCCGCGAAACGACGGCGCAGAAGCAGGCCGAGGAATCGGCCAAAGAGCTTAATCTCGCTCTGTCGAACGCCATGCCGGGAATCGCGCGGTTGAACACAGCCGGCCGCTACGTGACCATCAACCGCTACTATGCCGCATCGCTGGGGTACACGCCCGATGAGCTGATCGGCCAATCCTGGGAACCGACCATTCACCCCGACGATCTCCCGCTCGTCGCATTGGCGTTCGATCATCTCCGCGTCAACGGCAAGGGAGAATTTGAGGCCCGCGGCGTCAGAAAAGACGGGAGTATCTTTTTCAAACAGGTTCTGATGGTTCGGATCGACGGCCCGGATAGGGACATGACCGGCCATCACTGTTTCATGCGGGACATCACCGATCGCAAACAAGCCGAACTCGCCCTCCGTGAAAGCGAGCAGGCAATCCGCCAGCTCCAGGAAGCCACATCCGCCCAGGGGCTGACGCTTGAGCAGCGAATCCAGTCGGTGCTGGCCCTGGGCTGCCTCCGGTTCCAGCTTCCGGCCGGCGTGATGACACAGGCCGAAGGCGACCAGCTGCGCATCACCCACGCCTGGGACTCCACTGGCCGGTTCAAGCCGGGAGCACAGCTGTCGCTGCGCGATTCGTATTGCGGAACCACGCTGACGGCCGCCGCTCCCGTGGCGATTCAGCACGCCGGAACCTCGGAGTGGCGTGCCCATTCCGCTTACCGGAGCATGGGAATCGAATCGTATCTTGGCACCAAACTCACCGGAGAGCACACCGTCTTCGGAACGATCTGCTTCTTGAGCCCGCAGCCACGCCTCGCTCCGTTTACACCGGCCGAGAAAAACTTCCTGCTCCTGATGGCCCGCTGGGTGGGCGGTGAATTGGATCGCTCCCTGTCCGAGCAGGCCCTCCGGCTCAGCGAAGAGCGGTTTGCGATCGCCTTCCGGTCGAGCCCGCACCCGGTCGTCATTACCGAACTGGGAACGGGCCGCTGTATCGAAGTCAATGAAACCGCTCTCCGGCTATTCGGGTTTACGCGCGAAGAGGCCGTGGGACGGACGACCATCGCGCTCGAGCTGTGGCCGACGCCGAAACATCGCGACCAGTTCATCGCACAGCTCCTGACCAGAGGAACGCTGCGCGAAGTCGAGTTCATGTTCCGGACGAAAGACCGCCGGTTGCGCCACTGTATCGTCTCCAGCGAACTCATCGAGCTGAACGGCACACGCTGCATTCTGACGGTCGGCACCGATATTACGGAGAAAAAACAGGCCGAAGCCGCCCTGCGGGAGAGCGAGGAACGCTGGCAGCGATTCGTCGCCGACGCACCGGTTGGGCTGGTCGTCGTCGGCGCCGACAACCACATCCTGAGCGCCAACAAAGCTTTTTGCGCACTCACGGGCTATTCCGCGCAGGAAGTGATCAATAACTCCTACGCGCTCTATACCCATCCCGACGACCTGCCCAAGAATCTGCAGCTGACCGAAGAGTTTTTTGCAGGGCAGCGGCACGCCTACACCTACGAGAAACGGTACATCCGGAAAAACGGCGACATCATCTGGGTCTCCGTCCGCGCGAGCCATCTCACCGCTCACGGGCACGACACGCCGCTGTTGCTCGCGGTCGTGGAAGACATTACCGACCGCAAGCAGGCCCTGGCGGAGCGGGAACGGATCAGCCAGGACCTGCACGACAACCTTCTCCAATCCCTCTATGCCGTCGGTATGCAGCTCGAAGCGGGGAAATTGCTGGTGGGGAAAGCCCCTCGCAAATCCAAACAGCACGTCACCCAAGCCATCCGGCAGTTGAACCATCTCGTCTTGGAAGTCCGGCAGTTCATCACCGACCTGACTCGCCGCACGGCGCCCACACTGGATTTCAGCGTGGCACTCGACCAGCTCGTCGCCGCTTGCTCATCGAAAACTCACACCGCGCCGGAACTGGACCTCGATCCGACCGCACTCCCCGTCGTCACTCCGGCGATCGGCGAGCAGTTGCTGAGCATTGCGCGAGAAGCCTTGAGCAACAGTGTCCGCCATGCCGGCGCGACACACCGTTCTGTCAGCCTCACGAAAACCGACGGCTCCGTCCGGTTGCGCGTCACCGATAACGGCAAAGGCTTTGCCCCCGGACGCACACGCCGCCGCGGCCTCGGACTGGCCAATATGGCCGCACGGGCCAGAACCATCGGCGCACAGTTCACGCTCGACAGCGCGCCGGACCGCGGCACCTCGATCACGATCGACATCCCCCTAGGAGATCCGCATGCCTGCTAAGACGAAACCCTCGCCCATTCGTTTGCTGATCGTCGACGACCACGAGGTGGTTCGAATCGGGCTCGGCGCCGTGCTCGATCTGACGCCGGGCATGAAAGTCGTCGGCCAAGCCCGGAGTAAGGCCGATGCCATCGCGCAATGCCGCCGCACGAAGGCGGACGTCGTGTTGCTCGACATCCGCCTGCCGGACGGCAGCGGAATCGAGGCCGCCCGCGAGATTCTGTCGGCCCACCCGAACATTCGCATCCTGTTCCTGACCAGCTTCGCCGACGAACACACCGTCCTTGAGGCGATCCTGTCCGGCGCCCAGGGCTATGTGCTGAAAGACATCGCCTCCGCCGCGCTGATCCGCGCCATCAAGACCGTCGCCGCCGGACAACCCTTGATCGACCCGCGCCTGGCCACCCCGACGCTCTCGTGGATGAAGAATCTGTCGGCCAGCCAGATCTCTGCCAAGCGATCACTCCTCTCCCCCCAAGAGCAGCGCATCCTGCCCCATGTCGCCGGAGGCCTTACCAACAAGGAGATCGCGCAACGCCTGGATCTGAGTGAGAAGACCGTGAAAAATTATCTGGCGAACATCTACTCCAAACTCCAGATCGGACGACGATCTCAGGTCGCCGCGATGTACGCCGGGAGTTTCAAAGGCTCCGTGCCGCCGCGCGCCTCCTCAAAATCCTCCTAAGAAGGCCACTCAACCAAGACACGAAACATGGGGCCTCTCTTCATCGGCCTCAAGATTCTCTGTCGCACACCGATACAGACACGTCAGGCTCCAACAGAGCCGAGGGCTCACTCATTTCCGCCAGCCACGACCCCGCATACATACCGTCGGATCAAGTTCGCTCCTCCAACATCCGACAAAGACGTGAATCTCCGCATCGGAACGGCGCGGTGTCATGTGAGGAGCTGATGTTCGATTTATCCGCATTCCGTCTGCAGGACATGGCGCTCTGCAGCGCGACGGTCCGCCAGCTCGGAGACGGCGCCACGTCCATAGAAGCAGTCGCCGACCGGATCACCCGCTTTCTCTACACCAACCTCACCACCGGACCGGATGAAGATCCGGCCTGCGTTCTCGTTCGCGCATTCAAAACGCATCCCTATAACCGGCTGACCCCGGAACTCCAGGCACTGGTTGATGTGAGCCTCGGGGACAAACCCACCAACCTCGACCTGAAATGTCTGACGCTCCTGGCCAGCACCGGTGCCGTCTCGGGCTGGAACAATCCCGCACTGTCGAGCCGGTTTCGCGTCATCCCTTTGGCCGGGCCGGAGGCGCTGACACAGCTGCCGATGTTCGCCCAACTTCTCACTCAGTTCCACATCGACCTGCCGTATCTTCAAGATACGCCCGTTTCGCTGCTGCTGGATCAGCACGCCACGACCTTCAATGCCTTCCTTGTTCCCCAGGCCGTCAACAGTCCCTATGTGCCGGGGCAAGAGGACTTCATCGTTCCCTTCGGGGTGCAATCGGTCTTCGGCTGTGGGGGACTCTTGACGACCGGCGACATGTTCGCCTTCATCCTCTTTTCGAAGGTCGCCGTCTCCAAAGAAACGGCCGACCTGTTTAAGACCGTCGCCCTTTCCGCCAAGCTGGCCCTCGCGCCGTTCGAACATCCCCGACTGATCCTGCCGACGGTCACGGCCGCTTCTGATGCCAGGGGCACACAGAAACCCGCCACCCTCACCGCCTTGCAAGACCGTGTGGCCACGCTCGAAGCGATCCTGGCCGTGCAAGAACAGACCATCGAGGTCCAGTCACGCCGCCTCGAAGCCAATCTGGCAGAGGCGGTCAGGCAGGGACAGCAACTGCAGAAACAAAGTGTGCGCTTTGAAACGCTCTCAGCCACCTCCCCCGTCGGCATCTTCGAAACCGATGCGGGCGGAGCCTGCCTCTATACCAATGCCGCCTGGCAGACCATCGCCGGCCTCACGCTCGCAGACACGCTGGGAGACGGCTGGAGCCGCGCCATTCTTGAAGAGGATCGCCCTGCGGTATTCGCGGGCTGGAAACAGAGCGCAGACGCCGGTAGACATTTCTCCCTGGAGTTCCGGATGCAACGGCCTGACGGCACGATTCGCTGGGTCCACGCCCGGTCGCGCCCGCTCATAAACGACGCCGGCCAGATGACCGGCCATGTCGGCACGACGGAAGACATCACCGAACGGATGATCGCCGCGGCCGCTTTGCGGGAAAGCCAGCAGCAGCTTGATCTGGCGGTGCAGGGATCGCAGACCGGAATATGGGACTGGGATATAGGCACCAATCAGGTCTATTTCTCTCCCATTTGGAAGCGGCAGCTCGGCTACGAACCCCATGAATTGCAAGGACGGTTCGAAGAGTGGCGCGACCGTCTCCACCCCGACGATCGGGACCACGCACTCGCCGCAGTAGAATCGTATCTGGCAGGACACACCTCCGGCTTCGAACTCGAATGCCGGCTTCGCCATAAAAACGGCTCCTACCGGTGGATTCTGGCTCGCGGAGTCTCGAGGCATGATGGACAAGGCAAGCCGTATCGTATGGCCGGCTCACACGTCGATATCACTGATCGCAAACAGGCTGAAATCGCGCTCAGGCTGAGCGAAGAACGCTATCGCCGCTACTTCGAGCTGGGGCTGATCGGAATGGCCGTGACCTCGCTGGACCAGGGCTGGGTCCAAGTCAACGACCGCCTCTGCAAGATCTTCGGGTATTCGCATGACGAACTCATGACCAAGACCTGGACCGAGTTGACCCATCCCGACGATGTGGCCGCTGATGTCGCGCAATTCAATCGTGTGCTCGCCGGGGAAATCGACAGCTATGCCATGGACAAGCGCTTTATCCACAAGGATGGCCGGGTCATCTACGCCTCGATCTCAGCCAGCGCCGTCCGCCGGGAGGACGGATCCATCGATCACTTCGTGGCGCTGGTGCAGGACACGACGGCAGAGAAAGCAGCCTTGCAGCGCTTGAGAGAAACCGAGGAGCGGTGGACACTTGCGTTTGAAGGCAGCGGGGACGGCGTGTGGGATTGGGATGCCCGAACCAATCGCGTATTCTTCTCCAATCGATGGAAGCAGATGCTGGGATACGCCGAGAATGAGATCGGCACCACGCTCGACGAATGGTCCTCGCGCGTCCATCCCGATGATCTGGACCGCACGATGGCCGATGTGCAGAGCCACCTCCGCGGCGAAACCCCCGCCTACGTCAACGAGCACCGGATGCGTTGTACAGACGGTTCGTACAAATGGATCCTCGACCGGGGCAAAGTCGTCTCCCGAACACCGGACGGCTCCCCGCTCCGTGTCGTCGGCACCCACACCGACGTTACCGAACGCAAACACACCGAAGAAGCGCTGCGTCAGGCCACGACCGTTCAAAAGGCCCTCCTGACCCACGCCGGTTACGCCGTGATCGCCACCGATCCAGCTGGCCTCATCACGGTATTCAACCCCGCCGCCGAACAGCTGCTCGGCTATACGGCCGGCGAGATGATCGGGAAACAGACCCCGGCTGTCTTCCATGACCGGGATGAAATCGCGGCCCGTGCCGTGGAGTTCGGGGCGGATCTCGGAATCACGATTACGACGGGATTCGATGTCTTCGCCGAAAAAGCCCGCCGCAATCTTCCCAATCAATACGAATGGACATACATCCGAAAAGACGGCCGCCGCATCCCTGTCATGCTGTCGATCACGGCGCTCCGCGATTCCACCGACACCATCCTGGGCTATATCGCGATGGCGTTGGACCTTACTGATCGCAAGGCCGCCGACGCTCAATTCCAGACGATCATGGAGGCGATGCCGACCGGCATTGTCCTGGTAGATGAGGCTGGCCGAATCACCATGGTTAACCAGCATACCGGCCAGATGTTTGGCTATGCCCCGGGCACTCTGCTGGGACAGCCGATTGAAATTCTGTTGCCTGAGCGGTTCCGCACGGCACATCCTGACCAGGTCCAGGCATTCATCAAGGCGCCGACGGCTCGGGCGATGGGTGCGGGACGAGATCTGGCCGGACGGCGCAAAGACAGAAGCGAGTTCGCTGTCGAGATCGGGCTCGCACCGATTCACACCCAGCAGGGACTGCAGATTCTGGCCTCCATCGCCGATATCAGCTTGCGCAAGCAGACGGAATCGACCCGGTTCCGGCTGCAGCAGGCCATCAACCATGCGCAGGACGGCATGGCGCTGTTCGACGAAGCCGGCCAATTCACCTACATGAACCCGGCCTATGCATCGATCTATGGCCATGCCGTCGATGACCTGCTCGGCAAGAGCTGGCTCCAGCTGTATCCGGAAGAATGGGCGGCGATGATCGATCAGATGTATCTCCCGATGCTGCGTTCAGAAGGCCGATGGCAAGGGGAGGTGGTCGGGAAGAAGAAATCGGGCGACGCCTTCCACGTGGACCTTTCTCTGACTCTGCTGGAAGAACCCGGCACGGGGCGACAGACCATCCTCTGTACCTGCCGAGATATCTCACTCCGCAAACAGATGGAGCATGATCTCATCACCGCGAAGGAGGCCGCCGAGGCTGGCATTCGGGCAAAATCTGAGTTCCTCGCGACCATGAGTCATGAAATTCGCACGCCGATGAATGGCGTCCTCGGCATGACGGACCTGTTGATCGACACCACGCTGACATCCGAACAACGGGAGTTTGTTCATACGCTCAAGCATTCCGGTGAGTCGCTCATGCGGATCATCAACGACATTCTGGACTTTTCTAAGATCGAAGCCGGGAAGCTCACGATTGAAACTCTTCCGTTCGATTTGCGCACGACCATCGAATATACACTGGATCTCCTCGCTCCTACAGCACAGACGAAGCATCTTGAATTAGTAGGGCTTATCGATGCGCAGGCCCCCAATACCGTGATCGGAGACCCTGGCCGCATCCGTCAGATCATGACCAATCTGATCGGCAACGCCATCAAGTTTACCGAGCGAGGGGAAGTCTTGGTGCAGATCCTCAAAGCCGAGGAAGATACGTCGTCCGTGCTTCTGCGGTTTGAAATCGTCGACACCGGCGTGGGGTTGACCGAAGAGGCCAAAGCCAAGCTGTTTCAATCCTTTACTCAAGCCGACAGCTCGACGGCTCGAAAGTATGGCGGAACCGGCCTGGGCCTCACCATCTGCAAGCGCCTGACGGAACTCATGGGCGGCCAGATCGGGATTCAGTCCTTTCCTGGAACGGGCACCTGCGTGTGGTTTACCATCCGCCTGCGCACACAAGCCGATACGCCTTCGCTCCCGGCGCCGGCAATCGTCGAAAGCCTGAGCGGGCTGCGCATCTGTCTGATCGACGATAATGCGACGAATCGAAGTCTGCTTCAGTACCACGCTTGCGACTGGAAGATGCACTACGAGAGCGCGGAGGATGGCCCATCAGCGCTGGCCTTGATCCGCCGGGCCGCCGCCGAGGGGAAACCCTTCGACCTGGCCATTCTCGACATGCATATGCCCGGCATGAATGGGCTTGAGCTCGGGCGTGCGATCAGGGCCGAGGCAAATCTCAACGGCACGCGGCTCGTGCTGCTGACCTCGTTGGGCCGCCGGGGCGACGCCAAACTGGCCCACTCAGCCGGATTTTCCGGTTATCTCACCAAGCCGATCCGCAAAACCCATCTCTATGATTGTCTACGCCTCGTCATGGGACAAGCACCGGTATCTCACCAGGATAGTCAGGCCGCTCCAGCCGAGACGCCCCTCATCACACGTCACCAGGTCGCGGAGGTGACCGCCCACATTCGCCTGTTGGTCGTGGACGACAACCTAGTCAACCAGAAAGTCGCCGTGAAGATGCTGGAGAAACTCGGCCATCGCGTCGATGTGGCGAGCAACGGGAACGAGGCGCTCGCAGCATTGACCCGCCATCACTACAATCTGGTGTTCATGGATTGTCAGATGCCCGAATTGGACGGGTTTGAAACGACGAGAATGATACGCACCCATGAGAAACCAGGCTGTCATCTCCCTATTGTCGCCATGACCGCCAACGCGATGCAGGGCGACCGTGAGCACTGCCTGGCCTCCGGCATGGATGACTTTGTGAGCAAACCGGTCAAGAGTCAGGATCTCAAGAAAGTGCTGACTCAATGGCTGAACCTATCTGATGACCGCGCTGCGGCCTAAACTGCGATGACAGACCACGCACCAACGTCCATTCTGTTGCTCGGGTCCGGAGCCCCTCTCGCCGAAACCCTCGACGCGTGGCTGCGCGCACAGTTTGCCGCTCCCCTGGAAATCACGTCCGTTCACACAGTCCCTGAGGTGCTGGCCTATCTCCAATCTCATCGAGTCGACCTGGTTCTCGTAGATGAAGCTGCGGCGCGGAATGAGCTGCGCACGATCCACACCGTCTCGCCTGCCACCGCGATCATTGCACTGACAATCGGGACGGAGGCATCTACCCTGCTGTGCGCGCTTCGACAAGGGGCTCACGAAGTGCTGCCCCTGCGCCCATCGGCAGAAACGGATCATGCCCGCACGATCGAGCGGGCACTGGCCCGCGTCAACGGGCGGCCCGGCATTCTCAAAGAGCGTGCGACTCCTGCTTGCGAAGTCCAGCCATCGCCTCGACTGATCCACGATCTGAACAATCTCCTGACATCGATCAACGGATTCGCCGATCTCTTACTCGCTCAGCTCCCAACCGATAACCCGGCGCGCATGGGTGCCGAGCAAATTCGCCTGGCCGGGAGACGCGCTGCCACGTTGCTCAAGACGCAGTCACCGGGACATTCCGGCTTGCCGTCTCCCGCTTCATCGGCAGCCTCGTCGATCATAGCCAAAGCCGCTTAGCCGGCGGCACTTCAGCAGAATCGCGGACCGCCTCTCATCTGAATTGACAGGTCGTACGACGCACTTTAGGATACGCTGCACACGTTGCCCCCAGCGGGCGCTTGAATGGTTGAGGAGGCCTGATGTCCAGCGAGCATTCGTCCCCGTCTCACACGCCGATAGCAGCGAACCGAACCACCGTAGCCCAGATTGAACACATCTTTGAAACCGTCGTGTTTGCCAGCCGCTGGATTCAAGCGCCTCTGTATGGAGGGCTCATTGTCGCGGAGCTGCTCTACGCCTACAAGTTTTTGATCGAGCTCTGGGAGATGGTCAGGCACATCAATCAGCAGGAAGAAACCATCTTCATGCTGGGCGTGCTGGGGTTGATCGACGTCACCATGGTCGCCAATCTGTTGACCATGGTCATCATCGGCGGTTACGCCACGTTCGTCAGCAAGTTGGATCTGGAAGAGCATCCGGATCGGCCGGACTGGCTGACCCACATTGACCCCGGGACGATCAAGATCAAGCTCGCGGCCTCGTTGATCGGGATCTCCAGCATTCATCTCCTGAAATCCTTCGTCAATATTCACAATGAAAACTACGAAGACATCAAGTGGAAGATCTTCATCCACATCACCTTCCTCGGCTCCGCCATCCTCCTAGCCTGGACGGACAAGATCATGCAGAAGGATAAGAAACATTGATCCGGTATCGAAACCCATACAGAGCCGTATCACTCTCGACCCATTGTTGAACGCCTTATTCGTCCTGCACGACCCCATCCCGGGAAACAGTTGAGTTTCTGGTCTTTGCACCGGGACCTGTCAGGGCATGGCCCTTGCGAACCTTTCCGTCCCATATGTGGTCGTGCTCCCATTCTTACACTCTGCGATTGGAGACCATCATGCGTCGCTTTGGTTTCGTCACGCTCCTGACGCTTCCGCTTCTGACCGGCTGTACATCGTCGTTCATCGATCTGCGGGAAAACCTCGATGTGCATCGGTCCTCGTTTGAAGCAAAACTCGCGGGCGACTCTGTGAAGGTGGAACAATTCAGGGCCTGTACCCGACAGGCCCACGATGGCAGCAGCCTGCCCCTCAGCATTGCAACAGATACCCCTGCAACACGATCAGTCAGTTCGCCCATCACGAACAGCAGCAGACTCCGAGCCCCCGTGCAGGCGTTGGTTGAACGGATTCACGAGCGGGTCGGGAACAACGCAACGTCCTTCAGCATCCTCTCCGACATGGTGGATGATTTCGCCGATCCTTCGCGTCGCCGGTTGGATCTGGACAAGCTCCGCCTGCTCACCGACGCCATCCGCCATTGGCACACCCACCTCGATTTCGATGAAGCGGCGTTGGCGCAAGACACCTCGCTCTTTGCTCGACTCCTCCTCGCCTACAACCGGGCCTACTTCGGCGACGTACGCTATGCCATCGCCCCCGACACCGCCGCAGGAACGGTGCGCGGGATCGTCCAAGTCACCTCACGGGGGTTTGTGGACCGCAGTGGGAACACCGTTCGGTTTCCCGGCCTCTCCGCTGCCACGCAGGTTGACGCATTCCAGGGAATCGAACTCGCCGCTACATCCATCGACTCCAGACGGGTCAGCGCCGACCTCACCCGCGTCTTTCTCGAAGCCTTCTTCGATGCCGCCTTCCGTGTTCCCGCCGTGCAACAGGCAACGGCCCTCCGTCTGCCGACGACGACCTCCCCCTATCCGGCTTTCGATCCGTCCCGCCCGCCCATCTCGCTTGAAGCTCTGGCCACAGTGACGCGCCAGGCGATCAGAACCGAAGCCGTCGTAACCTCTCTGACGGGGAAAGCCGTGCGCGGCGGGGGCTTGTTCGGGACGAACAACGAAACCATTGCCGCCACGCTCGAAACAGCCGCGGGGGTTTTTACAAAGAAACTCGTCGAGCACGAAGGCTTCTGCTATTTTCAAGTCACACAGCATCCCTAATTGCTTAATATCGCGCCTGTGACGAACTGACGAGGAGGCTATGACACGCACACGCTCACTGATCCTGAGTCTCGGCTGTCTCCTTACGCTCACTGGATGTTTCGCCAAGATCCACCAGCTCCCCGCTCATACCGGACAACACCAGCCGGTCTTTGCCCCGTTGCCCGATCGGGAGACACTGGTCGGCCTCGCCGTATCCGGCGGCGGAAGTCGCGCCGCAACGTTCGCCGCCGGCACGCTCGAAGCCCTGGCGAATGTCCGCTTCATGGAGGCCGGACAGGAGCGCAGCGTCCTCGAAGCAGTCTCCCATATGTCAAGCGTCTCGGGCGGGAGTCTGGCCACGGCCTACTACGCCGTTAAGAAACCGGCCAAGACGGAACCCCTGTTTGCCGGCCCACAACTGTCTCCCGCCTACCGGCAGTTTTTCGCCCGCTTCAAAGACGACATGCAGAAGAACTTTCAGATCCGCGCACTCGGGCGCCAGATCCTGAACTTCCGGGTCGCCAATCCGACCAAATTCGCCTATTCCTTCGCCGACGTCTGGGACGCCCACTTTTTCCACGACATGCCCTTCTCCGACTTGTATCTGCGCGCCCGACAGGGCGATGCTCCGCAAATCATGCTCAACGGCACGATCTATAACTCAGGCCGTCGCCTGGTGCTGACAACGCTGTCCTCCGCAGATTTCGCGTACGACTTTACCCGCGAACTGCGCGAGAATCTGGTGGCAAAGGGGCAACACTTCACGCCGGAAGGCAAGGCCAGTTTTGATCGCAGTGTGGAGCGGGCCAAGAACCAGTTTCTGCCGCTGATGATGGAAGACCTCGGCGGTGATCACCGCACGCTACCGGTATCGCTCGCCGTCGCTACCTCCGCCTCGTTCCCACCGGTGGTCGGACCGGTGACCTATCAGACAGCGGGATCTTCATCGTACACCCACGTCGGCGACGGCGGCCTCTTCGACAACCTCGGCACGGAATCACTGACCACCCTTTTCCTGAACAAGTTGAATCCGGCTCACCCGAAAATTCGCCGCGGGCTGATCCTCGTCATCGACACTTCCTATCCCTTCGATGAAGGGACGGCCGACCTCGGGAGGAGTGAAAAAGGGTTTGAAGTATTTATCGACGATCCCTCGCGGATTGTCGGCATCATGGAAGAACGGGCCAACGCCTATCAGGCGATGCTCTGGCACAGCCTCCGGACAGAAGGGGTCCTCCTCCCGGATTACGATCATCTCAAACTCATCATCCTCCGGCATACCGACGCCGAGTGGACGAAAGACGACCTGATCCCCGCCGGATGCCCGTCCGGCCTGACCCCGGCTGACGTCAAACGGATTCTTCGACAAGTTCCGACTCTCTTCAAGATCGACGAGGAGTGCCACGCGCCGCTGCTGTTCGCCGCAGCCAAGAAAGTCGTGGAGCAACAGCAGGACCGGATCGTGAAGTTTTTAGAGTCCGCGCCGCCGCGTTGACGGTACGGAGAATCGGGAATGACCTACTCGTGGAAAACCGTCCAACGCATCCTGGCCGTCCTGCACCCTGCGTGGTTTGCCGCCGTGGTGATTCTGGGAACGAGCCTCGCGTTTCAAGCCGATCAGACATTGGACGTCATCGAATCGGTCGCCGTGGAACACGGCCCCTGGTCCCCGCCGCATGTCTCGCTCTTGATGTTCCTGCTCATCCTGGGCATCAGCGGGTGGTACTTTCCGCGGGCGCTACTCTCCGTCAACTACTGGACCATCCCGGCACCGGAACATGAACGGGAAGCCGACCTCTTCGAACGCTGCCGCCGGTACCTGCCGCGCGCGCTGGGCACCGCGCCGATGGTGTCGCTCGCCGGCGCCTTCTTTCGCACGGGCCGGATCGCGTACGCCCTGGGCTACCTGCTGCTCGCGGCGATTTTCCTGGCCTGCTTGATCGTACGGCGCCGCCGGTATCTGCCGGACAAGACCATCGTCGTATCCGAACCGCGCTTATCCAGGACCACCTTCAGGAGCCTGCTGGCGCTCTTGGCGCTGTCCTTCGCCATGTTCTGGGTGTTTGTTTTTTTCCCGATCAAAGCGCCGCTGCTCGTCGGATCCGCCGCCATCCTGACCTATGCTGCCGCCACATGGATCGCGTTCGGCAGCCTGGTCCTGATCCATCCCACGTACCGTTACCGGCTCCCGTCGCTCTTTCTGGTCATGATCGCGCTCTCCGGCCTGTTCGGCCTATGGAACGACAACCACGCCATCCGCCAGGCCGCCGCAGAATCAGATCCCTGGATTCGGCAATCGATCGACGATCATCTCGACGCCTGGCTGGATGTCAGACAGAGACAATGGAACGCTTCAACCGGCGTCTACCCGGTCTATATTGCGTCCGCGGAAGGTGGTGGAATTCGCGCCGGCTATTGGACCGCTTCCGTACTGGGCAAACTGGAGGATACCCATCCCGGCTTTGCCTGCCATCTATTGGCCATCAGTGGAGTTTCAGGGGGAAGCCTNNGCGCCGACACTGGCGGGCTTGTTCTTTCCCGATCTGGTTCAACGGCTTTCCCCGCTCTCTGGGGCCTGGGCCTTCCCGGACCGCGCCTCTTACCTTGAACGGTCTTGGGAACAGGCCTGGACTGAGACAACCGGGACCGATCGATTCCGTGACAGCTTTCGGCGCCTTTGGGAAGGGCCGCAGGCCCGCTATTCGGTTCCCTCTCTGTTCCTGAACGCCACCTGGGTCGAGTCCGGCGATCGAACCATCGTGAGCAACCTCGCGCTCGATCCGGTCCGCTTCGCGCGGGCCGACGATCTCGTTGCCTTCTCGTCTGTCCCCATCCCGACCAGCGCCGCCATCCATACCAGCGCCCGATTCACGTATGTCAGCCCGCCTGGCACAGTCCTAGGAACGCGGCAGGTCAGGCGGGTCGTCGACGGAGGGTACTTCGAAAACTCCGGCACCCTCACCGCCGGTGAAATCGCACACGCGTTAGTCGCCGCGCGAGACCGCTACTGTATCCGGCAGCCTCAACCAGAAGCGGCCCGTTGCATCGCACCGCCAATCGAACCAGTGATCCTCATCCTCAGCAACGACCCCCAAAATCCTAACAACGAATCGGCAAAGGGAAACCTTCCTCCATCAAGCGGCGGCCGTTTTCTCACGGAAACGCTGGCTCCCTGGCAGACCCTCTTCAATACCCGTAGCGCGCGAGGATACGGGGCCGAACATGCGGTTGCCCGCGAGTTCGCGACGGTTCGCATTGCATTGGGAGACTACAAACACGCGGACGTGCCCCTGGGGTGGATGCTGTCGCAAGAAACGCGGACGTTGATCGATCAACAGATCGAGCAACTGAGAGGCGTGGACGCGTTGACACACGGACATCACTAATGCCTCCCGCTGGCTACCATTCGTCGCCGGCCATCACCGTTTCGTGACACACTGTTCAATTCAGGCTCGGATGGTGGCTCGGCAATCCCGGCCGCGCCGGGCAAGACACCTATTCGCGGTCCTACCCGGAGTTCCCCGTCGGGCCGATGCTGGCGGAAGCGTTCGGCTTCACCAATGAACAGAAGCGGTATGCCTACCTCTCCGATGGCGGACACTTCGAGAACCTCAGGCTCTACGAGATGGTGCTGCGCCGATGCCGCGACCTTCTCGTGAGCGCCGCGGGGTGCGATGACACGATGGAGTTTCAGGACTTGGGAAATGCGATCCGGAAAATCCGGATCGATCTGGGAATCGATATCAACGTCGAACCGCTACAACCGTCGGCCCGGCACCGCTCCGGTGGCCGTTATGCGGCAGGCGCCATCCGCTACAGCCGCGTCGATCCTGGCGCCCCTAACGGCATCTTGATCTATCTCAAGCCCTCGCTCAACCGCGATGCACCGGTCGACGTGCTGAAGTATGCAGCTCATCACGAACAGTTCCCTCACGAACCGACAGCGGATCATTTTTTTGACGCCCTTCACGAACGGCACACCCCCTCGCAGGTGTAATCCCGATGCGGTTCCCCAAAAACAGCGGGAACGGGGCGGGGTTACTCGACCAGGTTGGCGTCAATGGCGTATCGGATCAGTTCGGCCGTCGTCCGGCAGGAGAGCTTTTCCAGAATTCTAGTCCGGTAGGTGCTGATGGTTTTCACGCTGAGCACCAAGTCCTCGGCAATCACAGACACGGCCTTGCCTTGTCCAAGCAGCCGCAGCACTTGTAATTCGCGATCGGACAGGCGCGCATGCAACGACCCCGCTGCCCCGGTTTCGAGCGCCTCGGCCATTTGTTCAGCCAGCGCCTCCGTAATATACCGTCCGCCTTGCAAGACGCGGCGGACGGCCGCCAGCAGTTCGGACGGGGCGCTTTGCTTGGTCAGATAGCCGGATGCGCCGGCCCTGATCGCTCGCATCGCGAATTCCTTCTCCGGATACAGGCTCAACATCAGCACCGGCAAAGTCGGTTGAATGAGCTTCGCCTCTTTCAACACCTCCAGCCCATGCTTATCCGGCAGGGCGACATCCAGCAGCAGCAACCCCCAGGGCTTCCGCCGAATAGCCTCCAACGCCGCTTCCCCGCTGCTGACTTCTTCGATCTCGGAACACAGCTGTTCATGGATCAGCAGATCCTTCACACCCCGCCGCACAATCGGATGGTCGTCAACCAGGAGACAGTGGCACGTACCCATCGTCACGCTTTCCCCAGGCCTCTCCGTCCGCCGGGCCACATTCTGCCGGGATCTTCGCCGGACAACCCGGCGGCAGCCACCGGAATCCAGACGGTCGCTGTGCTCCCGGCTCCGGGCGTCGAACTGAAATCCACCCGGCCTCCCAGAATTTCAGCCCGCTCGAGAACCCCCCGTATCCCCATCCCGCTGATGGATTCGGCATTGGGATTGAATCCGGCGCCATCATCCTGGACGATCAACGTCCAATACTGTGAATCCACCGTGAGCACGACCGACATCGTCATCGCCTGTGCATGGCGGACCACATTGGTAGTCAGCTCTTGAGCCATCCGGTATAGCGCGGCCTCAATGGCCGAATCCGCCGGAGACACGAGATCCTCCCCCTCGACCGAGACCGAACACGCCAGATCAGACCGGGATTGGACATCCGACACCAGAGCCTCAAAGGCCTCCTTCAAGCCCAGCTCCTCAAGCACCGGCGGGCGCAATGCGCGAACGACCCGGCGAAGCCTGGCAAACAACTCATCCGTCATGTCGAGAGCGCGGAGCGTCCGCTCGCGGGCACGCGTGACGGCGAGCACGCTCGTATCGCTCAGCGCCTGACGGGTTGCTTCCAGGTCGAATTTGAGCCCCGTCAACAACTGTCCGACCTCATCGTGCAATTCCCGCGAGAGGCGACGGCGTTCATTCGATTCCACCGTCTGCAACTCCCGCGACATACTTTGGAGCCGCTGATAGGCTGTTTCCAGAGACGCGTACGCCCGCTTGGAAAAGGTGACATCGATCATCGCCCCGATCATCCGGCGCGCCTGCCCCGATGCATCGCGCACGATTTGTCCGCGGTCGTAGAAATGTCCGTATGAACCGTCGGCCAACCTAAAGCGGTACTCTTCGGAGAGACTGGTGGCCTCGGACGCGAGCGCACGCTCGACCAGCGCCAGCACACGGTCGCGGTCGTCGGGATGGATCCGCTCGGTCCAAGCCTGGACATCGGGTTCTGCATTGGGATCATAGCCAAATTTCTCGCCAGCATTCGGACTCCACCAATGTCCTCCCGTCACCAGATCCCAGTCCCAGAGAATATCGTTGGTGGCCTCGGCAACAAGCCGGAACCGCTCTTCGTTGAACCTCAACAGACCTTCGGTGTGCTTTCTGGCGGAAATGTCGCGCATAATAGCGCAATTGTACTCCCGCCCCTCATGGATCAAGAAATTCACCGTCGTTTCTGTCTGAATGACCGTCCCGTCTTTCCTCATGTGATCGGTCTCGAACGAGAATGACTTTCTGGCTTTCAATTCCGCCCAGTGAGCCGGCCAGGCTTCGGCCGGAAAGTTCGGATCGATGTCCGGCACCGTCATCGACAAGAGTTCGTCACGGGTATACCCCAGCACCGTGCAGGCCGCATCGTTGATGTCCAGAATGCGCGCCTGCGCATCGATCCAAAACACCGCATCCACGGCACGCTCAATGGAAAAGCGAGTGAGCCGGAGGGCCGCCTCCGCGCGTTTTCGCTCGGTCACGTCCCGCCCGACCCCGGTAATGCCGAGTACGCGGCCGTCCAGATCCGTGAACGGCGCCCCGGTCCAATGATAGGGAATCGCGCGCCCGTCTTTGGCCAGCAGATGGCCTTCCAGTTCCGCGTACCCGGCTTCAAAGGCCTCCGTGATCGCCGCCGAGGTGCGCGCAGCCTCATCGAGCGGAACCAGTTCCAAAGCCGGCTTCAGGAATAATTCATCGGGCCCGTACCCGGTGACGACTTCCATCCGGGTATTCCACTGACTCAAGCGCCCTTCAAGATCCAGCGCGAAGATCACATCGGGCACCGTCTCCATGATGATCTGGAGACTATGTAACGCCCGGGCCCGCTCCTGCTCCGCCAGTTTGCGCATGGAAATGTCGGCGATCGTCCCGACCATTCTCAGAGGGCTTCCGTCCTGACTTCTGGCAACGACCTTGCCGCGATCGAGATACCATCGGTACTCGCCGGATTTCTGACGCAGCCGGAGCTCGAGTTCCTTCACAGGAATGTGGCCGCCGAGGTGTTCCTGTAACACCGCTGTCGTCCGAGCCACATCCTCCGGATGCAGAATGGAGAAAAAGAAATCCGTGGAAGGAGGAACCTCTTCGGGCAGGTAGCCTAGCAGCCGGATCCACTGCGGGCTGAAATACACCGTGCCCGTCGTGATATTCCAGTCCCAGACCCCCTCGTTGGTGGCTTCGATGGCATAGTTGAACCGTTCCTCGCTTTGTCGCAGCGCCTGCTCGGCCCGCTTCCGTTCGGTGATATCGGTATGCGACCCGAGCAGGCGGATCCGGCGGCCATCCGGCTCCGTCACAAACGACGCATGAGAATCAATCCACCGGTACGAACCGTCCTTGTGCCGCAAGCGAAAATCCTGCCGGAACGTCCCGGCCGGATGGTCACGATACGCTTGAGTATAGAGGATCGCACGATCGCGGTCGTCCGGATGCAGCCGGGAGACCCATGTCTCAAAACTGTCCGGCAGCTCTGTTTCGCCGAAGCCGAGCTGGCTCTTCCACTCTTTGGAAAATGAGACGTCTCCGCTTTCGGTGTTCCAGTCCCACAATCCTGTATTCGACGCTCGCAGCGCCTGATGGAGCCGCTCCTGCGAGAGTCGCAGCGCCTCCTCCGCCTGTTTACGCTCGCTGATGTCATAGGTGATCGCCAGATGTTCCGTGCCGCCGGTGACGGGATTGTGAAACGGCACGGCATGGGTTTCCAGCCACCGGCGGGTTCCTTGGAAGCCTTGAACCTTGAACTGGAGCGTTCGCGCAGCGCCCCCGATCACATCCAGGTGCATACGCATGAATGCATCGCGATGATCGGGAAGCACCAGGTCGAATACCGAACGGCCCACCGCCTCCTGCTCACCGCACGCTTCAATCAGTTTCAACCCGGCGGGATTCATGTGCAACAGCGTTCCGTCGGCGGCGACGCGCTTGATGCAGCCCGGCCCGGTATTCAACATGAGGGCTAACAGCAGTTCCTGTTTCGATCGTTCTCCCTCAGCCCGCGTGCGCTCGGTGATATCCTCGGCAACCCCCAGTAAGTACCGGGGCCGACCGTTCGCATCAAGAATGGGCACTTTCTTTGTGTGCAGAATCTTCGCATCATGGTCCTTCGTCAAGAGGTGTTCTTCCGGAACATCCACAATGCGACGAGCGTCGATGGTTGCTTGATCCTTGGCGACGAAGGAGTCGGCTACCTCGGACGGGAATATGTCATGATCGGTTTTCCCGAGAACCTCTTCCTTTGAAAGCCCCGTCAATATTTCGCCAGCACGATTGAAATGCACGTATCGCAGCGTCTCCGCGTCTTTCACGAATACCGTCATCGGAAGGTAATCCAGGATAGACGCCATGAATTGGTGCGACTCGCGAAGCCGTGCCTCGACCAGTTTGCGCGCGGCGATATCGATCTCCAACAATCGATTGGCCCGGGCTAATTCGGCAGTCCGCTCGTCGATCCGGACCGCCAGGTCACTATTCAACTGCCGGACGATCTCTTCGGCACGGCGTTGTTCAGTGACATCGCGTGCGTAGCAGAGCACACCCCCTATCTGCCCATCCGGATCGTGCCAGGGACCTTTGTATGTGTCGAAAATCCGCAGGGTTCCGTCGTGAAGGGATGCGGGATCGTAGGGATTGTGGATCAGCTCCCCCGCGAACGCGCGGCGATCGTCCGCGTGAAACCCTCGAATCCCTTTCGTGTCGTGGCCCTCGCACAACTCCGCAGACCAAAAATCGCTGTCCAACCGGCCTGCCATATCGGCGGGAGTGAGCTGTTGTGATGCGGCAAATGCCTTGTTCACCAAGACAAACCGGTGCTCCCGGTCTTTGACAAAGATCCAGTCCGGCGAGGAGTCGATCACGCTCTGAAGCAAGCGGTGCGTCCTCTGGAGGTCTGCTGCTCGAGATTCAACCAATTGCTCGAGTTCATTCTGGAAATGCCGCGTCCTCTCCTCGACTTGCTTGCGTTCCGAAATGTCTTGGACAAGAGCCAGGTGCACGCGCGGATCGGAGGGCCGCTGCCACAACGGAACGCAGGTGAGATGCACCCAGATCGCGTCTCCTTTCTTTCTCAATAAACGCTTGTCCATTTCGAACGTCGCAATGTCGCCGCCCAACAACTGCGTCATCTGGTCGAGATCGGCTTGAAGATCGTCGGGATGCGTGATGTCGAGGAACGTGCGACTGCGCATTTCCTCGTCCGTGTATCCCATGATCCTGCAATAGCTGGAGTTGACGCGTCTGAACCGGCCCGTGATTGAATCAATCGTCGCGATTCCGACCGGAGCCTGCTCGAAGATGGAGCGAAACTTGAGTTCGCTCTCTCGAACAAGCGCGTCCGCTGTATTCTGCGCGGAACACTCCTCGCAAAGCGCCGGGACGGACGCTGGCTCGGCATGACGGGCGATCCGATCCGGTGTCGCCTGCGCTAAGTCTTCTGTTTCGTTCCAGCGACCCTGGTCCTGGCAAATGACCGACCGGGGCGCTCGGCGGAGTTCCAGCTGGGCCATGACTTGATTCGCGATGGTGCGCAGACAGGCCAGCTGTTCAGAGGACAAGGTCCTCGTGGCTACATCCATCACCGCCAGACTGCCGATGGCATATCCATCGGGTGTGATCAGCGGCACGCCGGCATAAAAGCGAATGGAGGGAGGCTCGACGACCCACGGATGATCGGCGAACCGCGTATCGGCACCGGCGTCTTCCACAATAAACAGATCCGTTCCCAGGATAGTGTGCGCACAGAAGGCCGTGGACCGGGGGGATTCGGTATAAGGTAAACCCACAACCGACTTGAACCACTGACGTGTGGCATCAACGAGGGAAATGACGGCAATCGGAGTTCGGCAAACATAGGCCGCTAAGCGGGCCAACTCGTCAAAGGCCGGTTCTGAAGGCGTATCAAGGATGTGGCTGCGATAGAGGGCATCGAGCCTGGCAGACTCACGGGAAGGAATCGGAGCAACGATCATGGCCCGCCTTCCTGCTAAAAACAGGAGGCTACTTTACATGACTGACGCCTCTAGCGCCATAGGGGCGAACCGCCCTATCGACCCGCACCGTCAACACAGTCCGCTCCCGCACCTGGGTTCAACCGGCTCAGGCGCGGCTCAGCTCCAGGCCGGCGTCGTTATTCCCTTCGCATCCTGCCACTGCGGCGTCCAGGCGAGGGCGACGAGCTTCACGGCAATGTTCGCTTTGGTGGGCTTGATGGAGATGGCCTCAAGCTTTTCGTTCAATGGATCGGTCGCGGCCGCCAAGGCGTCGCTCTCGGATTTGAATTGCGCTTCGAGGTCCGCCAGCTGTTGCTGAAGAGCCGCCACGTTTTCTTCCGCGTGCCCGACATCTTGCGACTCCTTCATCACGCGACCGGCACTCTTAATCGCCGTCGCCGCCCGCCCGATATTCGTGGCGCTGATCGTCTTCCGACCCAAGAACGCCCCGAGGATCGAGGCGCCGACGCTGATGGCGGCCTGCACCTGGCTGGAACGGGACTCCGCCTGCTGCTTGGCTTTCGTCTGTTCGGCCCGCCGGATGCGGTCCTGCAGCGTGACAATCTTCGGCGCGTACTTCTGGCGCAACGACTCAGCCGCCTTGTCCCGCAACTCGCGGCCGGACTGTTGGAGCCGTACGCGGAAATCCCGTTCAGACTCGCCCGGCTTGGAAACATCTTTTGTCGTCGGGCTTTTCAACAGCTCAAGCTTCTGAGTCCTGAACAGCCAGCCCCCGAAATCCTTATTCCAGTCGGCATAACTCTTGGCCTTGCCGGCGCTGGCGGGGAGCGGAAGGAACTGAGCGCCACTCTCCGGCGACGGCTCCAGATCCGCGACGGCGAGGTCCGCGGCAACGGCATGATCCCAATCGACCGGCACGGCGCCGTCGGTCATGGGTACCAACACCGTCACATCCTGCATCTGGTCGATGCCGCTCTTCGTATCGAAGAAGCGGATCTGGGACGATCCCAGCAGCATCGGGGCATACACAAGTTCACTCCCCTCCGGTTTGGAGCCCCGCAACGGCACAAACTGCTGCGGCACATCCGGCGGAACGACGGGACGAGCCGCGGAAATCTTGAGGTGCGAGGTGTGAGGTGTGAGCCCGGAAGTCCCTGCCTCCAACCTCCCCCTTCCAACCTCTGTCCCTCTTCGCGGATCCATCAGCTGCTTGATCTGCGTTCGCGTCAGAGGGCCGCGCAAGTACGACAGGCACCAGCGGGTTTCGAACACGACCGGCTCATCCTCATGGACATTGTTCATCAGAAAGATGCGATTCCCGAGACCTGCGAGCGTCTGCTCCATGCGCCCCTTATCGAATTTCTTCCCCGCGCTGGAGGAGGCGCCTTCCAAACCTTCGAGCACCCGCGCCTTGTCGCGCTCCGTCTGCAACCGCCCGATGAACCAGGTACCGGTATTCGCGAGGCCCTTATAGTCGAGATCGACAGGATTCTGTGTCGCCAGCACCACGCCCAAACCGAACGCGCGCGCCTGCTTGAGGAGCGTCATCAGCGGCAGCTTCGACGGCGGATTGGCCACCGGCGGGAAATATCCGAAGATCTCATCCATATAGAGGAGAGCGCGCAAGCTCGTCGTCCCGGATTGCGCCCGCATCCATCCCACCATCTGACTCAATAAGAGCGTCACAAAAAACATGCGCTCGGCATCGTTGAGATGCGCGATGGAGAAAATCGCCAGGCGCGGCTTGCCCGCCGGCGTATAGAGAAGCGACTGAATATCGAGCGCTTCTCCTTCAAGCCAGGATTGGAAGCCGGGCGCGGCGAGCAGATTGTTCAACTTCATGGCCAGCGCAAAACGGTCCTTCGAGGGGAAGAAGGAATCCACATCCATCACGCCGATCCTCGAGACCGGCGGAGCTTGAATGGCATGAATGAGCGCGGCCAGATCCAGATCTTCCTCATTCCTCCAGGTGTGATCCAGAATCGTCGAGAGCAGAATGTGTTCGCGACTCTGGATCGGGTCGGCTTCGATGCCAAGTAAACCGAGCAGACTGGTCACGGTGGTGCTGATCCGTTCACGGAAGAGTTCGGCATCTTCGCGCACATCGGCGGCGGGCGCGGCAAAGGACTTCAGAATGGAGACCGGCAGCCCCGCGTTACTCCCCGGCGTATAGATGGCGACATCGGCCGCATCGCGCAGCCGCTGAATGCGCGCGCCGTCCTGCTGCCAGCCGGCCAGTCCTTTGGTCCAAAGCTCGGCCTGCGCCTTGGCATAGTCGGCCGGCGACAATCCCTTCTTGCGTGCGTCGTCTTCATTGATCCAGGGTTGAAAGTCTTCGCCCTTCAGGCCCGGAAAAGTCAGCATCAGGTTGCCGAGGTCACCCTTGGGGTCGATGATGATGGCGGGAATGTTGTCGATGGCCGCTTCCTCGAGCAACGACAGACAGAGGCCGGTCTTGCCGCTGCCGGTCATGCCGACGCAGACCGCATGGGTTACGAGGTCCTTGGAATCGTAGAGCAACCAACCCGGTTTCGCCTGTTTCGCCGCCATGTCGTACGGGCGGCCGAGATAGAAGACGCCTAGCTTTTCGAAGTCTTCGGCAGCGTTCGACGGTTTCGAGGCAGCAGCGGACTTGGTTGAGTCTTTCTTCTTGGTCGCCATGCGGATCCTCCCTACGGATGTGCGCCACCATTCTAGCAGGATGCGGAAAATGTCCGCCAGCGGCGTTCTCGCATCGTTCAGAGGCTCACCGTACGGCACAGTACGACTCGCCTCTTCGCTCGCTGCGGCCTTGCCGGACGGCCTTTTTGCGCATCCTGCATGGATGTTCAGCGCCCTCTCACCCCTCGATATCTGTGACGGCTACAGAAGTCATCTTGAGTTTTTTTACAGCCTGCTAGGAATCGACACTTCTCACTGCAAACGGAGGCCCTGATTCCATTTCCCCTTGCGCGAACTCGCAATCCCTTGCAAGATGCCTCCTATGAAATTTCCCAAGCCCGTCAGACTGATTGTGTTCGCCACGGCCCTTCTCGTGTCGCTGCCGGTCGGCGTACAGGCAGAGCCCCCGGCCCAAAGCATCCACTGGGGGGCGATCGGCTATCCCGACCACGACCGCACGCTGGCGCTCGGGCTCACCGTCGTCGATCGCTTTACGGAGTTCGACGGAGCCGGCAACCGCTACAACGATATCCGGGAAACGATGGGGTTCAATTTCTTTTCCCTCAGCTGGACGGAACGGCTGGAAACCTTGAAGGGGTGGAACGCCAATTTCACCGCCGGCGGAGGGCCGACGCGGGATGGGTACAGCCGCTTTCTCCAGAACGACGTGATTCACAAACTGCGCGGTTTCGATCCGGTTCCCGTAGGGAACAAACGGGAAACGGACGACTTCATGATCAGCAGTTCACTCACGCGCTGGATGAGCCTGTGGGGATCGGACGACGTGTTTTTTGCCGGAGTGGGAGCCGCCGGCGGATCACTCTACTATGAGCCGTACGCCCAGGCCGGATTCCGCCGACTATCCCCCTTCGCCGCGGTGCCGTGGCTTTCCGACCATCTGCGGATCTCCGCAATGGGCCGCGTGGGACGACCGTTCGGCGGAGCGGCGTTCCGGGAAGTGGCTGCCACCTCCTGGATCGCCCAAGGCTCGGTCGGGATCGGCAACTACGCCGACTGGAACTGTTCCTGTAGCACTCCATGGGAAATCGAGATCGCGGCCACGATCGACTCGGGCCTGTTCGTAGACCACAAGAAAGCGTCGCTGGAAGAGCGGTTTGTCTCCGTCGCCGTCCGCTATGCGGCCGCGACGTTTGAAACCTGGAATGACTTGATCAATCAGAAAGACTACGGCCCGACCTTCGGCGCCCGCCTGACGTTCGATTTGCTGTATCTCTATGACCGCTGGTTTTTAAATTAGCGCCCGCTACCACTCTTTGAAGATCAGAAACACCGCCCCGATCATGAGGCCGAACCCCGCCAGATAGTTCCACTTCAGCGGCTCTTTCAGATACAGCACCGAAAAGACGCAAAACACGACGAGAGTAATCACTTCCTGGATGGTCTTCAACTGCGCCGCCGTGAATTCATAGTGCCCGATCCGGTTGGCCGGAACCTGGAAACAATACTCAAAGAACGCAATCCCCCAACTCGCCACAATCACGATCCACAAAGGCGAATCCTTGTACTTCAAATGCCCGTACCAGGCAAAAGTCATAAAGATGTTGGAGATGGTGAGCAGAAGAACGGTGTGCATCGGACGACTCCCCCTATAGGCCCGCTTCTTTCAGCACCTGCCCCGTGTAGGATCGCTTGGACTTGGCCACTTCTCGGGGCGGGCCTTCGACAACGATCTCGCCGCCGCGATCGCCGCCCTCGGGACCTAGATCGATGACCCAATCGGCGTTCTTGATGACGTCGAGATTGTGCTCAATGACGAGGACCGTATTGCCCGCTTCCACCAAACGATCCAGCACATCGATCAGCCGCTGCACATCGGCAAAATGCAAACCGGTGGTCGGCTCATCCAAAATGTACATCGTGCGTCCGGTGGGACGCTTCGAGAGTTCACGCGACAGTTTCACCCGCTGAGCCTCGCCGCCGGAGAGCGTTGTGGCGGACTGGCCGAGCTTCACATAGTGCAACCCGACATCGTGCAAGGTTTCGAGTTTCCGTTTGATGAAGGGAATGTGCTCGAAAAATTCCACCGCGTCATCGACGGTCATATTCAATACGTCGGCGATGCTCTTGCCCTTATGCAAAATCTCCATCGTCTCACGGTTGTACCGCTGGCCCTTGCAGACCTCGCAGGTCACATAGACATCCGGCAGAAAATGCATCTCGATCTTGATCAGCCCGTCGCCCTGGCAGGCTTCGCACCGCCCGCCCTTGACGTTGAAACTGTAGCGCCCGGGCTTGTATCCGCGCACGCGGGACTCCGGCAGATTCGAATAGAGATCCCGGATGAAGCTGAACAGGCCGGTATAGGTCGCGGGGTTCGAACGCGGCGTACGGCCGATCGGCGATTGATCGATGTCGATCACCTTATCCAACGCATCCACGCCGCGCAGTTCCTTGCAGCCGTCGATCTTGGGTTTCTTCTGGTAGAGCATCTGCGAGAGCGAATGGAACAGGACTTCGAGCACGAGCGTGCTCTTCCCCGAGCCGGAGACGCCGGTCACACAGGTCAACATGCCCAGGGGAATCTTCGCCGTCACATTTTTGAGGTTGTGTTTCTGCGCGTTCACAACCGAGAGATAGCCCTTCGGTTTGCGCTCGCGCTGCGGTAGCGAAACAGTCTGAATGCCGCGCAGATACTGGCCGGTGATCGAGTCGGGATTGCCCATCACCTCTTGCGGCGTGCCCTGGGCGATGACATGGCCGCCTTGCGTACCGGCGCCGGGCCCCATGTCAAGCAGGTGATCCGCGGCCATCATCGTTTCGGCGTCATGCTCCACCACCACGACCGTATTGCCGAGATCGCGCAGCCGCAGTAGGGTCTGCAAGAGACGGCGATTGTCCCGCTGGTGCAACCCGATGGACGGCTCGTCGAGAATGTAGAGGACGCCGACCAGGCCCGACCCGATCTGTGTTGCCAGCCGGATCCGCTGCCCTTCGCCACCGGACAAGGTCGCCGCCGCACGATCCAGGGTCAGATAATCCAGACCGACATTCACCAGAAAACCGAGCCGCTCGCGAATCTCTTTCAGTATGCGATGCGCGATGACCAGCTCGCGATCGGTAAACTTCAGCGAAACGAAAAACTCCGCCGCCGCCCGGATCGACAGGCTCGTGACTTCGGCGATGGATTTCTTCTCCAGCTTGATCGCAAGGCTTTCCGGCTTGAGCCTGGCGCCCTGGCAGACCTCGCAGGCATCCAGCAACGTAAAGTCTTCTTCCTCCGGACAGCCGGGCGTCATCGCGTAGCCGATGCCGTCACAGGCAGGACAGGCGCCGTGCGGACTGTTGAAGGAGAAAATACGCGGTTCGACTTCCGGGTAGCTCACGCCGCACTTGATGCAAGCCAGCTTGTCGCTGTAGAGCCGGGTCTTGCCGTTGTCGGTCAGGACCGCCACCAGTCCGCCGGTCAGTTTCAACGAAGTCTCGACCGAGTCGGCGAGGCGCCGCATCAGCGCATCGCCCGCCTTCATCACCAGGCGATCGACGATGATTTCGATCGTGTGCTTCTTTTGCTTATCGAGGACGATGTCCTCGCCGAGATCGACGATCTCGCCGTTCACCCGGGCCCGCACATAGCCGGCCTTGCGCATCTCCAACAACTCTTTGCGATACTCTCCTTTGCGCCCCCGGACAATCGGGGCCAGAATCTGAAACTTACTTCCCTCCGGGAGTCCCGCAATCGCATCGACCATCTGCTGGACAGTCTGCGCGGCGATTTCTTCTCCGCACTGAAAACAGTAGGGCCGCCCCACCCGCGCAAACAGCAGACGCAGATAGTCGTAAATCTCCGTAACCGTCCCGACGGTGGAACGCGGATTGTGACTGGTGCTTTTCTGTTCGATGGAAATCGCCGGAGATAATCCCTCAATCGAATCGACATCCGGCTTGCCCATCTGCTCCAGGAACTGCCTGGCGTAGGCTGATAATGATTCCACATACCGCCGTTGCCCTTCGGCGTAAATGGTGTCGAATGCCAGGGAGGACTTGCCCGATCCGCTCAAACCGGTGATGACGACCAGCTTGTCGCGCGGAATGACGACGTCGATATTTTTGAGGTTATGTTCGCGGGCGCCTTTTATGGTGATCGAATTGCTCATAGGCGCGGGATTATACCACCCGCGGCTCATTCTTGACACTGCCTCATCATACGTCTAGTATACGTACGATACTAACGGAGGCATCATGCCGAAAACGGCGTTAAAGAAAGAAAAGTGGACGCTCTCCTTCGATCCAGCTCTGAAAAGCGCGGTCGTGAAGGCAGCCAAGCGCAGAGGAGTCTATCCGGTCACTCTCCTCGAAAGTCTCGTGCGGGAAAAATTCAGCCCCTACGGGCATTCGGATGTGGAGGACAGTGCCGCCTATATCAGCTCGCTGCGGAAGCAGAGCCGCAAGCAGTCTGACGACGCGTTTCTGAACGAGATTGAAACATGGCAAAAATCTCGCTCCTCTTAGACACGGACATCTTCATCGATTTCTTCAATACCGGCCGCTTCCACGCCTTATTCGACTCCAGCCGCTTCACGGTCTACTATTCGATCGTCACTAAGAAAGAACTCTTGAATAAACCGGGCCTCCGTGAGAACGAACGAGAGGCCATCCTGGCCGAATTAACCCGATGTCGGCTCATCGCTCTGTCCGAACCCATTACGGCTCGCTATTCCGACTTACGTCGCCAACATCCTTCACTCGACAAAGGTGATGCCCTCATCGCAGCCACAGCTCTCGTCAAGCACCTTCCCCTGATGACACGAAACAAACGACACTTTCGAATGGTTACGGGACTGACCCTGTTTGGAGAGTAAACTTTACTCCCCCTCACCTGCTACAAACCCAAGCCCGCGATCTTTGGGCCAGGCCCATCTCTCGACTGCACTCCTTGCCTTGACAAAGTCTGAAAGCAGGTGTTACCACGGCGCCATGGTACAAACGCGACAGTCCCCTGCTCCATCCGGCACCCAGGCCCCCGCGCAGGCGGTGTCGACCTGGTCCGGGCCGGCGCGCGAACAGGCCGTGCAGCGGATGTTCACGGCCATCGCGGGCGTCTACGACCTGAACAACACGCTCCTCAGCTTCGGACTCCATTACCATTGGAAGAAAATCACGGCGTCGTTCGTCCCGCAAGTCGAACAGGGCACCGCCCTCGACGTGGGCGCCGGCACCGCCGATCTGGCGCTGTTAGTCGAGCCGCGCATGGGAGCCAACGGCCGCGTGGTCGCGTCCGATCTCAATCACGCCATGCTCGCCGAAGGGCTCAAGAAGGTGGATCTCAAAGGCCGCACGGGCAAGATCGCCTGCCTGCAAGCCAATGCGGAACATCTCGGCTTCACGGACAACACGTTCGATGCGGTGACGACCGGCTTCTGCATGCGCAATGTCGGGAACCTCCCGCAAGCGGTCGGTGAAATTCGCCGCGTGATGAAGCCGGGCGGCACGTTTGTCTGCCTGGAGTTCTCCCGGCCGGTCTTCGGCTGGCTGCGGGCGCTCTATGATTGGTATTCGTTTAAATTGCTGCCCTGGATCGGAACAAAGGTCGCGCGGGATACCACCGGCGTGTATGAGTATCTACCCGCCTCGATCCGCACGTTCCCCGATCAGGAGCGACTCTGCCAGGTCCTGCGCGAGGCCGGCTTCAGCCGAGTGTCCTATAAAAACCTGACCGGCGGTATTGTGGCGATCCATGTGGCGGTGAAATAAGCCCATGAATTCTGTTCTCTACGTCTTCCTACCATGCAAGAAGGTCTATCCGATCGGGATCACCTATCTGGCCGACTTCATTCACCGCCGCCAACCGGACGTGCGCCAGCAGATCCTGGATCTGTCGCTCTTTCCCGTCTCGCAGCGCAGCCAGGCCCTTCGCGATGCGGCGACCGCCTTCAAGCCGGACCTGGTCTGTTTCTCCTGGCGGGATATTCAGATTTTCTCCCCCCATGAAGGCGATTCGTCGCTGGAACATGCGTTCAACTTCTACTTTGCGAGTAACCCGCTTAAACGCGTGGTGGCATCGTTTGAAGGAGTGAAGCAGCTCTACCGTTACTACAGCCACATCTACAAAATTCTGTCGTATCCCTGGCTGATCCGGAAAGAGTTCTCCAAGGCCCAGATCATGATCGGAGGCGGGGCCTTTACCGCCTTTGCCGATCAGCTCATCGAGAAGTTGCCGGAGGGGACGATCGGCCTGCTCGGCGAAGGCGAGGATGCGATCCTGAAAGTGATCGAAGGCCGTTCGATTGAAGACGAGCGCTATATCATTAAAGAAGGCGGAAAAGTCCGGAAAGGCCAGCAGGGATCACCGGCGCTGCTCGATGCCCTGACCGTCGATCTGCCTTACCTCACCTCGATTTTCCCCCAGCACCGCGAATTCATCGGCGAATCGATCGGTGTGCAGACCAAACGGGGCTGTCCCTACGACTGCGCCTTCTGCCTCTACCCCTATATTGAAGGGAAACGGGTCCGGTACCGGCCTCCTGCCATGGTCGTGAAGGATATTTCTCAGCATTACCACCAGTGGGGGGCGCGGCGATTCTGGTTTACCGACGCGCAGTTCATCACCGGGAAAGAAGCCTATCCGCAATGCACGGAGATTCTGGAGCGGATTGTCAGTGAAAAGCTGGACATCGAATGGTCCGGCTATATCCGCACCTCGCTCATTACGCCTGAGTTGGCGAAGCTGATGGTGCGATCGGGCGTGGGAGACCTGGAAGTCGCCATCACCTCCGGCTCTCAGGAAGTCCTGAACAACCTCCATATGGGGTTCAAGCTGGAGCGCCTCTATGACGGATGCCGCTACCTGGCTGAAGCCGGGTTTAAGGGCAAAGTCATCCTGAACTATTCGCTTAATTCCCCCAAAGAGACGGAAGAGACGCTCTTACAGAGCGTGGAATCCTATAAGATCGTCGCCTCGATTCTGGGAGAGGAGCGGGTATTCCCCCTGATGTTCTTCCTGGGCATCCAGCCGAACACCGATCTTGAACAACGCCTGCTCGAAGAAGGCTACCTGTCGGCCGGCTATAACCCTTTGATGCTCACCCCGACCAGCATCCGGAAACTGCTCTACAACCCGGCCCCTCTCAATGGCTTCATTGCCAAAGCCTGTTTGAAGGCCTGGGAACGGAAAGAAGGCAGCCGTGATCCCCGGAAATGGACCGGTTCTCTCTCTCAAACAGCATCCGCCGATGCCGCGGGGCAATCCGGGAAATATGCCGACAAGAGCCTGCTCAAAGGGATCGAAGGGAACTCCGGCCGGGATGCCCTGCTCTCACTGGAGGAGATTCTCAAGTCGCGCAAGACTCCGTCTTCTTCTGTAACCTCTTCCTCAAAATCCTCCGCGACACCCGTTTCCTAAACTCATCGCTCGCGAGGCGTTTGACTCCGGATCTTCGCCTTGCATTCCAGATTGGCCGAATGCTATTATCCGACCTCTTTTATGCCGTGGACCTCAGGCAACCGTTTGGTTTTTCTCACAATTATGACGGTTACCCCCGGCAAAAAGAGGCCTTGGAGGAGGCGTCTCAATGTATAAGACCATCTATATCCCGGTCGATAATTCCGACCATTCCAATACAGCCGTCGACGTCGGCGTTGAGTTTGCGAAGACCTTCGGGTCCAAGATTGTCGGCAGCCACGTCTACGCGGCGAAGATGCACGACAAGCGCTTCAAGCAGATGGAAGCCGGACTGCCTGAAGAATATCACGATGAAAAGGAACTGGACCGCCAGCGGCAGATCCACGATTCGCTGATCACGCGCGGGCTCCAGATCATCACGGACTCCTACCTCGACTATGTCGACAAGAAGTGCAACGAGTCCAACCTCCCGATCGAACGGAAATCGCTCGAAGGGCGCAATTGGAAAGTGCTCGTCGAAGATATCAATACCAACGCCTACGATCTGGTCATCATGGGCGCGTTGGGCGTCGGCGCGGTGAAAGACAGTGTGATCGGCAGCAATACCGAACGCGTGATCCGCCGCATCCGCAACTCGGACATGTTCATCATCAAGAACACCGAACCGATGAATAACGGCAAGATCGTCGTGGCCGTCGACGGCAGCCCTTATTCGTTCGGCGGGTTGATGACCGGCCTGGCACTCGGCAAGGCCTTCAACCGGCCGGTCGAAGTCATCTCCGCCTTCGATCCGTACTTCCATTACGCAGCCTTCCACAGCATCTCCGGCGTGTTGAACGAAGAAGCCGGCAAGGTCTTCCGCTTTAAAGAGCAGGAAAAGCTGCACGAAGAAATTATCGACAGCGGCCTGGCCAAAATCTATCAGTCACATCTCGATGTTTCCCGTGAAATCGCTCAGGCCGAGAAGACCGACGTCAAAACAACCCTGCTTGACGGCAAAGCCTTTGAAAAGATCATTCAGTATGTCCGCAAAGACACTCCCTGGCTCCTGATCGTCGGCCGCATCGGCGTCCATAGCGATGAAGACATGGATATCGGCAGCAACACGGAAAACCTGTTGCGCAGCGCCGCCTGTAACGTCCTGGTGTCCAATCGCAAGTATGTGCCGCCGATCGATACGCAGGCCGAGTACACCATCGCCTGGACGGAAGAAGCCTTGCGGCGGATGGAAAAGATTCCGGTCTTCGCCCGCGGCGTCGCCAAGACCGCGGTCCATCGTTATGCCATTGAAAAGGGCCACACGATCATCAGCAACACGGTTCTCGATACCGCCATCGGACATATTCTTCCCAAAGGAGCCATGGATGCCATGCGCGCCCTCGGGGGCAGTCTGGATGCCGCCGGCATCGACCGGGACAAGATGCAGGCGGACGATTCGGTCGCCAAAGACCTCATGGGGAACACCCTGAGCGGCATGATGACCGGCATCGTCGAAGAAAAGCCGAAGAACTCGGTCGGAACCCAAGCCTATCTCGACCGCATGAGCCAGAATTACTTTGTGTGCGACGGCTGCGGATATATCGGGAAGGGCGACACGCCCGTGAAATGCCCGGTCTGCTCCGCCGACGGCGATAAGTTCAAACTGGTCGATAAGCAGATTTTCGAAGCGGCCGCCAAAGCCGAAGGCGAACTGGAAACCGATTTGGCCTATGACGACGTCCCCATGCAATGGACGAAGGACGCGAAAGAAGCGATCCGCGCGGTTCCCGCCGGCTTTCAACGCCGACGCGCCAAAGCCAGAATCGAAAAGAGCGCCCGAAAGCTCGGCATGACGACGATTACGCTCGAATACGCCGCCCCCACGATCAAGGAAGCGGCGGACGAAGACTATCAGCCGATTTTCGCCAACAAGGGCACCGGCACCGCGCCGGCCGCTGAGGTCAAGCTGGCCGTAGCACCCACCAACGTGTGCGAATGGTACGAACGGCGAGCATGCGAATGGTAACGGCACCGCTAAACCAGAAGAAACCTCTCCGTTTACCTGGAGTGCTGATGCCCAGGCTCGGCTGGAGCGGGCTCCGGAAGGTTTCATGCGCGATTGCACCAAGGCATTAATCGAGAAGCATGCGGAGAAGATCGGAGCGACTCTCATCACGGCTGAAGTGGCCAACGAAGGCATCGAACAGGCCAAGGGCTACATGGCCGACGCCATGAAGACGGGCAATCTCAAAGACATGATTGCCAATCTGACCGGCTCGAAGTCCGGGGCCAACTGATGGGTAAGTCGCTTCCGATCCTGAACATCCCGTCTTTGCCGGGAGCCCTGGGATCGTTTCAACAGCAGATCACGCAGTTCTTCACGCCCGGGCCGAAGGGTGAGGGAGTGTATGACGGCCGGACCGTCGATGACTTCAAGCCGTATCTTGTTGCACTCAATCTAACGAAGCGCTGCAATCTCAAGTGCGATCATTGCTACCTTGACGCCACTACCAAATCGGCCGGCGGCGACGACGAACTCTCGACTGAAGAGTGCTACAAACTCATCGACCAAATCGCTGAAGTGAACAAGGGCTGCCTGCTGGTCATTACCGGTGGAGAGCCGCTGGTCCGTCCCGACATTCTCGACATCGCCCGCCATGCGGTGAAACTCGGCTTCATGGTGGTCTTCGGCACCAACGGCATGCTCATCAACGACCAGATGGCCAAGGCCCTGGTCGAGATCGGCGTCATGGGCGTCGGCATCAGCATCGATTCGCTCGATGCCGCCAAGCACAACTCTTTCCGCGGCGTCCCGGGTGCCTGGGAAGCCGCCGTCGCCGGCATTGAAGCCAGCAAACGGAACGGCCTTCAGTTCCAGGTCCATTTCAGCGCGCAGCCGATGAACTATCAGGAGCTGCCCGCCGTGATCGAATGGTCGCATCAGCTCGGCGCGCGGGTGCTCAATGTGTTCTTCATGGTCTGCACGGGCCGCGGCGAAGAGCTCACGGACATTACCCCGGCGCAGTACGAGGAAGTGCTGGGCTACCTGGTCAATTGCCAGGACAACTACAAGGGTATGCTGGTCCGTGCCCGTTGCGCTCCCCACTTCAAGCGGCTGGCGTACGAGAAGGACCCGAACTCTCCGATCACGAAAGCCACCGGCTACATGGGCGGCGGCTGTCTCGCCGGCACGAACTACGCGCGGGTGACGCCGAACGGCGAATTGACGCCCTGTCCGTATATGCCGCTCTCTGCCGGCAATATCCGCCAGAACAGCTTCGTCGATCTCTGGGAAAAGTCCGACGTCTTCAATTCCTTCCGCTACCCGCAGCTCAAGGGAAAATGCGGCGACTGCGAATATACCGACATCTGCGGTGGCTGCCGCGCCCGTCCGTACGTGGATCATGGCGACTGGCTGGACGAAGATGAGTGGTGTCTCTACACGCCTAAGGGCGGAGAAAAGATTAAAGTCGCCTTCAACGTCCCGGAAGAATCTGTCATCCCCTGGGACGAGGCATCCGAGCTGCGCTTGAGCCGCATCCCCTATTTTCTCCGCGCGATGGTCAAGAAAGGCGTCGAGAAGCACGCCCGCGAGAATAGCGTCCCCCTGATCACCATCGAGCTGATGGAAGAGCTCAGAAAAAAGCGATTCGGCAACGACGCGCCCGTCTTCAATTTCGACATGAAGGGTAAGGAG
>CXWL01003330.1_pt1 | contig 43997 bp, 40 predicted proteins | sample 590931 | NCBI WGS metagenome assembly CXWL01 (sample SAMEA3498368, study PRJEB10139) | groundwater metagenome | biome: water well; material: biofilm material | place: Germany | collected 2015-04-27 | reverse complement strand
AAGTGAATCGGGCCAGGATCGCCCTGGATAAGACAAGAACAGCATGAATCACTACACTAGAGGCCAAGCGTAGGCTTACTCGACTGGGGGAGAGACGGGGGAAAGGGTCAGCGTGATAGAAGGGCTCGCCGGATCAACCTGTTTATAGAGATGGACCTCGGCGATACGATTGTCGTTAATGCCCAATGCTTCACAGAGCGCGTCTTGGGCAATTTTGAGGCCACCATCGATATCCCGCCTGAGCGGTGAAGAAAAACGGAACCAAATGGAGAGCGCCAACCTCACCTGGGGATCGGCCCAAAAGACCGACACTGGAGCGCGGTGCGGCTGCCGAAGACTCACCCAGAGGTGCTGGGCGACCAGCGCTTTGTACCGCCGGCCAACCGCCGTCAACACACGTCGATTATTCACCGTTGCATATTGATGGTTGATGCTTGGAGGGAGGGGCAAGACCATCGACAACTGCCCGTGGGTCAACACGACCGGAGCCAGGGCCTCCTCCACCACCGTCGGCCGTCTCGTCGGCACCCGACGAACCTGGGTAGACGTCTGTTGCCGATCGGGAACCAAGGAAGATGCCGGGGGCGCGCCGGGAGACGTGGAACGGAATGACACCACCCGACCAGGGAGCGGGATTAACAATTTTGAAGGCCGTTTTGGCAAAGGGGCGAGGCCTAGAGCAGATTCATGATCTTGCCGAGTTGCTGATCAAACTTTTCCGAGTTCTTCGCCACATACCGTCGCCAATCCGCAGGATTCCACACTTCAACTCGGTTATAGAGCCCGAGAAGCACCACTTCTTGCTCGTCATCCACCGAGATGAGTTTACGCAACCGCCCTGGGATCAACACGCGACCAGCCTTATCGATATCCGAGGCCCCCGCCTCCGACACGACGTAATGCATGAACAACCGACTCTGCTCTTCATCCAACTTGGCTTTGGTACGTTCCAACACCTGCCGCCACTCATTGGTGGAATACAACAAGAGGGATTCTTCCGGACCTTTGAGAAACACCACCCCTGCACCGTCCTGATCGATCTGCTCTCGAATCGGACTCGGCACGAGAAACCGGCCTTTTTCATCAAGCTTACATAGATATTCGCCGGCAAACATGGCCATCCCTCCTTCCTCTTCACCGCGAGGCGGCGTTAGAGCGGTCGTGGGGCACTCCCTGATCCACGCCCCTGAAGCCATTCGCGCACATCCGACTCAGCAAACCGCCATTCCTTCCCGAGCTTGAAGGCTGGCAACGACCGGTCTTGAATGTATCGATAGAGGGTACGTGGAGCCACTTTCAAAAATCGGCACGCCTCGGCCACCGTTAAGAGCTCATCCCGATCTGTCGCTCGCCTTCGCACCGTCGCCCTCTAGAAATTCGAATTGTCAGGAACCTGCAGGTTCAGGGTACTGAGGTCCCCCCTCGATGTCAAGATTTTCTGTATGACAGTAGATGTCATAGCATGCCGGTGGTGTCCGATTCTCCACCCTCGTTCCCCGCGTCTTCCATCACGGCATCGACATCATCGCCAAAGTCCTCGCCCATCTCGTGCCCCATTTTCTTCATGAACCGGGCCATGCTCTGCGGATCGTTTTCGTCAATATCCCCGTACTGGCTTGGGTCGGCCAGCGCCTCTAGGCGAGCTTCTTCCGACTTGGGCGAGGCAAACTTCGAGAGCAACCGTTCGAGACGAGGGCCTCCACACGATCGACAGGTGGGAGTCGTCTCGCTCGTCACCCGTAAGGTCAACACACTGCTCCGCTTTCCACAGTCCTGACAGCGATACTCATAAATCGGCATCATTCCTCCCCATACAATCCTTGTGTGATCGCCCTACTCAACGGCACGTTCGTGCCAGGGTCAGCACAAAGACGTCCCCCGCGCCCGCCTTCCGCAAGACCTTGGCACACTCATGCACCGTCGCGCCTGTGGTCATGACATCGTCCACCAAGAGCAAGGTTTTTCCCTTCACGACGTCTGGCCTGGCCACAGAGAAAGCCCCTCGCAGATTGTTCTGTCGGCTGGTTCTCGACAACGCCGTCTGCGGCAACGTCTCCCGGTCGCGGCGGAGCGCCCCGCACAGACGGGGAACGGCGAGGATCCGACTCACCATGGTCGCGAGAAGAGCCGCTTGATTGAACTCACGTTCCCGCAGGCGCAGAGGGTGAAGCGGCACGGGAAGCACGCCGTCGCAGGCCGGGAGCACTTTTGCGCTCATCTCCAAGCTCACCAAATCACACAGCGCAGAGTCGAGCACGACTTTCCCCTGATACTTCAACAGACTGATCGCCACTTTCAATGTCCCCGTGTAGGGAAACAAGGACCAGGCCTGGGTGTAAGCTGGCGCCTTGGCCCGACAGACCCCACACCGATGCGTGGGACTAAAGGTCAACGCTGACTTCGACATGAAAGGCACCCCGCAACGGCCACACTGCGGCCCACTCAACGGCGCAATGGCACTCCAACAGTCGCGACAGAAGAGAGCCACGGGGTCGTCGTCAAGCGGCCGCTGACAGCCGTGGCAATCGACCGGCAGAATGCCTCGAAGCACCCGCCGCCCCCATCCTGCCAGTCTCGACAACGGGGGAACACGTGTATCTCTGATCGATCTCACCAGCAAAACGCTCCTCTCGTGTCAAAAGGCTCTGCCTCGCCCCTCATGCACCTGATCGCTTCACCGACCCTGCAAACGCCCAGAACAGCACAAGCCAACCCCCTAAAACGATAGGACCAACAGCGGACTCTGAACACGCACTGTCGTACCCCTTTCCCACTGTTCGATCTCAACCAACGCCTTGTGAGAGCACAACGTCCTGTGTTAAGAGAACACTTCTGAAATCGCTGCCGTCACCGCTCGCAGCGCCAACATTGACCTTCTCAAGGGCCGCATCATGGATCTCTCGACGACGATTGCCGGAGTTCGATTCCCCAGCTGTTTCATGAACGCGGCTGGCGCCCTCTGTGTCACACAGGCGGAGCTCGACGCGTTGGGACAATCTCGATCCGGGGCCATCGTGACCAAATCTATGACCCTCGAACAGCGAACCGGCAACCCCGAACCCCGGTATTATAGCTTTCCCGGCGGGTCAATCAATTCCATGGGCTTACCGAACCTGGGCTACCAGGCCTACGCCCAACTGATTCCGACACTTCGTCGATTCGGCAAACCCGTCATCGCCAGCGTGGCAGGATTAACCGAAAACGATTTTACCACCATCGCCGCGACGATCAATGCCGCCGGACCCGATCTCATCGAAGTGAATTTATCCTGCCCAAATATTCCCGGCAAACCTCAGATCGGCTACGACATGGACACGTCCGAACGCCTCTTACGGCGACTGCGTCCCCTTATTACCGTGCCCATGGGCGTGAAACTTCCACCCTACTTCGACCCCGTCCATCATCAACGCGCCGCAGAGATGCTCCGTCAGGTGGGGATCGACTTCCTGTCCTTGATCAACTCGGTGGGAAACGGCCTTGTCGTAGATCCTGAACGCGAATGCGTGGTGATTAAACCCAAAGGCGGATTTGGCGGATTAGGCGGCACCATCATTAAGCCTGTGGCGCTCGCCAACGTGAGAGCGTTTTGGAAACTGTTCGATGGAACAATGCCGATCATCGGAACTGGCGGGATCGTCAATGGCACCGATGCCTTTGAGCATTTTCTCTGCGGAGCCTCAGCGGTGCAGATCGGCACGATACTCGTTGAGGAAAGCGTGAATGTGTTTGCCCGCCTTGAGCAAGAACTCGCCAGTGTCCTGGCACGCAGGGGCTACGATTCGCCCCTCGCATGCCGTGGAGCACTCAAGGAATTGTAAGGGATCTAGCGAGAGGCGAAACTCTTCGGCAACAAGCCGGTCAGAAGGGCTTCGCGAATCAACTGGGCGACATTCCTCACGCGAAGCCGTCGCATCAAGTTAAAGCGGTGCACTTCAACCGTTCGCACACTGATATCCAGCTGGCCCGCAATTTCTCGATTGGTCAATCCACGAGCGACAAGGCGCAAGATTTCCTTTTGTCGCGGAGTGATCGAGTGGCCGGTGGCCTCTCGTTTCATCGCTTTCAGCGCTTTGACGGTTTTCACCACCTTGGCAGACTTCACCAACTTGGTGGGCTTCTCGGCCTTGGCGGTTTTTTTGGTGGCTTTTGCGGGCTTCACCGTTTTTACGGTTGGCTTCTTACGCAATTTGACGGTCAACTTCTTCTTAACCATGGGCAATCCTCCGTTCCAGAGAGGGGCAGAGTCTAGCAAACTCCGAAGAGGTCTGTAAACAGGACTGACGCAAATCTACGTGCCGACGGTTTTCCTTGGAAAGGGGCGATCCCTCATGTGGCCCTCTCTCACTTACCTCACAATCAAGCGCCTCCTGGCCGCTCCAGGAAGGGGATTACTGACGATCACGGGCGTCGCCCTGGGAGTGGCAGTGTTTATCGCCATTCGTAGCGCCAACGACTCGATTTTCCAGTCCTTCCAACAGAGTGTCGCCGACGCGACAGGTCCCGTCACCCTGGAAGTATCAGGAACGACTGGACGGATTGATGAGCAGCTTCTGATCCCTATCCGCACCTTTCCCAACATCGTCACGGCCACCCCAATCCTTACGCTGACGGCCACTCGTCACGAGCCTGGCACTCTACCGAGAGCATTCCCCATCATCGCGACCGATGTGCTCGCATTGGCCGAATATCGAGCGGGCCTCCGTGAGCATCGTGATGAGGCACACTTTTCTCTCGACGCCCTACTGTCACCCAATGGCATCCTGCTCGGTCGAGATCTGGCCCGCGACCTCAACCTCCAGGCAGGGGATCAGTTCTCAGTGCTCATCGACTCGCACGCGTATCTTTTGATTGTCACTGGGATCCTTCAGACTGAGGGCACTCTCAGTGATCGCTGGAGTCATGTGGCTGTCATAGACATCGCCCCAGCCCAAGTGTTGTTCAACAGCCTGGGACGATTGGACCGCATCGACCTCACGACCGCACCAGGGCAAGATCTCGACGCCGTTGCCGACCTTCTGACACAACGCCTCGGCCCCCAGATCCTCATCACTCGTCCCGCCCAGCGAACAGCCCAAGTCGATCATATGGTCCAGGCGTTTCAGCTGAACCTCACCACGCTCAGCTCAATCGGCCTGCTGGTCGGGTTACTTTTGATCTACAACACCATGTCCTACGCCGTCGTCCAACGACGGCCAGAGATCGCGATCTTCCGAGCGATGGGACAATCCCACGTCGGTGTCCTCTGGTCGATTTTGAGCGAAGCCTTGCTGCTGGGAGGCCTGGGTGGCTTGCTCGGGACAATACTCGGCTCTTCCCTTGCCGACCTCCTCGTGGCCCTCCTCGGCCAAACCGTGTCAGAGCTCTACACCCACATGAACCACCTCTCCCCCCTCCAACGCGTCCCCCTGCTCCACCTCTTCGTAGAGGGAATCGGACTTGGGCTCGGCGTCGGCTTGTTCGGAGCATTGATTCCAGGGCTCCACGCCGCACGCTCGAACATCGTCGACACCTTGGCGCCTGGAGGCTATGAGATCAGTCGGACCGGAAACAGTCGTTGGTCCACCGTTGGAGGCCTGACCCTCCTGTCATTCAGCGCATACGCGGCAACGCGTCCACCCATCCACGGGCTGCCAATCTTTGGATACCTGTCCGCGCTCAGCCTGTTGGTGGGATTGACGTGTCTCATCCCTTGGCTATTGAGCGCATTGCAACAGCTCTCGCACAGGCGACAGAGCCTGTTTAGCCGTCTCCTCTTTCCGAGTTCCCCCACGGTGCTGGCAGTTGACCAGATGGCGCGCACACCAGGCCGGAGCACAGTCACCGTCTCCGCGGTAATCATCGGATTGTCGATTACGATTGGCGTGGGACTTATGATCCACAGTTTTCGCCACACCGTCGAACTATGGATCGACCAAACGATTGTGGCTGATTTAATTGTCGTTCCCCCAACCTGGTTTCATGGCAACGCCGGGACGCGCCATGAGGTCAGTCTCCCGGCAATTCTTGAGGCTCGCTTAGCAGGAATACCAGACGTCGAAGCCATCGACCCTTACCGACAAACAACGGCCACGGCGCACGGACAGGAACTCGTGTTGGTGTCTCGACACTTACACCTTCACGCCGAGCGAAGCCGCTATTTGTTTACCGAAGGAGACTCGACACAGATTCTTCGAGATACCGTGGCCCGTGACGGCGTGATCGTCTCTGAGGTGCTGGCCGAACGACTCGGGCTGAGAGTGAATGCGCTGCTGACGATCCAGACGCCGTCCGGATTCCACGCGTTCCCCGTCATAGGCATTTTTTACGATTACGCGACGGACGGCGGAAAAGTCGTCATGGACGAGCACCTGTATCGCACACTCTGGCAGGATACCGACGTGACAATCTTTGCCCTCTACCTGCGGCCAGGAGCGGATCTGAATCAGATCGAGCACGCCATTATGGCACCCCAAGTAGAGTCTCCTGAAACACAGGTCTCTTCCGTGACAGTGGTACGCAATCAGGCGCTGAAGCGAGAAATTCTTGAGATCTTCGACCGAACCTTCCGCGTGACCTATGTCCTCGAAGGCATTGCGATTGTGATTGCGATGCTCTCGATTATGAATACGCTGGTGGTGACGGTCTTAGAACGCCGCCGGGAAATGGCGTCCCTCCGCATGATGGGAGCCACCATGCGGCATCTTCGCATGTTGGTCGTTCATGGGTCGCTCTACCTGACCGTGCTGGGGATCGTGCTTGGATCGATAGGAGGGGTAGCCCTAGCACTGCTCTTCATCCACGTACTGAACAAGCAGTCGTTCGGCTGGACCATTCAAGTTGCCCTGTCACCAGCAATCGTGGTCGAGGCAGGGCTCATCGCCTTGGGGGGAGCTTTCCTCGCAGCCTACGTACCGGCCCGCTGGGCCTCAACGCAACCCATTGCCCCCGCGTTGCGCGAGCTATAAGTCTGAGCCTTCGTACGGAGAGTGTCCGAACCTACTTCGCTGCGGTCTGCGCGTAGGACACCTCGACTTCAAATCCGAGGTCCTCCACCATCCGCCAAGCATCTGGCGCGGGTTGCCCCGGTGTCGTGAGATAGCCGTCAACAAATAAAGAATCGGCAGCATATAAGGCTAGCGGCTGAAGCGACCGGAGATTATATTCCCGCCCACCGGCAACCCGAATCTCGGTACGCGGATGTAGGAAACGGAACAAACACAATACCTTCAAGCATCGCTGCGGCGTCAAATCCTTCCGCCCTTCAAACGGCGTCCCTGCAGCGGGATGCAGCATATTGAGCGGAATAGAGTCCGGCTTGACGTCGCGCAGGGCGAGCGCAAGATCGATCACGTCTTCATCTTGCTCACCCATCCCGATAATTCCGCCTGAGCAAATTTCCAATCCAGCCGTTCTAGCGTTCTGTATCGTGGCGAGCCGATCGGCGAAGGTATGCGTGGTGCAAATCTCCGTGTGAAACGCTTCACTCGTGTTGAGGTTATGATTCACCCGATCAACACCCGCCGACTTAAGCGACTGCGCCTGACTTTCCGAAAGCAGACCGAGCGAGCAACAGACCTGAATAGGTAATTCCCGCTTGATGGATCTGACGGCATTAGAGATTTCTTCAACCTCGCGATCAAGAGGCGCACGCCCGCTGATGACCACGCAATATCGCTCCGCCTTCGCAGCCGCCGCCCGCTTCGCCCCTTCCACCATTTCGCCCACAGATACCAGCCCGTAACGATCAATCGGGGCGTGAGAAATCGAGGACTGCGAGCAATAGTGGCAATCTTCCTGGCAGGCCCCACTTTTCGCATTCAGCAACATCTGAAGACGGACTTTTTTTCCAAAATATCGTTCGCGAACACGGTACGCCGCACCCAACACGTCCAACAACTGGCTATCGGGCGTACGAAGCACCTGTCGGCATTCGTCCCGATCTAACACCTCCCCTAGCAGAGCTTTTTCGGCACATCGATCAAACGTCATTCCATGGACTCCTTCACCTAAACCCTCTGCGCTATACCGTTTCAAAGGGAGAATTTGCGCCTGGATGGGGCGCCATCACTGGGTTGATTCGATCCCCCATGGGCACACCTGAGTGGTGATCCACCCACGGCATCGCCTCCAAGGTATTCCAGCGTCCACAGGAAAGACACCGGCCAGCCCAATCCACCGATTCATATCGGCACTCGGTGCAGGCGTAGGGGACAACCACCCGCTCCTTGAACCCAAGCGCTTTCTTCAGTTCTTCGATGGCCAATTCCATCTGTTGTTTACGCAGATAGAGATTGGCAAGGATTTTGTGGTAATCGGACAGCTGGTCCTGTGGCCCCTCCAGCACCGCTAAAATATCAAAGGCTTCATCGACCATCTCCAGCCGATAATAGAGTTTCCCTAGATAAAACTTCAGCACGGCGTTGTGAGGATCCGCTTGAATCGCTTCTTGATAGACACGAATCGCCTCGCCCGGCTCACCCATCTCCAGATATAATTCCTCTAACCGGTGGAGGATGATGACACTGCGTGTCCGCCTATAGACCTTTTCTAGAATCTCCGCGGCATTCTTGACCTTGCCCTCGCGGATCAATACTTCACCCAATCCAATATATGCCGGCAAGAAAGTCTTATCGCGTTTCATCGCCCCGCGGAAAAATCGGCGTGCTTTGTCAAACTGGCCACGTTCCAAGAATTGACGCCCCACCTCGTAGCGAATCCCCACTAACAAACCGGCCTCAAGCGGACGATCCTCCATCGACAACGGCTCTTTGACGATCCGCTCCTGCACTTCCAAGGCATCCTGCCACTTTTCAAGACGCATATAGAGATCGCGGCGACGCAGCAGCGCCGTCAGATTGGCCGAGTCGAACCGGAGAATATCCTGAAGGACCTGCTGGGCCTCTTCAAACCGCCCTGCAGTTTCCAGATCCTTCTCCAAACCTAAGAGTACCTCGACATTCTTCTCATCAATCCCGCGAGCTTTTCGGTGGAGCCGAATTGCCTCCGCAAAGTTTTTGTCCGCACGATAGACATTGCCGAGCCACAAGAGCGAATCTACATGGTTGGGATCGATCGCCAACGCCTTTCGAAAGAGACTGATGGCTTCCGGATTCCGTTTCGAGAGAAACGCCTGAGTGCCCTCTTGGTGTAGCGCCTCAACTTTCTCGTCTCGACGTCGCAGCCGATCGCCTTGCCAGTTCACGACTAAATCCCGTGTCGCATGTACGCCGACAAGGAGCGTGACGATAAACGCCCCCAGCGCCATCGACAATAAAATAAGGGTCACTGGCCTGAGTTCGATCTCTTCCGCCGGGTTCAATCGGAGGGTAATCGTGCCTGGATTCAGCTCATGGAAATAGCCATAGATCACACTCGCAGCAATAATGAGAAACACGGACAGCACGAGTCGGATCATGGCGTTATGACGCTTTCTTTTTTCGAACTCGCGGTGCGACTTTTGCGGGCTTCACGGATTTGACAGATTTCACGGACTTGACGGGCTTCACGGACTTCCTTAATTTTATCAGCTTGGGACGCACTTCTGGAGCAAGTTCTGTCTCTCCAACAGGCACGCGCTTAGCATCGCCCCACAGCTTTTCCAGCGCGTAGTATGCCCGCACTTCAGACTGAAATACATGCACGACCACATCCCCGAAATCCAACAGGACCCACTGAGAGGATGAGCCGCCTTCCATGGTGGCTGGCGCTTCCCCTAGCCGGGACAATTCCCCATCGATATGGTCAGCGATAGCATGCGCCTGACGACCGGACTCACCCGAGCACAGTACCAAATAATCCGCGACCGACGTCAATTTGGCAACATCAAGAACGACCACATCTATTGCCTTTTTCGCCAACGCTGCCTCGGCAATGGCGAGCGCTTTAGCCTTCACTGTGAGTACGATTGGACACCTCCACGTATAGATCGTGTTGAATTATATAGGATTCGACGGACCCCGGCAACAAATCCCTTACACCTTCTCGCTTTTGAAGTCTACAACGGATATCCGATGCCGAAATCGCACTAGCAGGGCCTCTCAATACCGTCAATGTCGTCTCCGAAAAGAGGGGCAACTGAATGCACTGCAGAACGCCAGCATCCAGCTGGGACACGCTCTCCAGGGAAGTGAGTGGAAGCAGGGACACCTGAGCCAGACTCCCGAATGACTGCCCAGGACGACCAACTACAATAAAATGACACGCCTGCAATAATTCCTGCGGACGATTCCAACTCCCGATGTCAAGAAACGCGTCAAGCCCGATAATAAAATACAGTTGTACGGACGGTCCGTACTGCTCTCGTAAGGCCGTTACCGTATCGATTGAATACGATTTTGCCGAACGGCGCACTTCGAAATCCGACACAGCAAAGGTTGGCTCTCCTTCAATCGCCAAGCGAACCATGGCCAATCTGTGAATTGCTGGAGCCAGGGAATGGCTGGGCTTATGCGGAGGATCTCCCGTAGGGATAAACAAAATGGCGTCAAGCACAACCTGATCGCGCGCACATCGCGCTACGGAGAGATGACCGAGGTGAATGGGATTGAACGCTCCGCCGAAAAGCCCGACTCGCCTGAAGCCGCACCCTGGGATAGATATCGATGGAGTAGAGCGCATCAGGAGCGACTGCTTCAGAGAATGACGAGATTGTCGCGGTGAATAACTTCCTCGTATTCTTGCGGACCGAAGGTCTTTCGAATGTCAGCCGTCTTTAATCCTTTAATCTCTCGAAGAAGTGTCGAGTCAAAGTTGACGAGCCCTTTTCCAAACTCCTCGCCCTGTGGATTGACGCAGCTAACCACATCTCCCGCCTCAAACCGTCCGGCGACCTCGACTATCCCTGATGCCAACAGACTCTTCCCTCCCTTCGCTAACGCGGCTTCAGCACCAGCATCAACCACAACCTGCCCCTTTGAACGCAGGGTAAAGGCAATCCAATGCTTCCTGCTCTTGAGCGCCTGCTTTCTGGGAAGAAAGAGTGTGCCCGCCTCTTCACCCTCAAACGCACGACTGAGCAGATTTGGAGAGGTTCCACTGAGGATCAAGGTCACCCCGCCATAGCCTGCCACTTTCTTCGCCGCCTCGAGCTTCGTCACCATCCCACCCGTGCCGCCCACGCTCCCAGCTCCACCCGCAAGCCGCTCGATGGCCGGGGTAATCTCTGGAACCACCGAAATCATCGTGGCTGAAGCATCGCGGCGAGGGTCTGCCGTGTAGAGGCCATCGACATCAGAAAGAATTACCAGAGCATCGGCATCAATCAGATGCGCAACCTGCCCAGCAAGATTGTCGTTATCGCCGACACGAATTTCTTCCACCGCCACAGTATCGTTCTCGTTGATAATCGGAACGACACCGAATTTCAGCAATGCGCCCAATGTATGCCGTGCATTGAGGAATCGGCGACGATCCTCAAGATCTTGGTGAGTCAACAGAATCTGAGCGACCTTCAGATTTAATCGCTCAAAAGCCTTTTCGTAGGCCCACATGAGCCGACTTTGCCCCACCGCTGCGGCGGCCTGCTTGATCGGCAAGCTCTTGGGTCGTTCGGCAATTCCAAGTTTATGCAAACCCGTCGCTACCGCGCCAGAAGAGACCACGAGCACTTCGCGCTTGGTGGCACGAAGCGCGGCCACATCTGCAGCCAACTGGTCGATCCGATCAAAGAGTAGCCCTTGATCCTTGGACGTAATGAGGCTACTTCCGATCTTCACGACCACCCGACGGGCAGAGGCTAAGATTTTCCCGCGCATGCCAGCCGGAGTTCCAGAACTTGCTGTCCGACAAACATCACCAACGGTGGGACGCCTTCGCCTGTTGCAGCGGAAATGGCAAAAAATAGCAGTTTTCGCCGTTTACAATATTTTTGCAAGGATAGTTGTCGCGCAGGATCATCCGCGACATCCAGCTTTGTTCCCACCACCGCATAGGGACGAGAAGCCAGCTCCTCGTCGTAGGTTTCAAGCTCATGGCGAAGGATCTTCAATCCCTCCACTGGGTCCTCAGATGCCCACTCGGAGATATCGACCAGATGCAAGAGAAAGGACGTTCGCTCGATATGGCGTAAAAACTGAAATCCGAGTCCTTTTCCTTCATGGGCGCCGGCAATGAGACCGGGGATATCGGCGACCACAAAACTCTGATCGTTCCCCCAGGGCACCACTCCCAAATTCGGGATCAAGGTCGTAAATGGATAATCGGCAATTTTTGGGCGCGCCGCAGAAATCGCGGCAATGAGGGTCGATTTCCCGGCATTAGGAAACCCCACTAAACCCACATCCGCGAGCAACTTCAGATCAAGGCGCAATCGACGTTCCTCACCCGGCCCGCCCGGAATAAAGCGAGTGGGCACTCGATTGGTCGAGGTAGCAAAATGAGAATTGCCGACCCCTCCACGACCGCCTTTCGCCAACACATACCGCTGCTCATCCTCAATCAAATCCACCACGACCGCATCCGTCTGGTCGTCCATAATCAGGGTTCCCACCGGCACATAAATAAGCACATCCTCAGCTGATTTGCCATGGCAATTCGAGGTGCCCCCAGGCTGACCTGGCTTGGCTTCGTAGTGTTGCTGATAGCGGAGATCCAGCAGAGTGCTCATACGCCGCGTAGCAACAGCGACAATATCGCCCCCCTGCCCTCCATCGCCGCCGTCCGGCCCGCCACGAGGGACAAATTTTTCGCGACGGAAACTACAAATTCCGTCGCCACCACGACCGGCTTTAATGTCGATGCGAACCTGGTCGACGAACACCGTTTAACCTCCGAATTATACGTTTCTCTCCCTAGTCACAAAAGAGAACTAGCCCTGGCAGAAAACCATAAAGGGGACACGCCACCCCTCAACCAGGAAAGCCATCTTCCTGATTCAGGGGATGGGTAATCCCACACATGCTAGAACTGAACGGACCAGAATCGAAAAGGAGGGAAACCTAGGAAGCGGTGACTAAAGAGGGTGCTGGATATACGCTCACCTTTGCGCGAGCCTTACCACCCTCAAACTTGACGATACCCGTCACCTTGGCGAAGAGCGTATGATCTCTCCCCAATCCTACGTTAAAACCAGGGAAAAACTTCGTACCGCGTTGCCGGACGATAATGCTACCCGCAGACACCGTCTCCCCCCCATAGGCTTTCACCCCTAGGTACTGAGGATTACTATCACGTCCATTTCGAGATGATCCGCCGCCTTTATTTGTTGCCATGATTCATGCCTCTTGTCGCTAGATCACTTACTTCGTTTCGATACCAGTCACGCGGATCTCGGTATAAGACTGCCGATGCCCACGAGTCCGACGATAGTTCTTCCGGCGTTGCTTCTTAAACACCGTTATAGAACGCTCACGTCCTTGACGGACGACTTCAGCCAGCACCCTTGCTCCAACCACCAACGGCTGACCAATCACGACCCCCTGTTCCCCCTGGACCAGACAGACCTTCGAAAGCTCTATGACGCTCCCGATTTCGCCGATGAGTTTCTCAACCTTCACCACCTTGCCTGCCTGCACTCGAACCTGTCTGCCACCAGTCTCTACAATCGCGTACATTTCCATTCCTCCATCGATCAGATCCGATTTAATTATCATATCAATCAAGATTTCGTCAAGCGAATGTCGGCACTTCCTTCCGTGTCGCACCTTTGCATTCTCTCACTTTGCGCAATATCATCGAAACAAATCAAAGCTCCTCTTCAGAAATTCAGGGGCACCCCTCGCCACATTGACAAGGATTTCATACGGTTGTTATAGTCGGCCTCTTTTAAAAACCACCACATCTATATGGATCATAATGACAAATCAATTTATTTGGATGGATGGCCAGTTTGTGGCATGGGAGGACGCCTCCGTCCACGTGCTTACCCACTCTCTCCATTACGGACTTGCCGCCTTCGAAGGCATCCGGTGCTATAAAGGGAAATCTGGCTCCGCCATTTTTCGACTGACCGAGCACGTGGACCGGCTCTTCGAATCCGCTCATATTACCATGCTGAGCATCCCCTACGACAGGAAACAGATTGCTGAAGCTATCCTAGAAACCGTTCGAATCAACAAGCTCGACGAATGCTATATCCGGCCGCTGGTGTATATCGGCCACGGCAAAATGGGTGTCTATCCAGACGATAACGCTATCCGCGTGTCCATCGCCGCCTGGAAATGGGGAACCTATCTTGGGGAAGACGCGCTCAGCAACGGAATTCGCGCCAAAGTCTCTTCATTTACGCGGCATCATGTCAATGTGACGATGACCCGGGCGAAAGTGTCTGGCTACTACGTTAACTCCATCCTTGCCAAGCAGGAAGTCAAAGCTTCAGGCTATGACGAAGCCATTCTCCTTGACCCCGATGGGTATGTGGCCGAAGGCACGGGCGAAAATATCTTTATCATCCGCAAGGGTGTGATAAAGACCACCCCTCTCACCTCCATCCTTGAAGGGATCACCAGGAACTCGATCATGGAACTGGCACGAGAGCGAAAAATTCCGGTTGTCGAAGAACGGTTCACCCGCGACGCCATGTATGTGGCCGACGAAGTCTTTATGACTGGCACCGCAGCCGAACTAACCCCTGTCCGAGAAATCGACGATCGCTCTATTGGATCGGGAAAACCGGGGCCCCTCACCATCCAACTGCAGAAGGCCTTCTTCGACGTGGTCCAAGGCGAGGATGCCTCCCACTCAGCCTGGATCACGCGGGTCTAGCCTCGCAGACGGAAGGCCCCGCATCGATTTCCAAAATAGGTCTCGGCAACGACCGCCGCGCGGCATCAGTTATGGTGCTGCAGGAACAGGTTGGGCATCTGCAGCCGGAGCCGACGGTTTATCTGCAGGCTTGGAGTCAGACGCGGCAGGAACTGAGGACGTCGTGCTCGACGATTCTTTCTTGTTCAGATCAATGACCGTGGACGAAAACGTCCGCTCTTTTGACAAGATCGCCAGGCTTAACGAGGTCACCATGAAGATAACGGCTGCGCCAACAGTCACTTTACTTAAGAACGACGCGGGGCCACGACTGCCAAATACGGTCTGGCTGGACCCCCCGAATGCGGCACCAATCTCAGCACCCTTCCCGGCTTGGAGCAGGATCGAAGAAATCATGAGAAAACAGACGATGACGTGGATGATCACAACAAACGTATACATGCAGTGTCTCGCTCTTCCTGTGAAAAAATGACGTTAGCGAAAGATCTCGTTCGACAATCTGATGATTGTAGCAAAGCTTTCAACCTTGAGACAAGCACCTCCAACTAATGCTCCATCGACTTCATCAGAACCTAGAAACCCGATGACGTTATCGGGCGTCACGCTACCGCCGTACAAAATCGGCACCTCTGCCGCTACATTCTCACCGCCAATCTCTCGTAGACTGGCCCGCAACTGCCTATGCACCTCAACCGCTTGGGTGGGCGTGGCGGCTCGACCGGTCCCAATCGCCCACACGGGTTCATAGGCCAAGGCCACGTGGCGCAGCTGATCCGATCCAATGCCCTGCAACCCACGGCTCAGCTGTTGCGTCACCACCCTTCCCGTATCCCCTGCGTCACGCTCTAGCAGCGTTTCCCCTACACAAAGGATAGGTTGAAGCCCATGCCGAAGTGCGGCCTGCACTTTCTTATTAATCGTCTCGTCCTGCTCAGCAAAAAGATGTCGCCGTTCCGAATGCCCGATCAAGACAAACCGACACCCAAGGTCCTTGAGCATCGGCAGGGAGACTTCCCCTGTAAACGCCCCGGCATCCTCCCAATGGCAATTCTGTGCTCCGAGTTGAATCCAAGGAACCTGGACCAGCGCCTCCCCGACACGTTCGAGTGCCGTAAAGGGGGGAGCCACTCCGACGACCACAGGAGAAGATGATGGCTGGGCTGCGGCAAGACGCTCGACGAAGGCGCAGGCCTCTGACGCCGTCTTATTCATTTTCCAATTACCGACGATGAGTCGTTGCCGCACGATAAGCTCAGTTGCGCGTTGAGGGCATGACCAAATTAGGCGGGACGATCAGGAAGCGCCGCAAGGCCGGGAAGCACCTTCCCTTCCAATAATTCCAGCGCCGCACCGCCACCTGTCGAAATAAACGACATACTGTCTGAGACGCCAGCCCGATGCACCGCCAGCGCCGTGTCGCCCCCACCCACAATGGTCAGGGCATACGCATCGGCAATCGCATGGGCAATCGCAAGCGACCCTCGTGCATAGGCATCCACTTCAAGCAGACCCATCGGCCCATTCCACAGAATGGTCTTGGCATTTTGGATGGCCTCGGAGAACAACTTCACGGATGCCGGACCGATATCCAATCCATACCAATCCTTTGGAATCTCCTGAATCGGCACAATCTTGGTTTCAGCCCCCGGCTCACGGCTAGGAGCCACCACGCAATCCACGGGAAGGTAAAACTTTACACCGCGTTCAAGTGCATGGTGTTGAATGCCACGAGCAAAGTCGAGCATCTGATCCTCGACCAGCGACTTGCCGATTTCAAACCCCATGGCTTTGATAAAGGTAAAGGCCATGCCTCCACCAATGATGACCTTGTCGACACGTTTGCCAAGATTTTCAATGACACCAATCTTCCCAGAGACCTTCGCTCCTCCTAAAATCGCGACAAATGGCCTGAGAGGATCGGCAACTGCCCCCTCAAGATATTCGATTTCCTTTTTCAGCAAAAACCCGGCGCCAGCTTCCTTGATAAAGTGTGTAATCCCATCGATCGACGCATGAGCCCGATGGGCCGCGCCGAATGCATCGTTGATATACACATCGCCCAAGGCGGCCAATTGCTTCGAGAAGGCTTCGTCGTTCTGCTCCTCCTCCGGGTGGAACCGAAGATTTTCCAACAGCATCACATCCCCGGGCTGCATTTTCGCCACCAACGCCTCCACGGCAGGCCCCACGCAGTCCGGAGCGAAAATAACCTGTTTCCCGAGCAGCCGATTCAGTCGTTTGGCCACAGGAGCAAGACTGAATTTTGGATCGAACGCGCCTTTTGGCCTGCCCAGATGGGAACAGAGGATCACCTTCGCGCCATCGTCAACCGCGCGATTGATGGTCGGCAACGTGGAACGAATCCGAGTATCGTCGGTAATTTGGAGCGCATCATCCAATGGCACATTGAAATCGGCCCGAATGATGACGCGTTTGCCGCGAAGCTGAAGATCGTCGATGGTGAGCTTACGGACGCTCATGCTGCGCCCTCCTTAGACCAGCACATAGTGCCCCAGAATTTATCTGCTATCCAGATACGGTGAGCCATGGGGAAGCGCCTAGCAAACCCCACAGCGACACGCTTACTTCGAGGCCATAAACTTGATCAGATCCCGGACACGACAGGAATAGCCCCACTCATTGTCATACCAAGCCAACACTTTCACCATGCGCCCTTCCATCACCATCGTCAACGGCGCATCGAAAGTGGCTGAGTTGGGATTTCCATTATGATCCACCGACACAACCGGGTCCTGGGAATACCCCAGGATACCTTTCAGCGAACCTTGACTCGCCTTGCTGTACGCAGCATTGACGGACGCCACGTCACAATCCTTTTCCGTTTCCACCGAGAGGTCCACGAGGGAGACGTTGGGCGTCGGCACCCGAATCGCCAACCCATCCAATTTTCCCTTTAATTGCGGCAGCACCAGATTGAGCGCCTTCGCCGCACCAGTACTTGTTGGCACCATCGAAAGCGCGGCGGCGCGGGACCGTCGCAGATCGCTGTGCGGAAGATCGAGTAACTGCTGATCGTTGGTGTAGGAATGGATGGTGGTCATCAAGCCATGCTTGATCCCAAAGTTTTCCAACAAGACCTTCACCACCGGAGCCAAGCAGTTGGTCGTGCAGGACGCATTCGAAATGATCTGGTGTTTCGTGGGATCGTACGTCTGCTCGTTCACACCAAGCACGATGGTCACGTCAGCATCCTTTGAGGGGGCGGAGATAATCACCCGCTTCGCCCCCGCCGCTAAGTGCTTCCCGGCCCCTTCCCGATCGGTAAATCGGCCGGTCGATTCAACCACCAGTTCGACCCCCAACTCTTTCCACGGCAACTCTTTCGGATCTTTCTTCGCCAAAATCGTAATCGACTTCCCATTCACAATCAGGGCGTCACCCTTCGTGTCCACGTCTGCGTGTAGGGTTCCGTGCACGGAATCATACTTGAGAAGGTAGGCCAACGTTTTGGAGTCGGTGAGGTCATTGATGGCGACAATGTCGATGTCAGGATCTCCCAACGAGGCCCGAAACACATTACGCCCGATTCGACCAAACCCATTGATTCCAATACGAATTGCCATGTCTATCCTCTAGAGTTCACAAGAACTGAAAACGAAAATGTGCCGGTGGATTATCGATCGGCATCGTAACGGTCCAACCTATTGATGTCAAGCCAAACACACGTAGAACACGCCTAGCAGGACTCCTGCCTGTTGTCGCCATAAGGGCTCACGAGAAGTGGGAGGCGATTAGAATGCAAAGTAGATCTCAAACCCGCCGTAGGCACCGTTGTGAAACGCCGTGGAGTATTGATACCCACCCTTGATCGTGGCATACACACCAGCAATGGGAATCTGCACCAGGGGACCACTCTGAAACGAGAAGAAGTCTTTATTCCCCATCCCCGCCACATCCCACCCCACGGACAGCACACAACACCCCTTGGCTGGTGTCTGCACCGCCTGCGTCGCACGTACCCGCCCCATGACGAATCGATCAAGATCCGTGTAGGACAGGAGCGCGTGCACCGTATCCGCTTCTCGCCAGCGTCCCACTTCGCCCTGCACATACGCCCCGACCTCACGGAAGGTGTTGGACCCCCCAATCCCGTTCTCTTCTTCTCGTCGACGGAATTGTGGACCGGCAAACCCCAACACACTCCAGTCCCCCACCGGCATTTTCAACCCAAGCGCCGGCACGGCAAATTGTACATTCGCATCGCGGAGCTGTCCGTTCACTTTGAAACTATAGCCAAGCCCCGCGCCGAGAAATTGCACAAATGGCTCGACCCGACTATTGGTCAGCGGCAAGGGCGCACGAATCCCTAAATAGCTGAAGTACTGGGACTTGTTGTCGATTTGATAGCCGGTAAACACATCGCCCGCCACCGCAGACATAGGGCCGAACATCCCTACGACGAGCGCTGCGACCACCCAGCATGCAAATTGGACCATTGCTGTTCTCCTCGTTCCACACTGTCCACCCGAAACGACGTCAGGGTACGTTTCGATCGATTCACCGAACGAATGGCTCGCACGTTTAAGGTAATCTGACCGATCGTCAACAGAGCCATCTCGTCCGGCTGACAATGTTCGCCGGTAAACCACACAGACACACCCGTGAACCCAATATCTTTCGTCACCCCTTCATGCACCATCGCCCCATGGTACAGCTGGCAGGTATGCACGGACGAGACACGCACCATTTGGCGTCGATTCGGCCTGAGCGGGGCAAACGCAGCGGCCATGCCGCGAAACACGGCCCCCAGGCTCTCCAGCATGTCGGGGGACGCCGTGACGCGATCCTGCCAAATCCCAGGTGGCGCAAACACGAGCCGGAGCAGCGCATCCTTGGTTGCCGCCTCCAGCTCGACGAACTGAATCCCCACATGGACGACGCCGGAATCTGATCGCTCTTGCCAAATAATTCGCCCCTTCACCGCCAACGGAGGCTGGCCCTCCGGCCCCACTTTTACGGTGACGAACGACGCATCGGTAAACACCGGCTTCGAGAGTCGCACACGAATCCCGCGCTCGCTCACATCGTTCGACTCCCCGGTCAGCGTCGCCCCGCCTGTCACCACCTCGCAGGGTATCGTCCGTGGAATGCGTAAGTAATGCTGACGCTGGGGACGTTCGTTCGCCGCGGCAATCGCGGTCGCTAACAGGACAAGATTGATAGTCGCCCACAATAGACTCAGCCATTCTCCTGGTTGGGGAGCCCGTTGCGTGAGGCTCCACAAGCCGATGACGAGCCCGCAGGCCAGCAGCCCGAACAACACCAGATGCGGGGTGATAATGGGATTCAGGCGAAGACGATCTCCCTCGACCTGTTGCCCTTTCGGCGTAATCACGAAGGGGCGACGCTTGGTCGGGTTGAGCAACGTCTGAATCGCCACCCGGCTTAGCGTGAAGCACATCGCCGTCTCATACACATCCGACCAGAAGGCACTGCGAGTCCCTCGGCTGATCACGGAGATGGCGAGGGTCCCTGCAAAATAATGGCAAAAAAACAGACTCATGAGGGTCAGGGTGTCAGCCTTGAGCACCGGCACGCCAAAGAACAGCCACGCCAGCGGTGCCGCCAAGCACACCACCCTCGCCAATCCAAACAGAAAATAGTAGAGCGACGCGAAGTAATCGACCCGCTGCGCGAGCGTCAATCCTGGGGTCGTCAACGGGTTGGCTCGAACCAGCACTTGAATGGCCCCCATGGCCCAACGGGCCCGTTGCTTCAGGTACCCCGTAAAATCTTCCGGCATCAGCCCCGACGCCAGAATCTTGTTCAGATGGCAGGAGCGATAGCCCTTGGCATGAATGAGGATGCTGGTGTGCAGATCCTCCGTAATCGTCTCCGTTTGAAACCCGCCGATCGCGTCGAGGGCGGACCGCCGGAACAGCCCGCAGCTACCGGCAAAAAAGGTACTGTTGTGAGTGTCCCTCCCAGCCTCCAGCACTTGGAAGAACAGCGCCTGTTCGTCTTTGAACACGGGGTCGAGCCGGAGGTTTCGCTGAAAAATGTCCCGATTATAAAAGTGATGCGGGGTCTGCACGATCGCCATCTTCTCGTCCTGGAAGAAGGGCACCGTGTCGCGCAAGAAGGACTGCACGGGCACATGGTCCACATCGAACACCGCGATAATCACCCCGGTCGAATGGATCAACGCATGATTCAGATTCCCCGCCTTGGCATGCTCGTGAGTCGGCCGGCGGAGATACCGGCACCCCATCGCCTCAGCCAACTCCCGCACGTCCTCACGCTGCCCGTCATCCAACACATACACAGCAAATCGATCGTGAGGATAGTCCTGGGCCAAGCACCCCACCAGGGTCCTGCGCAGAATGTAGAGCGGCTCATCGACGATCGGCACCATGATGTCGACAGTCGGACACTCCCTCAGCGGTGGCGACATCCGTTCGCGCGGCGACCAGGTCTGGTAGGCGAAAAAGAGGACCTGTACGAAATTGTAGAATTCGGCGAGGTAGACCAGACCGCTCAACACCACCGCACTCGGAGTATCGGTATTTAACGTAAAGAGCCCGCGCCACAGAATGTACTGTGCACTCAACAATACCAACAGGCTCAACACCAACTTACGCCCCCGGTGCTGCCAGGACGCGAGTCCGACGACGACTAACAGCTTCAGCGACAGCGGAAAGACAACTCCGGGCTCGTAATACCCCTTCAGCCAATCCACGACCGGCCTCTCTTCATTCTGCCCCCAACATCTCGCACCACCTCCTCGGGCTTCGTGCAAGTCCGGGGCCGACGCTTCCCTTCTCTTTCGGTTGTTCCAAACCCGAGACTAAGGTGGCGAGGGCACTACGAAAGAGGAATGCGATGAGACATTCACTGCAACCACAACGCTCATTTTGTCAGTTGGTTGCTGATATGAACGGGGAAACCCACCGTCAAGAGAGCCCAGAACCCCTACTTGCGAGGTGCGACGATGAGGGAACCTGTCGGCAAGGATCAACGGCCCAGCAACAGCCTGCTTATCCATTCCAGCAATTGCATTTTTGCGCAACAACGCTGGCGAAATGAGTGCGCCTGGAAGACCAAGAACAGACCCCTCACGCTAGGCAGACTCCACCGGTTGTGATACAAACGCCCGAGCAGACTCACGAGTCACACATCAAAAAACGCTGATTCGCCCCACGTGCCTTTATGAACACACACGACACTAAGACCTTGCACCCTCAATGGTCATTCCTGTGCCTCTGTTTCATGCTCACGCTGTCTGGCTGTTTATCACCCATCACGCTCAACCGAGCGGTCGTGGCCTATGACAAGGCCGTCACCGATGCCCTCTCTCAACAGCTGCTCCTGAACATCGTCCGAGCCCAGCACCATCAGCCCATTCATTTCACTGGGGTCTCGAACATCGCGGCCACCTTCGATTTCCGCGTGAACGCGGGAGGGACCCCCGCCCTCACGGGAGAGGCCAGTCGAGGACTCATGCCGCTGTTCGGCGGGAGTGTCGCGGAAAACCCCACCTTCAGTATCGTCCCGATCGAAGGAGAAGAATTTACCAGGCGACTCCTCACGCCCTTCCAACAAAGCAAGTTCACGCTCCTGCTTCGCCAACGCTTCGATATCGATCTGCTGTTGCGACTGATGGCGCAGGAAGTACGGATCAGACAACCGGTGCAAGAAATCGCCTATCGCAATAGTCCATCAGACCGACCGGGTTATGAAATGTTCCGTCGCGTGGTCACGCATATCTCCTCCATTCAAGATCAAAACCAACTCTATGCCGAACCGCTGACCTTCGAACGCACCTGGACCATTCCTGCCGGCTCGATCGCCGCAGAAGGATTTCAGGCCCTAGAGAAAGAGTATCTCGTGCGCTACAACAAGGAGGACAATACCTACACGCTACGCAAGCAAGTGACCGGACCGATCCTTGTCACCAACTATGATCCCGATACCCTGACCCCGAAAGAGCGCGCACAATTGAGCGACGAGGCAGGAGACTGGATCACCCACGATGTGGCCTTCGACATCCGACCCAATCATCCCGGCGGAGAATGGCCCCTCAAGGGGGATTTCCGCCTCAGAAGTTTCCATTCCATCCTCAATGCTATCGCCCGCTCTCTCGGCGAAGACCCGGAATACCATGTCGAGCCAGACCCTCGAACCCCACCCGTCGCCGAAAATCCCGTCACCACACTCCAACTGGTCGTGTCGGACTCGACCCCCTCGGAAGCCGACCTCTCGATCCGCTCGCACGGCCGGTATTACGCGGTCAAGACTGATGATTCGCTTGCTCGGTGGAACCGAGATGCCTTTCAGCTGCTCTACCTCTTATTTCAAATGACCATCACCGAGGTCTCACGCGTCGGGGTCCCCAGCATCACCATCGCCAAGTAACCCCTCCCTCCTCTCGCAGGATGCAGAAAAAGACCGCCAGCCGCGGGCTCAAGAACCGTGAAGCGTATCTCGTGAAGCGAGTTTCAGGTTCAACGTTCCAGGTTTCACGTTGAACGTTTAAAGTTTCATGTTTTCCCCACCTGAGACCTGAAACGTGGAACTCGAAACAGCAAACGACGCTTCACGAACGACGCGAAGAAGACGGCCTTTTTGAGCATCTTGCGATGCTGTCCCAGTAGCGCCGTGGCGCATCACGCGCCGACGGCTTGGTGAACAAGAATCGAGTGTTTCCGCAGCCTACTAGGCCCCGCCAGCAAGATAGCAAAGGAAACACAAACCGTTCGCCGACCACCCAGGGCAAGACAGTATCCAGTCCACACCTAAAGTTTGCTTTTCGGAATTCCAGGAAGTAGGGTATTCTTACTGTAAGGAGGTCACCCATGCTGGCGAAGAAAACATCAAAGAACCAAGTCACCCTTCCCAAGAAAATTTTGAAGGAGATTCCTGAGACGGATTATTTCGACGTGTCCTTGCAGAATGGCATGGTGCTGCTCAGGCCGGTCACCGTGACAGAAGCTGGAAGTCGGTTAGCCACGGTTCGGCAAAAGATCCGGGAACTGGGGCTGGAGCCAAAGGATCTCGATCAGGCCATTCGGTGGGCCCGCAGCGGCAAAGGCCGGAGTCGGTGATCCGGGCAGTCCTCGATACGAATGTCATCATCTCCGCACTCCTCTTCAGTGGACCGCCGTCCAAACTCGTTCCAGCGTGGCAAGCTGGTCGCCTCCGCCCCATCATCTCCGCAAATGTTCTCGATGAGTACCTGCGGGTCTTAGCCTATCCAAAATTTAGACTGACACCCACTGAAATCCTGGCGATTATTGAAGAAGAGGTGCTGCCCTTCGTAGAAACCATGAGGGTAACCTCTCCCTCCAAGGTAATCCCTCGCGATCCGGACGATGCGAAATTTATCGACTGCGCCCTGGCAGCCAAGGTCAAATGGCTCATAAGCGGCGATGCCGACTTGCTCGACCTCCTGCAAGTGGAATCCGTCACCATCGTGCCAGTCACCCTATTCCTCCAGCGCCTAAAGATTCCCTGATAATCACCGGCTGGCGGCTACTCACCCCACGTCCCCTGACTCGATTGAGCGCTATCACCACCCCCCCCCGCCCCCTCGTTCGACCTCAACGTGTTCCGTTCTTGTGAGTTTGTGCCGTAGGCCCTCATCTTCTCTCACAGGCCCACTCCTCTTGAATGCTACCCACATCAAGCTGGCGCCTCCACGAACCGACTAAGTAAGGATCGAGCCTCTGCTGAAGCGGCTGAATTTGGATCGAAACCCACACGACACCCTAGGGAGGCCCCCATGCTGACCGCCATTGGCGACGTCATGCGACGATGTTATGACAAGGGCTGGATCACCACGCGGGACGGCAACATCAGCCTGCGCAAGCGAGACGGCACGTATCTCTACATCACCCCGTCCGGCATGCGGAAAACCATCGTCCACCCCGAGTGGATGGTCAAAATTCCCGTCGCCATCGAGAACGGCGTCGCCCGGCTGATGGTGAAGGAAGGCCAGAATCCATCAGGCGAACTCGACATGCATTGGAACCTACAACGCAACAACCCGCGCGTGCGCGTCGTCGTCCACGTCCACGCCACGCACATCGTCGCCGCCATGTACCGAGGATTCGACTTGCAGCAGATCGCCCGCGAGTTTGCCGAAGTCAAACGCTATACGAGAGTCGGCCCGTCGGTCCCCGCACTCCCGGCCCTCACGCGCGAATTTGCCGATGCCACGGCGGCATGTATCGGCATCATGAGCGACGGCACGTTGGAATACGACATCGTCGGCCAATCGAATCATGGCGTCTGCGCCGTCGGCCCGGACCCCTGGTCAGCCTACGAGCACGTCGAGCGGCTCAACCACATCTGCGAAATCGTCCTGAACAGCGGTGTGTGCCCGGAAGTCAAAAAAATAGCCGCCGTCGAGAGATAGCAGACTGTTGAAAATTCCGTGTCGACCGAATCCTTGCAACACTACTGCTGGAAATTTCCACCAACGCTTCAATGCCTTGTCGGATGGGAGGAAAACCACAGAATCTGCAGCAAAGAGCCAATGATCGATCGTATTACTACGCGCTACCGCATCGCACTCTTGGCGACGCAGGAACAAATTCAGCGCCCTGCAGGGCAATTCGCTTCAATCATGTAATTCTTTGATATGTTGAAATTTCTTTCACAACACGTCTTGGACACGCAACGCTCAGCTCTGCCGACGCAAGGACCATACCGTCCCGATATCGACGGCCTCAGAGCTATAGCCGTGCTGTCGGTGATTCTATTTCATGTCGATAAATCATTGTTGCCAGGCGGCTTCGTGGGCGTCGATGTATTTTTTGTAATTTCCGGTTTCCTTATTTCGCTGAACATTTTTCAGGGCTTGGAACAAGGCGACTTTTCAATCGCGGATTTTTACCGTCGTCGCCTCAAACGAATTGTGCCGGCCATGCTGGCCGTCGTCTTCGTGACATTCGTGGTAGCACAAGTACTCTTACTGCCTGAGGATGCTGTGCTTACTGCTCAATCAGCTCTGTGGGCAGTGTTCTCTTTCGCTAACGTCTACTTTTGGCTCTACCAGGACACCGGCTATTTTGCGCCCGCAAGCACCCAGACACCCCTATTGCATCTCTGGTCGCTTGGTGTAGAGGAACAGTTTTATCTCTTGTGGCCGTTGATTCTGTTTTTCACGTATCGTCAGTCGAAAGTGCGCGTCTTTTTTATCGCGACGGCATTCGCTACACTTACATCATTTCTGTTCGGCGAATATTTCTTTGAAGAGCACCCGTCGTTTGTGTATTACCTGTTGCCTGCACGAGCAGGAGAACTTCTCACGGGCGCGATGGTCGCGCTCGCCGTACAAAGACAAGCCGGGGTAAAAGTCCCCCAGATGCTTGTTGCACCTATGGCAGGGCTCGGGCTGTTGCTGCTGATAGGAGCTTTAACCTTGCTGTCAGATAAGCAAGTCTTTCCAGGCATTCTAGCCATACCGCCGACTCTTGGAACTGCGCTACTTCTATTTTCCAGACACTGTCGCGACACCTGGGTGTCGCGTCTACTCTCGGTCCCCCTACTGGTGGGAATCGGTTTGATTTCATACTCAGCCTATCTCTGGCATTGGCCGTTGTTAGCCTTCTATCGTTATGGTCATGCAGAAGTCAGCCCCCTGGCAGGAATGATCCTCGTTCTCGTCAGCCTAGGGCTTGCCTGGTGGACTTACCGCTATGTCGAACAGCCTGCACGCCATTCTACCTCACCACCAATGCATGTATGGGTGCGCTACTATGTTGCGCCGGTCGCCGGGCTTATTGCCCTTGCGATCGGCGCAATTGTCATGGAAGGCTATGGAACCCGTTGGCTCTTGGATGACTACAAGCAGCGCCTGATGGACCTCCGTCAGCAAACACTGTCTGCGGGTGAATTTGATTATGTGTGCCAACGTATACGCCTGACGCAACAAGACACCGAGGACGAGCGGTGCGTCCTCGGTGCTCCTCCAGGCCATGCGCCTCGTGTGATTTTGTGGGGGGATTCGAATGCAGCGCATTACGTCGGCATGATTGGTGCCTTCGCACAGAAGGAAGGGTTTCGATTCCGGAATGTCGCGATCCCTTCTTGCCCGCCACTAAACAGTGACCCGCAGAGGTTTGTAATGGCGAAAAGCGTGGCGGCTTGTCGTGAATCGGCACCCATTGCACAACAGGCAATCGACGAGTTCCCAGTAGTCATAATGGCTGCATCTTGGTCGGACTATGCGTCACAGTCAGACGCGTTTCTCCCGAACGTTTTCGACACCGTTCGAGCGTTAACCCAAAAGGGCAAACTCGTTGTTCTGATCGGCAAGGCCCCTGTATTTCCCAAGTATGACCGACGGTGTCTAGAAAAGACTCTTGGCTACCCATTTTTGAAGTGTTCAATTTCAAGTGCCCCTCCTTTTGAAAGTATTGTGGAAGCCAATTCCAAACTTCGGATGTTTGCTGAAATGACTCCAAACGTTGCGTATTTTGATGTAATTCCCCATCTATGCAAGAATGAAAAATGCTCGCCGTACGACTCAAACGGAACTCCCCAATACTTTGACGCCTTTCATATCTCCCAGGCAGCATCATGGAAACTGGGGAACGACATTGTGCAGCGCGATGGGGTACCGACGCCTTTCAAGTGGATTGCAAACAGCCTACATTCCCAGTCCATCAAGCAAGCAAGCTGATGAATTAGGTATCGGAGCAGCAACCATTGTCTGCGAAATCGTCCTGAACAGCGGCGTGTGCCAGGAATGCGTATTCCACTCAACTTGGACACTCAGTCCACGGCAAACTGGACAATCGGAGCGTAGCGACGCGGGGATTGTTTTTACTCCTGAACCGAGCGTTTCGTCAAACTAGTTTTTTTCTTTCTCATCGACTCGCCGTCGAGTGCAATCTGATGCGCGTTATGCACCAACCTGTCCAGGATCGCATCGGCCAATGTCGAATCGCCAATAGCGTCATGCCAATGTGCCAACGGCAACTGACTGGTCACGATCGTCGAGCGCGCTTCATGCCGATCATCCACGATCTCCAATACATCCCGTCTGGCTGAATCCGTCAGCGCAGCCAACCCCCAATCGTCCAACAGCAGCACCTCTACCTTGGCGAGGTGCGCCATGAACGTCACATATCGTCCATCACCATGCGCAAGGGTCAACTCTTCGATCATGCGCGGTGCGCGCCAGTACAACGATGTGTATCCCTGACGACAGGCATGATTGGCCAATGCGCATGCCAGCCACGTTTTACCGACGCCGGTGGGTCCCGTAATCAATACATTCTGGTGTTGTGTTATCCAGTCCCCGGTCAGCAGTCGATTGAACACGGTGCGATCCAGCCCGCGCGCCGTCCGGTAATCCACATCCTCCGGCATAGCCGCATGCTTCAGCTTGGCGCGACGCACGCGTCCGGCCATCTGTGTTGAGGCGCGCACACTGATCTCACGCTCGACTAGCAAACCAAGTCTCTCCTCGAAGCTCATCCGTTCCAGATCAGGCAGGCGGCTTTGCTCTTCCAGGGCATACGCCATGCCAAACAGACGGAGTTGATTCAATTGTTGATGGGTGGGATGGTTCAGCATCGGTATGCTCCTTGGTGGTAGTGATGGTTGCGTGGGGTGCTAGTGGTAATACTCCGGTCCGCGCACATTGCTGTGCGTGAGCGGCAAGCTGGCTTGCGGAGTCTTCGCAGCCACCCGATCCAGTCCGTTCTTGAGGATGGAGCTGATGCTGCGGTAATTGGTCGCGTGGAGTCGCAGGGCACGGTCACAAGCCGCTTCGAGTCTGGCGTTGCCGTAGGCCTTGGCCATGCGCAACACGCCCAGACACGCGCGATAGCTTTGCTGGGGATGGTTGCGACTACCCAACATGGCTTCCACGGCGGCGTGCGTTTGACCGCCGATGCCTTGTGCCCAATCGAGCAGACGCTTCGCACTCCAGCCCGCCACTTGCTGATGACCCACCGTCATGTGTTCGTCCACCGTGGTATGCCGACCTTTGAGGGTACTGCGTGCATGTGCCGCGATTCGTTTACCGCGATGGAAGGCCTCCACCGTCGTCTCGGTATAGCGCACATCCACTTCCTGACGGGCGAACTGATAGGGAACCGAGTCGTAATGTCCGGTCACTTCCACGTGGTAATCGATGCCGACCCGTGCCATCTTCCACTCGGCGTATTGGTACCGGTTCTCCGGCAACGGGCGCAGTGCCGGGCGATCCATCTCACGGAATGCGCTCAGGCGGCAACCAGGCAGTTTCTTGAAGGCGCGTGCATTGAGATCGACCAGCAAGACCGCGATCGCACGGTTGAGCTCGGTCAGACTGAAGAAGCGCTGGTGGCGCAGCCGCGCCAGTATCCAGCGTTCGACGATCAGCACGCCGCCCTCGACCTTGGCTTTGTCTTTTGGTTTGCGACTTCGGGCTGGCAGTACGGTGATGCCGTAGTGCGCGGCCAGATCACGGTACGTCGGATTCAGTTCCGGATCGTAATAGGACGGATGTTTGACTCCGGACTTGAGGTTGTCCGGGACGAGGATCTCGGTCACGCCACCCAGGAACTCGAAGCAGCGCACATGGGAGCCGATCCAGTCCGACAGTTGCTGCGACCAGGTCGCTTCGGCGAAGGTGTAGTTGGAGGCACCCAGCACGGCGACAAACAGTTGTGCCTGACGGATCTCGCCACAACTCCCGTCGATCACCGGCATGGTCTGCCCGGCATAATCAACGAACAGTTTCTCGCCCGGCGTATGGGTTTGGCGCATCGTGACTGAGAGCGTGCTCGCCCACAGACGGTAGTGCTCGCAGAACCAGCTATAGCGGTAGCCGTCCGGGTGGGTGGATTTGTATTCCTGCCAGAGCAGTTCGAGGGTGACGCTCTTCTTGCGCAGTTCGTTGTGCGCCATCACCCAGTCCGGCTCTGCACGCACGACATCGAACGGCACAGGGGGCGGGAACAATCGTTGCTCCACGTCAGACTCATCCAAATCGGCAGGCAAAGGATAGCGAAGACCTGCCGCTTTGGCGCGGCGAAGGTATTCGCCAACAGTCGTGGGCGATGCGCCGATGGCGCGGGAGATTTCTCGTTGGGTGCGACCGCATTCGTAATGCAGTCGCAAGGCTTCTGTGATCTTGCGCATGGATAACCTGTTGTTTGCCATGTGGCTCCTCGATATAAATCATCGAGGGTGCCACGGTTATCCCGCGTCTTGCTACGCCTGTCCGGTTTGCGCTGGAATCACTGTCCAGTTTGGCGTGGAACGCGTGTCCAGTTTGGTCTGGAATACGCACCAGGAAGTCGAAAAGCTGGCCACTATGGGAATCTAACGACCTTCTTCTTCCTTTTCTCTGACCGGCAGCGATCCATCTCGGCCAGTCGCTCTGCTCCTTTGCCAATCGCCCGCGCGTCAGCTCTCGCGTAGCCGCGCCAGCATCCACAGATTCGCTGCATATAGCGCCACGGATTACCGCGTGAAGGGCACCCGTCTTGGAAGCAGCTTGTCTGGATAGTTGGGATCGCTCGCCCAGAAGAGAAACGCCCCAGCAATCCAAGCACCACCCAGTTCACCTGCACGAAACCCACCAAGGACACAAGATCTGTGTCCTTTTCGTTCTCGGATTGCCTCGCACATTCGTTCGAACAGGGTCGCCGAGGAGCCCGAACGGTGAGGAATAATGTCCTGGCCGCTTCTTTTGTGTTCACGGTGTCAGTGGGTTACATTATCAAGAGGTCTCGCTACAGTCCGTTTCGCGTGGCATAGATCGTGAGACCTCATACCGCTGTGTTCATTGAGTTCGGCGTGGCAACAGAGGCGTCTGCGTAACTCCGGTGTTCAAGACCGGCTTCAGCTCGGACAAGGGTGAGGTAGGTGCCTATGGTAGGGGGAGAAGACCAGAACAACAGTAATCCGTGTAATCCGCTTGTCGCCTACTTCTCCATGGAGATTGGCTTGGAATCCGGGATGCCGACCTATTCGGGAGGGCTTGGGGTACTTGCCGGGGACACGATTCGTTCGGCTGCGGATCTCGACGTGCCGATGGTGGCGGTGTCCTTGCTGCATCGGCGCGGGTACTTTTTTCAGCGCGTAGATGCTCACGGTCGGCAAAGCGAGGAGCCTGTTGCCTGGCCGATCAATGACTTCGCGGACCTGATCGACGAGCAGGTCACGGTGGACATCGAAGATCGCACGGTCCATGTGAGGGCCTGGCGGTATCGAGTGACGGGTGAGTCTGGGCATGTCATTCCCGTCTATCTGCTCGATACCGATGTGAGTAAAAACGAGCCCTGGGACCGGACGTTGACGGATGTGCTCTACGGAGGTGATGACCACTATCGTTTGTGTCAGGAAGTGGTCCTGGGGATCGGGGGATTCCGCCTGTTGCGGGAGCTTGGCTACCACAACCTCCTTCGGTTCCACATGAATGAGGGGCATGCTGCGTTGCTCATCCTGGCACTCGTCGAAGAGAAACTGGCCTTGCAGGGCCAGGAAGAATCCGTGCCGACCGATCTCATTGACACCGTTCGCGAGCAATGCGTGTTTACGACTCATACCCCGGTGCCGGCCGGACACGATCAATTCCCCGAAGATTTAGCCCGACGCGTGCTGGGAGAGCAGCAATGCGAACGGCTGAAGGCCTGCGGCATCGAGCGGACGTTGAATCTGACCCAACTGGCCCTGCGTGGCTCTCGATATATCAATGGCGTCGCGATGAAGCATGGGGAGGTCTCGCATAGCATGTTCCCCGGCTATCCGATCCATTCGATTACCAACGGTGTCCATGCGGCGACGTGGGCCGCTCCGTCGTTTCACCAGCTCTTCGATACCCATCTGCCGGACTGGCGGCTCGATCAACTTTCGCTTCGTTACGCAGTGGGCATCCCCACCGAGGACATCTGGTCTGCCCATGTGGAGGCCAAGCGAGCCTTAATCGAATATATCAATCGGGAGTCGAATGCGGGATTCGATCGCGAGGTGTTGACGATCGGCTTCGCACGTCGGTTTGCGTCCTACAAACGGGCCGGTCTGATCTTTCAGAATCTCGATCGGCTTAAGCAGATTGCCCGCACGGCCGGTCCGATCCAGATTGTCTTTGCCGGCAAGGCACATCCTCGCGACCACGAGGGCAAGAACCTGATCGCGCATATCCACGAGATGCGTGACGCGCTGCACGGTGCAATCTCGATATCCTACCTGAGTAACTACGACATGGCTGTCGCCAAACTGCTCTGCGCGGGCGTCGATGTGTGGCTGAACACCCCGCTGCCGCCGCTGGAGGCATCAGGGACGAGCGGGATGAAGGCGGCAATGAACGGGGTACCGAGCCTGAGCGTGCTGGATGGCTGGTGGATCGAGGGCCACCTTGAGGATGTGACCGGCTGGTCAATCGGCGATCGGGTGGAGGCGTGCCTAGCACCTCAGTCCGGAATGGATACCTGTCATGCGGCAGAACTCTATCGAAAACTTGAAGAAAAAGTCTTGCCCTGCTTTTACAAGAAGCACGAGCATTTTCTTGAAATCATGCGACGGACGATCGCCTTGAACGGGGCATTTTTTAATACCCAGCGCATGGTCGCGCAATACCTGCACGATGCCTATCGACTGGGGCGAGAGCAGGGACCAAAAATCCTTGGGTCACCCTAATGCACTCAAATCGACCAAGGTGAAGGAAACTGTGAGCCTACGCGAGTCCCACCAAGCCTCCCCTGGCTTTATCCTGACCCTCAATGGAGGGTCATCGAGCCTCAAGTGTTCCCTCTTTTCCGTCGGCCCTCCCCTTATTCGTGTTTTGTCAGCCATGGTGGAGCGGATTGGGTTCCCGGAAAGCCTGTTGACCCTCACAGACGTGGCCGGGGGCACCTGCGAGCGAAGACCGATTCCAGCCGCTCATCACAAGGATTCTGTCGAACCGCTTCTCGCCTGGGTGGAACAGAAAGTCAAGATGGCGGACCTGATGGCTATCGGGCATCGCGTGGTGCACGGAGGTCATCAATATTCCCAGCCACAACGCATTACTCCGGAGGTCATGCGCGAGCTACGCCGGCTGAGCCCGTACGATCCGGAACATTTGCCCGCCGAGATCGAACTGATCGAGACCCTTGGCCGACGGTATCCGTCACTCCCACAAGTCGCCTGTTTCGACACCGCCTTTCATCGCGATATGCCGCGCGTGGCACGCCTCCTGCCGATCCCCAGACGATACGACGCCGCCGGCGTGCAACGGTATGGGTTTCATGGTCTCTCCTATGCCTTCTTAATGAAAGAGCTCCGGCGCATTGGCGCGCCTCACGAAGCGAGCGGCCGCGTCATCCTGGCCCATCTAGGCAATGGCGCGAGCCTGGCCGCCGTGCAGGCTGGCCGGAGCCTCGACACGACCATGGGGTTTACGCCCACGGCAGGACTGCCGATGAGTACCCGCTCAGGCGATCTCGATCCAGGCCTCGTGTCCTATTTGTCGAGAACGGAAGGCATGAGCGTGGAACAGTTCCATACGATGGTCAATCACCAATCGGGATTGCTCGGAGTGTCGGAGACCAGTTCCGACCTGCGAGATCTCTTAGCTTCCGAACCTCACGATCCACGGGCGGCGGAAGCCGTGGCGCTCTTCTGCTACCAGGCCAAGAAATGGATGGGCTCTTTTGTCGCGGTGTTGGGCGGACTCGACACCCTGGTCTTTAGCGGCGGTATCGGTGAGCACTCGGCAGTCATCCGATCGCGCATCTGTGAAGGGTTAGAATTTCTCGGCGTCGCACTGGATGAGGCTCGCAATAGCACGAATGCCGCGATCATTTCGAGAGAGGGCAGCCGCGTCACCGTGCGGGTGATCCCGACGGACGAAGAGAGCGAAATTGCGAGTGCCGTCCATCGGCTGCTGGATGAGCGCAGAGGCCATGCTGGATAAGAGCATGTCACGTCAGACGCGTCCACGTTCCCACAACGAGATCACTCGCAACGAGGAGCCCATGCGCCAGACCACGAAGAACCCGCTGAGTTCAGACCTGCTCAGAAACATCCACGCCTACTGGCGAGCCGCGAATTATCTGTCTGTAGGACAGATGTATCTCTACGACAATCCGGCCCTGATCTCTGACGGCACCTTGAAGATGGCCCGAATGGCTCTGGCCCGCGCATGACCCAGCCCCCCCCCATTACCGAACATCCCAAGGGCGAAGCCTGGCACACCCGGTCTGTCGAGGAGGTGCTGGCATATCTCGGGTCTTCAGCAACCGGACTTTCGACGACGGAAGCAGCACAACGCCTCGCGGCCAACGGCCCGAACGAGTTGAAAGAAGGCACGCGCATCAGCCCGCTGCAGATTTTCCTCGGCCAGTTCAAGAGCCTCATCATCTGGATTCTCATCGCGGCCGGGGTCATCTCCGGGGTGCTGGGCGAAGTGGTGGACACCATCGCCATCCTCGCCATCGTCGTCCTCAACGCCGTCATCGGCTTCTACCAGGAGTTCAAAGCGGAGAAATCCATCGCGGCCCTCAAGAAGATGACCGCTCCGCAAGCAAAGGTACGACGCGACGGACACGTCACTTCGATTGCTGCCTCGGGCATCGTCGCCGGGGACATCCTCGCGCTAGAAGCCGGTGACTTAGTCGCAGCCGACGCCAGGCTCCTCACAGCGGCCTCCCTCAAATGCATCGAATCTGCGCTGACCGGTGAGTCAGATGCGGTGACGAAGCAGCCCGCGACCTTGGAACAGGTCGACATCCCGCTCGGCGACCGCGAGAACATGGTGTTTATAGGGACAAGCGTTGCGGCCGGCACCGGACAGGCCGTCGTCGTGGCCACGGCGATGAAGACCGAGTTGGGCCGCATCGCGGGACTGCTCGAAGAGACGAGCGCAGATCAGGGCACACCCCTGCAGCGAAAGCTCGATGCGTTCGGGCGCATCCTCGTGTGGACGGCCTTGGGCATCGTCGTATTGTTGTTCGGGCTGGGGTGGCTGCGCGGCACGAAGCTGTTCGAGTTGTTCATGACCTCGATCAGCCTCGCTGTGGCAGCGGTGCCCGAGAGCCTGCCGGCGGTGGTCACGGTGGCGCTTTCGATGGGCGTGCTGCGCATGGCGCGCCGTCGCGCGCTCGTACGCAAGCTGGCCGCGGTCGANNGAAATGACCGTGCGCGCGCTGTACGTCGCAGGCCAAAGCTACGAGGTCACCGGCGAAGGCTATGGGCCGGAGGGCGAAGTCCGCTTCGAGGGCAAGAAGGCGGAAGAGCCGCACACCGCGCCGCTGCACGAACTCGCGACCGTTCTCCTCGGCTGCAACAACGCGCATCTCGTCCAGGAAAACGGAGCGTGGAAAACCGTCGGCGATCCCACCGAAGGCGCATTGCTTGCCGCCGGTTCCAAAGCCGGCGGCAACCAGGAACGCCTCGAGAAGGAACTGCCGAAGCATCACGAGATACCTTTCGACTCCGACCGCAAACGCAGCGCGGTGATTCGCACAATGCCTGACGGAAAGCTCCGCGCCTTCATCAACGGTGCGCCCGACGTGCTGTTAGAGCGCTGCACACACCTCTACACCCGCACCGGGGTCCACCCCATGACGGACGAGGACCGCCAGAACATCGTGGCGCAAAACACCGCGATGGCGCAGCAAGCCCTGCGCGTGCTCGGCTCAGCCTATCGTGACCTGGACAACGCGTCGCCCGCCGACCTCACGGCGGACGCCGTGGAGCACGATCTCGTGTTCGTGGGCCTGTCGGGAATGTATGATCCGCCGCGTCAGGAAGCCAAGGAGGCTGTCGCAACATGTCGCGCCGCCGGCATTCGCGTGGTGATGATTACCGGTGACCATCCGCACACCGCGACGGCTATTGCGCGGGAAATCGGCATCGCTTCAGCCGACGACATGGCCATCGTGGGTGTCGAGTTGGGCAAGATGACCGACGACGAACTCCGCACACGCGCCCCCCAAATCGCCGTGTACGCCCGCGTCACCGCCGAGCACAAACTGCGCATCATTCGCGCCTGGAAAGCGAATGATGCGGTGGTCGCCATGACCGGCGACGGCGTGAACGACGCGCCCGCGATCAAAGGGGCCGACATCGGCATCGCCATGGGGAAATCAGGCACGGAAGTCACCAAGCAAGCGGCGGACATGATCATCACCGATGATAACTTCGCCACGATTGTCGCGGCCGTCGAAGAGGGCCGTGGCATTTACGACAACATCCGAAAAACCCTGCAATACCTGTTGGCAGGCAACACCGGTGAGCTCCTGCTGATGACGATATGCGTCGTCATCGGCCTGCCGACGCCGCTGCTGCCGATTCACTTGCTTTGGATTAATCTCGTCACCGACGGTCTGCCCGCGCTCTGCCTAGCCACCGACCCCATCGACCCCGACGTCATGAAGCGCCGGCCGCGTCACCGGTTGGAGAGCATCACGGACCACAGTTTTCTCCGCACGATGTTCTTCACCGGCTTCCTCACGGCGGGCCTCGCGTTCGCGGTGTATTTCTATGTCTTGCAGTCGGACACCACAGAAACGGCCCGCGGTTACGCCTTCGCTGTGCTGGTCTTTGCTGAACTCTTGCGGGCCTTCGGCGGCCGCAGCGAGACCAAGCCGATCTGGCGCATCTCCCTTTTCACGAACATCTACCTCGTCATCGTGGTTGCCATTTCTGTCGGCGTCCAGGTGTGGAGTCAACACAACGCGACTCTGGGCCGCTTCATGAAGACGTCATTTATACCGCTCGCCGATTCCTTCCTGCTTCTCGCCCTGGGCGCTATCCCGCTGTTCATTCTTGAGATGGTAAAGATTGTGCGGCACGCCCGGCGGCAAAAAGCGAAGCTGTGATTAAGAGGTGATTTAATTGGGAAACATGAAAATGAAAACAAAGACGCTGAATCCGGAACTGCTGCGCAAGGTGGACGCCTATTGGCGCGCCTCGAATTATCTGTCCGTAGGTCAGATTTATCTCTACGACAATCCCTTGCTGAAGAAGCCGCTCACGCTGGCCCATATCAAACCTCGCCTGCTCGGCCACTGGGGGACGACGCCGGGGTTGAACTTCGTCTATGTCCACTTGAACCGTGTCATTCAAGAACACGATCTGAACGTCATGTATATCACCGGACCAGGCCACGGTGGACCTGGGCTCGTGGCGAACGCCTATCTCGAAGGCACCTATAGCGAGGTCTATCCGAACGTCTCGCAAGACGAACAGGGCATGGAGCGCCTGTTCAAGCAATTCTCCTTTCCTGGGGGCATCCCGAGCCATGTCTCACCAGAAACACCGGGATCTATTCACGAGGGCGGCGAGCTGGGGTATTCGCTGTCACATGCGTTCGGTGCGGCGTTCGATAATCCAGACCTGCTCGTCGCCTGTGTCGTGGGCGATGGCGAAGCGGAAACCGGCCCGCTGGCGACCAGTTGGCACTCGAACAAGTTTCTGAACCCTGTGCACGACGGCGCCGTGCTACCCATCCTGCATCTGAACGGGTACAAGATCGCCGGTCCCACGGTACTGGCGCGTATTCCGCATGACGAGTTGGAATCGCTATTTGTCGGCTATGGCTACCGCCCCTATTTCGTCGAGGGCGATGACCCCGCCACGATGCATCAACAGATGGCTGCCACCCTCGACGCGGTCGTGGCTGACATCAAGAAAATCCAGCGCGCCGCGCGAACCAAAGGATTGAAGAAACGGCCCCGCTGGCCGATGATCGTCCTGCGCTCGCCGAAGGGATGGACGGGGCCGAAGAAAGTGGATGGGAAGCAGGCTGAAGGAACCTTCCGTTCGCACCAGGTGCCGATGGGCGACATGCGTCATCCGGGCCATGTAAAGCTATTGGAACAGTGGATGAAGAGCTATCGGCCACAGGAATTGTTTGACCGGACGGGTCGGCTCCTTCCTGAGCTCGCCGAGCTGGCGCCGACAGGCGAGCGCCGCATGAGCGCCAATCCGCACGCCAACGGCGGCCTCTTGCTGCACGACCTGCGCCTGCCGGATTTCCGCGATTACGCCGTGAAGGTGGCGAAGCCCGGTGCGGTGGACGGCGAAGCCACACGTGTTCAAGGCGAGTTTATCCGCGACGTAGTCAAATCTAACTTCAACAACTTCCGCGTATTCAGCCCGGACGAGACGAACTCGAATCGCTGGGGTGCGGTGCTTGAGGTGACGAACCGATGCTCAACCGCAGAGATCATTCCCGGCGACGATCATGTGGCGCCCGATGGCCGTGTGATGGAGATGTTGAGCGAGCATCAGTGCGAAGGCTGGCTCGAAGGCTACCTCTTGACGGGCCGCCACGGCATGTTCTCCTGCTATGAAGCCTTTATCCATATCGTCGATTCGATGTTCAATCAGCACGCCAAGTGGCTCAAAGTGTCGAATCAGATTCCCTGGCGGCGGCCCATTGCGTCCTTGAACTACCTGCTGTCGTCTCATGTGTGGCGGCAGGATCACAACGGGTTCAGCCACCAGGACCCGGGGTTCATCGACCATGTGGTGAACAAGAAGGCCGAAGTCGTCCGAGTCTATCTTCCACCGGACGCAAACACCCTGCTGTCCGTCACCGATCATTGTCTGCGCAGCCGCAACTATGTGAACGTCATCGTCGCCGGCAAGCAACTTGCGCCTCAGTGGTTGAACATGGACGCCGCGATCAAACACTGCACCGTCGGCCTTGGCATCTGGCCATGGGCCAGCAACGACCGTGGTGGTGAGCCTGATGTCGTGATGGCGTGCTGCGGCGACGTCCCCACGCTGGAAACATTGGCCGCCGTCGAGCTGCTCAGGACATTTTTCCCTCGCGTGAAAGTCCGGGTGATTAACGTGGTGGACTTGATGAAACTCCAGCCGCAGCATGAGCACCCTCATGGCTTGAGTGACAAGGAGTTTGATAGTTTGTTCACAACCGACAAGCCGATCATTTTCGCCTTCCACGGCTACCCGTGGCTGATTCATCGGCTGACCTATCGCCGGACGAATCACAAGAATTTGCATGTGCGCGGGTATAAGGAAGAAGGGACGACCACCACGCCGTTCGACATTACGGTGATGAATGATCTCGACCGGTTTCACCTGGTCGGTGATGTGCTCGACCGTCTGCCCCAGTTAGGGTCCCGTGCTGCCTATGCCAAGCAAACTCTCGGTGAGAAGCTCATTGAGCATACGCAATACATCTCGGAGCATGGCGATGATCTGCCGGAGATCCGCGACTGGAGATGGAAAGGCACCCACTGAATCGTTCGTAACGATTGGCGCACACTGACTTATACGAGGTCGCTAGGAAGGGGACGTGGGACGAGGATGACCGAAGAAATGAATAGACAAGAAGAAGTTGAGACGCTTGAACGCACGTATACCAACCTCCTGACTTTATGGACCTCAGGCGTTCGGGACTATCACAGCCTGCTGTCAGATTACTTGACCGCGAACTCCATCTTTGTAGCCGCGATCGGGTTATTGGTCTCGCGGGAACAACTGACGATGGTGTTCACGCTCGTCATCCTCCTGCTGTGCGTGTTCGGTATTCTGATCTCTCTACAAATGGCCATTCTGCTCGGACGGTTTTCATCGCAGAATGCGCTCTGGGAGTGGGAGCTCAGAGGGATCGAGAACCAGCCAACCTGGAACAGCCGAAAACTGCTCACAGGGCTGCGCCACTTACGAGAAGGACGAGCATTGGTTCAGAACGACGAAAACAACCCACCACCCATTCACTACAACTGGGCTGCCCGCCAACACCGACAGTGGTGGGCTCACCGCGCCATTAGCTTCCCACTGTTTTTTGGCACGGTATATGGACTCTTTTTCATGTGGAGTGTCATGCAGTTGGTAGGGGTATGAGTGCGAAGATGTCGTAACATCCCGTCCCTCCCATCCTGAGATGTTGTGAAGAAGGCTAGGTCTGTCGGCTTAGCAGGATACTGAAAAGGTCCGCAAGCCGCGTTCTCCGAGTAGGCTCGCCCCTTTGGTTCCGACCCACATCACAAATCGAGTTCGATCATCCGGCGGTGAAAACGCGTGACGACATTGGGATCGTGCGCGAGCGGGACCTGCGCAGTATCTTTCCCCACGTAGGGCAGAAGGTTGAGCATATAGCGCAAGCTCTCCAACCTGGCCGACTGCTTGTCATTGGCCTTGACGAGAATCCACGGACTGAACGTCGTATGGGTTTTACTGAACATTTCCTCTTTATAGCGCGTATAGGACTCCCATAGCTCCTGAGCCTTCTCGTCCACGGGACTCAGCTTCCATTGCTTGAGAGGGTTCTGTCGCCGTGCCTCAAACCGATCGCGCTGTTCCTCCTTGGAGATGGAGAACCAAAACTTGATGATGGTCACCCCATCTTCATACAGCATGTGTTCAAATTCCGGCACCTGCTGAAGAAATCGCTGGTATTCTTTCTTGGTGCAGAACCCGTTGACTGGCTCGACGACCGCCCGGTTGTACCAACTTCGATCGAAGAACACGATTTCGCCTGCATTCGGTAATTGCCGGATATAGCGCTGAAAATACCATTGGCCCCGTTCTTCCTCCGTCGGCCTCGGCAACGCCACCACACGCATGGCCCGCGGATTCAGATGCTCGGTGAACCGCCGAATGGTGCCGCCCTTCCCCGCCGCGTCCCGCCCTTCCACAAGAATGGCAATCCGCTGACCTTCTGCCTGCACCCACCGTTGTAATTTCACCAGTTCGATCTGGAGCAGCCGAAGTTCTGCCTCATACTTCAACGTGGCGACGACCGGCTCAATGTCAATCTGGTGGGTCTTCAGAAGTTGGATCAAACCTTTACTCGTGTTGAGACGCTTGAGGTCCTCAACCGTCAGTTTCCACCCCGCCACGTCGATCGGGAGCATGCCGTGTCCCAAGGTCTTCGGTCGAGGCAGACTTACACCCTGTCCATTTCCAGACACCGTTACGGAACCCGCTCTCGCTCCCCGCACGGCTCTGCGTGTTTTGTCTTCAGCCTGAACGACGACCGGCTGATCCTCGTTTATACGCACGACTTGTTTTTTTGTGGTCCCCATTCACGGTCTCCTTCATCCATCATCATTGATGATCCTACTAGACTACGTGAAATCGCCCCCGTCAAAAAGTTCCAACTCTTGAGAAGAATTTGCAAAGACAATGCCTGCTCACCCTTGGGTTCACACGGAGAGACACCAGAAAGTATGCATGAAGATCATAGGGTGAGACAAACATATCGAAGATACGCCGGGCTAGCGTGATTGGGCTGGTGAACAATGCGCCATGGTCAGAACACAGGGGCGCGGCAACATGCGTCAGGCCAAAGAGGCCGATGCCCCAGGACATCGACTACACATTGGCCCTTCGCGCTTACATCAGGGCTAGTGGCAGAGCTTCATTTCAACGGTGCGTGACAGGACGTGGCGTGCCTACCCACTGAGGCAATAGCGAGCCGACAACCATACCGAGTCCGGCCATCAGAAACCCCACCAGTTGGGCCGGCCAGACTCCGTGCCGCGGCACGAGCAGTTCGAGTACTAGCCACACGGTGAGCCCCATCGCGATGGCACACAGCGCCCCTTGGGTGCTGGCCTTCTTCCAATACAAACCGGCGAACAGTGGTACAAAGGCCGCTACCAGTGTGACCTTGTAGGCGTTCTCGACCATCTTAAAAATACTCGCCTCTGAATTGAGGGCAAACAACAGGACGATCCCCGCAAACGAGACCAACACCGTCCGCATCGTGCGCAGGAACATACGATCGCTCATGCGCGGCATCATCCCCTTGAGGATGTTCTCGCTAAAGGCCACCGAGGGGGCCAACAACGTTGCACTGGAACAACTCATGATGGCCGACAGCACCGCGCCAAAAAAAATGACCTGTGCGAACATCGGCGTGTGCTGCAGAATCAAAGTCGGAAGCACCAACTGGGAATCTCGCTCCAGTAACTCCGCGAACAATTGAGGATCGACCAGGGTGGCTGAGTAGGCCAGAAACATCGGCACGAAGGCGAATACAAAATAGAGCGTCCCGCCCAGCACGGCCCCCCGTACGGCGGTCTGTTCATCCTTGGCCGAGGTGATGCGTTGAAACACGTCCTGCTGCGGGATCGACCCCAGCATCATGGTGATCCAGGCGCCAAGAAACGGAATCCACGCATCCAGCTGGGCCGGTGGAAAGAAGTCCAACTTGCCTGCCTGTGCCGCGTGTGTGAGCACCACCCCAACCCCACCAGTCAGGTCACTGATAACGGAACCAATGTAGAGCATGCCGCCCATGATCACCGTGATCTGCACGAAGTCCAGCACCGCCACCGAGAACATGCCGCCAAAGGTGGTGTATGTCAGTACGATCAGGGTGCCGAGAATCATGCCCAGGGACTGCGAGAGCGCGCCATCGGTCACCACCTTGAACACCAACCCCAAGGCCTTGATCTGGGCGGCGACCCATCCCAGATAGGACCCGACGATACACAACGTACAGAGCACCTCCACTGAGCGGTGATAGCGCAGACGATAGTAGTCGCCGATGGTCAGCAGATTCATCCGATAGAGGCGACGGGCAAAGAAGAGTCCGGCAAGAATCAGGCACAAACTGGATCCAAAGGGATCGGCCACCACACCGCGTAATCCGTCTTTCACAAACGTCGCAGAGATACCCAGCACCGTTTCGGCGCCAAACCAAGTGGCAAATACCGTGGCGGTCACGACCGGCAGGGGCAAACTACGACCGGCGACGGCAAAGTCCTGGGCGTTGCGCACCCGGGTCCCGGCGTAGAGGCCAATGCCGATGGAGATCAGCACATACAGAATGACAAAACTGAGGATCATAAATACACACCGCAGGAGACCGCCGAGGATTCTACCTGGTCGTACGTCTTGTCGCCAGACGATTTCCTGATGCCGTCAATGTGAGTGGCTTTCACTGGGCACGACCGTACCGGTCTTGTGTTGTGGCTGAGGACCATTGAAGGGACAGGGTACGGGACCTCGGATAGCCCATGCATAAACATGATGCACTGCGGACAAAATCGCACGCCCGCTTAAGTCTAGCCGAATGGGAACCGAACATTTTCATATGAGCACACGGCAGTAAGACGAATCATCCGCCACCCCTAGCAAGGAGTCTGGACGATGTCCATTCCCTGCACGGTGTCCCCCAACTCGACGACAGAAGCCTCCCGCCGCTGCCTACAGTCGGTGCGCCACGCCCTCATGGAATTACACCATGCCCTCATCGAATCGGAACGCCGTCCCTACGAGCGGGTGTTTGGCCGTGTCGAATCCAACGGTCAACTGTTGGGATTGGTAATGGACGACCCTTGGTTCACGTGGCTGCATCCGCTGGCCCAACTCATCATTCGCGTCGACGAGGTGCTGACACAGTGGGATTCCGTGGCCATCTATGAGACGCTATACTTGCTGGGTGACACGCGCCAATTGCTCCGACCGTCGGAACAGGGAGACGGATTTGCCCGCAGCTATTACGAAGCCCTCCAGCGCGATCCGGACGTCGTCTTCGCCCACGCCAGCCTCAAACCGTTGCTGAGCGGGGCAAGCCACTAGCATTACACCAGTGGGATTCTCCTGGCATTGACCGCCAGCCACTGATCGAACGTCTGTAACGCCGGATGTAGTGCCCGAGACAGCGCCAGGTTGCGCGCGCCGCAGAAGACCGACTCGAAATCGCGGTTGAACTGGAACATATTCCCGAGATCCTCAGCGCCGGGAAATCCAAATCCACGGTACACCTCTGGTGTCACCTCGTTATAGCGCACGGCTTGGCCCAGCGCCTGTGCGAGCGAGGCGGCCATCTGCGCCCCGGTGAGATGCTCGCCAGCGATACCCACCGTCTTGCCGATATACTCACCGCCCTTCTTGAAAATACCAAGGGCGCATACGCCGATGTCTTCGGCGGCGATGCCAGGGAGCTTCTTGTCGCCCATGGGCAGGGTAAACGCCAAGGTACCATCCGGGCCTTTTTTCGGGCCCATCCCAAAGTGAATCAGATTGTCCCAGTAGAACGAGGTGAGTAGATACGTGGTCGGCACACCGAGCTCACTGAACACCTTGTCGGCCTCGCCCTTCGCATCGAAATGCGGCACTTTGTATTTCCCCATCAGCGTCGGCATGCGCGGATCACTCAGCGGCACCCACCGTCTGGTGTCTTCGAGGGTGGACCAGATGACGTGTTGGACACCGACCGCCTTCGCAGCCTTCGCCATCGCGGTCGCCTGCGCCAATTCTTTCTCGGGCGAAAAGTGCTCCCAAAAGTTCGTGAGACAAAACGCGCCATACGACCCGGCAAACGCTCGCTTAAGACTCTCGAGATCATCGAGATTGGCAGTGACCACCTCGGCGCCAAGTTTGGCCAACGCCTTGGCCTTGTCGGAGTTTACGTCACGGGTGATTGCACGCACCCCGAA
>CXWL01010476.1_pt1 | contig 44018 bp, 40 predicted proteins | sample 590931 | NCBI WGS metagenome assembly CXWL01 (sample SAMEA3498368, study PRJEB10139) | groundwater metagenome | biome: water well; material: biofilm material | place: Germany | collected 2015-04-27 | reverse complement strand
GCCAAAGCGCAACTCACCATCGAACGCGCTGGTGAGAGCAAGACTATTGATCAAGAGCCTGCCGGCGATCATCGCCAAGCGCTTGAGGCGCTCTTCAACGCCGCGCCGCCGGCAGCGCCGGTCGCGATTGGCCACCGCGTCGTCCATGGCGGCATCGACTTCGTCGCGCCCACGCTGCTTCAGCCTGATATTGAGGCGAGATTGCTGGAATTGGCAGCCGCGGCGCCATTGCACCAAACGGCCAATCTTGCCGGCATCGCGGCGGCGCGTGCCCGCTGGCCGCGCTCTCCCCACATCGCCTGCTTTGACACCGCCTTCCACGCAAATCTACCCAAAGCGGCGGCGATGATGGCGCTGCCGCGGGACCTGTTTGCCGCCGGTGTCCGCCGTTTCGGCTTTCATGGATTGTCCATTGCATCGATCCTTGCTGCGTTGCGGCGCGACGGCGTCGATGTCGGCCGCGAACGCTTGATTGTCGCCCATCTGGGTGCTGGCGCGTCGATCTCGGCCATTCGGAGCGGACGCAGCATTGAGACCTCGATGGGGTTTTCGCCCGTGTCTGGCTTGCCGATGGCGACGCGAAGCGGCGACATCGACCCCGGCGCGGTTATGCACCTGCTGCGCGGTGGTCTGTCCGTAAACCAAGTTGAGGATTTGCTCTATCGCCGCTCTGGTCTGCTCGGCATATCGGGTCTGAGCGCGGACATGGCTGAATTGCTTACCTCGACCGAGGCGGGTGCGAGTGAAGCGGTCGATGTGTTTTGCCAATCGGGCCGACGCTGGCTTGCGGGGCTTGCCGGCGTACTGGGCGGCGTCGACCGGGTCGTGTTTACCGGAGGAATTGGTGAGAACGCGCCGCGCATACGCGCTAATATCTGCGCGGGCCTTGCCTTCATGGGGTTGACGCTGGATGCGGCGCGCAACGAGTTGGGCGCATGCGTGATTTCCTCCGCTGCCGCAGCCGCGATCGTTGAAGTGCGAAAGAGCGACGAGGAAGGCGAGATCGCCCGCCAGACCCAAGCTCTCCTAACAGGACCTGGTTAGGCGGAGGCCTCTGTCAGGGCGTGGACCCCGGGGTGCGTATAGATTGAAGGCGGAACTGAAGGGCGTGCGCCGGCCCCAATCCGGGTTATTGTCGTGCCAGCTTCACCGGACGATCTGTGGCGAGATGGCTATGGCGTGATCCGCCACCGGCCGGAAACCGTCGAGAAAATGGAAAATCTCGTCGCGCGGCACTGGATGGAGGGCGCGCTCGCCGATCGCAACGCGGCGCTCGCTCTGTGCGCCGCCGCCGATCGCCTCGCCAACGCCGCGATGTGGGTCGTGGCGCACATGAGTTATGCCACCCGTGTCGATATGAGCGGCGCCGAACTCCGGGCTGAGGCGTTCAAGGCCCAACCCGAGGGACACATGGGCGGCTCGCTCAATGCGGCGATCGCGTTCGTCGGCTATCATCTCGCCAATGCGCTGAGCGGAGAGACGCGGGCCTGGGTGTTGGGCCAGGGCCATTGCGTGGCGGCGATCGAGGCCGTCAACGCGCTTCTGGAGGATCTCTCGCCCGCGCAACAGGAACGCTATGGCCGCAACGAAACTGGCCTTTCGCAGCTTACGGCGGACTTCTATTCTTTCGCGTTGACGCCCGACGGGCGGCCAGCCGCGCCGCTCGGCAGCCATGTCAATCCGCACACCGCCGGTGGAATTTCCGAAGGCGGCTATCTGGGCTTTGCCGAAACCCAATACATCCACATGCCATTGCGCGGCGAGCGCCTGGTTGCCTTCTTAAGCGACGGCGCCTTCGAGGAACAGCGTGGCTCCGACTGGGCGCCGCGCTGGTGGCGCGCCGAAGATTGCGGCCTGGCCGTGCCGGTCATGATCCTGAACGGGCGCCGCATCGAACAGCGCACTGAAATTGGCCAACAGGGCGGCGCGGAGTGGCTCGCGGCGCATCTGCGCCTCAGCGGCTTCGACCCGATCATTATCGACGGCCACGACCCGCTCGCTTACGCCTGGGCCATCATCGAGGCGGAAGCGGCCTTGACGCGCTTTGCGACGATGTCCGAGCGCGCCTATCCGGCCCGGCTGCCATATGTGATCGCGCGCTGCGTCAAAGGCTTTGGCTTTCCAGGCGCCGGCACAAACCGTGCGCACAATTTGCCGCTCGCCGGCAATCCGCGCACCGATGCTGACGCGCGCCGCCAATTCAATGAAGGCGCGCGAGCGCTTTTTGTGCCGGAAGCCGAACTCGACGCGGCCGCGCGCGCGTTTGCCTTGCACGTGGCGCAGAAGCGCCCGCGCGAGAGCAAGCACGCGCTGGCCACACGATCGCTCGCGCCGCCGCATATGCCCGCGCCGTCTTGGGAGGCGCCGGAGGGCGCCAGCTGCGCCATGGAGGCGCTCGATGCGCACTTCGTCGAAATCGTCCGCGCCAACCCGCAGCTGCGCGTACGCGTCGCCAACCCGGACGAACTTAAAAGCAACCACATGGGTCGGACGCTTGAACTCTTGCGCCACCGGGTGAACGCGCCCGAACCCGACGCGCCTGAAGCCATTGAGGGCGCGATTGTCACCGCGCTCAATGAGGAGGCGGTGATCGGCGCGGCGCTCGGCAACAAAGGCGGGCTCAATCTCGCCGTGAGCTATGAAGCCTTCGCCATGAAGATGCTGGGGGCGCTGCGCCAAGACATCATCTTCGCCCGCCGCCAGCGCGAGATTGGCCGCCCGCCCGGATGGCTGTCACTGCCGTTGATCGCAACTTCCCATGCCTGGGAAAACGCCAAGAACGAACAATCGCACCAAGATCCGACCTTGCCGGAGGCGCTGCTGGGCGAAATGGCCGACACTGCGCGCGTCCTCTTTCCCATCGACGCCAACACTGCGGTCGCGGGCCTGCGCAGCATCTATGCCTCTCGTGGCCAGATCGCTTGCCTCGTCACACCCAAGCGCGCCGTCCCTCGGCGCCTGAGTGGCGAGCGCGCCGTACAAGCCCTCGCCGACGGCGCAGTGCATCTTTCAGGCGATCCCACCCAAGCTGACCTGCAATTTGTTGCGATCGGCGCCTACCAGGTCGAAGAGGCGCTGCGGGCCTGCGCGCGGCTGAACGCGCGCGGGCGCTCGGCTTGTGTCACCGCTCTCTTGGAGCCTGGCCGCTTTCGCGCCGGCCGGGATGCGCTCGAAGCTGCTTACGCCGCTGACGAGGCCCATTGCCGGCGCTTCTTTCCCCAAGCGCTCGCACGCATCGTCCTCGCGCACACCCGCCCTGAGCCCATGTTGGGCGCGTTGCGCCGGATCGATGGCGGGCGCGCGCGCACCCACGCGCTCGGTTTCATCAATCGCGGCGGCACGCTCGACGTATTCGGCATGCTGTTCGCCAATCGCTCGACCTGGGCGCATGCGCTTGGCGCCGCCGCCGAAATTCTCGGCTGCGATCGCCAAGAGCTCTTGTCGGACGTTGAATTGCGCGCACTCGACGAAAGCGGCGACCCCAACATTCTGCGCGCTGCGCCTCAATAGAAAGAAGACAAGATGACCTTGAGCTTAACGAGTCTAGGCGCTGCGGGAACAGTCACCGGCTCAAAGCACCTGATGGAGGCCGACGGGCGTCGCATTCTGGTGGATTGCGGCATGTTCCAAGGGCTCAAGGTCCTGCGCGAGCGCAATTGGGCGCCGCTGGCGGTCCCGCCGGATTCGATCGACGCGGTGGTGTTGACGCACGCGCACTTGGATCACAGTGGCTATCTCCCTAAGCTCGTGCGCGACGGCTTTGCTGGCCCCGTCTATAGCTCCGCCGCGACCGCCGATCTGTGCGACATCCTGTTGAAGGATAGCGCCAGAATAGCCGAAAACGATGCTGAATACGCCAACCGCCGGGGCCACACAAAACATAAGCCCGCGCTTCCGCTCTACAACGTGCGCGACGCCGAGCGCGCGCTGAAGCAATTAAAGCCGATCGCCTTCGAGACGGAAACACGTGTTGAAGGCGACGCCAAAATGCAGCTTCGCCGCGCCGGCCACATCCTCGGGGCGGCCACGGTCGAGTTCAATTGGCAAGGGCGCACCATCGTATTTTCAGGCGATCTAGGACGCTACGACGACGTCTTCATGCCTGATCCCGCCCCGGTGAACGCGGCCGACTATGTCGTCGTGGAATCGACCTATGGCGACCGCATCCATCCCAAGAACGATCCCATGGAAGCCTTGGGCGCGGTTGTGGAGCGAACCGTGCGCCGCGGCGGCACGGTCGTCATTCCCGCCTTCGCGGTCGGGCGCACGCAGGTTCTGCTTTATCATCTTTGGATGCTCAAGCGCGCCGGTCGTATCAGCTCGGTGCCGATCTTTCTCGACAGTCCGATGGCGATCAACGCAACCCAACTCCTGTGCGGCCATTTGGACGACCATCGCTTTTCGGCCGAGACCTGCGAGCAATCGTGCGCCATCGCCACCTATGTGCGCGATGTTGAAGACTCCAAAGCCATTGTGACAAATCCGATGCCCAAGATCGTCATCGCCGGCAGCGGGATGGCGACCGGCGGGCGTGTTCTTCATCACATCAAGGCGTTCGGGCCAGAGGCGAAGAATTCGATCCTGTTTGCAGGCTATCAAGCCGCAGGCACGCGCGGCGCGCGTTTGCTCGCCGGTGAAACCGAGATCAAGATGTTTGGCCAATGGATACCGATCCGGGCCGAAATCGCCAATCTGCCTGAGCTCTCCGCCCACGCCGACGCCAGCGAGATCATCCGCTGGTTGAGCGGCTTCAAAAAGCCGCCGCGCCGCACCTTCATCGTCCACGGCGAGCCGGCAGCTTCCGATGCGCTGCGCGTGCGTATCGAGCGCGAACTCGGCTGGGATGCGGCGGTTGTCGACGATCAGCGCAGATACGAACTCACATGAACGCCGCGCAAACGACCGGAGAGGGCGAACACGCTTCGCACCTTAAGGCCAAGCGCCTCAAGCTTCTCTCGCAAGACGACGCGATCGTGTTGATGCGCACCGATTGCCACGTCTGCAAGTCCGAAGGGCTTTCCGCACGCGCTCGCGTGCTCTTGAGCGCCGGCGACCGGCAGGTGATAGCAACGCTCTATCAAGTCGAGAACGACTGGCTGGCCGTCGATGAAGCCGGATTGTCGGAGGCCGCCTGGAAACGCCTGGCTGTGGCCGACGGCGAACACATCGCTGTGGCTCATGCGCCGCCGCTCGATTCGCTCGCTGACGTGCGCCGGCGCATCTATGGCGGACGCCTCGACCAGCGCGCCTTCCGCGCCATCATCGGCGATATCGCCGGTGGACGCTACATCGACATTCATCTCGCCACGTTCATTGCCGCGTGCTCGGCCTTTCCGCTCGATCTAGATGAAATCACCTCGCTGACGCGCGCCATGGTCGAAGTGGGAGAGCGCCTCTCGTGGCCTTCGGCGATGGTCGTTGACAAGCATTGCGTGGGCGGGCTTCCCGGCAATCGCACCACGCCGATCGTGGTCGCTATTGCGGCCAGCTTGGGGCTCATCATGCCCAAGACCTCTTCGCGGGCGATCACTTCGCCTTCCGGGACGGCCGATACGATGGAGACAATGGCGCCCGTCGATCTCGACCTTGCCGCCATGCGTCGCGTAGTCGAAGCGGAGGGCGGTTGCATCGCCTGGGGCGGTGCGGTGCGTCTCTCACCGGCCGATGACGTGCTCATCCGCATCGAGCGCGCGCTCGATATCGACACCGAAGGCCAGCTCATCGCCTCGGTCCTGTCCAAGAAGATCGCCGCGGGCGCAAGCCACGTCGTCCTTGACCTGCCGGTGGGGCTCACTGCGAAGGTCCGTACGCAGGAGGCGGCGCGCGATCTGAGCGCGCACATGGCGGCCGTCGCCGAGGCGTTTGGTCTTAAGACGCGCTTTGTATTGAGCGATGGCGCACAGCCCGTTGGCCGTGGGATTGGGCCGGCGCTCGAAGCCAAGGATGTGCTCGCCGTGCTTGTCGGCGCTCCCGGCGCGCCGGTTGATTTGCGCGAGCGGGCGCTTGCCATCGCTGGCGCGGTGCTCGAGCTTGCGGGGATGGCGCCTGAAGGGGAGGGCCATGCGCTGGCCAGCGCCGCTCTGGCGGATGGACGCGCCTGGACAAAGTTTCAAGCCATCTGCGAAGCGCAGGGCGGGATGCGCACGCCTCCCAGCGCGCCGCTCACGCGCGCGTGGGAGGCGTCCCGCTCCGGCATTCTCACCAACATCAACAATCGCAAGATCTCCCGCCTTGCCAAGCTCGCCGGCGCGCCCGACGATCCCGCCGCAGGCCTTGTGTTACATGTGCGCCTAGGCGATGGCGTCGTCGCCGGAGCCCCACTTGTGACTGTTCACGCCCAAGCGCCCGGCCAGCTCGCCTACGCGCTCGACTATGCGGCGGCTAACCCAGACATATTCGAAATCGAGGCTTGAACGTGACGCGCCTTTACTTGCCCATGCCGGGAAACGAAGTCATGGCCAGCGCGCTCGCCCAGCGCAACGGCGGCGAACTTGGCGCGATCGAAACGCGCCGTTTTCCCGATGGCGAAGCCTATGTCAGGCTGCTTTCGCAGGTGAAGGATCGCGACGTCGACATTGTTTGCACACTGGCGCGGCCGGATGACCAAATCCTCAGTCTTATCTTCGCCGCCGAAACCGCTCGCGAAATGGGCGCTGCGCGCATCAATCTCATCGCCCCTTATCTGGCCTATATGCGCCAAGACAAACGGTTCAAGGACGGCGAGGCAATCTCCTCGGCGCATTTCGCGCGGCTTTTGTCGCGATCGTTCGACGGGCTCATCACTGTCGATCCGCATCTGCATCGGCGCAGCGACTTGGGCGAAATATTCACCATCGCCACGCGCGTTGAGCATGCAGCGCCGCTCCTCGCCGACTGGATCAAGGACAATGTGAGCGACGCTCTTGTGGTGGGGCCGGATGAGGAAAGCGAGCAATGGGTTGCAGCGGTCGCCGGGCGGGCCGGTGCGCCGCACATCGTCTCAAGCAAAACTCGCCGCGGCGACCGCGACGTGAGCATCGATCTGCCCGATCTGTCTAATGTCCGCGGCAGGCGTGCGGTTCTTGTCGATGACATCGTTTCGTCGGGCCGCACCATGATCGAGACCGCGCGCAAGTTGACCGCGGCCGGTATGGCAAAGCCGGTTTGTGTCGCCGTGCATGCGCTTTTTGCCGATCAGTCTTACGCCGAGCTCTTGAGCCTTTGCGAGCGCGTCGTTTCGACCGACACCGTGCCGCACGCATCCAACGCAATCAGCGTGGCGGCGTTGCTAGCGCCTGCGTGACCGCCATTTCATTGTTTACTTCGACGAAGCGCCTCGAGTTCACATGGACAGCGCGGCGACCAGCGCCGCGCCCATAGCCGCCACGATGAGAACGCCGCTCAGAATGAGGAGAAAGCGTCGCGTGCAAAGAGCCCAAGACCCAGCAGGGTGATGGCAAGACCCGGGATAAGCGGCGCGACGGGGATTAGGCTCAAGGGGAAGGTCGCGAGCGCCGCGAGCGCGCACAAAAGACCCGCCGCGTTCGCAAACGGCGGCTCGGACAAAAAGACAAAGCGGGGCTGAAGCACATGGTCGAGCCGACGCGCCCACTTGCGCAGGCCGTCGCCGGTCGCCGCCCGAATGGATGCTCGCGTGACGTTCAGGCGCAAAAGCATGCGCGGCAGCCACGGATGCGACGCCCCGAACGCCAGCTGCACAGACACAGCCAGCGTCACCAGGGCCACGACTGATGTCATGCCCGGCAACACCGTGGCCGGAGAGATGGAAAATAGTCCGAGCGCCAGAAGCAATGGACCATAGGAGCGCCGGCCGATCACGGCCATGATGTCGGCAACGCTCAAGCTTGCTGGTTCGCCAACGCGGGCGTCTTCAGCAAGCGCGGCGATGTTCTCGATGAGATGCGAGAATGAGTGAGGCCTGCACGCAAGCTTTGGAGCGCGCGCGCCGTTCGTTGTCTCAGATCCCATGAGCACGCGCCGGTCGTCGCATAGAAGCTTAGCTGCCGCCGTCAGTTCGGCGCCGGCGTCTCGCCATGTTGATGCGGGTCGGCTGCGGCGGGCGGGCACTCCGGTGGCGCTGCATCGGCGTGTTGATGTTCGCCTTGGGCTTGTCCGGACTGGGCAGGCGCAGATCCATGCTCGCCTTGCGGCGCAACCGGGCAGTTAGCCTCACCGTGCTCTCCCGACATGGCGCCCATCATGGCGTCGTGATGGGCGCCATGCATGTCATGGCCCATGCCGGCGCAGCCGCCCAGGCCGAACGCCATGGCCAGTGCCAATCCCGATCCCAATATTCGCATGTTCCTCATCTCCTTGTCGCGACTTGCCCTTGATTATACGCACGGCGCTCGAACGACCCTGACGTAGTCGCACGGCGACCACAGCCGCTCTTACGGCGCTGCGTTATCGTCGCGGCAAACAGGCATCCTTGGAGGCCTCATATCGCGCCCTTAACCCACGCGAAAGCGGATGTTCCAACGCATCCGTCGATGCCTTCTTCGTGCATTGCTTTGGACCGCAGCCATCGCCATCAGGCGCACGCGTCATGTCGGTGACGTGGTTTGTGGCTGTCATGCCCGTCATTCCTCGTTTGCTGCAGAGAACGCCGCGTCGCGCCGGTGAGGTTTAAGCGCGGCAGAGCCCGCAGCGTCGGTTGGATCTCGCCGCCCGCTCGTCGTCGCTACCCGCGCTCATCGGGACCGACGCCACATAGGATAAACGCCGAGGAGGAGCGCAGCTAATATCAACAGCGGCAAGACCACCAACAGATGCACGCCGTGTTCGACAATGGCGTAGTGAGCAAGCGCGCCGAGCAATGCGAAAATCAGGAGTGCGGCGATGAGATAGCGCACAAACCAGAATGCGGCTGACGTGAAAAAGAGCATGAACCAGGAGGTTTGAGAGCCCGTTCCGCTTTTCCGAGGCTCGTAGTGACGAGGCTCCTGCACTGACATTTGTCGTCAACTCCTGGTCGCGGCGACGAGCCCATAAGCGCTGATTGGCCTGGGTGACGCGCGGACCCACCGAATTATACGCCTGCGGTTCGACGATCCCCGCGATCTCGCTTGACGCGCATCGATTGGTTCAGCGGGGTTAGCTCCGCCGCTCGCCCATGAAGGCGAGCAGGAATTGGAACAGATTGATGAAGTCGAGATAGAGGCTAAGCGCGCCGTAGGAAGTGGCCGCGCCCAAAGCGGCCGCATCGCCGCCGAGCTGGTAATAGGCGTTCTTGAGCCGCTGGGTGTCGTAGGCGATGAGGCCTGCGAAGATGAGGACGCCGGCAGCGCTGACGACGAACGAGAAGCCGGGCGGATTCCAGAACATCTGGACGAAAGTTGCGATGATCAGTCCGACGACGCCGACAAGCAGGAAGCTCCAGAAGCCCGACAAGTCCATCCGCGTGGTGTAGCCGAAGAGGGAGAGCGCGCCGAACGCCGCGGCGGCGATAAGAAAAGTCGAGACCAGCGAAGCGCCGGTATAGACAAGTCCGAGCACCCCCAAGGATGCTCCAATGAGAGCGGCAACCGTCCAGTATATGAAGCTCGCGCCGCGCGCGTTTGGACGGCGCATGACGAACATGGCGCCCACGAGCACGACAAGCGGGGCGAACACGACAGCGAGGCCAAGTGGGGTGTAACCGGCGAAGGCGCCTTCCGGCGAGACCCGAAATAGGAGGTCGCGCACAGGCGCGATCATGCTTGTTGCGTAAGCAAGCGCTCCCGACAGCGTAAGGCCAAGCGCTACTTTATTATAGACGCCCAGCATGAAGCGGCGCAGCCCAAGGTCGACCGACATGTCGGCGCGGCCTGCTGGCGCAACAATGATGCGCTCGTCGTGGGAGTGTGACATTTGGCCTGTTCCTTCTGTGCAGTCGCCTCTCAATTACGCTGGCGCGCGGGACGCCTTCAGCAGCCGCGCCCACCGCGATCCGAGGTTTGCCGCCTACCGATTTCTCGCCCGTGGTGTCCGCGACGGACATCTGGCGTGTCCTCGGCGCGCTGGGCGGCGTGACGGCCGTGGCGATGCCCGCCATGACTATGTCCGAACACGTAATGGGCGAAGGATGGTCAGAAGAATCCACGCCCAATTGGTGACTAGCCAAGCCATGACCGGCCCTTGGCGGAGCTGCGGGATTGCCGCTCTTGGATATTTATACGCGGCCGCTGCGGCGATCCCTGGAGCAGCTTGTTTTAGGGTAGATCCTAAGGCGCGACGACGACGTTCTGCGGCGTTCCTCGCGCAAATGCCTCGATGTTGGCGAGCGTTGTATCGATGATGCGCGCGATTGCCTCTGTCGTATTGTAGGCGTTGTGCGGCGTCACCAGCACGTTGGGAAATCGAAGCAGAACGTGGTTGGCGACGAGCGCTTTGAGGTCGATGCTGCTCTCGGAATCCGCGCGAAAGATTTCGGCCTCCTCGCGCAACTGCGGCTCCCGCGGCAGCACGTCGAGGCCTGCGCCCGCGAGGCGCCCCTCGGCGAGGGCGCGCACCAGCGCCTCCACGTCGACCACAGAGCCCCGGGCGGTGTTGAGGAGCACGGCGCCCGGCTTCATCAGCGCAAGCTCCCGTTCGGAAACGAGGCCTTGCGTTTGCGGCGTTGCCGGAACGTGCAAGGTGACGATGTCGGCCTCGGCGAGGGCAGCGTCGAGGGAAGCATAACGAAAGCCGAGGCGCCGCGCGGCCGTTTCGTCCGGCCGGTCGTCGACCGCGATGACATGCATGGCAAAGCCCTGAGCGATTTCAATCACACGCATGCCAATGCGCCCTGCGCCGATGACGGCGATGGTCTTGTCTTTGAGTTCAAAGCCGCGAAGGCCCGCCTGATCGAATCGGCCGCGCCGGGTGCGCTCGGCGGCGTCAGCGATCTTGCGTGCAAGTCCCAGCAGCAGCGCAAACACATGCTCGGCCACGGTGGAGTCGCCGTAGCCCGGCACGTTGCAAACAATGATCCCACGGCTTTGGCAGTAGCCAAGGTCGATGTGGTCATAGCCGGTGGAGCGCGTGGCGATAAGCTTGAGGTGGGCAAAGCGGCTCAGCACGCGCGCGTCGAGCCGTGAATAGACGAAAGGCGATACAATCTCGGCGCCGGCATGGTCGCTGGCGGCGGATTCATTGACTATGCCGCGTGTGCAAGACACTTCATGCGCTGGCGTCAACCGCAAGCAGGCCTCATGCTCCCACTGCTCGGCTTCGAAGACAGCGATCTTCATCTTTGGCCTTTCGCGCCGGAAGGACGTTGCTCACCGGCTGTTGCGCGTCCACCGGCTCCCAGCCGCTGACCGCGCGCTGGAGGGCAGGCGCACGGCGGGGAAGCGTCGCCCAAACGGCGCGTTAACGCGCGCCGGCCCGCGCTTTCTCTTGGCCGTCCTTGCCGCCAAAGACGACACGTACGACGCCGCCCCAAAGGTTGTAGAAGAAGACGAAGACGATGGCGACGAACCAGCCATAAAGGGCGCTGGCGACCAGTCCGTAGAAGACGCTCGGCAAAGTGAGCAGCTCGAATTGCGGGAAGAGGGTCGCAAGCAATGCGTGCGTGGGAAGACCCGGTAAGAAGGCCCAGATGGCAAGACAGGCGATATAGATTGTCATAAACAACATACACGCGCCGAACATCGTCGGCAGATAGGCAAGCGGGTGATACTTGCTCATGAGGCATCTCCTTGGCGGCCTCGGGGGAGACCTGCCGAACGTCCGCTGACGCCCGTACTCATCTGGCTATACGTGGGCGGGCCGCTCACGCCCTGGGAAAAATCGCGCGCTTCAGAAAGATGCGCGATCATACCTATGGCGGCGCGGCGAGATTGGCGCAGACGCGCTGCGGATCGGCCTCTGTCGCTTTGGCGGCAGCGGCCTAGATCACAAAGACGGGCGCAAAGCCCCCGCCGGGCGTGCGGAAGTTGGTGGTTTGACCCTGATAGAGACGCGCGGCCGCCAGCACAATCTTGGCGTCGTACGTGTAAAGCCGCACATCAACCTTGCGGTCTTGACGCACGCCGTCGAACACAATCGCGCGCGTGCCCGGGGGCGCGAACCTTTGTGCGACATAGTCGCCGGCGAGGATGTCGCTCCAGACGCGCTGCGTGAGCTTATCGCCGCGGTACGCGGCCTTGCTGCCATAACCGTGCGCCGGTTTGAAAAACCAATGCTTGCGCTCCGCCCAAAGCACGGGCGCATTGTCCGGCGTGACGCGGCGGGTCTGAGGGATTGCGGCGAGCGCTGCAATGTCGGCTTCAGATACGTTCCATGAGGAAAGCAACGCAGCATCGCTCATAAGCGTTAGGTTGCGCTTGTCGGCGAAGAGCGCGTGCGCGCGCGGATTGGGCGTCACGACGGCCGCGCTGGATTCATAGGCCGCGCGCAGTGGCGCATGCGCGCCCTCCGCCAAGGAAAAGTCGACCAGCCGGTTGTAAACGAGATCGATCGCTTGGCCGTTGGCGTTGAGGCGCCCGTTGGCGAACTCAAGATCGCGCGCATCGGCCACGATACTCCTAACGCCATGGCGTTCGAGCGCGCGCGCAGCCAGAAGAAATTCCGGGTAGAGGAATTGCGTGCTTGGATCATTATCGACGATCGCGATCGAGACGGGGCTGCCGCTGCGCCCCTGCGCGCGCCATTCCGCCTCGATCATGGCGAAGAATGCATCCTCGAACTGCTCGGCCGAGGACGGGGCGATCTGGGCTTCTTCACAGCAGACGCGCTGCGCGCGCGCCAGCGCCGCGTTGAGAAAGGCGCCGCCAGCATTGGTGTTGACCTCAATCAGCGCCGGCCCGCCCACGCCCAGATGGAAGTCATAGCCCATAAGCACCCCGCGCGGCCCGTGATCGTGGCGCGCGATGGGCGTCGCCCACGCCAGAGCCGCCGCGATATAGGCCGGGCGGCGCGTCAAACTTTCGATCGCGGCGACGACCTTGCTCATGGTCTCGATTTCGGAACGCGAGACAAACACCGCGACGTTGGAGAAGAGGTGGGGCCGATTGCCCAGCAAAGCGTCGCCATCAAGCTCCCGCTTTAGCGCCGATCTAAGCGCGGTCTCATCAAGTGTTTGGCAAAGGCACGCCCGATTGAGCGCGTGTGCGGCCTCGCCCGGCGCGCTCTCTTCATCGCAACGGCGCGTCATGGTTGCTCCTCTTGCCGCGTATTTCCTAGTGGGCTCGCCCGCAACAAGCCTCACGTGCCTCAATCAGGCAAAGGCAGCGCGGCCGCATCATAGATGAACGTCAAGCGCGCTGCTGGGCGATCTGGGCGGCGCGCCTCGATGGTCAGATGATAGCGGTCGCGCGCAAGTGTCGTGAAACCGCCATAGGCGAGGGCGTCTTCAATGCGCATCGGCTCAAGCCGCAGCTGGCGCGCGCCGCGATGGCGTTCGCCGCGCAAGCTCGCTTCGACTGCGGCGTCTTCGATGCGCGCGCCGGTATCTGCATCGAACAGCGCGACCATGACATGTGCGTTGCCGCCGCCTACGCCCGCATGCATGCGCCGCTCCGCATGGCTTGGCGCGTGAGTTGCGATCAACGCGCTGGGCGCAACTCCCAAATAGGCCGTGACGCCATCGGCGGTTTGCACAAACATGGTTTCGTGGGGCCGCGGAGGCGTGCAGGCCGTTAACGCCGCGACCAAAAGCGCTACGATGAAGCCGCGGCGCAAGCTGACGCTCGAATCCGGGACGAGCGTCATGATGCTTGGCGCGGCGGCGCCGCTGCAAAGAGCGAAAGGCCAAAGCTGATCAGGTTGATCGCCAGGAACACGCCAGGGGCGATCATTCCCGAGTGCGGCAGCGCCCAGATGAGCAAGCCGCCCAGAACGAGGCCGAGCACGCCGCCCAAAGCCATGCGCCCCCACGGACACGATTTGTGCGTACGGTGCGCCAGCGCATGACCAAGCGCGATAAGCCCCTGGGTCATGAGCGCCGCACCCAAGATGACGGTGAGCGCGAGCGCGCCAGGCCAAGGATGCAGAAGCAGACAAATGCCGGCGACAATAGCGACCACCGACCAAAGCAAGCGCCAGGCAAAACCCTTGGCGCGCCAATCCACAATCAGCAGCGCCAGACCTGAGACGCCGGCAGCCAACATCGCCGCGCCAAACCAAATACTGGCCGCGAAGGTTGCGAGTATCGGCGCAAACGCAGCCGCGACGCCGAACGTGATCATCAAGGCCCCAACAATCATGAACACGATCCGCCGCGCTCCGGTCGATCGAGCGGCGGGGCGAGGGGCGGATGGCGTGGCGGCTTCGGTCATGATGGGGCTCACATAAAGCGGCGTACCAAAAGGTGATACGCACGCTCGCCCGCTCTCCCGCAAAGAAAAACTCCAGAAGCGAGATTTAGCGACGTCTCGATAGAGGCGCGCTTGACAAGGCAGGGGCGCGGCTTCGATGTCGTTTGCGTCGGCCGGCGAGAGGAGTGTCCATGTGCTTTTCAGCTGAAGCGAGTTTCACTGCGGCGGCTTTGCTCATCCCGCTGGGCGGCGTCGCTGTTGCGCGGGCCATGAAGGTTACGCCGAAATATGCCCCGCTGTGCACGCTGCCGTTGTTGTTCGGCTTGCAGCAGGCGATGGAAGGACTGGTCTGGGTGGCAGGCGGCGGGCCCGATGGCGCCTGGGTCGAACGGTTCTCGCTCGCCTATATGTTCTTTTCGTGGATCGCCTGGCCGGTCTGGGTGCCGGTCTCCGTCTATTTTCTTGAGCCCCCTCGCCGGCGGCCGCTCTATCTCGCGTTTGCCGTCGGCGGCGCCATGCTGGGTGGTCTGCAATACATTCCGTATTTCGCGCATGAAGGCTGGCTGAGGACCACTTTCCTCCAGTACGCGATCAGGTACAGCGACACCCAATTGCTCGATGCGCTCATGACCCGCGAGGCGACCTATCTCTTCTATCTCGTCTTTATCATCGTGCCGCTCCTCGTCTCGAGCGACCGCGCGGCGCGCATCTTCGGCGTGCTGGTAACGTTTGTGCTTGCCATCACCTATTTCTTCTTCTCGTTTGCCTACATATCCGTTTTTTGCATGGGCGGCGCGATCATGTCGTCCTATCTCGTCTGGATGATATTCCAGAAAGGCGCCGACGCGCCGCCGCGCGCGGCAGCGGCGGCATGAGTGCTAGCTTCAGGCTTGCGTCGCGAGAAAACGCCGAAAGCGGAAAAGGCTGAAGGCGAAGAAGAGCGCGCCAATGCCAAGCGTTCCGGCGAAGTGAGGCCACACGATCGCGAGATCGGCGCCGCGGATGAGGATAGCCTGCGTCATGGCGACGTAGTGGGTGGAGGGCGATGCCTGCATAACGGTTTGCAGCCAGCCCGGCATGCTTTCAAGCGGCGTGTTGCCGCCCGACAAGAGGTTCATCGGCAGTACAACCAAGATGAAGATGAGCGCCAATTGCGGCATTGAGCGCGAAATCGTACCCAAGAAAATGCCGAAGCTGCCGGCAAAGAAAAGGTAGCTCGCAACGCCTAGAAGAAAGAGCGGCACAGAGCCCGCGGGTTCGAGACCGAGCAGGCCTTCGACAATGAAGATGAGCGCAAGCCCCGCATGCGCAAGGATGACCGCCCCGTTGGCGATTGTCTTTGCCGTCATGATCTCGGCGGCGCGCACTGGCATGGCCAGCAAGTGTTCGAGCGTGCCGTGTTCGCGCTCGCGCACGATGGCTGCGCCGGCAAGCAGGATGGCCAGCATGGTTGTGGTGTCGAGGAGTTCGACGACGCCGGTAAACCAGGTGCTGACCAGCGCCTGATTGAACGCCGCGCGAAGCTCTAACGGCGGCGCCCGCGCCGCCGGGCGTCCGCGTCCGCGCAAGAAATCGCCGACTTCCTGATCGAGACTGGCGGCGATGTGAGAGGCGCCGAGCCCGGCTTGTGAGATGGCGGTGGCGTCGATCAGGAGTTGAATGCTAGGGCTTCGGCCGGCGAGCACGTCGGCCTCAAACCGCGGCGGGATGTCCAGCGCGAATGTCGCTTCCCCGGATTCCAACAGACCATTGAGTTCGCCAGGCATGACCATGACCGCTTGGCGGAAGTGCTGTTGCGGCAACATGCGTGCGATGCGGCGGGATAATTCCGATCCGTCTTCGTCGGCGATGACGATGCTCGCATTGCGAATGTCTTGGGCGTTGCCGGTGGCTTGCACATAGATCGAAGCGGTGAAGGCGTAAATGACAAAGCCAAGCAGAAAACGATCGCGGGCAAGGCTGCGTAATTCCTTTAACGCCAAGGCAAAGACGATGCGCCAATTCATCTCAGCGCTCCTGTTTGCGCAGGAGGGCGATGGCGATGGCCAATAGTCCGGCCCAGAACAGCGCCAAAATGCCAAGTTCGCCGGCCAAATCGAAGAGACTGCGACCTTTAGCGAAGACGCCGGTGCTGACCTGATTGAAGTGCGACGTGGGAAAGAGCGCGCCGATGGCGCGATCGACCGGCTCCAGACTGGCGAGCGGCTGCATGAGCCCAGAGAACTCTACCGCTGGCACCATGATGACGATGGCGGTGCCGAATACAGCCGCGGTCTGGGAGCGCGTCAGCGCCGAGGACACAAAACCGACGGCGCTGGTGGCGGCGACGTAGAGAAAACCCGCGGCCAACAAGGCGATGAAGCTGCCCTTGATGCTCAAGCCAAACAGCAAGAGCGCCAAGAGCACGAGCAGCAAGAAGTTCACGAAGCCAAGCGCGATATAGGGCAATTGCTTGCCGAGCAGGAATTCGGTGCGCGAGATCGGCGTTACATAGAAGTTGGTGATCGATCCGAGTTCCTTTTCGCGCACCACCGCGAGTGAGGTTAGGATGGACGGAATCATCGCCAGCAGAATCCCGATCATGATCGGCACGACAGCGTTGAAGCTGCGGAAGGCTTGGTTGTAGAGGAAGCGCGGTTCGAGCGCATAAGCGGCGCGCACGGGCGCGCCGGGCCCAGCTGCGGCGGCGATCGCTCGCCGATGTAAGGCCTCAGCGTATCCTGAAACGGTTTCGGCCCGGAACGGCATGGCGCCATCGACCCAGGCGCCGATTGGGGGCGCCCCTCCTGAAGCAAGCGTACGCCCAAATCCCGGCGGGATATCGAGCACGAGCGTCGCCCGGTTGCTGCGCAGCGCCTGCTCGATGGCGCGGTCGTCGTTGAGCGCCGCTCTCAGTTCAAAATAAGGGGAGGAGGCGAATTCTTCGACGTAAGCGCGGCTCGCCGGGGTGCGGTCGCGGTCGATGACGGCAAGCGAAACATCCTCGACGTTGAAGGAAATGCCGTAACCAAAGGCCAAAGCCAGAACGAGCGTGCCGGCAAGCGCCATCGCAAAGCGCACCGGCTCGCGCAGCATTTCCAGAATTTCGCGCCGCGCCACGGCGAGCAATCGCGCCGCTCGTTTCGGCCTCTTCGTGCTCGCGCTGGTGATGAGCGCCGAGAGCGTATCGGTCGGCGGGTCGCCGGCGCCGCCGATCTGCATGAAGCGCACGAAAGCGTCTTCGAGGGTTGCAGCGCTTTGGCTCTGTCGGAGTTCGTCTGGCGCGCCCTCGGCGATGACGCGGCCCGCATGCATGAAGGCGATCCGATCGCAACGTTCCGCCTCAGTCATGAAATGGGTGGAGATAAAGATCGTTACCTGCTGATCACGGGCCAATCTCTCGATCTCTTGCCAGAACGTCTCGCGCGCTGCCGGGTCGACGCCCGAAGTTGGCTCGTCGAGGATAAGCACTTCTGGTTCGTGCAGGACCGCGATCGCCAGCGACAGGCGCTGGCGGACGCCAAGCGGCAAGCCTCCCGCGACGGCGCCGGTGTGTTCGATGAGGCCGAATTGGTGCGTAAGCGCGGTGATCCGCGCCGCGCCGCTATCGCGACCAAGGCCAAACAGTTCTGCGTGCAGATTGAGATTCTGCTGCACGGTCAGTTCGCCATAAAGCGAAAAGCCCTGAGACATGTAGCCAACGCGTCTGCGCGTGGCGAGATCGCGCGCATCGACGAGGCGGCCCAACATACGGGCCTCGCCCGCGCTCGCGGGCAAGAGCCCAGTGAGCATTTTCATCGTCGTCGTCTTGCCGCACCCGTTTGAGCCTAAGAAGCCGTAGATCTCACCCCGGCGGACGCTGAATTCCACCCGATCGACCGCCACGAACGCGCCGAAACGGCGGGTCAATCCATGCGCCTCGACAGAAATTGGCGCGTCAGGCGCTGGCGGGCGCCGCATAATTCGGTCTGGAACTTGAGCGCCCGTCAAGGTCATGAACAGCGCCTCCATCGAGGCCGCGCCGTGTTCAGATTTCAAATGCGCCGGCGCGCCATCGGCGATGATGCGGCCGGCTTGCATCAAGACGACGCGCCCGAAGCGCTCTGCTTCATCGAGATACGAGGTCGCGACGATGAGCGCCATGGCCGGGCGGGCGCCGCGAATGGCGGATACCAGATCCCAGAACTGGCGGCGCGACAGCGGATCGACGCCGGTCGTTGGTTCATCCAAGATCAGAATGTCAGGGTCGTGCACCAACGCGCAGCACAGGCCGAGCTTCTGCTTCATGCCGCCGGAGAGTTTTCCGGCCGCGCGAGCGGCGAATGGCGCAAGCCCTAGAGCCTGCATCAGCGCGTCTACACGCTTGGACGGCGCGCCGCCGAACAGGGCGGCGAAATAATCTATGTTTTCACGGACACTGAGCGTTGGATAGAGATTGCGGCCAAGCCCTTGGGGCATAAATGCGATGCGAGGCTGGACAGAAGTGCGCGCGCGTTCCTTGGTGATGTCGTGGCCAAGCGTTTCCACCCCACCTTGCTGAACCCGCGTGGCGCCGGCGATCAGCGCGAGCAGCGTCGATTTGCCCACGCCATCGGGCCCGATGACAACCACTGCTTCGCCGGCGGCGACCGCGAGGCTCACATCGTCAAGAGCAACCGATTTTGCGTAGACGTGACGCACGCCCGTGAGCCGCGCGGCCCATGGCGGCGGCTCGGTCATGAGCGCGGCGTGTCGGGGAAGCGGCGCGTCCATTCTGACTGCAGCCGCGCAGGCCAGCGCGCATCCGGTCTCAATTGAATATAGGCCACGCCGGTCACGCCGACATTGAGCCGATCGGGCCGCGATTGCGTCAGCTCATCGGGAATACGCACGCGCACGCGATACATGAGATTATCGCGCTCGCCGCGCGTCTCCACCTGCCGCGGCGTGAATTGCGCTTCAGGCGAAATGAACGAGACCCGCGCCGGCAGGGGAGCGTCTGCTTGGGCGTCGAGCACAATCCGCGCCGGCGCGCCCATTGCCAGCGCCCCTGCCTCCCGTGTGGGCAAGAATACGGTCATGTAAATGTCGGAGGTGTCGAGCAAAGTGGCGATCGGTCCCCCGGCGTTGATGAGTTCGCCGGACTCAGCCAGCCGATAGAGCACGCGCCCTGGACGCGGGGCGAGCAAGGTGGCTTCGCGGATCTGCTCCCTGATGCGGTCAGCCTCGGCTTGCGCAGCCGCAGTGTCGGCGTCGGCGGCCGAGCGTGCGCTCTGGGCCGCGCGCAGTCCAGCGGCGGCGGTTTGTTGTGACGCGCGCCTTTGATCTAAGAATTGCTCGGGCGCGAAGCCGCGATGGTGCAGTGTCTCGGCGCGGCCATATTCGAGCGTCGCGAGCCTGAGTGCGCTGTTCTGCTGGGCGATTGTGGCGTCACTGACAGCGCGCTGTTGGCGCGCGCGCTGGATGCGAGCCTCCGCCGCGCGCAGCGCCGCTTCGAGTTCTCGGGTGTCGAGGCGGGCTATCACATCGCCTGCGGCGACGGCGTCGCCTTCCTGTACTTGGATCTCGATCAAGCGGCCCGGATAACGCGCTATGATGTCGATCTGCCGCGCTTCGAGGCGGCCATTGGCCTTGGCAAAGCCGGCTGGCGGATCTGGCGGCGAGCCCAACAGCACGCAAGAACCGAGCCCTGCGCCGATGACGACAATAAAGGCCCCGATCGCCGCCGGCAGCCGCTGAGCCGGGCGCAAGGGCGTTCGCGCAAGCAAGGCGTCGAGCCGCCGCTTGATGGTCTCAAGAATTGCGATGTCGGCCTCCCCGCATCAGATAGATTTAGGACGTCGAGGCGAGGTTGCGCGGCGCCCTCGCGCGCCCGCCCAGGAAGCGGGGGAGGAAAGCCGGCGTGCGCGCCGCATAGGCCCGCCATTGCTCGCCGAATTGCGCTTCGGCGTCGCGCTCCTCGCTCCTGGCGAGGCGCAAATACATAAACACCAACACCGGAAACATAAGCGCCGTCAGTATCGTCGGCCATTGCACGAGAAAGCCAACCATCACCAGGATGAAAGCGAGATACTGGGGATGGCGGATCGACTTATAGGGTCCCTCGACCGCAAGCGCGCCAGCCGCCTGGGCGCGATGCAGCACCGTCCAGGATTCCACCAGCAGCCACAGACCGCCGACAATGAGTGCATCGCTCAGCCAGTGAATTGGCGTGAAATGCGGATCGCCGCGCCAGCCCAACAATGTAGGCCAGAAATGGCCCCCATTGTGCGTAAGGATGTCGGCGCCCGGCGCAAAGCTCTGGAGCCAGGGGGCGAGCAAGTAAAGGGTGAGCGGGAAGCCGTACATTTCAGTGAAAAGCGCGATGATGAAGGCCGAAAAAGCGCCGAAGCTGCGCCAATCGCGCGATGATCGCGGCTTTGCAAAACTCAGCGCGAACACGATGAAGAATACGGAATTGACGAAGGCGAGCAGCCAGAGGCCGTAGCCCGAGAAGGCGCCATGGTCAGTCATTGGCCGCTCCATTGTCACGCTGTTGCGCTTGACCATGGCTGCCATGTCCGCCGTGACCGCCATGCATGAAGATGTGCATCAGCGGGCAGGCGAGCAGGATGAGAAGCGGCCAAGCCGCCAGCAGATGCGCGCCGTGTTCGGCGATGACATAATAAGCGCCTACGCCGAGCAAGGCGAACATAAGCACGCGGACCAGCCAAGACGCGCGGGGACGCGGACTCGCGGGGGGCGCGGGTGAGGTGGGTTCGTGATGGGCGTGCATGCTCATGCGCGGGCGTCCTTCAGGCGGCAGCTTGGTCGAGCGCGCCGCGCCGGGGATGACAGGGCGGGGAAGCGGCAGGTCGATCGCCCGGTTTAGGCGCGCTCGCATTGCTATACGCGGCCCGAGGCGGGTTCCCTGAAGCTGATCGCAACGGCGCCTTTGGCAAAGCCGTCCAGGGCGAGCGCCGTCAGGCGCGTATTAGAATGGAGCGCGCCCGACCGGGGCTTTTGTGTTCGCTTGGCAGAAGGAAGAGAAACATGGCTCAGCAACCAAGCGCTGAACGAAGCGCAGGGATCGGCGTTCTACCGTTGGGCATTGCGTTGGCGGTGACGCTGCTCGCAGCCTACGGGGCATGCTGGCTGGTTGCGGCCTCGCCCTATGCTGCGCCGTTCGCGCACGCTTGGCTGCAATTGTTCTCGGCCGAGCCCGAAGGCTCAATCGCGCAACTGATTGAGGGCGCGATCTTCAGCGCCGTCGCCGCCTGGTTCGCCGCCCTCATCTTCGCGCCTGTCTATAACTTGGTCGCCCGCGCCGATCGCATTATTTGACGCGCTCGTTTCGCGAAGTGAGGAAGTCATGACGATACGGGTAGGCGTCAACGGCTATGGCGTCATCGGCAAGCGCGTCGCCGACGCGGTCAGGCTGCAAACCGACATGGAGCTTGTCGGCGTCTGCGACATCGCCGACGATTGGCGCATTGGCGTCGTACGCGATCAGGGCGTCCCGATCTATTCTCCCTCCGGCGCAGCAAGAGCAGGATCGCTTGAGGATATGGCGGCCGGCGCCGATCTGGTGGTCGACTGCACCCCCAAGGGCGTCGCCGCCAAGAACGCCGTGCTCTATCGCAAGCTGGGCGTCAAATTCATCGTCCAGGGCGGTGAAAAGCATGAAGTCACAGGCCATTCCTTTGTCGCCGATGCGACCTATGCGAGCGCTCTCAACCGGCCCTCGACGCGTGTTGTGTCGTGCAACACGACTTCGATTGTGCGCGTCTTCGGCGCGCTGCGGCGCGCTGGTTTGCTGCGGCGCGCACGCGGGACTTTGCTCCGCCGTGCGCTCGATCCATGGGAGAGCCATCTTGGCGGGATCATGAACACGCTTGTCCCGGAGGCGCACGTTCCAAGCCATCAAGGTCCGGACGCCCAAACCGTCGACCCCGCGCTCGATCTCGTCACCATGGCGGTCAAGGTGCCTGAAACGCTTGGACACATGCATTTCTGGTCCGCCGATCTTACCGGCGATCCCACGCGCGACGAGGTGCGCGCCGTGCTCTCCGCCTCGCCGCGCATCGCCTTCGTGCGCGAGAGCGAGGGCCTTGGCGCGCTTAACGCGGTCAAGGAGCGCATGCTCGATCTTGGCCGGCCCCGTGGCGACCTTTATGAAGTCGCGATCCTGGAGGAGACGCTGACGGTGGCGAATGGCGAACTCTTCTGCGCCTATATGGTCGACAATCAGGCGATTGTAATTCCAGAAACCATCGACGCTGTTCGCGCTCTTATGGGCAGGGAGCAGGAGGCGGCGGTCTCAATGCGCATGACCAATCAGGCGCTCGCCATCGCCGCCCGATGAACCGCCGCGGCGGGGAAGAAGAACTATGCAGACCGAAACACTGACCTTCGACGATCTCGTCACGCCGCTCGATCCGCTCGTGCTGGAGCGCCATCTAAAGCACACCCCCGGCGTCGCCGACGCAACGGCTAATTTTGCATCGGGATCCGTTACGGTCACGTTCGATCCGGCCGAAACTGATGTAGACCGGGTGCGTGCGGCTGTGAGCGCTTGCGGGTTTCACTGCCGCGGCGTGTCGGCTCCCCAGCATGTGGGTTCGCGTGAGCACGAGGCTCACACGCACAAGACCGCACCGGCGCCCTCCGAGCGCGGTCATCAGGGCGCGAGCGATGTCGGACACGAGATGGGTCATGGCGGGGGCATGGGCATGGCCGCCATGGCGAAGGATATGCGCAATCGCTTTCTGGTCGCGCTCGGCTTTTCCATTCCGATCTTCCTGTTGGCGCCGATGGGCATGGAAGCCATGCGCATCGATCCGCCATTCGGGTGGGATCTTGAAGTTACGCTTTTCTTTCTGGCGAGCGGGGCGATCCTCTATCCAGGTTGGCCGTTCTTTGTCGCCGCCGTGCGCGCGCTGCGTCGCGGCGTCTTCAACATGGCCGTGCTGGTGCTGTTAAGCGTTGGCGCCGGCTATTTCTTCTCAATTGGCGCCACTTTTGTCTGGGGCGGCGCGCAATTCTACGAAGCATCTTCGGTGCTCTTGGTGTTCATCCTGCTGGGGCACTGGCTGGAGATGCGCGCCAGAGCCGGCGCGTCAGAAGCCATACGGCGGCTCATGGATCTGGCGCCGCCGATGGCTATCGTCGTGCGCGACGGCCAGGAGGTCTTGGTCTCAACGGCCGAGGTGAAGATCGAGGATATCGTCGTGGTGAAACCGGGCGGCAAAGCCCCAGTCGATGGCGTCATCATCGAAGGGCGCTCCGACATCGATGAATCCATGCTCACCGGCGAATCGTTGCCAGTGAGCAAGACAATTGGGGACGCCGTCATTGGCGGCACCATCAACAAAAGCGGCATGATCCGTTATCGCGCCACCAAAATCGGCGCCGACACAGCTTTGGCGCAGATCGTCAAGCTGGTGCAGGAAGCACAGAACTCCAAGGCGCCAGCCCAATTGCTCGCCGATCGCGCCTCGCAGTGGCTGGTGATCGCCGCCATCGTCATAGCCGTCGCCACTTTCGTCGCCTGGCTGGCGCTTGGTCAGCCGCTCCTTTTCGCGCTTACGTTGGCGATCACAGTCTTGGTCATCGCCTGTCCGGACGCGCTTGGCCTTGCGACGCCGATGGCGATCATGGTCGGCACCGGCATTGGCGCGCGCCATGGCATCCTTATCAAAGACGCGGTTGCATTGGAGGATTCCGCCAAGCTCGACGTGGTTGTGTTTGACAAAACCGGCACGCTGACCCTGGGCGCTCCGAAAGTGGTTGAGGTCGTTGCAAGCGAAGGGCTGAGCGAAAACGACCTTGTCGCACTGGCGGCCGCAGTCGAGAGCGGTTCCGAGCACCATATCGCCGTCGCCCTCAAGGAACGCGCCAAGGGTCTGACGTTGCCAGAAGTCTCTGACTTCGCCTCGTTCGAAGGCAAAGGCGTCAGCGGCGGTATCGGCGGCGCCAAAATTCTTTCAGGCAACCGCATGCTCATGGCCGACAACCAGGTGGCGTTCGGCGCGCTCGCCGACGAGGCCGATCGTCTCTTGGGATCCGGCCGCACCGTTGCGCACATAGCTCGCGATGGCCAATTGATCGGCCTCATCGCGATCGCTGACGCCGCGCGCCCGACGGCGGCCGCGACTGTCGAGCGCCTCAAGCGCCAAGGCGTCGAGGTCGCGATGATGACCGGCGACAATCTCGCCACGGCGCGGCGCATCGCGGGCGAACTCGGCGTCGATATCGTGCTTGCGGAAGTCCTGCCGGGGCAGAAGGCGGACAAGATCAAAGAGCTGCAGGCGCAGGGCAAGAAGGTTGGCATGGTTGGCGATGGCGTCAATGATGCGCCGGCGCTGACCCAGGCCGATGTGGGGTTCGCCATTGGCGCAGGCACAGACGTCGCCATGGAGAGCGCCGACGTCGTGCTCATGCGCAGCGATCCTTACGATGTCGTGCGCGCGATCGATCTGTCGCGCGCCACGTTGCGCAAGATGCATCAAAATCTTTGGTGGGCGGCGGGCTACAATGTGCTCGCGTTCCCGTTGGCGGCGGGCGTGCTCTACCCGCTGCTGCTCAGCCCCGAGATCGCGGCGCTGTCGATGTCGGGCAGCTCAGTGATCGTGGCGGCCAACGCGCTCTTGCTGCGCTGGGAGAAGCTCTGAAAAAGGTCAGATCGATCGAACGCAAAGCTGGTCCGATGCTGAGGCCGCAGAGGCTGAGAGTTCGGGAGGCGAAGTCATGAAACTCCTGGCAATCGCGGCGGTCGGCGTTCTCGCTCTAGCGCTCGGCGCCTGCTCGCATATGGGCCAAGGCATGCATCCGATGCACGAAGGCGGAAGGATGGACGGCCATCGGACGCAGGAGCGCGCCTGTCCCGCGGACCACGCTGGCGATCCGGCCAGCGCGCACGAGCACGCCGAGGGTGCGGAAAATGAGCGTCCAGCTCCAGCGCAACCGCAATAGCGCCCACTTGCGCAGCGCGCGCTGAACTGCGCCGCTCGCAAGGCATGAGCCTCGAGAGCGGCGCGGGGACGCAAATTAGGTTATTGCGGTTGCGCGGGGGCCTCGGTTGGCGCGGCCTGCGTATCCGTTTGCTGTTCACGGCAACCCGGATGGGCCGCGGTCGGCATACGACTGTTGTCATGTGGCCGATTCATATCGTGGCTTGCCGTATCATAGGGGCAGTCCGTCGGTTCGGCAGGCATGGCGGAGTCGCGCATCGTCTCGCGCGGCCCATGATGATGCCTATCCGCTGGCGCCGTGCATGCGCCAAGCGCCAACAGCCCGCCAGCGGACGCGGCGCAAACAATGCCCTTCAACACGTTCATATCAATGATCTCCTCGCAAAGGGGCGCTCCACGCCTCTGCTAGAGAATACGCACCGGCGCGCTCTTGCCCTGAACCCGCACTTTCGCCCGGCGCTCATCCAGGGCGAATGCCGCGTGGCGCGTAATCAATGTGAGGACGCACCTGAGAGCGCGCCCGGGAGCGCAAGTGATGGGAGAGAGCGATCAATATGCTTGAGAGTTCCACCGATAAGGCACGCAAGGGCGTGGTGCTGGGCCAAAAGCGTCACTTTCTCTCGTCGGAAGCTCTGCTCTGTGCAGCGCTCGATCAGCTCATTGCGCGCGGCAATCTGGTCGTCACCTTTCCCAGCGGCGAGCAGCGCCACTTCGGCGAGCGAGCTGGCGCCCCTGTCGTTGTCGCAATCGAAGAGGCAAACGCTCTAGGCCGGCTGCTGACCAATGGCGAATTGGCGTTGGGCGAACTTTACACCGATGGCCTCATCACAATCGCCCGCGACGATATCGATGGCCTGCTGGCGCTCATCCTGCAAAACCTTCGAAGCCATGGCTTCAAAGCGAGAGCCGCGCCCGCGGGCATGCGCCTCTTTGAGGCGCCGCGCCGCGAACTCAACGACAGAAAACGCGCCGAACGCAACGTAGCGCACCACTACGACATCTCCAATGAGCTTTACCGGCTCTTTCTCGATGAAGACCTGCAATATTCGTGCGCCTATTTCGAAACGGGCGGTGAGACCCTCGAACAGGCACAAGAAGCCAAGAAGGAGCTCATCGCAGCAAAGCTCTGCCTGCGCCCAGGCCTTTCGGTCTTGGACATTGGCTGCGGCTGGGGCGGGCTTGCGCTCCACTTGGCGCGCACGCGCGGCGTTCATGTCCGCGGCATCACACTCTCGCAAGCCCAGTTGCCAGTTGCGCGCGTGCGCGCCGAGGCGCAAGGCCTCGCGCCGCAAACAAGTTTCGCGCTCGAAGATTATCGCGAAACGAACGGCGCGTTTGACCGGATCGTCTCGGTTGGCATGTTCGAACATGTCGGACGTGGCCACTATGATGAGTTTTTTCAAAAGCTCGCTTCGCTGCTTGTTGAGGATGGCGTGGCGCTATTGCACACGATCGGCCGCGCGGATGGACCAGGCGCCACTAGTCCATGGATCGACCGCTACATCTTCCCGGGCGGCTACATTCCCGCGCTTTCAGAGATCATGCCGGCGGTTGAGCGCGCGGGATTATATGTGACCGACATTGACGTGTGGCGTCTTCACTACGCCTTCACGTTGCGTGCATGGCGAGAACGCTTCGAAGCGCGGCTGGACGACGTGCGCGCCATGTTCGATGAGCGCTTCTGCCGCCTGTGGCGCTTCTACCTGGCCGCAAGCGAAGCGGCGTTTCGGTACGGCGGCCATGAAGTGTTTCAGATTCAGCTCGCGCGCCGTCAGGACGCTGTTCCGCGGACACGGCGCTATCTGGAACGCCCCGCTTAAGCAGGTTTGAAGAGCCTCCGTCGCCCGATCGAGGATCAGGAATGAGTGAGCGCGCACGGCCCAGGTGCGCCGTACGGGGGGAGGGGCGCGAGGGTTGATCCCAGGCTGGCGCGCTCATTCTATAATACGCACGAGCCCAGCGGTCCCCTCACGGATCGAGCCGCCAAGCCAAGGTGTGGGAGGTTGCAACTGAATCGTTGTGAGCAGGTCGAGGCGAAGCCGCAATTCGACGCGCCACACGGTGGCTCGTTGGGAGCATATCGATGAGCTTCGGCGCCCGATCGCGTCTCGTCTTGGTGATGGCGCTCTGGGCGTCGTGCTTTCCTCTGATCACCATAGGGCTCGAATTTGCGCCGCATTTGGCGTTTGCTGCGCTCCGCGCCGCGATCGGTGGCATCGCGCTCATTGGCGTGGGGGTGCTGCTGCGCCGTCCCATGCCAAAAGGTGTGGGCGCGTGGGGCATGATTATTGTCTTGGCCTTGGGCGCGACGTCGCTCGGTTTTCTCGGCATGTTTCACGGCGCAGCGTTGCTATCGCCCGGCCTCGCCACGCTCATCTTCAGCACACAGCCGCTCGTGGCGGCTTTGCTTGGACGTTTCTTCCTGGGCGAACGATTAAGCGGTCAGGGCGCTCTCGGGCTGATACTGGGCTTTGTGGGTGTGGCCGTCGCCAGCTGGCCCGCGCTCAACTCACCCAACGCTTCGATCTACTTCACGGGTGCGGGCTTCGTCATCGCGGCGGCCATCGGAACGGCCATCGGGAATGTGGTGATGAAGCGCATCAGCCAGAACATGAGCGCAACTATTGCGGTCGGTTGGAGCCTTGCGCTCGGAGCCATTCCGCTGGCGATCGCGTCCGCAATCAGTGAAGACACTCCTATTGTCTGGTCTAGTGAGTTCCTCGCCGTGCTCGCCATCCTATCGCTCTTCGGCACGGCGCTTGCGTTTTGGCTTTGGTTCGACGCGCTCAAGACGGCGCCTCTGAGCGAGGCCAACGCTTTCAGTTTTCTCGTGCCAGTCTTTGCACTGACGCTGGGCAGTCTCTTCTTCGGCGAGCGCGTTGGCCTTCCGGAAATTGCTGGCGCGGCGCTTATTGTAGCCGGCGTCGCCTTGGCTAGCCGCGCTGAAGCGCCAGATTCAGCGAAAGTTTCTTAATTCGCGCATGTCAGAGGTAAGCGAACTCTGAATCTGGCGATCCATGTTTGGCAAAGGCAAGCCTCCGACTCGCATCGACCTCGCTGCGCGCGTCAAGCAGGTGACCGCCAAGACCCGGCCGCCTCGCAACCGTCTCCACTTATCTCCCGTCCAAAGCGGGCTGACCGTCAAGCCGTTTTTCGGCAGGCCAACCGAAGTCATTACGCCCGCGCAGCGGGCGATCATGCTCGCCTGTGACGTACGCAGCGCCGCGGGGGAGAACATCGATCCAAACCCGGTGGTAAAACTCTTCACGCCGGACGGCGCCTGCGCCTGGCTCTTGACCGAACTTGATCCGGAAGATCCCGACGTTGCCTTCGGACTCTGCGATCTCGGAATGCGCTTTCCTGAGCTCGGATCGGTCAGGCTATTTGAATTGATGGCCGTGCGAGGCGCACTTGGGCTCGCGGTCGAGCGCGATGTCCACGTCACGGCGACGCGCACGCTCGGCGAGTACGCCGATGCAGCCATGAAGGCGGGCGCAATCCGCGCATGAGCACGGACGGTAGGCCTCTATATCGGCATTTGCGGGCGCGTCAGCGACGCACCCGCTTGGGGCGAAGCTCACGGCCGCTCAGCTAATGTTGGTGTGCGCAAAGCGCGTGATCGGCGAGCGACTCAATGATGCGGCATTCGCCCGAGGGCCCGCCAGAGCAGGCCTCGATCATGCGCACGAGTTCGGCTTCGAGAGCGCGCAGTTGGTCGAGGCGCTGACGGGTCCGACATAGAGGACGCGCACGGCGCGTTGCGTGTCCGCGTCGGCGACTTCCACATAGCGATAGCGATCGTCGCCGCGAGAGGCAAAGCCGATGCGCTCCACTACGCCCGCGATCGGCGCACGAACGATCTCACCAGGCTCGGCGACGTGATCGGCGCCGCGATGGCGCCGCGCGCCGCCGCCGCGTGACGCGCCAAAGGCGCCGGCGCCGTAAACATCTTCGCCTCGCAGATCGTGTCCCGTCGGGCTGACCACGTCAGGAGGCAGAGTGGGCTTGACGCCCAATGCGATCTTGGGCGCGTCCATCATCGGCGCTGCAATGAGGGAGCGCTCAGCCGCAAAGCCCGCGCCGACGCAACCCGCCAACGCGAACGTCGTGAAGAGAGTTGCGGCCGCGCCCCGGGGGGCGGGGAAAGTGACGCGGCCGCGCCGCCGGACACGAGAGGATGCGCTCATGCGGCGGTTTCCTTGTAGTTCAAGAGTCGGAGCGCGTTGGCGACCACGAGGAGCGTCGAGCCTTCGTGAAAGATGATCGCCGAGCCGATTCCGAGACCCAGAATGGTCGATGGGATGAGCACGGCGACGACACCGAGGCTGACCCAGAGGTTTTGCCGGATCACCTGCGTGGTGCGCCGGCTCAAGCCCACCGCGAAGGGCAAATGATTGAGGTCATCGGCCATCAGCGCGATGTCAGCGGTTTCGAGCGCGACATCCGAACCGGCCGCACCCATCGCAATGCCGACGCTTGCATTGGCGAGCGCTGGCGCATCGTTGACGCCGTCGCCGACCATGGCGACGCCGCCTTTGTGTGATGCGAGTTCTCTGATGGCGGTGACTTTGTCTTCCGGCATCAGCGCGCCGCGCGCCTCGGTCAAACCGACCTTCTGCGCGATCGCGTCGGCGACACGCTGATTGTCGCCGGTCAGCATGATCATCTGCTGCATGCCGAGACCGCGTAAACGCTGCAGCACGCTCTTGGCCGCTTCGCGTTCGGTATCCATCACCCCGAGCGCGCCCAGATAGTGTGCGCCGCGGCGCACGATCATCACCGTGCGACCCCCGCTTTCGAGCCGGCCGACCGCGCTTATCATCTCCTCACTCAAGGGCGAGGCGCTTTCCTGGAAGAGCCCAGGCTTGCCGATCTGGACGATCGCGCCGCCGATGCGGCCCTGCACGCCTTTGCCGGTAATGCTTTCAACCGCTTCTGCTGCCGGGATCGGCGTATCGCCGGCGCGCGCGCTGCCATCGCGCACGACTGCGCCCGCCAGCGGGTGGTCGCTGCCTTGCTCGATGGCGATAGCGACGGAGAGAAGCTCGGTTTCGCCGATGCCGCTCGCAGGCACGACGTCGGTTAAGCGCGGCTTGCCTTCAGTCAGCGTGCCGGTCTTGTCGAACGCTATCGCGGTGACGCGTCCCAGCGCTTCAAGAGGTGCGCCACCCTTGACCAAGACGCCGCCGCGCGCAGCGCGTGCGACGCCGCTTAAGACCGCGCTCGGCACCGAAATGGCGAGCGCGCAGGGGCTTGCCGCTACCAGCACGGCCATCGCGCGATAGAAACTTTGTGAGAACGGTTCGTCGACAACGACCCAGGCTAGGAGCAGGAGGCCAATCAAAACGAGCACGCATGGCACGAAGAAGCGCTCGAAGCGGTCGGTGAAGGCTTGCGTCGGCGAGCGTTGCGATTCTGCTTCCGCGACGAGCGTGACGATGCGCGCCAACGTGCTCTCAGTGGCGAGGCGGGCGACGCGCACGTCGAGCGCGCACACGCCGTTGATTGTTCCCGCGAAGACGCGGTGCTGGTCCGGCGCTTTCGAGAAGTCCGCAAAGGCGTCGGGGCTGGCGGCGGCTACTTTTTCGACAGGCGCGCTTTCGCCTGTGATCGGCGCCTGGTTCACCGCACTCTCGCCGGCGATGACGATCCCATCGGCTGGCAGTCTTTCATTGGGCCAGACCAGGATGATGTCGCCGACTTTGAGATCAGCAACCGCAACCTCTTCGATGGCGTCGCCGCGCCGCAATTGCGCGCGCTCAGGCGCCAATTCCCCGAGCGCCTCGATCGCGCGCTTGGCGCGCCCCATCGCCCAGTTTTCGAGCGCGTGACCCAGGCTGAAGAGAAACAGCAGGAGGGCGCCTTCGGCCCAGGCGCCGAGTGCTGCCGCGCCAATGGCGGCGACGATCATCAGGCTGTCGATGCGCAGCCGGCGATGGCGCACGTTGTCGATCGCCTCCAACACTGTGAAGTAGCCGCCCAAGGCGTAGGCGGCGATGTAGAAGAGCAAGGGCAGGATCGGGGCGCCGCTTAACTCAGCAAACCAGCCGATCGCCAAGGCCGCGCCCGATCCCACCGCGAAGGTGAGTTCCGATCGTTCACCGAAAGGGCCTGCGTGTTCATGGCTGTGCGCCGTCGGCGCGCGCGGCGGCGATCTTGGCGCACCCGGCGTTTCAGCGAAGGTTTGGACTAAAGTCTCGGCGAGGATCAGGTTCGGGTCGAAGTCGACGAGCACCTGATGTTCGGACCGTTCGGTTGCGAGCAAGACGCCGTTGCAGCGGCGCAGGCGCTTGGCCGCCGCTTTCGCCTCGCTCACATTGAGCGCGATATGCTCGCGCCGCCGCAGCACCTGCGATGCAGCCTGCGCGGCGAGGATGTGGATGCGTCTCTTGTCCTCCTTCGCAGGATCGAAATGGACACAGATGCGCAGACCAGAGTCAAGATTGCCCTCCACGTGCGCTTGGCTGACCGCTGCTATGCGGTGAAGCTTGCGAGCGAGTTCCACACCGCAAGCGCGGCAAGCGCCCGCGGCTTCAGTTCGAAGCACATTGGGCAGTTCCAGTTTGAGCTTGGCGGTCGTCATGAGCGTTTCATGCCGGAGAGCCGCGCCAGCGCGCGCGGTCGAGGCGTGTGCGGCAATCGAGCCAATGTCCGCATCACGCCGCTCCGGCCGACGCTTGCTTGATGCGCAGCGCGGTGTTGGCGGCGTTGACGGTGGCGGCAATGCGCAGTGCCGCTTGAACGCGCTCAAGCGTTACGCCGCGCTTGTGCAACTCAGCTTCGTGGACATTGAGGCAGGCCCCGCAATTGGCCATCGCCGAGATGGCGAAGGCCCAGAGTTCGAAATCGATCTTGTCGACCTCGGTTTGGGCGAGCCCCGTCATGCTGAGATTGGCGTTGGCGGCGCGGTAGTCGTGATTGGAAAGGAGATTGATGGCGCCGTAATAGACCGTGTTCATGGCCATCACGGTGGCGGCCAGCTTTGCCGCCTGCCTGGCTTTTTCAGAGAGCGCCGGCGCTGCGGCGCTCTCCATGTGACGGATCAAAGTCGGATTGTCGGTGGCGTAGGCGCACGCCAAGAAGCATCCCCATTTTTGCTGATCACTCAGCAGCGTCTCGCCAACGAGCGCGTCAAGATTGCGCTTTTGATCCCAGGCATAATCGGGAAGGGCGTCGCGCAAAGCGTCGATGGACATGGGTCTTTCTCCTTTACTCGGCTTGGGCCGGTGATGCGTCGCCCGAATAAGCGGTAGGCATCTCGCCCGAGCGCGCGACGTGACCGCTCTTCAGCATGAGCCGGCAGATTGCCGGCAACACAAAGAGCGTGAGCAAGGTCGCGGTGATGAGGCCGCCGATCACGACGGTCGCCAGAGGTTTTTGCACCTCAGCGCCAGTGCCGTGCGCGATCGCCATCGGCACAAAACCGATCGCGGGCACGATGCCCGTCATCAAGACGGCGCGGAATTTTTCGATCATGCCCTCGCGGATGGCGTCATCGAGAGGCATGCCAAGATCGAGGCGCTTATTGATGCCGGTCATGACGACAAGACCGTTGAGGACGGCGACGCCCGCAAGACAGATGAAGCCGACCGCGGCCGAGATCGAAAATGGCATGCCGGTGAGGAAGAGCGTGTAGACCCCGCCCGCGAGTGCGAGCGGCACCGCGGTGAACACAGCGCCCGCGGCGCGGAAGGTGCCAAGCGCCATATAGAGAATGCCGAAGATCAAGACGAAGCAAGCCGGCACGATGAGCGACATACGTTGCGACGCCGATTGCAGGTTTTCGAACTGGCCGCCCCAGTCGAGGTAAGCGCCGGTGGGCAAGTCCACCTCGGCGTTCACCCGGCGCTGTGCTTCGGCGACGAATGAACCCAAATCACGCCCGCGCACATTGGCTTGCACGACAACCCGGCGGCTGCCGTTCTCGCGGCTGACCTGGTTTAGCCCTTCGGAGAAGGTGAAGGTCGCAACCTCCCTGAGGGGGATCGATTGGCGCGGTCCTTCGCTCGTTTCGGGCAGCATCACCGGAAGTGCGCCGACGGCGTCGAGATCGTCGCGCATAGCGTCGGGCAAACGCACGACGACGTCGAAGCGCCGGTCGCCTTCAAACACGAGACCGGCTTCGCGCCCGCCCATGGCCGTCGCGACCGTATCGGTGACCTCTTGCAGCGAGAGCCCGTAACGGGCGATGGCGTCGCGGTCGAAATCGACATCGAGGGTCGGGAAGCCCCCGGTCTGTTCGACTTTCACGTCGGCGGCGCCGTCGATCGATTGCAGCACCGCGGCGATGCGCCCCGCCGCTGCGCTCATCTCGGTCAGATCCTCGCCGTAGAGCTTGATCGCGACGTCGCCGCGTACGCCGGCGATGAGTTCGTTGAAGCGCATCTGAATCGGCTGCGTGAACTCATAGGAATTGCCGATGAGCTGGGCGAGGCGAGCCTCGATGCGGGCGATGAGCTCGGCCTTTGATTCGTTCGGGTTTGGCCATTCCGAGCGCGGCCGGAGGATGACGAACGAATCGGAGATGTTGACCGGCATCGGGTCGGAGGCGACCTCTGCCGTGCCGGTCTTCGAGAACACGAACGCCACTTCGGGAAACTCCGAGATCGCTTGCTCCACCCGCGACTGCATCGCGGCCGATTGCTGCAGCGAGGTCGACGGAATGCGCACCGCTTGGATGGCGATGTCCTGCTCGTCGAGCTGGGGGATGAATTCCTGGCCGAGCGTAAAGAAAAGGAGGATTGCGGCGACGAAGACGCCGACCCCTCCGGCGATCACCGTCTTTGGCTTGCGCAAAGAAAAGTCGAGACCGGGCATGTAGCGGTTGCGCGCGATCTCGACCGCCTTGACTTCCTTCTCGGCGACCTTGCCGCGGATGAGGAGCGCGACCATGGCCGGCACGAACGTCAGCGAAAGAACGAAGGCGGCGCCGAGCGCCAGCATCAATGTGATGGCCATCGGCGAGAACATCTTGCCTTCGACGCCGGAAAAGGTGAGCAGCGGCGCAAATACGAGGAAGATGATCATCTGGCCGAAGATGGTCGGCTTGATCATTTCCCGGCTCGCTTCCACCGTCTCGTAGAGGCGCTCCGGCAGCGTCAGCAGTCTGCCTTCGTGGTGTTGACGCTCCGACAATCGTCGCAAGCAATTCTCGATGATGATCACCGAGCCATCGACGATGAGGCCGAAATCGAGCGCGCCCAGGCTCATGAGATTGCCAGAGACGCCAAAGACATTCATGCCGATCGACGTCATCAGCATGGAGAGTGGAATGATGAGCGTGGCGATCACCGCGGCGCGCACATTGCCCAAGAGCAGGAAAAGCACGACGGCAACAAGAAGCGCGCCTTCAGCGAGATTACGCTCGACCGTGGCGATGGTGGCGTTGACCAGCTTCGAGCGGTCGTAAACCACTTCGGCGACGATGCCGGGCGGCAAGGTCTGCGAGATTTCAGCGAGGCGTTCGGCGGAGGCGGCCGCGACGGTGCGGCTATTGCCGCCCGTCAACATCAGCACCGTGCCGACCACCACCTCATGGCCCCCAGAGGTCGCAGCGCCGGTCCGGAGATCGCCGCCAACGGCGACGTTGGCGACATCGCGCACCGTGATCGGCACGCCGTCGCGCGTCGCCACCACGGCTTCGGAGATTTCCGCCAAAGTGCGGATGCGGGCGTCGGCGCGGATCAGGAAGGATTCGCCGCCTTGCTGGATGAAATTGGCGCCGACCGAGAGATTGGCGCGCTCCAGCGCCTCAGCCAGTTCCGAGAACGAGATGCCGTAGGCCGCCAAGGCGCCTGCGTCGGGCTCGACCACATATTGTTTTTCATAGCCGCCGATTGAATCGACGCCGGCGATGCCGGCGACCGAACGCATCTGCGGACGGATGATCCAATCCTGGATCGTGCGCAAGTAAGCGGCTTGCGCGACAGGATCGGCAAGGCGCTCGCCTTCGACTGTCAGATACGCGCCGTCCGCTTGCCAGCCCGGCTCGCCGGGCGCGGCGCGTGCGCCTTCTGCGTTGGGATCTGCGTAGTGGACCGTCCACATCAGCACTTCGCCGAGGCCGGTCGAGATCGGCCCCATTTGCGGTTCAACCCCTTCGGGCAAGCTTTCGCGCGCCTGCGTCAGCCGTTCGGCGACTTGCTGGCGGGCGAAATAGATGTCGACGCTGTCGTTGAAGACGACGGTGACTTGGCTGAAGCCGTTACGGGAAATCGAACGCGTGTTTTGCAGTCCGACGATGCCGGACATCGCGGTTTCAACCGGATAGGTGACGAGGCGTTCGACATCGAGCGGGCCGAACGCTGGCGCGACCGTATTGATCTGCACTTGCCGGTTAGTGATGTCGGGCACCGCATCGATCGGCAGGCGCACGATGTTGAAGACGCCGATGCCGGCGACGACGAGGACGATCGCCATGACAGCCCAGCGGGCTTTGACGGCAAGTTCGATGAGACGGCTAATCATGAAAGCGAAATCCGGTCAGGAGGATTGAGGAGAAGCTCAGTGATCGTGCGAGGCTGAGCCCTTGCCGATTTCGGCTTTCACGAGGAATGCGTTCTCGGAAACGTAGATTTCGCCGGGCGTCAGCCCCGCCGGGATCTCGACCGTATCGCGTCCCGCGCGCCCCAGCGTGACGGGCCGCGCTTCGTAGGTGTCTTCAGACACGCGCACGAACACGACAGTTCGCCCTTCGAGCGTCTGCACCGCCTCGCGCGCCACCGCAATCGGCACTTGCTGTTCGGTCAGCACCACGGAGGCGCGCACCGCCATGCCGGGGCGAAGCGGCGAGCCCTGCGGGATGGTGAGCGGGGCGCGGGCGAGCAGGGTCTGACTATGCGCGTCAGCGGTAGGGAGTACGCTGGCGATGCGCGCTTCGATGCGCGTCGCACCGTCGAGACCTGTGATGAGCACGCTTTGCCCGGACGCGACACGACCGATGTCGCGCGTCACGACGTTTAATTCGGCCTGAAGACGCGTCAGATCGCCGACTACGAACAGCGGCTCTTCGCTGGTGACGTCGCCGATATTGGTTTGCCGCTCCAGCACAACGCCGGAGATCGGCGTGACGATGGAATAAGTCTGCAGACTCTCCGCACTTTCGACGCGCGCGAGCGTCTGGCCGCGCTGCACGATGTCGCCGATATTGTGTGTGACGGCGCGCACGGGTCCCGGATAGGGCGCATGCACTTCGGCGCGCGCGGCCGGTTGCAACATGATGCGCCCGGTCAGATTGAGCGTCTCCTGGATCGCGCCGGGTCCAACCGTTGAGACCCCGATGCCGGAGGCTTCAGCAGATGCGGCCGGAATGGTGACCCGCTCGGCGGCGCTTTCTTCTTCGGCGTGCCCGCCTTCGCCCTCAGCGTGGCTCTCTTCGCCTTCCTCATGGCCCGCCTCTGCGGTGGGTTGTTCGGCTTCGCCGGCCCCGCAGCCGGAAAGGCCAAGCGCCAAAATCAGCGCGATCGGCGCTGCGGCCAGCTTCATTCTGAAGGTGTTCATTGATGTTGCTCCTCGATGGGCAGCGCTTCGCCGAAGCGCGCCGTGAGGCGGTCAAGCGCCGCCTCGTTGGAATGATACGACCGAAGGGAATCGACGCGGTTCTGGCGCGCGTCCGACAAAGCCCGCTGCGCTTCGAGCACGTCGAGATAGGAGAAGGCGCCGCGATTGTAGCCGTCTTGTGCGAGCGCGAGCGCACGCTCGGCTTGAGGGATCACTTCTTCTTCAGTGGCCTCGACCGCTCGTGCGTCCGAGGCGATTGCGCGTTCGAGTGCGGCGTACTCGCGCGCCAGCGTCCTTCGCGCCGCATCGATCTCGAATTCGGCGCGGCGCTGCTCGGCCCGCGCGCGTGCGACCGAACCTTGATTGCGGTCGAAAACACCAAGCGGGACCGACAGGCCCGCAACCAGAGCGCCGTCGCCGTCACGATCTTCGAAGCGGCGATAGCCGAGGCTCAAGGTCGGGTTTTGCCAGGCCAGCGAGCGTTCGACGCTGACTGCGGCGCCAAACCGATCGCGCTCTGCGCTGAGGCGCGCAATGTCGGGGCTTTGATCCCCCAGCGGACCGTGCTCGTGGTCGCTCGCACGCGGTAGTGCAAAATCGGCGGCGATGAGCGTGAAGCCCTCATCGCCGCCAATGAACGATGCGAGCCGCGACCGCGCAGTCGCAGCTTCGGCTTGCGCCCGCGTCAGCGCAATGCGCGCTTCGGCAAGACCCGCCTCAGCCCGCGCGCCCGCCATCAACGGATCGCGGGCGGCCGCGACCCGGCGCGCGACAGAACTGTTTAAAGCTTCGGCCGTCGCCATCCGTTCGCGTGCAATGGCGACCAGCTCTTCCGCCGCGAGCGCGTCGTAATATGCAGACTGTACGTCGCGGACCAGATCGAGGCCTCGCAACACATGGTCGAGTTCGGCGCCATGCAATTCGCGATCGGCGAGCCGCATACGCGCGCTGCGGCGTCCGCCGAGTTCGACTTCCTGCGACAAGCTGAAGGTCGTTTCAGCGCCATCAAAGCCACGCAGGTCGCCAGGGCCGTTGAAGTTCTCGACCTCTGCGTCGAGCGTGGGATTTGGCCGCACGCGCGCCTGGCGCAAGCTGCCCCGCGCTGCCTCCACGCCCGCGTTCGCCGCGCGTAGACCCGGATCGACGTCGACGGCGCGTGCGATCGCATCTTGCAGCGTGAGCGGGGCTGCTTCTTGCGCGAGCGCCGCTGGCGCAAGAACAGGCGCAAGTGCAAAGAGCGTCGCGCCGAGAGAAGCCGACGCAAGCAGGCGCAGAATACGCGCTGAGCGCCGTAGAGAACGGTGTTTTTCGAGCATGGAGTGTCCGCGATGCATGAAGGTTCACGCGCCGCAGAGGAGTCCACGGCGCGTCTAGGCGATCGCGGTGGCTTTTGGTGGTCTGTCGAGACCCTTGGGCGCGGTCGAAAGCGCCGCGTCAACACTTAGTGGCGCACGCACGCGAAGCGAGGCCTGCACGAGGAAGGCGGTGTTGTGCATCGCCGGCGCCACGCTGCCGGTATGGGCGGCGCAGCAATGATGCGCCGGTTGGTAAGGCGCGTCGGGAAACTGGTCTTGGTCCGGCGACGTCTGGGCGTGGTCGACGCCGTTCATGGCGTCGTAAGTGATCGTTGCTTGCGCCAGATCCGCAGCTGCGTGGGCGGGCGAGGATTCTTCGAACATGACAAAGGCCAAGAGCGCAATGCAGAGCATCGCGACCCAACGCCTCCAGTTTATGTCGCTCGAAGCTTGCACGTGCTTCATCCCACAACGGCCGCCACAGATTCGCGGCGCGCCTGCCTATATACGGCTCACGACCCACTGACGAACAGTAAACACATGATGGCGCCTACAACAAAGTCAGGCCAGGGCGAACGTGTCGCAGCCGTCGCGGCAGCCGCGAAGATGACCAAAATGTTGCCGAACGCATCGTTGCGTGAGCAGAGCCAGATCGAACGCAGATTGGCGTCGCCATGGCGAAGCGGAAGTAACATTATAACGGTGCCGAGGTTTAATCTGTTTGCGGCTTCGCAGGCGCTCTAGCGGCGTTGACGCTCCCAACTGCAACGCGTCTCGCCGTTTGAGCTTCGAACCCTGATCCAAATCTTCGGTGCTTGTCGAGACCCTCAGCCGGCCGCAAAAGTCGCCTCTATCGGATAATGGTCAGAGGATGTTCGTGGTCCTCGCCGGAGTGAAACGAGCCGCCAGCGCGAACCTGAATAGACGTGATCGATCGGCAAGAATGGCGCGATGGCAGGGAGCCTTAAACGCGTCCACGCTTGAGCTGGCCAAGTCGGGAGAGCTCGGGTGTGGCGCTCCAATCCGCTCGCTTCGTCGAACCGTCTAAGCGCAAACGACCACGGCGTCGAATTGAAGTCGCCCGCGAGGATGACGTTTTCCGGCGCGTCGCCGATCGTCTCAGACAGTTCTTGGAACTCGCGCTGCTGTCCCGCCGGCGGATTGGGCCGCGCTAGGTGCGCTGCAATGAGGCGAATGCGCGTGCCGTCTACGTCGAACTCGCCGATGCTGGCGCGCAGTCCAGTGTTAGTTTGGCGCGTGAGCGCTGGGCGTCTGGCGAAGACCATGGTGTTGCATTCATGGCCGCGCTCGCAGCGAATCATTGTCGGATAAGCCGCGCGCAAACGCCGAAAACCTTCCTGGCCTTCGTCGTGCAATTCCGACACCAGCACGAAATCGGCGCCGCTGGTTTCGAGATAGTGCAAGACCTCTTCGGTCGGGCGCGAGCCCATCCAGGTGTTAAGCCAGACCACGCGAATTGTGCGTTCGCTTGTCGCTGCTGCCCGAGGAAACATCGGGCGCAGGAATTCAGGCGCCATGATCGCGCCGTGCGCCAAGGCGGCGACGAGGCAATAAGCGGCCCAGCCACGCGCGCCGCTCAAAAAGCATGCTAGCGCGGCGCCAAGGCTTGCCAGCAGCCAGATCGGCGCGAAGTGGTTGAGGCCGTCAAGTAAAGATAAAAATGCGCCGCCCCATGCGGCGAGCGCCAGGAGGATGGCGCCGCGGGCCAAAAGGCCGGGGAGATGGTCGAGGGCGTTGATCATCACGTGCAAAGGGCGTCGTGGTCGTGCGCGTGATGCAAGTCGGGAAAGTGTGGGTGGCTGTGCACTAAGCGCGCATGGCGATGACGGTGAGAGTGCGGCTCGCCAGGGGGATTGGTCTCGTCATGCTCGTGACGGTGATGTTCATCATGCACATGGGCGTGCTCGTGCTCCAATGGGTCGTGGACATGGGTATGTCCGTGGCGTTCGCTGACGTGGAGATAAATGCCCAATCCCATAAGGAGCGCGGCAAGGCCAAGCTGCAATGTAATGGGATCGCGGAAGAGGGCGATCGACAAAAGTGCGCCCACGAAGGGCGCGATGGAGAAGTAGGCGCCTGTGCGCGCAGCGCCCACATGGCGAAGCGCCAGTACGAACAAAACCAAGCTCACGCCATAGCCCAGCAGGCCGACGACGCCGGCTGCGGCGGCAATCGTCCACGAAGGGAAATCGCCCCCCATCGCGAGCGCCAACACGAGATTGGTTGCGCCGGCAACGAGGCCCTTGAGCGCCGCTACTTGCACCGGATCGGCGTTTGAGACTTTGCGTGTGAGATTGTTGTCGATGCCCCAGGCAAGACACGCTGCCGCAATTGCAAGCGCGCCTATTCCAAGCCCCGAGGCGCCGCCGTGCCACGAGACCACCACTGCACCCGCAAGAATTGCGAGCGCGCCGACGACGATGCGCCGGTTGGTGTTCTCACGGTAAACGCCCCACGCGATAGCCATGGTCGCGAGCCCTTCGAGATTGAGAAGGAGCGACGCGGAAGAGGCCGAGGTCGAAGAGAGGCCGATCATCAAGAAGACGGGCCCCGCCACACCGCCCGCGAGAATGGCAGCGGCGAGCCAGGGCAGGTCAACTCTTGTTAGGCGCGCCTCCGCTCGATGCTTCTCCGAAGCTCCTACGATGACTTGATAGGCGTGGAGCCCTAGCCCCGAACCAAGATAGAGCAATCCCGCCAGCAGCCATGGATCGACGGCGCCCAGCAAGAGCTTGGCCAAAGGCGTGCTTGCGCCGAAGAGGACGGCTGAGGCCAAGCCATAGAAGGCGCCGGTTAGAGGGACTCTCGACACAAGGATGCGTCTAGTTCAGCGACGCGGGCGCGTCACGCTATTGTCTGCTTGACCGCGTTGGATGTTGGGCGTCGCCTGCTAGCGCGGGCCGGCGGTGGCGTGAAGGTGCAACGTCACTCGTCGATGTCCGCACCACGCAAACGGCAAATATTTGATACAATCAGCGCAGGCAAGCATCTAGCGCTGTTGGAGGGGGCGGCCGGCAACGGGAACCTCTTAGCCCTTGCGTTCGATCCCGTTTAAATCAGCGATGGCGCTCAGAAGCACACGGTGCGCCGCCGGATAATCGCCGGGCTCGATGAACTCAGCGACGATGCTGAGCTTAGCAACGGCGCCGGCGATGGTGCGGGCGGGCACGGCGCGCAGCCGACGCATCACACGGACGCACTGGCCCATGCAAGCATCGAACTCGTCATCAATGGCATCAAGCAATCTCCCCTCGGGGATGGCGCGCTGATTCGCGCGGCTCAGCTTGAACCAGTCTCGATTATCAGCGAGCCAGGCTTCGTGGTCTCCCCAAGCGCACATCAGCGCCTCGCGGCGGCGCAACAGATCGCCGTAATGGGCGCAAAGGACAAGGGCCGGATCAGCGAGAGCGGCTTTGGTGAAGTCGCCTTGCGCCATGAGGGGCGCTACGCTGATTGCGGCGATCACGTTGCGGCGGGACGCGCGGGCCATGGCCTCACGCGTCCCCATGCAGTGCGCGATAATCCCGCAGGATGCTCACGATCAGACGGTGCACATCCTCACCGTCGTTCTTCGTCTCAAGGACGGCGATAGTGAGCTTGCCGCAGATTCCCAGCGGTGACGCAGCCACGATGGCAGGAAGCGCCTTGAGCAAGGCCCCGTTGTCGTCGCTAATGACCTCAATGCGATCGTCGAGATCGTCCAACTCACGGCTCTCAGGAAAACGTCGACGCTGAGCGCGCGATAGCTTCATCCAGTTGCGCTCGCGATGCAGGCGGGCCTCCAACCTACTCCATTGCGCCGCAAGACGCTCATGTTCAGTGTTGCGCGCAAGCCAAACTTGGCATGCCGCTGCAGCAGGATCGGCGGTGAACGCGGCGGGAATGAGCGGCGTGGCGGCGGCGCCTAAAATTAGTCGGCGGGTGGGTTCGTTTCGGCACGCACTCGCGTTCGCCGCCGGTGGCGGGCGTCGGGTCATTTGAGGTAACCTTCAGCTACAGGAGTCGCCTTTTAGTCCTTCTGGCTCTTTTCGTCAAACTAAAAGTGACTTGTGGCGCTAAAGGTGACATTTGCTGACGGCCGGACAAATCAGGGCAGCGCGCGGGCTTCTCAATTGGAGCCAACAGCAGCTTGCCGAGGCAACAAAGCTTTCTGTGCAGACCATCAAGCGGATGGAGGGCGCGCGCGGCCCGTCCGGTAGTACGGAGGCGAATGTGGACGCCGTTCGCCGAGCGCTGGAAGGTGCGGGCGTTATTTTTCTTGAGGCGAAGTCGAACAAAGACGGTGGCGCAGGTGTACGTTTGAAGCGCTAGACGGCTGCTCGCGAAGAAGCGGCTGGTGCTTGAGCCATTGCTTCAATGTGAAGGAATTAGTCGCTGCACCGCTGCTGGCCAGATCTTCGAGCGACATGTGAGGGCGGCGGTGTGAGTTAGCCGCGCGCGCCTCCTTTGAAGAGCAAGGCCAAGTGGAACGCGTTGGCTATTTAGCGCTGTCCCCGGAGAGGAAAGCAGCAAGTTCATCGACCCGAGCCAGAGAATAGGATGATATCTCACTTGCAAGGTGTGGCTGGTCTTCCGCTGTGTAGACCAGAGCGGCTCGGTTGAAGTCCCCTTGGATGAGCATCGTCCGCAAAGCGCGATAATCGAGAGGTTCGATCCGCACGACGCAGCGTACAACGGTTAGATCATCCCGAGCGGTCGAACTGAGCGCTAGGTCCATAGCTCGATCTGACTCCCGCACACGGGCGAGGATACTTAGGCCGTGTGCTCTGAAATGTTCCTCGCAGCGGCGCGCCACATCACCGAGCGTGTCAGATCCAGACTGCGTTGCGTGTCTCATCGGGTCAAAGCCTATTTGCTCACGCCACCGTATCAAACTGAAAGTTGCGAGCACGTCCCCTGACGAAGCTCAGGACGCCGCTCGTAAGGAGATCAAGCGTTCGCGGAATTCCCGTAGCTAGGGAAGCAACCTCTCGGCAATGGGCCCTTCGGCCCAAAGACGCCGTGCGCCCGACGGCTCACAGTGCCCAGCGACGCCAAACGCGAGCGGACATGCGCAGCGCAATCATCATTGCGGTTTCACTTTTGATCGCGCTGATCGGCGCAGGGGCCGCCACGCAATATCTGGCGCAGGTTTTCGCGTATCAGCCGGCGCTGGGTGGACCGTGGATGAGAACGGAAGCGGGCGCTCTCTATGCACCTTGGGCGGTCTTCGAATGGACTGAGCGCTGGTCAGATCGTTTTCCGAAGCCATTCGCGGTCGCACGTCTTGTCGTGCTTGCCGGCTTCGCGGCGAGTATTCTTGTCGCGGCTCTCGGGTTACGACAACGGTTTCAGCTCAAACCGTTCGGCAAGGACGCATGGGCAAACTTCGCCGACATAGAGTCAGCCGGGCTCTTTGCAGAGCAAGGCGCCATCCTCGGCAGGTTCCAGGGTGAAATCCTGGCTTATGACGGGCCGGGCCACCAGATTCTGATCGGCGCTTCGCGTTCGGGTAAAGGCCGCGGGCACATCGTGCCGACGCTTCTGTCATGGAGCGGATCGGCAATCGTGCTCGACGTCAAAGGAGAACTCGACCACGGCGACCCCCGGCACGGGTTTCCGGGCGCGTCTGGGTATCGCGCGCTGTTGGGACCAGTCTTGCGCTTTGCCCCGACCCAGAGCTCATCCAATTGCTTCAATCCGCTCCTCGAAATTCGCAAAGACGAAAACGAAGTCCGCGATGTCCAGAATGTGGTCGACATAATCATCGATCCACACGGGCAAACCCGTGGCGGCGAGCGGTTTTGGAACGACAGCGCCAAGAACATTCTAACCGGCGTCATTCTGCACGTGCTCTACACTGAACCGGTGGAGCGCAAGACGCTTGCGGTCGTGCGGGAAAAGCTGGCCGACCTCGACCGCGCCGCCGACGAGATGCGCTTGACGCTTCATCGCCTCAATCCGCGCACCAACATGCCAGAGGTGCATCCTGAAGTTCTGCACGCCTCCACCTCCTATTTAACCGGCGAGGAGCGTCTCCGCTCGGGCATCAAAGCAACTGCGGAATCCTTCTTTGGCATCTTCGCCGATCCCGT
>CXWL01104454.1_pt1 | contig 44063 bp, 46 predicted proteins | sample 590931 | NCBI WGS metagenome assembly CXWL01 (sample SAMEA3498368, study PRJEB10139) | groundwater metagenome | biome: water well; material: biofilm material | place: Germany | collected 2015-04-27 | reverse complement strand
AATTCGGCCAAATCTGCCCCGCTTTTGCTCGGCTGATGAGTTAAGTCCGACAGGCTGCTAGCGACGGATTTTAAGTCTTGGGACGCTTTGCGCATTATCAATAGGTTGCGAAATAACATGTTCCGCAAACACACAAAAAACATCTCCAGCAAACCCAATATCTGCGCGCACCAACTTTCTTTTGCGGAATAATTAAAACAGCCCGCCCAGCCTTTCATGCGGGTCGCAATTGGTGATCACCAGCTCGCCGCGTGGCCGGATATTGACGGAAAAAAATAAACAAAATAGTTTAATTTATGCTTGACGCATTAAACTATTTAGTTTAATATGCGGCCACAGTAACAAAGCGGGGGGGGTGATGTGAAACAGAGTGAATTCAAAAGGTGGCTGGCCAGCCAAGGCGCTACCTTCAAGGATGGAAGCAAACACCTAAAGGTCTTCCTGAACGGCCAAACGAGCCACCTCCCCAGGCATCCATCAGCAGAACTAAAGACAGGGCTAATCGAAGGCGTGAAGAAGCAGCTAAAACTGAAATAGGATCAGCCCCTTTTGGGGCTGATCCTCCGCAAACGAAAGGAGAAAATATGTATTATCCCGCGCGTTTTGAACCGGCAACAGAGGGTGGCTTTGTTGTGACCTTCCGCGATATTCCGGAGGCGATTACACAGGGCGATACAGAAGCCGAGGCGGCGGAGATGGCCGAGGATGTGCTGTACAGCTCGATGGAGGTGTATTTCGATGACAAGCGCCAGGTGCCGCTGCCCAGCAAAGCCAAGCGCGGAGAGCGGCTGGTGGCCTTGCCGCCCAGCGCGTGGGCAAAGGTGCTACTGCTGAACGAAATGCTGGAGCAGCACGTCACACCGAGCGAGCTGGCGCGCCGCCTGCACACCACGCCTCAGAATATGAACAAGGTGATCAACCTTGGCCATACAACCAAGATTGACGCGCTGAATGAGGCAATGCGCGCCCTGGGGAAACGGCTTGAGGTCACGGTGGCCGCAGCATAGCCACTTGTGTTTTCCATCACCGCAGCAACGCCGCTTCCGCTTCGCGTCGCAGCACCAGGCCGACAACATGGTGGAGCTGGGTTTTCTCTACCAGTTCTTCGACAACCCGCCCGCCCTGCTCGACAGCATCCGGCCTATCCATGTCCGCCAATACATGGACTGGCGCGGCAAGACCGCCAAGGTGCGCGCCAACCGCGAAAAGGCGCTGTTCAGCCACATCTGGAACATGGCGCGCGACTGGGGCTACACCGACCTGCCGAACCCATGCGCCGGAATCAAAGGCTACAGCGAAAAAGGCCGCAAGGAAATCTACATCGAAGAAGCCGCCTTCACTGCCGTCCACACCGCCGCCAGCCAACCGCTGCGCGACGCGATGGACTTGGCCTACCTCACCGGCCAGCGCCCTGCCGACGTACTTAAAATGAACGAGACCGACATCCGCGAAGGAATGCTGCACATCGCCCAGCGCAAGACCGGCCAGAAGCTGCGCATCAACGTCGAAGGAGAATTCGCCGCACTGCTGGGACGCATCGCAAAGCGTAAAGAAGCGCACCCGATCCGCAACCTCGCCCTGGTCGTGGACGACAACGGCCAGCGACTCTCATACAGCTCGCTGCGCGCCCACTTTGACCGAGCTCGCGAAGCGGCAGGCATCGCCAAAGCAGATTTTCAGTTCCACGACCTGCGCGCCAAAGCCGCCACCGATAAAGCAGAATCCACCGGCGATATCCGCCAGGCACAGAAGCAGCTCGGCCATACCACCATTACAATGACAGAGCACTACACCAGGTCGCGGCGGGGCGAAAAAGTCAGCCCAACAAAATAGCAATTGCGGAACACACCCGCTAAATTGCGGAACAAGTTAGCGGGTGCTATCACGTGGTGCCGGAACCGGAATCGAAAATAACGCTACGTCAGTGGGTTCGTGGCTACATTGTTAAAGTTACTGCAAAAGTTACTGCATTCCCAAGTTACTTGCCATTGAGTACTCGGGCTGCTGACAGCATACCAAAGAGGTGGTAGAGCGGAAAACAGGCTCTCGCCTGTCCTACCTCATCAAACCGTGCGTGATGCCGCCCTGCATTGCGCCAGGAACAGCATGCCCTTGTGATGACCGGTGCGCTGGCTGCGCAGACGTCTTCAGCACTTTCCATAGTACGCAAATAAAAAACCCGCCGAAGCGGGTAAGGTGCCTACCTTGCAACAGCACGCCGAGCACTGCATCCGGCGGTAGGCTCCCGCGTATGCTGCGGGCCGGTGCGAGGCCATTTTGCACTCGCTTTTCACAACGAACCTTCCGAGCCTATAGCCCTACTTTCTCGGCCCAAGCGGCAAGCTATGCGCTGGCAGAACGGGTAAGGTTGGCATTACTACACTCAGCCATCACACTGCACCGCGCCACACACTTCATCCACAGTCACCGCACGCTTGAGCGGCCGAGCCCTTATGGCTTTCGGCAGCGCTTCATCCTCAGCTTTCTGTAACGAATGAAACACCTCCTCCGTTGCGAACATGCGTCCAATCTCTTCGATATCTTCAACCATGGATAACGCTGCAACCACCCCATCATTATCGATTTCACCGTGGGCAACAAGTATTTCTGCAGCAGCCTCGACCGCCAGCCAGAGGTGCATCATGGCCGCTCTTGCAAGCTCTTGAGCGTAGCCGGCGGCGGCATCTCTGTCGCCGTCCAATGGGAATGCATTCATCAGGTATCGATCTGCATTTCTCGTATCCACATCCTGAAGCTTAAACATACCCCTGAACGGAAGGCCATGCATCAGCATTTCTGCTTGTATTCCCGCGAACGCGCCGGCTGAAAGCCAGCAGGCAGCATCCTGCTCAGCCTGCGGTAAGAATTTCTTCTGGCTTATTTTTTCTAGCTGAGCGCCCTCAGCAACAGGGTAGTGCGAAATAGTAAGCCCATCAGTGTTTGTCGCAACGCAACTATCGATACGGAAGCGCAAAGCAGCATACAGCACCGCATGCCCCGCCTCATGGTAGGCGATCGAGCGAAGATTTGGTGAAGGGAGTGGGCACGGAACAACAACATAACCGCTTCTCCGCCTGCGGAGCGAAGGGCAACCAAAACGCATCGCCATGTTATTTTTCGAGCCCGAGGAAACCGTACTTTTTCTTGAAGGCAGCCAGCTCAGCTTCGAGTTCAGCTTGGCTTGGCGCAGAGAAGGCCTCTCGGAAAAATTCAGAAACCAACCTACACCAATCAGAAGATACCGATCCCGCGATACTTGAAATGGTGACCTCCTGCTGAAAAAACCCCGCAGCACCGTAGTTGTGCACGTGGGTGGCAAGGATGTTGGCGCTGTAAATATCAAGCATCACCTGACGCAGCTTTTGATCTTTCTCGATGGAAGTTTTATGGCTTCGGATAATTTCAGAAACGGCCTCGTCTGTATGTCCACGCAACTCCGTGTTCGCGTCCGCCTCTCTTGTGCGTAACCGTTCTAACATACCGAGCAATGTGGCGAGCCCTTGCGCTGATGCCCCCTGGGCAGCAATTGCCTCATCCAGACAAATTTTCGCAGTACATTGATGCGCAACCCTGTCTGGGCTTGTAAACCCCCCAGCATGGTTTTTCACAACCTCATTGGCGGCCGCGACAGCCTGGGTTCGGCTATTGAGTTGCTCCCGTGCGTTCGGCCCAAGTTCTTCGTGCTCACGTATCTGACGACGGAGCTCGGCGGCAGTTTGATATGCGCTCTTGAGAGCGGGAAGGTTTTTCAGCATGCGTTTCTCCTTTTTAAAAAGATTGATTAGTTTTCTGGTAGACCGCGACACACCTATCCTTGGTGATGGAATCACCCCCACCAAGTTGCTTAATGAAAAAAATACGTTATTCATCGCCGCCCCCTCTTAAACGGAAAAGTTCAACATCCCGAACCGCAATTGTTTGTAGCAGCCCGCAAATTTGCGTCTGCACCCAACCATTCAGTTCCACCAGTAGCGTGTTCGGATCCCCGGAAAAGTCCTTGGGTTGAGCAAATTGCAGATAGATCGGCTTGAGCTGAGCGCAGGCATGGTTTATTTCGGCAGCAGTACAGCCTCCCACCGTTGCCAGCCATGTTTTCAAGTGGCCTTCAAAGATGCGCCACTGGCGCTGCATTGAATCCGGGAGTTGATGTACGTTGTTCATGGTTAATCCCCGCGTCAATTTCCTTCACCAGTGACCGCACCCTTCACCGGGACGAGTCCGGCAAGGATGGTGATAGCGGTGAAAGCAGGTGCGAGCTCGCCGCCGCTAATCGGCATGGCATCCAGTTCTGCTTGCGGCATGCCGGTGGCGACGCACAGAACGGTGCCCATGTCGTCCATGTCCGCTTCTTCCAGGAGACCGAGCGCCATCGCACGCGCCACCCGGTTGATGGCGGGCAGCAGGCGCTTGAGCTGCGCGAAGTTGAGTTCCTGGACGGGCAACGCGCGCCCGGCCAGGGTGATGGTAGTTGGCATGTTTAATTATCCTTTCTTAAGGAAAATACCACTGACGTTGCCGGCAAAATAATCGGTGTGGTACACGATTAGAAGCTGAAGTTGCGGCGCTGCTCCTTGAGCACCTTAACGATGATGCCAGCATTGCGCCTGATCTCATCCGCCGTTAAGCGCCCGCTATGATCGTTGTAATTGACTGTAACGCCGCCACCACCGCCCGCCAGCATGTCGCGCATCGGGTTGGCGAGGTGGGCGGGCAGCACCATTTCTTCCTGGTGCAACTGGGTGATCGGGTTGATGCCGCGCGGGATGTCGTAGCCGCCCGCAGCAGCAGCCAGCGGCATATATGCCATGGCCGCAGCGGCCATCGCGGCGCCGAATCCAGGCGCGCTCAAGTTTACCGGGAACGGCGCAGCCGCCATGGAGGCCACACCACCCGCTCCAGCGAGGCCGGACAGGGCCGGGATCTCGGCCAGCTTCACAGCCTTTTCTGCCGCGAAGAACCCCATCTTCTGGGCAAGCTTCATGGTCTCGCCCGCAATCCACGCCTTGACCTGCTTGCCCACCACTTCCATGGCAAACCAGCCAACCATCTCCGCGCCGATGGCCTTGATCGCGTTGCGCCAGGTGAGCGTGCCGTTGAGCATGGCCTGCATGCCCTTGTCCCACAGCCCGCCCATGCGGTTGGCCAGGTTGCCGAACACACCCATTTCTTCCTGCGCGGCCAAGCCGCGCATCTGGATGCGCTTGAACTCGTGCTGCTGCTCCAGTTCCAGAATCTGGCTCTTGAGGCGCGCGAATTCTACCGGGTTGGTGTTCGGGTCCAGCTCCAGCAGCTTCATGCGCTCGGCCAGCGCGGCGCGCTGTATCTCGAAACGCTGCCGCTCGAACCCCTCTTCGTGCGCAATGAATTGCGCCTTGGTCATCAGGCCCAGATCCAGCGACACCTGCGCGGCGGCGCGCTCGGCATCCACCTTTCCCAGGGCGAGCGCTTCGTGCGAACGCAGGCCTTCGCCGTCCAGCTCCATCTTTTGCTTGGCCTCGGCGCGCTTGATGTCCACAACCAGGCCGGAGATTTTGCGCTCGATGGCGAGGCGATCCTTGCCGGTCAGCTCGGCATTGGCGAGCAGCATCCGCCAAAAAGCCAGCTCTTCCTGTTTGCTGTAGCCGCGCAGCGCATCGCGCTCAAAGGCCAGGCGCTTTTCTTCGTCGAGCGCGCCCTCGTAATATTGCATGTAGCTGTCCGGGCCTTTGGTTTTGCTTCCGGATTCCGCTCTTTTCCCAGAGCCCAACACTTCTGTAACGTCAACAAGCGGTTTCTTTGGTGCATCCGGTTGTTTCGCGGGTTGCGCCATGGCCCGTTTCAGCGCCTCGATCTGCTCCATCTTGGCTTTTATTTCGGCGTCTATACTCTCCGATGTGCCGTACAGCCATCTATGCAGCAGGCCGCTGCCGGGCTGCACCTGAGATTTATTGAACAGCAAACGATCTATTTCATTTTGAAGATTCCTGATTTTCGTAGGGGCATCCGCGAATTCGTCGGTAAATAGCGCCGCGCCCGCACCGCCCAGCCCAACCCACAGGGCGTTCAGGATGCCGCCTTCCTTGGCGGCTTCGCGCATGGCGCGGGCGATGTCGTTGAGCGCGGGCAGGGCATACTTGGCCAGAGCGACACCGGTCGCTTGAGATTGCACCTTGAGTTCGGCCAGTTGGTCGTTGAATTGATCCGCCTGTTCCGCCATCTCCTTGGTGACTCCGGACAACCTCTGACCGTGCTCGATCATCTCGCGCAATTTCTCGCCGCCTTGGTTGAGCAGCGGGATCATCTCTTCTCCAGCCTTGCCCAATAGCTTTACCGCAAGCGCGGTTTTCTGCGCGCCGTCCGGCAGCGTTTTCATGATGTCGGCCAACCGGTACATGGCCGCCTGCGCGTTGGTGCCGGAGATACCCAGCGCCCGGAAGACAGTGGACATCTCCTTGTTGCCCGCCAATGCATCTACCAGATTCACGGAAAGCTTTTTGAATGCGGTGCCCAACCCTTCCAGGCTGGTGCCGGACTGATCGGCAACCAGTTTCAAGCCAGACAATACCTCTACCGACATGCCGGTGCGCTGGGCCATGTCGTTCAGGTGATCGGCCGCATCAATTGAGTTCTTGATCAGCGCGGTAAAAGCGCCCGCTGAAACCGCCACACCAAGCGACGCGATATGGCCGCGCACGCCGTCAAATACACGGCCAAGCCCCCCAAAACTGGATTCGATGCTCCTTGATCCATCCTTGGCGGATTGCACCATCTCCTGCATCGCGCGGCGGAAGCCGGTTACTTCACCGCCAACTTCAACCCCTACATCGATCATCTCATTTCTCCCTGTCGAATTGGTTATTACTTGTGTTAGCACCGCTTCCCAAACCGTTTACCAAGAGGCGGTCGATGCTGCGACGCTTAACGCGCGTGCTACGGTTACCCAGGTAGATCACTTCAAGAGCGCCTGAGTTGATCAGCTCATAAAGCTTGGTTGCGCCCACCTTGAGTACCAGACAACTTTCCTTGATGGTGAGCACGCCGTCATTATGAATCGTGGGATATGTCAGGTTGTGCGGTTGCATGCGATTCATTGCGCCCCTCCAAAATAAAAGCCGTACAAACACGAAAGCACTAAAGCGAAATAACAGGTTCAAAAAATTACCGTCAAGCCATTACTTATCCCAAATCCCGCGATTGAAATCGGAGCACCCCCTCTACCGGGATTTTCTGCTCACCCAGAAGCTGGAAATGATGTGCTGGAGTGCGCGCAGAGCCGACCGGGGCGCCAAAGATGAGCCCGCACATGCCAGGTGCGTATTTTTGGCAAACTCCAGGCGAGCCTTGTCACGCCGCAGGGTATGCGCCGTGCCATTGCCAGGGCCGGGTGCAGTTGCGCTAAGGCGGCATCGCCGCTGACATCTTGAAACTCTTTTCCCGGATGGAGCGGAATAACTCGACAGCCTCCGCCGAAATTTTCAACACCCACGCCCCGGCATGACGCACCACCTTGCCCGGCAAATGAAACAGCCGCCAGCGCACGGTGACCACCTTGTGGCGCTGCCAGCCATCCCCCAGAGCCGAGTGCTTGAACAGGGCGGCGAGAAATTGCGCGAGATGATCGAGCACGGTCAGAGGTTGTCCGGAGTCACCAAGGAGATGGCGGAACAGGCGGATCAATTCAACGACCAACTGGCCGAACTCAAGGTGCAATCTCAAGCGAGGCGAGGCGGCCTACATGTTGGCGAACGGTGGCGGCAAGGCGCGGGCGAACCGCGCCGGCGGGCTGCGCGATCCGGCAAGCTGGCGCATCCTGTTCCTTTCCAGTGGCGAGGCCGGGCTATCGGAGCACATGGCCGAAGCCAAGAAGAAACCGAAGGCCGGGCAGGAAATCCGCCTGCTGGATATTCCAGCCGATGCAGGCGCGGGGTGCGGCATGTTTGAACGTCTGCACAGCTACGCAAACGGCGCAACGTTTTCCAAGGCGCTGACCGAGGCCGCCAGCAAACACTACGGCACGGCGGCACAGCCCTACATCGGGGAACTGGTGGAGCATGGCGACAAGGTTGCCGACTGGATCAAGAAAGCCCAGTGCGAGTTTGCGCACGCGCACGTTGAGGCGGATGCGGGCGGGCAGGTGCATCGCGCTGCCCTGCGCTTCGCGCTGATCGGCGCGGCGGGCGAGCTGGCAACCAAGTGGCAGATTACCGGCTGGCAACCCAGCGAGGCGATGGGGGCCGCCGTTACCTGCTACAAGGCGTGGCTGGCGCAACGCGGCGGCGCGGGCAACCTGGAAGAGTTGAACATGCTGGCGCAGGTGCGGCGCTTCTTTGAGGCGCATGGCGAGGCGCGCTTCACCGATTGGGATAGGCCGGTGAGCAACACCGATTCGCACCCGCCCCGCACCATCATGCGCGCCGGATACCGCAAGCACAACAACGCCCTGGATGAGGCGGGCAAGGCGATCTATCTTGAAAATGGGGATCGTGCCACGCATACCGAGTATTACGTGCTGCCGGAAACCTTCAAGCAGGAAGTGTGCGCCGGGTTCGATTATCGCGCGGTGTGCAAGCTGCTGATGAAGCGCGGCTATCTGATGACCGAAGGGAGTAATTTCACACGCAAAGAACGGCTGCCCGGCGGCGAGGGCAACGTGCGCTGCTACCGCATCACACACAGGCTTTTTGAGGGCGGCGGCGATGAGTGATGTGGTGATGTGTTGTGTCAGAAAGCAAAACGCCGGACGGCATTGCACGGCTATGGACAATCTGCCCCGACTGCCCCGACTCGCTTTAAAAAAGTCGGGGCAGCGCAAACCAAATAAACACGCCATGCCCCGACTGCCCCGACATGCCCCGACACAAAATAACAAGGGGGAGATGAAATCAGGGGTTTTTTACAACCCATTTGTCGGCGCAACTTTGTCAATATTTCCATGTGCAGACGTACGCAACTCCTCCTGACCAATGGCCTTGGCCAAATCGTCAGCGGTGATCTTGGTTATATCCACGAACACCCGGCGCAGCGCATCACGCATTTTGGTCTCGATTGCAAAAGCATCGTTCATGTTGGCAAGCTCCGGCGCCAGCTGCAGTAGCAAGCCGAACACCGTATCGCGGAGCATGCGGCCAATACCAAAAGCCGCCACTTCGACGCTTGCCCGGTCTACCAGCTCGCCACGTAATTTTTTCTCCAATAGCTCTTCCCGGCTAGCTGCTGCGATCTCTCGGCGGGTGTGGGCATCCCAATATGCTGTGCCTCGCGCCTCACCCTGAGGGGGCTGGGCAGCTGCAGCCCTGGGAGAATTCGCCCTTGCAGCCCGCGCAGGGTCTGTGTTTTTTTCCCATTGAATATCGGCAACTATGGGGTCAATCATTTTTTTTCCGTTGATGCCGGCAATGGTGGAAATGCGACCTTTGTCTATCGCTTTGCTCACGGCCTCGCGGCTTACCCCGCGTCTCCTGGCATACTCTGCCGGGCTGATTAAATTACTCATGTTTTCGTCAACCTTTCTCAATAAATCAACCATTACGTCAACCCAGCCAAAACCCACCCACTAATTTTTTGGGGAGGTTCGCATTGCCCTTACCCAAGGGTAGCGGGGAAGGACCCACTATCATCTCGCGGTTGCTTCTCGTAGTGCTTTTGAAAAACGAATAGGAAACTCACGTTTAACTGTGCTTCTGGCCAACCTCTCAAGATCAATCTTCTGATCCCACTGCCCAGCTTTAACAAACAGAAAGATCGGCGCAACGCTCACTCCATGTGTGCCGCTCTTGGCCCATATACCTGCAGGAAGATGCTGCTCCCTCCCAAACCATGTACCTGGACCACGGCTTATGAAATACACAACGCCGCCGATCTTTCTGTAGCCAGACTTACTATACTTCGCAAGCTTACTGCGGCGCTTGTCAGACATGTTCGCTTGATAGCCCTGCTCGCCGAAGGCATTGAAATAACTGATCAGCTGGATTATCAGGGCGGGCGGGGGATTGCCATTGCCATCCAATGGGCACGCTGACCCTGGTACCATCATGACCCCCCTTGGCAGGACGCCAATACGATAAAACGCACCCTCCATCTTTTTGTATTCACGCTTACCGCCTGTAAATAGATGGGCCAAAGCCTTATGCCAAATAGTTCCCTTTCCTGGTGAGTCTTGGCGAAGATCGACAACAGCTCGCAGATCGCGCTTGGTTGCTGCCTTAACCTTGAATGCTCGCAGAGAATATGGGGTTGGCCCACCCTTGAACCTGGAGCGCATCTCTGACTTGATTGCTTCATTGACTGCATGCGCGGTTTGCGTCAACGCCTTGGCTGTTGCAAACGGCACCTGATCTTCCTTGAGCCGCTGCAGCTTGCGCTCCAGCCCGCTGATATCTACCTTGACACTGATTTTCATAGAACCCTCCATAGAAACAAGTTGTGTTGCCCGCACAGCAAACTGACTGAATAACCTGCCTGGCAATCCTTTTCTGCCGCGCTTTTGATTTCCTACCCGCCACCCTCCCCGGGTCAGTTGCATGTTCTTTTTCCACCTCCCCCTTGTTATTTTGTGTCGGGGCATGTCGGGGCAGTAGGGGCATGGCGTCTTTATTGGCTTCCAGCCGCCCCTACATTTTGGGAGCATGTCGGGGCAGTAGGGGCAGATTTGTGTCATAACGATTCATGGCGCATTAAGGCGAATAAATGCGCGCTGTGAGTACCACCATTCCAAATTATTCATGGTCAGCACCCCATAGTTTTTGGTTGATGCGATAGCAGCGGGTGTTACCCATTCCAGGCAAGCGTTCCTTTCGTGCGTAGTTCCGCCCATCCATTACCAGGCACTCATGCTCAACCAGAAGGCGTGAAATCACCCGATGATCGAAGCCCTTGCACACCTCGCTCCGGAATACTTCCGGCAACACGAAATATTCAGTTTCGCTGCCCGCGCAGTCCGTTCGTCTGAACCCGGCACGGTTGACAGTCTTGGGTGCATGATCGTCGGTAGCCCGCTCCCAATCGACAAAGCGCGCGTCGCCGTGAAGCTCGAAGAATTGCCGTACCTGTGACAGCATCACCACTGTTTCCTGGTTGCCTGCGCCACCACGTTGCGCCAGCCACGCTTTGAAACAGATATCAGCAGCCAGCATGGCTTCGCCCGGCGGCCAGCCGGTAATCTTCCAAGCAGTGGCAATTTCGCCAGCAGCACCCACCAGGGCAAAGCGCAAGGCGGCGCGGTACGCTTGGCCGCCTGCGTCGTCAGATAAGTTTCTGGTGGCGAAGCCACGTTGCGCTCCCTTCACCATGCCGGGCAGCTTGTCCATGTGCTCTACCAATTTCACAAGAAAGGCCAGCAACGGAGTACCGTAGAATCTCAAGGCGGCTTCGGCGATCGCCTTTGAGAAAGCTGCGCCGCCGGCGTAATCGTGCAAGGTGTCGAACAGCCCCAGCCCTTGCCCGGTATCAGCGGGAATATCCAGCAGGCGCACTTCCATCCCGGCTTTGGACTTCCGGCCCGCCAAGGCCATGTGCTCAGCAAGCCCTGCCTCACCACTGGATAGAAACAGCAGCCGCCAATTGGCAGTATCGCGCAGGTTGCCGGTGCGGTTGGCTCTGGCCTTGCCGCTACCATTGGCGAGCATATAAGCCACCTCGCCCGCCATCTTGGGGTCAATCTGGCTGATCTCGTCCAACACCAGAAGACAATCCGAATGCTGAGCGGCCAAGGCTTCCAACCCGTTGTCGGTGGCGCGCCAGCGTTGCAGATAATCCGCACCGCCACAGACCGAAGCGGCCAGCCGTAGCGCCGTTGTCTTGCCGGTGCTCGAATCTCCGCGATAATGAAAGCCGCCCGATTCCATGCCGGTGACATGCAGCAGCGGTCCTGCAAATGCTGTGCAAACCGCAAACACCAGGCGGGAATTGCCAGCGCATAACGTGGCCACATGCTTTTGCCATTCCGCCAGTTTGCCGCGTTGCTTGAAGGTGCCAGGCGCCGCGCTGGCGGATTGATACAGGATACGTTCCTCTGCCTCGCCTATGGTGCGCTCCGGCATCACGAACACGCTGCCATGCCAGCCGGTGCGGTCAACACAGCGGGCACGGGTTTGCACAGGGGCAGTTTGAATGTATTGAGTCAGCAGGTTGCGCGCCTTTGTCAAGGTAGCGATTTGCAGCCCTGCCGACAGCAGCATTCCCCTATATTCCGTGCCATCGCCCTTGAGTAAATCCATTGGCAGCGCCCAGGTGTGGTGTGTGCCATCCAGGTCGTCAAATTCCAGCAGCCGCCCCCAGGCCTCGTTTTTGGCATCGCGTGTTAATGCGGTTATTTCCAGTTTTGAGCATATCCACAACGGTGGCGCATCAGTGCCAGTGTCATTTTTGCCGAAATACCAGACACCTTGATCGTTGCAATGGAAACGGGTTTGCGGTGTCTCAGGTTCTGCAGGCGTCTGCATACCAGATGTGTTGGACTTATCCGGCCCACCCTTTTTGATCGGTTTTGCATCTAGCAAAAAATCTGAAGTCTGGCGCAACAGATTGACATGCTCAGCCGTCCATCCATCGGCCACCGCGTCCGCTGCATCCCACTTCTCTGGCAAGGCGCGCGGATCACTCGCATTCGGTGCACAAGCGAAGGCGGACAGGTTGAGCATTTCGACACTTGCCGCCCCGGCCCCACGCGCCAGGGCGGCCACTTTCACCATGCACGCTTGCCCAGCTTCGTCATTGTCCGGCCACAGCCGCACGGCGCGCCCTACCAGTGGTGCCCAGTCAGCCTTGTGCGGCGCCTGCGCGCCGTTCAACATCGTGGTGCATACCGCATCAGGAAACAGCAGAGCGGCGGCATCGGCGGCTTTCTCGCCCTCGCACACTACAACCGGCGCGGCAACATTCGCGGCCAGCTTGTCCAGGTTGTAAAGCGGGCGCGGATCGGGCAGCCCTTGCCAGCGCCATACACGCTTGCCGGTTTCACCCTCACAATAAGTCAGCGGGAAAAACTGCTTGCGCTCCCCTTCGTCTTTCGGCTCGAAGCGATACACCAGGCAAAGCAGTTGCCCGGCCTCGTTGCGATACTCCCAGCGCATCGAAGGCTTGCCGTGCTTCGGGTGTGCAGCGCAAGGCGGCGGCGCACCGTCTGGCACGGGCAGCAGCGCGCGCCACGCAGGTTTATTTGCTCGGGGTGTGGCGGTAGCATCACCCGCCCTTTTTTGATCGCTTGTAGCGCGTTTTGCGGGGTCAGGTTTTTCCAGTTGCAGCCCGAGGAATTCGGCCAGCCGTTTTGCGGCCTCGCCTTGCTTCACTCCGTCCAGGTATGCCACCAGCGCAACCAGATCGCCGGCCTTGTCACCGCTGGCAAAATCCGCCCATACGCCGGTGTTGAGGTTGATCGAAAACGATCCCAGCTTGCTATCGGATCGCGTGGGGTTGATCGCCTGGTATTCGTGGCCGTGCATCTTGCCGCCCGGCAACCATCGCGACAGAATGCGCTCGATGCTGGCCAGCGCGGCGGCGTTGATCCGTTTAAAATCTGTCCTCATGCCGTCCCCTCTGGGCGCGCCCGCATCAGGCGTAGCGTCTCATAGCTTTGCCGTGCTTCCTGCCTTAGCTCGCCGGGAACCTTTCTGCCGTTTCGATGAGCTTCATGATTGCACTTGCCACACAACAGCCAAGTGTTAAGCATCAAACCCGACTCCCCGAGACACGTTACCCGCGCCACACCACGCCGCTTGCGTGCTGCGTTGAATGGCTTGCCGCACATACCACAATGTGTGCCCGTGCCTGTTGCCAGCATGTCCGCCGCTATCTGTTCCTTTACCTCTTTCAGCGGCAACAATGCCAAGCCAATATTGGGCGCGCTCATATCGCAATCGACGCGCTGGGGAATCGCACCTTGCTCCCGGTTACACGAACATACACGCGCCCCAGCGTTGTGTACTCAAGCCAATACCTTGCACCGCGCCACGTGAACACGCGCGGCAGCTTATTTGTTCGCGGGTGCAGCGCACGATATTCGCTCACAAAATCCACCGCCGGATGTTCGCTCATTGTGAGCGCCAATAGGGTTTTGTGTTTCTCTAGCCTCTGCGCAGCGGACCGCATCAGGCGCGCATGACGGCTAACCTTGATACAAGTGCGCGGCATTTTTTCTTTCAATCCCGCGCAAGGGGCTTGGTTGTGCCCATGGAGGCGGCAAGGTGGGCTAGCGCGCGCTTTCCTTTGGGAAGCTCGTTTAGGTTGTTGCATGTCGCACCCAACTAAACGGTTTTGCGGCTTTGCTCTGCCTGGCGCGCCAACCAGGCATCCAGCTCGTGCTCCAAAAAGACCGGAGCTTTACGAGAAAGATAGATAGGCCGGGGAAAGGTTGGATCTGTTTTTAGCTTGGCCCAGAGCCAGCTATCGCGACGGCCGCATTTTTCTGCAGCCATTTTTGGTTTCAGGCAGCGAGCACCTTGAGGGATATTGTTTTGCATCGTTCCACATCCTTTGCGGTTGTATAAGCCCGGATGGGCTTGGATGGGAAACAATAAACAGGTTCAAAGAAATACTGCCAAGGCGTTACCTGCGTTTTCTTGAAAAATCCAGCGCAGTCCGCTTGGTCTTGGGATGCTTTGGGAAGGGGCGAAGAGAAAACTGCAGAACTTCCATTGTCTTGAACTCGACAATCGGGGCACCCAAGGGCACATTTTCCCAAACCGGTACCTCTTCTGGTTTGCGCTCAACCACCCAGCATTCTTTGAAGGCAGCGGAGTGGTCACGTGCCAACACCCTCTTCACAGTACCGATTGAGACCGCCATCTTAGGAAGAAGTGATTTTACGTGCCCAACAGCCTTTTCCTGGGAAACCTGACGGTTATAGCCTTCCCTGCGAAATTTCTGATAACCCTCGATGATGGCCATTGCTCTGTATAGCATCCACGCAGGCTGCGCTCCATTAGTGCTTGGCCGCCCCTTTCCCCTTTTCAGCTTCGCAGCACCGCCCACACCCGTAGCGGGATCCGCATCATCCAGCTTTAAGCTATTATTCTGAAGAAGCTCCAACCAATAATTTTCTTTCGCCATAGCACACCAACTCACAGTGCAACCTTCAATAGATGCCACTCCAAGCAGTGAAGGTTTCCGCCTTTCGCTCGACGGGCCAGGAGTGGCAAACTCGGATTAAGCTTTCACAGATGCGTAATTGCCGCATCAAACTCGAAACGGCTGCTTGCCTTTTCTGCCTCTGTCATTGCCGCCTCAGGTTTCCATGTATGATCCACAAGGCCATCTTCATGTGCTTCCAGAATATATTCAGCAATTGCCGCCAGAAAACCAGTCACGAACTCATTTTGATTTCCAGCAACAGCAAGCATTGATTCGACGGCCACCTTTTTACCTTGCCAATATTCATCCAATGTCACACCAACCCTGCCTTCAGCAATGCTTTCAAAGTTACGGAACAAATCCATTGCGGCCTTCGCACCAGCGCGTGTTTCTTCGTTGTTAAGCATGATTGGCAACCTCCCCTTTAGAGTTCTCATAATCATTAGCAAATTTTTCAGCCATAGCCCTGTGTTCTTTCCTGCCTTCGTAGGTCATGCTGGATACAGGTTTCCATGCATACAAATTCGGCTCACCGCCCGAAATATTCTTGCAGGCATATTCCGCAAAAACAGCAACAAAACCCGCCATGAATTCCCCATGATTACCCGCCGCGTGTTGCATTGCCGTAATTGAAGTATCTTCAATCTGCCAGCACTCTTCCCATGTAGATTCTGAATTTCCACTTGCGGCGATTCGATCAATAATACAAAGCGCGTCCATGCAGGCCATCGCACCAGCGCGGCTTTCTTCGGTGTTAAGCGTAGTTGCGCTCATCCTGATTTCATGCGGATAGTGCGGTATTGAAATACTCGCGCCACCTCTCAATGCATCAGCCTTTTTTACTGCTTTTTCATACGCACCAGCTCTAAAGGCATTGGCTATTTTTAATGCATCTTTATGGTTCGCAGCCATTGCAATCGCCCGACCCTTTTCGTTATTAACAGCCCACTTTAAGCCTTCCCCATTGCAATACCAAACCACAAAAGGATCTGCGCTAATCGGATACTGCTTCTCCAGTTGGCTTTCTGATGCCGCTTTGTCGCTTGATGTAGAATCGTCTGTAGCCATGATGCGTACCTCCTATCAGGTTGCGTTGTGGTCAGGGGCGCCGGGTGTTACTGCACCGGGCCGCCCCGCTTTCCCCATGAACCGCATGGGGGGCGGTAAAACACATTTCATGCCGCGACCAACTCGGCTCGCTGCACTTTTGGCTTGAAGCTCTTGCGGGCCCGCCACAGGTCATAGGATGCTTGCTCAGCCAGCCACAGGCGGGCTTCGCCGCCACGCTCCACGCCCAGCCATGCCTCGATGCGCAAGGCCATTTCCGGCGATATGGCAGCGCGGCAATTCAGTACGCGCGACAGTGCTGCGCGGGTTACGCCAAGCTGCGCGGCAGCATCGGTAACGGTCAGCCCCAGGGCAGGCAATACATCTTCGCGCAGGGTTTCACCTGGATGCGGCGGGTTGTGCATTCTGCTCATGTTCAAATCCTTTCAGTGGTAATCCTGATAATCCACCAGCACAGCATCCGAGCCTTCAAAGGTGAAGGTCAGACGCCAATTGCCGCTCACCCACACCGAATAATGCCCGGCCAAGTTGCCGGTCAGCGGGTGCAGCTTCCAGCCGGGAACGTTCATGCCAGAAGCATTGCCAGATTCATCCAGCCGCCGCAACTGCCGCTTGAGCTTTGGCGCATGGCTGGGCTGTATACCCGCCTTGCTGCCGGTCTCGAAGAATGTCTGCACCCCTTTGTGCCGGAACGTCTTAATCATGCCGCACTGTATAGCGTAGCTTATCGCTTGTCAAGCAGCTTTTACCGGCAGCGGTATCACTTCCGCGCCGATCTTGAGCTTGTCCAGGTAGTCCGCCCACTGCTGCATCATCTTCCGGCGTTCGGCCAGGTGCGCGGTGCGGTTGTATGCGCGGCCGTTTGGATCACGCACGGCATGGGCGAGCTGATGTTCAATAAAGTCCGGGCGCACTTGCAGCACTTCATCAAGGATCGTTCGGGCCATTGCACGAAAGCCGTGGCCGCTCATTTCATCTTTGGCAAAACCCATGCGCCGCAGCGCCGCAAGGATCGCGTTATCGCTCATCGGCCTGCCATTGGTGCGCGCACCGGGGAACACATAGCGCCCGCCGCCGGTCAATGCGTGCAGTTCGCGCAGAATTTCCACTGCCTGGGTGCATAGGGGGACAAGGTGCGGTTCGCGCATCTTCATCCGTTCGGCAGGGATATTCCACTGTGCCTTGTCTAAATCAAATTCCGCCCATTCCGCTTTGCGCAGTTCGCCGGGGCGCACGAAAAACAGCGGGGCGAGACGCAGGGCGCACTTGGTAACGAAATAGCCTTGATAGCCGTCTATGGCGCGCAGCAATTCGCCTATGGCCTTGGGGTCGGTGATGGCGGCGTGGTGTTCGACTTTCTTGCTGGGCATGTACTCACAGAGGCGCGCGGTCGGGTCGCCTTGGGAATATCCTTTTTTGGCGGCATAGCCGAATACTCGGCCACAGTTCCAAAGTACGCGCCGTGCAATATCCAGTGCACCTCTGTCCACGATGCGCTGGATGGTTGCATCTATCTCTGGTGTGGTGATTTCATTTATTGGCCGCCGCCCCAACCAAGGAAAAATGTCTTTTTCCATCCACCTGATAATTCTTTCCGTTTGCGCGTTGGATCGCTTGTCCGTTGGGACAGTCGCCCATTCTCGCGCAACCTCTTCAAACGAACCGGCAGCAGGCAAGCCTTCATATTCCCGCCGCTCGGCTTCCAGCCGTTTCGCTTGTGCCTGCTTTGCTGTCTTGCGAATATCACTGGGATCTATTCCTGTTGCTACCAGCTCGCGCGCATCGTTTGCCTTTTTCCGCGCGGCGCTCAATGTGGTATCAGGATATACGCCAAGTGAGAGGGTCTTGCGCTTGCCGCCAATAGAGTAATCCAGCCGCCACCACTTCGCACCATCCGGTTTGACCAGAACATAAAGCCCATCGCCATCATTCAGGCGGAACATCGCCACTTTGGGCTTCGCGTTCTTGATCGTCGCATCCGCTTTGATTTTGTGTCGCGCCATTGCAGTAACTTCCCGTGCAAAAAACAGTAACTCCAAAAAGACAGGGCAGGAAACGACCCTGTTACTGCAAAAGTTACTGCATTTTTTACCGGATTGCAATAGATTGTTTTGGACTTGTATGGGTAAGAAAGCCACGTACAGCCTTTAACTGCGCTGGTTTCGTGGGCTTCTTTGGACTGCATAAAACTAGCTGATGGTGCCCGGAACCGGAATCGAACCGGTACGCTGGTTTTACCCTAGCGACGGATTTTAAGTCCGTTGTGTCTACCAATTTCACCACCCGGGCGGGGCTGGATAACAGAAATATATTCTAGCGGCGGCTGGAGCGCCGTGCAGGGGCACATTATACAAGGATGTCCGCCACGGCGTGGATGGCATGGACGCCTGTTTCAGCGGCAGGCGGCTACAGTTTTTACTGCTTGGTCAGCCTTCCTCCATCGCCGTTTCCAGCTCCAGCCAGCCCTCTTCCAGCTCAACCACCTTTTTCTCCAGGCTTGCGTGCAAGGTGTTCAGCTTGCTGATCTCGTCGCGTGCAAGTCTGGCGTAGGTGGCCGGATCGGCGAGCTGGCGGTTGATTGCGGCCAGTTCCGCACCGGCAGCGGCCAGCGCGGATTCGAGCTTGGCCTGCTTCGACAGCAGNNGCTTTTCCGGGGCAGTTCGAGCGGCGGTTTCACGCGGGCGGCGGGTTTCGATCCAGGTTTTGTAGTCTTCCAGATCGCCGTCAAACAGCTTGGCCGCGCCGTCGGCGACCAGCCACAACTCGTCTGCCACGGCGCGAATTAAACTCCGGTCGTGCGACACCAGCACCACGGCGCCGGTGTATTCCTCCAGCGCCAGGGTAAGGGCGTCGCGCATGTCCAGATCGAGGTGGTTGGTGGGCTCGTCGAGCAGCAGCAGGTGCGGCTTTTGCCAGGCCAGGAGTGCTAACGCGAGGCGGCTTTTTTCGCCACCGGAAAAGCTTGCCACCGGACGATCTTCATCGTTGCCTGCCAGGCCGAAGCGACCGAGGAAGGTGCGCAGCGCCAGCGTGGTTTCCTTCGGGGCGAGCCGCTCCATGTGTTGCAGCGGGGTGGCGGCGCTGTCCAGATTTTCCAGTTGGTGCTGGGCGAAATAGCCGATGCGGATGTCCGGGGTGAGGTCCAGCTTGCCCGAGGTGGGGCGCAGCTCGCCGACCAGCAGTTTGATCAGCGTGGATTTGCCGGCGCCGTTCGGCCCGAGCAGGGCGATGCGCGCACCGGCGCGCAGCACCAGTTCGACGCTCTGGAACAATATCTTTACACGAGACTCGCGTAGCGAGACCTTGCCCCCCTCGCCCTCTGGGAGAGGGAAGGGGTGAGGGGAACGGGCAGAGCTGTTGCTCTGCCCGTTCTCGCCGTAGGCAAAGCCCATTTTTTCCGCGCGCAGCAGCAGGTCGGGGCTGCGTTCCGGCGCTTCGATCTCCAGCTCGAAATGGCCGCCCGCGACATGCGCCGGGGCGATGCGCGTGATCCGCTCCAGCGCCTTGATGCGGCTTTGCGCCTGCTTGGCCTTGGTGGCCTTGGCACGGAAGCGGCGCACGAAGTCTTCCAGGTGCGCGATCTTTGCCTGCTGCTGGTTGAACGCCTGGTTCTGCTGCGCGATTTTTTCGGCGCGGGCGCGCTCGAAGCTGTCGTAGTCGCCGGTGTAACTGTCGAGCGCGCAATCGTGGAGATGCGCGATGCGGTTGACGCAGGCGTTGAGGAATTCGCGGTCGTGCGAAACCAGGATCAGGCAGCCGGGATAGCGCGCCAGATATTGTTCGAGCCAGATGATCGCTTCGAGATCAAGGTGGTTGGTGGGCTCGTCCAGCAACAGCAGATCGGCCCGGTGCATCAGCGCGCGCGCGAGGTTCAGGCGCATGCGCCAACCGCCCGAAAAACTGGCGACCGGGTTCTCCAGCGTGTCATTGGCGAAGCCCAGCCCGTCCAGCAATTGCGCGGCGCGCGCCCTGGCGCCATAGCCGTCAATGGCCTCGTAGCGGTGCTGCGCCTCAAACCAGGCCGGGTCGTGGTTCTCCTGCGCCAGCGTTTTTTCCAGCAGGCGCAGCTCGGCATCGCCATCGAGCACGAATTCCAGCGCAGGTTGGCCGGAATTTGCGATTTCCTGTTCGACACAGGCGAGGGTCTTGCCGGATTGCAGGGAAATCTCGCCGCCATCGGGCCTGATCTCGCCGCGCATCAGGCGGAACAACGTGGATTTGCCGCAGCCGTTTTTGCCGACCAGGCCAATACGCTGGCCGGCGAACGCCTGCAAATTCACGTTCTGGAGCAGCGGAACGCCGCTTTGCAGGTAGGTCAGGTTCTGGATGTTGAGCATGGCGCAATCATAGCAGACGCGGTTGCAACCTCTTCGCGGCAGAGGCAAAGCTTGCAGGGTGGAATGCCCACAACAGAAGGATGACAGCAAAGCTGCACGCACTCCTCGCGGGTGCAAGGACGCTTCTGCCCTTGTATCCTTTTCGCCGTGGAGGCGGCTAACCGGTATACAGCGAAAGGATGTGAAGCGGGGAGTGCTTCCGGTATCATGTTTCCATACGGCTATCCGATGAAATATTTGCAGCACTGGCGCAACTCGTCCATCATGGCGATGCCAGTGGCAACAGCGACGTACGGGTGAGGGAAACGGGCAGGGCGAATTTCATCATCCGGGGTGGCGGTGGTCATGCCCGCCAGAACAGGGATAGCGCAGTGGGGCGACAGCGTTTCACCCCCCTGATTGTTGGCTGATGGATTATTTGGGATAAATTGAAGGTTCTCGTGACTAACGCGAACGACACCGACAAACAGGATGATCGCTGGGCTCAACTGGATCCCACTGGTGAGGTGTATCTCGACGATCCGGCGGCAGTAGAAAGCGTGATTCGCTCTATTCTGGACGGGCTGTACGGCAACGGCTACCATGCTTCCCTGCTGTCGGATGCGATCCGCGATCTGATAAGCGCTTATCGTGGCGACTATCCCGGGCTGCTCTGTAGCGATACGCTATACCACGACCTGCGCCACGCACTTGAGGCCGGCTTGACCACGGCCCGCCTGCTGGATGGCTACGCCAAATCATTGGCTACTGATAATTCCGAGCCGTTCGATGGGGATCACGCGTTGTTGGCGGTACTTCTTGCCCTGTTCCACGACATCGGGCTATTGAGGCGCGAAGCGGAAGGCCATCTGTTCGGAGCGGCGTTGACGCCGGTTCACGAGGAGCGCGGCGTCGAGTTTATGCGCCACTATCTGTTGCAGACAAAACTGGCCTACCTGGCGGAAAGCTCCAGACTGATAATGGCAACCAAGCTCGTATTCACCATGCCGCCTACATGGAGTGTCCCGGATCGGAAGCTTGCCGGCATGGTCGCTACGGCAGATTTGTTGAGCCAGTTCTCGGATCGCTGCTATCTGGAGAAATGTCGGGATTTTCTGTTTGTGGAGTTCAGCGCATTCGGACTCGCCGGCAGTGCGGACAGCCCTTACCCTGATAAAGAAACATTGCTGGCCATGACGCCTGGCTTTGTTTCAAAAATACTGCACCAGCGGCTTGAAGAAGAATTTTTCGGCGAATACCATTTTCTGGAGTTGCACACGGGCGGCAAAAATCCTTGGGAAGAGGCCATCCGGCGCAACCAGTCTTTCCTGGAACACATCCTGGCCAACCACGATTTCGCGCGCCTGCGCCGTCAGCCCAAGACATTCAACTGATTTGCGCCCCGCTGGCTGGCGGCGGCACTTTTCCAGGCTTTCCATGGTCTGAACCATCCGGGTGCGCACACCGTTGACGCCGGTCAACTGGTGCGCCAGAAATGGCGTTGCCATTGAAAATCGGTTCGACCGCCCCATATTAATTACGCGCAGTAGCGGTGGTAAACTGTGCGCTGCGATTTCGCAACATGCTTTAAGGAGAAGCGATTAATGAAACGGATATTTTTTTTCGTACTGACCAACCTGGCTGTGCTGGTTGTCATCAATATTTCCCTGCGCCTGCTCGGCGTGGATCGGGTGCTGGATCAGGGTGGCGCCATCAATTTCAACGCGCTGCTGGTCATGTCGGCAGTGATGGGATTTGCCGGTTCGCTGATTTCTTTGTTCATGTCAAAGTGGTCGGCGAAACGCATGGTGGGCGCGCATGCCATCAGCGACCCGATTGATCCGACCGAGCGCTGGCTGGTGGAAACCGTGCGCAGGCAGGCGAATGCGGCGGGTATCGGCATGCCGGAAGTGGCGATTTATGACGCTCCGGACGTCAATGCTTTCGCCACCGGCTGGAACCGAAATGCCGCGCTGGTGGCGGTAAGCACCGGATTACTGCGCAACATGAGCCGCGACGAAGCGGAAGCGGTGCTGGCCCACGAGGTCAGCCACGTCGCCAACGGCGACATGGTTACACTGGCGCTGATCCAGGGCGTGGTGAATACCTTCGTGATCTTTTTTGCCAAGCTGTTCGGCATCCTCGTAGATCGCGTGCTGCTCAAGAACGATGGGCGCAACGGGCGCGGCATCGGCGCCTTCGTCGCCGAAATGGTGGCGCAAGTCGTGCTGGGCGTACTGGCCAGCGTCATTGTCATGTGGTTCTCGCGCCAGCGCGAATTCCGGGCGGATGCGGGCGGTGCCAGCCTGGCCGGGCGCAACAAAATGATTGCTGCGCTGGAGCGGTTGAAGGTTAACCATGAACAAGCCACCCTCCCGGAAAAAATTGCTGCTTTCGGCATTTCTGGGGGCGGCGGTTTTTCCAAGCTGTTCATGACCCACCCGCCGCTGGACGAGCGCATCGAGGCATTGCGCGCGGGAAAGTAGCCTGATGCGGCAACAAGAAAGGCTTGCGATGCTGCAAGCCTTTCTTGTCGGAATCATCCGGAAATCGCGCCGGTGTTATACTCCAAACCTTCCTGAATTACCTTAACCGAACACGAGGATGCCCATGAAACATTTCCTGAAAATTCTGGCTGTCGCCCTGACCTGTCTTTCGCTGTTTGCCGCAAACGCCGAGGCCAAGCGCTTCGGCGGCGGTGGCAGTATCGGCAAACAGCGCGACATGAACTCGCAGCAAATCCAGAAAGCGCCTGCACCTGCCGCACCGAACGCGGCGCCAGCGCAGGCTGCACCCAACCCTGCTTCTGCTGCTCCACAGGGCAACAAATGGCTCGGCCCCTTGGCGGGTTTGGCGATCGGTGCCGGGCTGGGCGCGCTGTTTGCGGGTAGCGGCTTGGGTGGGGCGATGGGCGGTATCCTGATGGCGCTGCTGGCTGTAGGGCTGGTCATGTTCCTGATAGCCAGGTTCCGCAAGCCGCAGGCGCAGCCCGCCATGCAATATGCCGGCAGCGGCGCCCCTTACGTCCCGCAGCCAGCACCTTCGCAGCAACCGCTCGGAGGCGGCGCAGCCGTTGACATGGCACCGGCAGCAAGCGGAAATATCCCCGCCAGTTTTCCGGTGGAGGCATTTTTGCGCAGCGCCAAAACCACGTTCATCCGCTTGCAGGCGGCGAATGACCGCAAAGATCTGGATGACATCCGCGAATACACCACACCGGAAATGTTCGCCGAAATTTCCATGCAAATGGGCGAGCGCGACAGCGCACCGCAGAAAACCGATGTGGTGGCGATCAACGCCGAGCTGCTGGAAGTCGTCGCGGATAACGACCACTCTGTCGCCAGCGTGCGCATGAGCGGCCAGTTGCTGGAGAACAACCGCGCTCCGGAAAATTTCGACGAAGTGTGGCACGTACAGAAGAATCTGCGCGACGAAAAATCGGTGTGGCTGCTGTCTGGCATCCAGCAGATCGCGTAGTTATGCTCGTGCAATTGGCCTCGGAGCGTGTCGCTTGTTTCATCCGCGTTGATTCGTATCCGCCCGTGACTGCTGTTTTATAAGCTCAACGGCTTGACTCGCTCCCGCCCCAAGTGATGCGACTGCTACGCCTGCTGAAAATAATCTTTGTGGTGCTGCGCTTCGGGCTGGACGAGTTCCTGCTCGCGCACGCGCGCACCCGCTGGCTGCTGGCCCCGCTCAATTTCCTGTTATTTTTCCGCAATACATCCGCGCCGCGCGCGGAAAGATTGCGTCTCGCGCTGGAAAATCTGGGTCCGATTTTCGTCAAGTTCGGACAACTGCTCTCGACGCGGCGCGACCTGATGCCCGCCGACCTCGCCGATGAGCTCGCCAAACTGCAAGACCAGGTGCCGCCGTTCCCTTCCGCGCAGGCGGTCGCGTTGCTGGAAGCGGTCTATAAAAAGAAACTGCCCGAGGTGTTCCGTAGCTTCGACCAAACGCCGATAGCCAGTGCTTCGGTGGCACAGGTGCATTTTGCTGTGCTGCCGGACGGGCGCGAGGCGGCGGTAAAAATACTGCGTCCCGGCATCACCGGCGTCATCGCCCATGATGTCGCGCTGCTCGATATTTGCGCCGGCCTGGTCGAAAACTGGTGGGAGGACGGCAAGCGGCTCAAACCCCGTCTGGTGGTAGAAGAATTCAAGAAATACTTGCACGACGAGCTGGATCTGATGCGCGAAGCCGCCTGCGCCAGCCAGCTCAAGCGCAACTTTGCCGATTCCGGCTTGTTGGTCGTACCGGAAGTGTACTGGGACTGGTGTACCACCGAAGTGATGGTGATGGAGCGCATGAACGGCATCCCCGTCAGCCGCGTGGATACGCTGCGCGCGCTGGGCATAGACATCCCGAAGCTGGCCGCCAATGGCGTGGAGATTTTTTATACGCAGGTATTCCGCGACGGATTTTTCCATGCCGACATGCACCCCGGCAACGTGCAGGTGGCGGCGGACGGGCGCTACATTGCGCTGGATTTCGGCATCATGGGGACGCTGACCGATACCGACAAACACTACCTCGCGCAAAACTTCATCGCTTTTTTCCAGCGCGATTACAAGCGGGTGGCGGAAGCGCACATCGAATGCGGCTGGGCACCCGCCAACACCCGCGTGGACGAACTGGAAGCGGCGATCCGCGCGGTATGCGAGCCGATTTTCGATAAACCACTGCGCGAGGTATCTTTCGGACGCGTGCTGCTGCGACTGTTTCAAACATCCCGCCGGTTCGGCATCGAAGTTCAGCCGCAACTCGTGCTGTTGCAAAAAACGTTGCTTAACATCGAAGGGCTGGGGTTGCAGCTAGACCCTGAGCTGGACTTGTGGAAAACCGCCAAACCCTGGCTGGAGCGTTGGATGAGCGAACAGGTCGGCTGGCGCGGCTTCCTCAAAGCGGTGCGCCGCGAAGCGCCGAACTACGCCACCCTGCTGCCCCAGTTGCCAAGGCTGCTGCACCAGCGCTTGCACGGAAACCCGCACTCCCAGACCGAAGCTGTCTTGCGCGAACTGGTTATCCAGCAACGGCGCAGGAATCTATGGCTGATGCTGATCGCGCTGTCGTCGCTGGCGGCGTGCGCTCTGCTGTTGGCGCCGCTTGTCCGGTAAGGCGCGCCTCGCGCCGAACCGGAATTATCCCGACGGGCGTGGCGAGTTTCATCATCAGGGATGGCGTTTGCCAGGCCCGTCTGGATTATATTTTCCCCGCATCGAAGAATCCGCTGTTGGCCAGTTCTGCCGTCAGAGCCTTATATTCTGCCGCACCGGAGCTATGTGGCGCGTAAGCGAACACATCCCTGCCGTACATGGGGCTGGAGGCGAGCGCCACATTTTCACCGATGCGCGTGTGGCAAACCAGCGGCCCATAGCGCTCCTTGAGCTTGTCAAATATTTCGTAGGAAAGTTTGCGCCGGTGATCGAAGCGGGTAACCACGATGCGGCGCTCGAACACGCGCTTGAGTTTTATCTCAAGCGCGTCGAGTGCCGAATCCAGCCGATACACCCCTTGCAGCGAAAGGAAATCGGCCGAAACCGGGATAAGCACGCGGTCGGCGGCAAGCAGGGCATTGAGCGTCAGTACGCCCAGCATAGGGCAGCAGTCTATCAGGATGGGTTCGCCGGTAAGCGCCAGGTCTTCCTGCAAACCCTGCTTCAGCAGCGTTGCGGCCTTGGGGTCGCTACCGTACAGCGCATCCACTTTGGATAACCCCAGCGTCGAAGAAATGATTTGCCAGTTGGCGCTGGTGTCGCGCAGCAATCTGGCAAGCGGCGTCTGGTGCTTGAAGAACGCCAGAATACCGGCCTCCGGCGCGGTCGCGTCCTTCAGGCCGCAAGCCAGGCTCAAATGGCCTTGCGGATCCAGGTCTATGGCGATAGGGTGGCGCTGCGTCATGACCAGCGCAGCGGTGATGTTCAGGCAGGTAGTGGTTTTCCCCACCCCGCCTTTCTGGTTGAATACAGCGATGACCGCCATGCGGCACGACTCCGTGATCGGAACAAATATAGCCCGTCGAGATGTTGGCTGGGGTATTGAGTGAATCCTTCCATCTGCCAGCAAAGCCAGCCAATGTTTTGTCAGGTAAAGTTATTGGTCATGCATCATTTTCCGTGTCCATGAAAATCATGCAGCCTATTTTACCTGCGCACCGACAGGCCTGTCGAAAGCCGTGAGCCCGCATACAGTTCGACACAACCAACGACCTGACTGGCGTTGATCGGTTGGCTGGGATTTCATCGGGCTTGACGCAAACCGGCTCATTACCAGCCCGTGCCGGATCAAAACACGTTTTCCTGCGAAATGAAAAAGAAAAAAGCAGGGGGAATCCCTGCTTTTTTCGAGGATCGCGAGCCGATCAGACGCGACGGCGGCGCGCAGTGAACCCCAACAACCCCAATCCGGCCAGCATCAGCGCGTAGGTTTCGGGTTCGGGGACGGAGGAAGCGACGGGGGCGGGAGTGGGGACGGCGTTCAGTTGCACCGCGTCCAGATAGGCTGTTGTGTCGCCGTAGGTCGCGTAAGCCGCCGTACCCGCAAAGCTTAATACATGGGAACCTGCAGTCAGCGAGCCGAGCGTCAGATTCTTGACACTCCAACCCGGGGTTGCGGTGAAAGAGGTCAGAATCTGCCCGTCCAGCGCGACGGCAACGCTTTGCCCGGACGGGTATCCCGGACGCAGTGCCATGGCAAAGCCGAGGTCAACATCGGAAGCTGCGTCCAAGATAAACGACTGGGAAACACGGTTGCCGGACGCGCCCAGCGGATCTGCCGGGTTACCAAGCTGCAACAAAGCGAAGCGCGACCCTTGATAAGCGGTGAGCGCGCCATAACTCGCGGCGACACCCGAACCGGGATTGAATGCCCAACCAACATTGGGGCCGGTCGGAGCGTAATGGAACGTTACGTAGCCATCCGATCCGACTGCAAGCTGCGTTGTCCAGCTCGCTTCGAAGCCTGCGTTGATCAAGGGCACCGTGGCCGCATGAGCTTGCACGCCTGTGACCAAACCGGCGGTGAGCATCAAGGAAAGAACGGTGGATTTCATGGTGTTTGCCTTTCGTGACGGTCAGATGGAAGAGCCACGCGACGGCGGCGCGCAGTGAACCCCAGCAGCCCCAATCCGGCCAGCAGCATAGCGTAGGTTTCGGGTTCGGGGACGGCTGCGGCGACGGGAGTGTCCAGTGCCGCAACCTCTGCGCCAGTCAGAGCGGTGTCGTAGATGCGGATGTAGCTGGCAGAGCCGCTGGGGTCTTCGACGGATGACTCGTCATCGAAGAATGTGGCGATGTGGCCCGGGCCGCTGAACACGGCTTGTTGCAGCGCGTCGTTGAACTGGAACTGTTCGATTCCATTCACATACCCCGTTACCGTTCCGGCTACGCTCCGGGTGAGAGTGACGCGCGCCGTGGTGTTGAGCGCGAATGCGCTCGCGGCGCCTTCTACGTAGTACCCCGGAAAGCCCGGTCCGAGGTAAAAGTTGAGGGCAGCATTAGAGGCGGTCGAACTGCTCGGGTTACGGGTGTAAAGGCCGTTATCAGAAAATGGGGCCTTGAACGACACTATCCTGCGGTAGGTGGTTAGATCGGAAAAACTGAACGACAAGTCTATGGTGTAATCGGTGTCGGTCAATACGTTGGACAGGCTGAGCCCTTTCCCGATGGTGAAGTCGTAGCCGGATGGCGTGATGTTTCCACCCAACGAAGCCAGGCTGGGCCCACCCATGACATCGTTGAGCGACTGGTCGAGCAGGTAGAGATGGGAGGCAGTGCTGGCTTGAACGGGAGAAGAGAGCGCAACCAGAACGCCAGCCAAAGGCAACAGCGAAAAAGCGCGGGGCAAGCTGGATTTCAAATGGAGCGGGAAGATGGATTTCATGATGTTTGCTGTTCGTGACGGGAAGCGCCCAATGGTTAAACAGGCGGCAATCTAACACCGAAGTTTAGTTTGCACACCCCCGCGTTCAGGGGGGCACAAATCTTGCGCGACGAACGTGCCTTTGGATTTAACTGTCCAGAGCCCGTAGATACAAGGCTGGGGTGAGCTTGCGTGTTGCACACCTATCTGGTCAACGCCAGAAACAGTTTCGTCATCTGCTCCGGCAGGCGCCGGATGTTGTCCACCACGGTGTGGCGGTTGCCGAAAATGCCAGACACATATTCGTCGGCTTTGGGGTCGAGGCTGATGCAATAGGGGTAGATGCCTTTCTGGTTCAGCTCGCGCACCGCGATGCGGGCATCCTCCACCAGGTGCGCGGATCCTGCGTATCAACGTCGGAAGGCTCGCCGTCGGTGAGTACCAGCAGCAGTTTTTTATCCGCCTGCTGGTGCGCGAGATAGTGCCCGGCGTGGCGCGTTGGCATGGCATAGACAGCCGCAATGAAGAAGGAATATCATGCCCCGCTGGTTCCGCAGTTAGCTTTCGGTTTAAAGGAGTCAACCAAATGAATTGGCAGCAGCACATTCACGTAGACCCCGCCATCTGCAAAGGACGCGCTTGCATTACCGGGACTCGCATAACGGTCAGCAGCGTGCTCGATAATCTGGCGGAAGGCATGATGGCCGACGCCATCGTTGCCAGCTATCCCCCGCTTACCGCAGACGATGTGCATGCCTGCATGGCTTATGCTGCGGCATTGGCCCGCGAGGAACTGGTGCCGCTGGCGGCATGAAATTCAAAATAGACCAGAATCTGCCGATTGAAGCTGCCGCTCTGCTCGCGTCCGCCGGCCACGATGCCATGACGGTGTACCAGCAGTCGTTGGGGGGCGCCTCCGATGAACGCATTGTCGAGGTATGCAAAGAGGAGGGCCGCGTCCTGATTCCCGCCGACCTCGACCTGTCGGACATCCGGCGCCACCCTCCGTCACATGCGCCCGGATACATGGTGTTGCGCCTGCCACGGCAAAGCAAGCAGGCATTGCTTGGCCTTTTGGCAAAAGCGATTCCCATGCTCGCAGTGCATCCGATCAGAGGGCGGCTTTGAATCGTCGAGCCGGATCGCTTGAGGATTCGCGGCGAGGAGTAACCGGGAAAATGTCGGACTGAACCTTACCCTTTGCTCCCTTCACCATCGGGGTTGCGGAATGGTGGCCGCAAAGTACAAAACTGGCTGTCGGGCCACCCCCGGCGGTTTTGCATCTGACATACGGCGCAATGCCCGTTGGTTATTGCGCCCTACGCGAGCTACGCTGACGGCGGATCAGCTTCTCAGGTTGCTGACTTAAGTCAGACAGCAGGGAGCAAAGAAAAGTCACAAGTCGGCTTGGCCGGTGGAGGCGCTCGCCCTCAAGGGTGGGGAAATGCGGCAAACCCGAGAGATTGCCGCAAATAAAGGAAAGCGTAACCACTTTGACGCCGGAATTCGTGCATCAGAGGTCATTGCGCTTCGGTTCAAAAATAGTTTTGCAAGAAGCTCTGTATAGAAACGTAACAAACCGTTACCTGGTCAACGCCAGAAACAGTTTCGTCATCTGCTCCGGCAGACGCCGGATATTGTCCACCACGGTGTAGCGGTTGCCGAAAACCCCGGCAACATATTCGTCGGCTTTGGGGTCGAGGCTGATGCAGTAGGGGTAGATGCCCTTCTGGTTCAGTTCGCGCACCGCAATGCGGGCGTCCTCCACCAGGTGTCGCGGGTCCTGGGCATCAATGTCGGAAGGCTCGCCGTCGGTCAGCACCAGCAGCAACTTCTTGTCCGCCTGCTGGTGCGCGAGGTAGTGCCCGGCGTGGCGCATGGCCGCCCCCATGCGGGTGGAATAGCCCGCTTCCATCGCGGCCAACCGCTCCTTGACCTTAAAATCCCAGCACTCCTTGTAGCCCTTGAAGTGGAAGTAACGCACTTCGTGGCGGGTGTTGGAATGGAAGCCGCCGATGGCGAACGGGTCGCCCATTTCCTCGATCGCCCAGGCCAGCAGCGACACGGCTTCCTGGCTCAACTCCAGCTTGCTTTGCTGGCATCCGTCCGGCACATCGCCGAGCGAGGCGGACAAGTCGAGCAGCAATGAAACCGCGATGCTGCGCCCATCGCTGCGGTGGCTCATGTTGATGCGCGTATCCGGCGTGATGCCGCACTTGAAATCAATCAGGGAGCGGATGGCGACATCGAGGTCCAGTTCCGTCCCTTCTTCCTGGTAGCGGATGCGCACCTTGTGCTGCGGCTTCAGCAGGTCAATGATCTTTTTCAGTTGCTTGGCCAGCGCGCTGTGCTTGGCCAGCAGCCGGTCTATATGGGCCGCGTCGCCGCTGCGGTGCAGGTGCTCGTACACGCTCACCCAGTCCGGGCGGTAGTGCTGGCCGAGGTAATCCCATTCCGGATAGAGCCGGGGTGGCAAATTTTCATTGTCAGCCTCCTCGACGCGCTGGGGTTTGACCTTTTGGCTGGCGGTTTCCTCTTCGTCGCCCTCCTCGAAAAATTTCCACATCAGGCGGTTGTCGTCGCGATAATCAACTTCGGTGTCGGCAAAATAAATTTTTGCGCTGAAATCGCTCGGTATGCGGGTTTCGGCGATGAAGCTCACGCCAAGTTCGATCATCGAATCCGAAGTGGTGTTGTCGGCTTCCATCGCGGCATGGAACAGCCAGACATATTTCAGGATGGCGGGGTTGCGGTAGCCGTGCTGCGGATCGAGCAGCGCGCGCGACAGTGTGAACAGGCGGTGGCGCAGGCCAGACCAGCCTTCCGGGCAGGAGTCTTCCATGGGGACGGGGTGCAGCGCGGCCAACAATGTGTGCAGGCCGGGGTACTCGCGTATCGCCAGATACTCCACGCGCGAGTCCTCGAATATCTCGATGGCGAGGCGCTGGAACGGGCTGAGGTTATCCGCCTGAAGCGGGGTAGTCCACAGTCGGTGGGCGTGGACGTGCGCCAGCAGGGCGCGATAGCAGTTTATCCCGCGCACGCCGCTACTTGTGTCGTCATACACGTCCGGCAGGTGGATGCCCAGATGATCGAGATAGGGCACCGGCTTGCGTAAGGTGTCGAACGCCAGCGAATAAGGCGCGAAGTGGGCCTCGGTTGCCCACAGCCCGCGCAGGTAGAGATCGAGCTTGCGCTCGTGGTCCACCAGCAGGGTGCCGTGGCGCTCACGCTGGAGCACGGCGCGGCTGTCCGCAGATTGCAGCAGGAAATAATCGCGCTGCCGGTCGGGGTCGTTGGCGTAACTCTTGATGCCGTAATCCACCCAGTTCCTCAAGCCGCCCAGAGAAAGCTGGCCTAGCAGGAACGGCACGCTCTTGAGGAAATCGGGCAGGCAGGGGCTGCTGTACATGGAATCTATACCATGTACCTTGGGCGTGGTGCGCTCCAGGGTCTGCATGACCAGGTTCAAGTACTCGTTGAACAGCTCCCGGCTTTCCAGCGCGCGCGCGGCAGCGGCCAGGCTTTGCAGGAAGGGCGCGATGGCGGCGCTGTTAGGGGAGCGCGCCAGCTTGCGGGTGAAGGCCACCACTTCGGGGATGACCGCCTCGCCAAGCTGGCTGGCAACCTGCGGCATTTCCTCAAGGAACAGCAGCACCGGCTCTGCGCCGCGCCCCATCTTGCAGATGACGCCTGCTCCCTCGATGTAGGCGGTTATGCCTTTGGCGGACAGTTTGCTGCGCGCGTAGGCGAGGCAATCGTCGAACACGCTTTGCACCTGGGCAAAGCCGCAACCCAGCGCGTCGCGCTCGCTCAGAGTAGCTGTCATTATCCCGAGACCGGCAATCGGTGGTTTTGTAGGTGCGAATTTATTCGCACACGCAACGTGTCATGTGCGAATAAATTCGCACCTACACGTTTTTGCGGCACTGGCATGCCGTCAGGCAAACACGGCATCAATTGCGTGGTCGAGCGTATCGCGGATATCCGCGTCGTCGGTGATGGGCCGCACCAGCGCCATGCGGCATGCTGCGCGCGGGGTGATGCCCCGGTTGATAAGGGTGGCAGCATACACCAGCAGGCGGGTGGAAATGCCTTCGTCCAAGCCGTGCCCCTTGAGGTTGCGCGCGGTCTCGGCGACCCGCACCAGACGCCTGGCAGTCTCGCCATCTACGCCGGCCTCCTTGACTATGATGTCAGCCTCGATTGCAGCCGGAGCGTAATCGAACTCCATCGCGGCAAAACGCTGCTTGGTGGATTGCTTGAGATCCTTCATCAGGTTCTGGTAGCCGGGGTTGTAGGAGATGACCAGTTGAAAATCCGCATGGGCCTGCACCAGCTCGCCCTTTTTATCCAGCGGCAGGGCGCGGCGGTGGTCGGTGAGCGGATGGATGACGACTGTGGTGTCCTGGCGCGCCTCGACAATCTCGTCCAGGTAGCAGATCGCGCCGTGCCGCGCGGCAAGCGTCAGCGGGCCATCCAGCCAGCGGGTGCCGCCCGCGTCCAGCAGATAGCGCCCGACCAGGTCGGAGGCGGTCATGTCCTCGTTGCACGCCACCGTGATGAGCGGCTTGCCGAGCTGCCACGCCATGTGTTCGACAAAACGTGACTTGCCGCAGCCGGTCGGGCCTTTCAGCATCACCGGCAACCGCGCGGCATAAGCGGCCTGGTAAAGCTCGATTTCGTCGCCTTGCGGCTGATAGAAAGGCTGCTTGCTGATCAGATACTGCTGAATGTCGAATGGCGCGCTCATGGGGTTCCGGAAGTAGGAAAGTGACAACCGATTATACAAGGCGCGAAGGGGGCGGGAACTTGATCCGGGATGGCATATCTCCCGCCAGAAAAAGAGAGGGAGCGGATATCCGCCTGTCAGTGAATATCCTTCCACAGCTCTTTTTTCAGCGCAAAGAGCAGCCCGAACAGCGCGAGCAGAAAGCCCAGCACGATCATGCCGACCTGATAGCGTACCATCTTGGCCGGTTCGCCCATGAACACCAGATAGTTGGTCAGGTCGGCGACCGCCGCGTCATATTCTGCCGGTTTCAGTGAGCCAGGGTTGACCAGCACCAGCTTTTTGGTTTCCTGTCCCCCCTGGTTCTCGGTCTTCAGCTCCAGTTCGCCTTGCAGATCGGCCATCACATGCGGCATCCCCACGTTCGGAAATACCGCGTTGTTCCAGCCGGATGCGCGGGTCTTGTCGGTATGGAAAGCACGCAAATACGTGTAAAGCCAGTCCGCACTGCGCGAGCGCGAGATCACGCTCAAGTCGGGGGGAGCCACACCGTAGGCCAGCTTGGCGCTGTTGGGGTCCATCGCCGCCTGCATGGTTGAACCAATTTTCACGTCATCAGGCAGCTCCAGTTTTTTCTTGATCTCCTCGTCGCTCATGCCGATGTCTTTCAGGCGGTTGTAACGCATGGAAGCGGCGGCGTGGCAGGCGAGGCACCTGGAGGTGAACAGCTTCACGCCGCGCTGCAGTGAGGGCTGGTCTTGCAGGTTGACCGGTGCTTTATCCAGATGCATGGCCGCGCCGCTGGCGGCAGCGGCAACAGGCATGGCAGCAAGCAGCAGCGTCAGGCAAAGTAGTTTGAGGGCTCTCATATCCTGTCCTATTTGAACGTCACGCGATCCGGCTCGGGCTTGCACTTGTCTATCCTGGTGTACCAGGGCATCAGCAGGAAAAACGCGAAATAGATCACGGCGAGCACGCGGGAAATCACGGTATAGGTCGGGGTGGCGGGCATCAGGCCGAGCCAACCCAAACCGATGAAGCTGACCACGAATAACGCCAGGAAAATTTTGTAAATCGGCCCCCGATAACGGATGGATTTGACTTTGCCTCGATCCAGCCAGGGCAGGAAGAAAAAGATCACCGTCGCGACTCCCATCGCCACCACGCCGGGAAACTGCGAGCCGAACATCGGTGGAATCGCGCGCAAAATCGCGTAATACGGTGTGAAATACCACACCGGGGCGATATGCTCGGGGGTCTTCATCGGGTTGGCCGGAACGAAGTTGTTGTATTCGAGGAAGTAGCCGCCCATGTCCGGCGCGAAGAAGAGTATCGCGCAGAAAACGATCAGGAAGCCGACTGCGCCGACACCATCTTTCACCGTGTAGTAAGGGTGGAACGGGATACCGTCCAGCGGGTTGCCGTTGGCATCCTTATATTTTTTTATTTCGACGCCGTCCGGGTTGTTCGAGCCGACGTGGTGCAGCGCAACGAGGTGAGCGACCACGATCAGCACCAGCACCAGCGGGATGGCGATCACGTGCAAAGCAAAAAAGCGGTTCAGCGTGATGTCGGAAACCACGTAATCGCCCCGGATCAAAATCGCCAGATCGGGGCCGATGACCGGAACGGAGGAAAACAGGTTGATGATTACCTGTGCGCCCCAGAACGACATCTGGCCCCACGGCAGCAGATAGCCCATGAAAGCTTCGGCCATCAGCGCCAGGTAGAGGATCATGCCGACAATCCACAGCAACTCGCGCGGGTTGCGGTAGGAACCGTACATCAGGCCGCGGAACATGTGCAGGTAGATCACCACAAAAAACATCGAAGCGCCGGTGGAATGGATGTAGCGCAGCAGCCATCCCCATTGCACGTCGCGCATGATGTACTCGACCGAGGCGAAGGCGAACAGCGCGTCCGGCTTGTAGTTCATGGTCAGGAAGATGCCGCTGACAATCTGGATGACCAGCACCAGCAGCGCGAGCGAGCCGAAAAAATACCAGAAGTTGAAATTCTTCGGCGCGTAGTAATCGGTGACGTGCGCCTTCACCGTGGAAACCAGCGGAAAGCGCTGGTCTATCCAGCCGATCAGTTTGGTCGCCAGGTTCATCATGCCACACCTCCGGTGTCGTCATCGCCGACCAGCAGCTTGGTGTCGCTGAGGTACTTGTGCGGGGGAATGATCAGATTGGTCGGGGCCGGAACCCCCTTGAACACGCGGGCGGCCAGGTCAAAACGGGAACCGTGGCACGGGCAGAACCAGCCGCCCGACCATTTTTCACCCAGGTCGGGCGGCGCCACTTCGGGGCGAAAGGTGGGGGAGCATCCCAGATGGGTGCAGATACCCAGCACCACCAGGATCTCGGGTTTGATCGAGCGGTTTGGGTTATTGCAATATGCCGGTTGCTGCGGCACGGAAGAGGCGGGGTCGGCCAGGTCCGCGTTGTTTTTTGGCAGCAAATCCAGCATCTGTTTGGTGCGGTGGACGATCCATACCGGCTTGCCTTGCCACTCGATGCTGATCATCGTGCCTGGCGCGATCTCGCCGATGTCCACCTCGACCGGCGCACCGGCTGCCTTGGCGCGCTCGCTCGGCATCAGGCTCAACACGAACGGTGCGCCCGCGCCCGCCGCCGCCACCCCGCCTGCCGCCGTTGTCGCGGCGAACAACCACCGCCGTTTGCTGTGATCCACTTTGTCGCTCATGGCTCGCGCCCTCTCCGGTTAAAACTTATTATGCGATTGCAAGCTGCAAAGCCATGCAAATCCTCACCACAATTTTTCTGTTAATCCCAAATAATCCATTAGCCAAAAATCCGTTCGCCCTGATCTTGTCGAAGTGCCGAACATGGTTCGACAGGCTCACCACGAGCGGCCTTTTCTGCCCGATTTCGACTAATGGATTATTGGTGTTAATTGTTCCGCGCGCCCTGCGCGACCCATTTCCTGAGGGCCAGGATATATTGACGATCCAGCGTGCCTGCGGAGTTCAGCCCCATCGGCATTTTCAATCCCTTGTTGGTGCCGGTCAGCAGCTTGGTGAAGGTGCTCACTTCGCTGTTGCCTGGAATCACGACGGGGCCGTATTTCGTGCCTTTCATCAGTCCTTCGTAGGAGGTCAAATCGAGACCGCTTTTGGCGTGGCCTTTTCCGCCGACAGAATGGCAGCTCACGCAATAGTCGTGCAGGATCGGCTGCACGTCGTTTCTGAAGCTGACTTCGTCCGGCCCAAGAATTTTCATCGCTCCCCGCTCCGGCTCGTGAAGTTCGGTTGCCGGCAACGCGGGGAAAGAAATCATGGCCAGCAAGGCTCCACCCAGTAATCTTGTTAAATTCATCGCGCCTCCCATCACTCTGCTGAAACGGTCCGGTTGCTGCACCACATCATCAGAACCGGCGGTTGCAGCGGAACGGCGCTGCCCCGTTAGCGGTCAACCGGCTATTGCCGACAAGTAGCTGATACCCGGCAGGATGCTACGCAACGAAATCAAAACGAGCAAATCTTATCTTAGCTGGAATGTTCCTGAAATGACGCCAGTCAACTTGGGCATGGCTACCTTTGGGGCGGGGCGACAATGATCGGAGCGGCGCAGGGGCCGACAGTGTGACAGCAGCAGCGCGAAACGGGAGCGCCAAGGCTGCCCGCCAGCCGGGCGCGGCTTGCTGGCAGGGTGTTGAAGAACAACTGCGAGACAGCGGGGTGGCGTTGAAAAACTGGCACGAACGCAGGGTCGCGCGGCGACAAGCCACATTCCCCAGACGGCTTACGCCTTGCCTGATCGCAGCCCTTCCTCAATACCCTGTCAGAGAATTGATGGCGTCAGCAGGTTTGCGCTTTGCGGCAGGATGCGAGCGCGGGTGCGGCAGGAACGACCTGGCGCCCTTCTTTTGTCCAGCCGCGGATGCCGTACTTGACGTTGTAAACCTTCCCATAGCCCTGCTGGGAGAGAAACTGGCTGACCGCTTTGGTGCGGTTGCCGCTGCGGCAAATGACGACTACCGGTTTGGCTGGCTGGGCGACCGCCTTTGCCTTCTCCAGCCACGCCCCCGGATCGGCCTTGCCGCGCTCGTCAAAAAAAGTCAGCAGGTGGCTGCCCGGCACGATGCCGGTTTCCTCCCATTCCGGAGCGGTGCGGACATCAATCACGGGAACACCTGCCGACATCAGGGACGCCAGTTCTTCGTTTTCAACATCCACAATCTCGGCGCGAGCGCCAAACATTGCGGCCAGAAGGAAGCTTGCAAAAAGAAAACGGAGCATGGGATGCGGCCCTTGAGGAGGTTGTAGTACAGAGCCGGATCGCGGCTGTTACCGGCAAGCCGGCACAGCCGCACCCGGAAAATCAGCGCCCGAAATTCACCTACAGTGGCTTGCGCACGCTGATTGCGCCGCGAATCTGGCCTTCTGAATAGCCGGTCGCACGGTCGTTGGGGTAGTGTTCTTTGAGGACCGCCTTGACGTCGGCGCTGATCTGGTCTGCCGAGCCATGACAATTGAGGCAGAGCGGCTGCACCGGCAGCGCCTTAACGTAGCGGTACTCGCTGCCGATCTTCTCGCCTTTTTCCAGTTTGGCGGGCGATTCACCGCCCGCAGCACGCCTGTCAAAATCCTCGAGGGCGGCCTTCTCCCATTCGTCGGGCATGGCGCGCGCATCGTTGCGCGCCTTGAGGCTGACCCTCTTCACTTTCCAGCCGGTCTCCTGGAGTACCTTGCCGGCCATCTTCGGCGCCATATCCTTGCAGACAGGAATCGCCCCAGCCGGGCCGGACTTGTCTATTTCCGCCTGCAAAGTGGCGAGCATCTTGGGCGGCAACGAGGTCGCCACCTTGCGCGCCTCTTCCAGCAAGGGCTCGTCACCGGCATGGGCGAACGATGTAACGAATGGGGTAACCAGCGCTGCCGCAGCAAACAGTATTGCCTTCATGAAATGCTCCTTATTGACGGTTGGAAAGGTAAATGCGGGGGCCGCCCACGGCTGCCCGCTCTTGCAAACGAGCCTAGAATAAGTTGTCCGGAGATGCTTGTATGTGACATTCATCACAGTTCTGTCGCGAGCAGCACACAAGAGGTTCTTGCACCCTTTGGGTGTCCGCACATAACTCATTGCTTGTGCGAATGAATTCGCACCTACAAAACCGTCAACTGCGGAATTTAGGTTCAATGTTTGCCCGGCAACACATATCGCGGCGAGGATGCCGACCGTTAATCCGCGCGATCCTCATACATGTCATCCTGTGCCGCCGCGAGCTTTTCCGCTGCCTCGTTTTCCGTTTGCAGCATCTTCCCGTGCAAGCGTTGCTGGCGTTCGTCGGCTGCTTCCTTTTTCAGCGCGATGGTCTGCTCGCCAAACAGCACCTGCTTGAGAAAGCGGAAACCGAACAGCATCATCCTGGTATCGTCGCCGAGAATTTGCCGCATTTCATCTGCGGGCACGTCATAGAGTTCGCTGAAACCCTCGCTCGCCACGAATGAGGTGAAGCGATCCAGATCATAGCAAGCCATGAAAAACAGCTCCAGGCTGCGCCTGGATGGCTTGCCGATGCTGGGGCCGGAGGATTTTTTCTTGAGGATGAGCTGGCGCCAGCCGCGCGCGAGTTCGTCATACTCCTCGACGCCCTGTTCCTGACGGTAGCCGTTGATGGTGACAGTGCGTGGCTCGTTGTGGCCGAGGCAGTGCTCCTCCTTCACCAGCGCGTAGGATTGGGTATCGGTGGCTTCACCCTGTCTGCGCAGCGACAGCAGCGCCACCGGGTAATAGCGGCAGGCGGTCGGCCTGTCCTCGTAGACGGTGCATCCTTCAACGGCCATGAACTGGCAGGCCGTACCTTGCTCGACGGGGCGCAGCTTCACGCCGGCGATACCGCCCGGCTCCAGTTCGTAGGGCGCGGTATATTTTTTCAGAAACTCGCCCGACCCCATCCCGAAACGGCGTTTTAGCCGCAGGATGTCGTAAGGAGTGAGAGAAATATCTATGTTGCTGCAACAGGCGTTCCAGCAGGCGATGCCATTGCGGCACCGAAACTGAATTTCCTTGCTGCCATCGAAGGTCTCCGGCACCACCGGGCTACCGGGGGGCGGAGAATCGTGAGTGCTATCGCTGTCCATTCCGGCATCTTATCAAACAAAAATGAAACAGGCCGGCCACCCTGCGGTGTCCGGCCCATTCATGCGGCAACGTCTAGCCGCCTCTCGATTGGTCAACAGGCGGCGCCGCCTTGAACAGCTTGGACTTGTCCACCAGATCCACATGCTTGCGCTTGAAGCAGGTCCACTTGTGGGTCTTCTTGTCATAGATCGAGTTGACGAAGCAGTGCCAGTTCTTCTCGTCCACAAAGTTTTTGTCAGTGCGGTAGTAGAAGCCCGGATAGCGGCTTTCTTCACGGAACTGGATATGCTTCATGTGCGCTTCGGCGGTGAGAATGCGGTGGTAGTTTTCCCAGGCGCGCAGCAGCTCGTGCAGGTCTTTCGCACGCATCTTCTGCGAGTCCTCTTTCAGCATTTCCAGCTTCTCTTCCGCCACAGCCAGCATCTTGTCGTTGGTGTTGTAGTAGGTGGCGACACCGGCAACATACTCGTCCATGATCTTCTGCAAACGGAACTGCAACATCTTCGGCGTGATGTAGTTCGGGTTCACGTCTATGGCGGTGGTGTAGTTCCTGTGCTCGAGGAAATTGCGCACCGGTTTGTAGATGGTTTCTGAAATCTGTTCTGCGGTCTCATCGAACTCCGGCTTCCAGTCCTTGTTGTCGAGCGCGAACTTGACCATCGCCTTGGCGGCAAGGCGGCCTTCCGCGTGCGAGCCGGAAGAGAACTTGTGTCCCGACGCGCCCACACCATCGCCTGCGGTAAACAGACCCTTGACCGTGGTCATGGAACGGTAGCCCCAGTTCCAGCCGCGCGGCAGATGCCCCGGTACGCCACCCTCTTCCGGATCGGCAGCGGTCGGCGCGCCGACATCGGTCGGGCCGGAAACCCAGATGCCGCAGCACCCGGAGTGGCTGCCTAACAGGTAGGGCTCGGTCGGCATCAGTTCGGACATTTTCTTTTCCGGCTCGATGTTTTCGCCCACCCAGACACCGCACTGGCCGACGCACATATCGAGGAAATCTTCCCACGCCTCGGCTTCGAGGTGCTTCACTTCCTTGGGCGACAAAGTCTCTTTGAGCTTGGCCATGGCCGTGACGGTATCCATGTAAATCGGGCCGTGACCGTCTTTCATCTCCTTCAGCATCAGGTGGTTGCGCAGACAGGAGGCCGGCACGGTGGCCTGGCCGTAGGGCGGATAGTCATCCAGCATATTCTTGTTCTTGGACATATAGTCTTCGCCGTAGGCGTTGACCGCCTTGGCCTTGAACAGCAGGAACCAGGCCCCGACCGGGCCGTAGCCATCCTTGAAGCGGGCAGGCACAAAACGGTTCTCCATCATGGTCAGCTCGGCGCCGGCCTCGGCGGCCATCGCATATGTCGAGCCGGCGTTCCACACCGGATACCAGGCGCGGCCCGTGCCTTCGCCGACGGAGCGCGGGCGGAACAGGTTCACGCAGCCGCCCGCAGCAAGCAGCACGGCCTTGGCCTTGTAGATATAAATCTTGTTCTCGCGCACCGAAAAACCGGCCGCTCCGGCAATACGCGACGGATCATTCTTATCGTTGATCAAATGTACGATGAAAATACGCTCCTGAATGCGATCCATGCCCAGCACCTTCTTGGCGGCCTCGGCCACGATCCACTTGTAGGATTCGCCATTAATCATGATCTGCCACTTGCCGGAGCGCACCGGTTTGCCGCCGTCCTTCAGCGCGGGCAACCCTTCTCTCTGTGAGTCGGCGCCGTCGTGGCGCACGCCCTCGGCGTCGGTCTTCCAGATCGGCAACCCCCACTCCTCGAACAGGTGCACCGAGTCGTCCACCGTACGCCCCAAGTCGTAGGCCAGGTCGTCGCGGGTAATGCCCATCAGGTCGTTGGACACCATGCGCGCATAATCGGCGGGATCCTGCTCCGCACCGATGTAGGTATTGATGGCCGACAGGCCTTGTGCCACCGCGCCGGAGCGGTCCAGCGCGGCTTTGTCCACCAGCTTTATTTTGAGCTCTTTACCGGTTTCGGCCTTGGCCGCTTCTGCCCAGCGCGCCATTTCGTAGGCTGCGCCGCAGCACGCCATGCCACCGCCGATCAATAGAATATCCAGATCTTCCTGAACAATCTCCGGGGTTTCAAAAGTTCCTGTAGCCATTGTATTCACCTCATTCGTTGTGTGTTGTGCCAGTTTGTGGAAATGCGGTGCGCTATTATTTGCGCCGGATCAGTTCGGCGGGGTTACCCGTGCGGAAACCACCCATGACATCTTTGGTAAAGAGCCCGATCATTTCTATGTCCGCCATCCTGGGCATCGGCTTGCTCCCGTAAGGGTCTATCGAGCCTTCGGGCGTGGTGCGAATCGGGAATTTGAACCGCTTCAGCGTCCCGTTTCTGAACTTGATGGTCCACATGATCGAATCGGAGCCGCGCAGCGGTTGCACCGAGCCGCCGAGCGGCACGATGTCGGCGTAATGCCGCACCTCGATAGCGTTCTGCGGGCAAATCTTCACGCAGGAATAGCATTCCCAGCATTGCTCCGGTTCCTGGTTGAAGGCCCTCATGGCATGGCCGGTTTCCGAGCCATCCTTGTCCAGCTTCATCAGGTCGTGCGGGCAGATGTACATGCAGGCGGTTTTGTCCTGGCCCTTGCAGCCATCACATTTATCGGTACGAACAAAGGTTGGCATTTCGTTTACTCCCAGTAATTAAAAAATAGCAACACTATTCAACCCAGACCGTCCGTTAGCACTGAACATGTTCCTTCCCCCTTGCAGGGGGAAGGTTAGGATGGGGGTAGGGTCGTGAAAATGCCGAATTTCTACCCCCACCCTAGCCCTCCCCCTGCAAGGGGGAGGGGATATTCGGCCAAATGGATCATTTGGGCTCAACTCAACAAACTCTATTTCGCCGAATGGCCGGAAAGCTTCACCTCTACTTTCTCGTGCTCCGCCAAACCGCCATAGTAGGCGCGCAGTATTTCCAGCACCTCCGGGCGGCTGAATTCTGCCGGTACCGGCGACCCTTCCGAAAGCATCTTGCGCAGCTTGGTTCCGGAAAGCAGCAACCGGTCGCCATCCCCGTGCGGACAAGTGCGCGCAGAAGCCATGCCACCGCAGCGGTAACACCAGAAAGTCCAATCAATCTTGAGCGGCTGCGTTTCGAGCGAGCCCTTGGGTATCTTGTCGAAAATATGGTGCGCGTCGAACGGGCCGTAGTAGCTGCCGACGCCGGCGTGATCCCTGCCGACGATCAGGTGCGAACAGCCGTAATTCTGGCGGAACAGCGCGTGCAGCAACGCTTCGCGTGGCCCGGCATAACGCATGTCGAGCGGGTAACCGGCCTGCACCACGGTTTTTTTGACAAAGTAACTCTCGGTCAGGGTGGAAATCGCGCGGGTGCGCACATCGGCCGGAATGTCACCGGGTTTGAGATTGCCGAGCAGGGAATGGATCAGCACACCGTCGCATACCTCGATCGCCACTTTGGCGAGATACTCGTGCGAGCGGTGCATCGGGTTGCGCGTCTGGAATGCTGCGACCTTGCTCCATCCCAGGCTCTGGAACAGCTTGCGCGTCTCCAGTGGCGACATGAACAGCTCGCCGTATTTTTCCGGAAAGCCGCCCTGTGAAAGCACTTTGACCGGCCCGGCGATATTGATCTCGCCCTGTTCCATCACCATCTTGACGCCGGGGTGGTCGGGGTCTGCGGTGTGGAACACCGTCGCACACTCGTGCGCCTTGTCTATGGAGTATTTCTCGGTCACCACCATGGTGGCGATGGCGCTGCCGTCATCCGGGTCAATCAGCGCGATGTCGCTTCCGGTCTGGAAGGAATCCGCGGTTTCGCGGCTGACCGACAGCGTGATGGGGATCGGCCAGAACAGCCCGCTGGACATGGTCATTCCGGCGCACACCCCGCGCCAGTCGGCGTAATTCATGAAGCCGTTCAGCGGAGTGAAGCCGCCGATGCCCATCATCACCAGATCGCCCTTTTCGCGCGAACTGACCCTGACTTTCGGCAACGACCGCGCGCGTGCGCGCTCCGCTACGAGCTGATCTCCCTCCAGCAACAGGGGGCGGAGTTTGCCTCCGCCATGCGGGTTGACTAGCATTTTTCCTGCCTTCGCCAGTTTCTTGGTCGGGCCACACAACGCGGCGCCACCATTTCAGTGTCGGGTTGATGCTAGTCTATTAAATCGGGTACAGCGATACCCCAGATGGGTTAAGGGCAACCCCCCAGATGGGCTATACACCAGGGCACCTCTAAAAATTGCACTTCGACAGGCTCAGTGCGAACGGTCATTGTTGTAAATCCGCAAGTTACCCGTTCGTGCTGAGCCTGTCGAAGCATGACCGGGTAATTTTTAGAGGTGTCCATCACTCCTTGTTCGGGGGCATCCCGCATTCCGGGTAGGCCAAATCATTTCTGCGCGCGGACATGAACCGTTAGCGCCTCACCGCCGATGCGCTCGAACCCCCGGATTTTCTCGATGGCCTGTTCAGTCAGCACATGCTCCTTCGAAAGCAGCAATTCGCCCGTACTGGCTGACAGGTCGCGGGTAAGCACCATACCGGGCGTGAGCTGCTCCGTCCGCAAAGCCAGGCCGATATCTGTCGGCAGTGAGCTGATTTTGTTCAACTCGCCCATGAAGGCTTTCACCACCAGCGGGTCGTAGCGCTTGCCATTGCCATCCTGGATGAACTGCAGCGCATCCTCCTGCCTCATGGGGTCGGTGTGCAACGCCCCGATCAGCGCCGCGTCGTAATCCTTGACCAGGGCAAGAATGCGCGCGCCCGGCGGTATCGCCGGCCCGGCCAACCGGTCCGGATAACCCGCGCCATCAAAACGTTCGCGGTGGCTGCGGATAAGTTTTGCCGTATCCTGGAGTTGGTCCAGCGCCATCAGCGCCATCTGGCCCTTGACCGGGTACTTGGCCACCTCCAGGCGTTCATCGGGCGTC
>CXWL01006463.1_pt1 | contig 44191 bp, 39 predicted proteins | sample 590931 | NCBI WGS metagenome assembly CXWL01 (sample SAMEA3498368, study PRJEB10139) | groundwater metagenome | biome: water well; material: biofilm material | place: Germany | collected 2015-04-27 | reverse complement strand
CGGGGCGTCGAGCCGGCGCCGGCCCAGCTCCGCCAGGACTCCGATCCGCGACAGGCTCGCTCCGACATCGTCGTGGAGATCCGCGGCGATCCGCCCGCGCAGGCCCGAGATCTCCTGCCGGCGCCGTTGCCGAGCCCGCCGGACGCCCCAGCCGGCGCCCACCAGCACGACGAAAGCGCTGCCGAGGAACCAGCCGCGGCGCCACAGCGGGGGCAGCACCCGGAAACCGACCGCCGCAGGCTGGGGGCTCAGCTCTCCGGCGCCGGTCAACGCGCGCACTTCGAAGCGGTAGCTGCCGGGCGGCAGGCCGGCCAGCAGCACACTGCGGTTCGGGCTCGGTGGGGACCACTCGGGATCGAGCCCGAGGACCCGAGTCTGGAAGCGCAGGTTGGCCTCGGAGGCGAGGCCGACGCCGGCGAAGTCCACCTGCAACCGATTGCCGGCGGGCGCAAGCTCCAGGTCCCGAGGCGGGCCGGCGAATCCGTGGGGGATGCCCGCCACGAACAGGCCGGTGAGCAGGACCCGTGGTGGCGCCGCTCGCCGCACGCGGGCAGGATCGAACCGCGACAATCCATCGAGCGTGCCCACCCAGATCTGCCCGTGGCGATCCTCGAACAGGGTCTGAACGACGCTGTTGGCGAGGCCGTCACCGGTGGTGAAGCTCCGGACGCGGCCGGTCTGAGGGTCCAGCCGGTCGAGTCCGCGGCCGCTGCCGAGGTAGAGCGAGCCGGCGGCGTCCTCGGCGAGGGCACGCACGCCGTCGCGGCCGAGACCGGTCTCGAGCACGACCCGAGAGATCCGAGGTGCCGGCCCCTCGGGATCGTCGATGCGCGCCAGCCCGCCGGACGTCGCCACCCAGATCCGGCCGCGCCGGTCGCGCAACAGAGCGTGGACGAAACCCGCCGGCATCTCGCCCTCGACCGGAAAACCGCGCGCGCCCACGGCCGGATCCCAGCGCACCAGACCGCCCAGGTACAGGCCCATCCAGACGTGCCCCGCGCGATCCTCGACGAAGGCGCTCGGACAGGAGAGCTCCACGTTCGCCGGCAGGGGAAGGGCCTCGAAGCGGCCCGTGCCGCGCACCGAGCGCGCGAGCGGCGTCGGGGTTTGCAGCAGGCCGAGCCAGAAGTCGCCCCGCGAGTCTTCGAAGAGCCGAAACACGTCGAGGGAGGGCAGGCCCTCGGGTGGCCCGTAGCGGTGGGCGAGCTCGGCACGGTCGAGCGCCCGCGGGTCGACGGCGGGGAATCGCTGCAAGCCCTCGGAGGTGGGCAGCCACCATTCTCCTCCGCGATCCTGGCGCGCCAAGTGGTTCCAGCCCCAGCTGTGGGCGCGCACCGCCAGATGGGCTCGGGGAGTCACATCGACGAAGCGCTGGCCATCGAAGCGATGAAGGTACTGCCTCTCGCCGCCGCCGACATAGACCATCAAGGTGCCGTCCCGGGACTCGAAGACGCTGGCGATGCGCGTGCCCAGAAGCCCGTCGGACCGGCCGTAGGAGACGAGCCCGCCGGCCGCGAGACGCTCGATGCCGTGATTCTCGGTGCCGATCCAAGTGTTGCCGGTCGAGTCCTCGAGCACGTCGGTGATCTGGCCGCCCAGGCCGTTGGCGCCGTCGAAGACCCGCCAGGTTCCGTCGTCGTAGCGCAGCAGATTCCCCGGCGTGGCAGCCCACAGGCGATCGCCCCGGCCGCGCGAAATCGCGACCACCTGGCGAGCGCCCTGCCAGGAAACGGGAATCGGCCGGTGGGAGATGTCGCCCAACTCCCGCGGCGGGTGCCACGGCTCGGTGAAGGCGCCGCCCCGCGCGGCTCGAGCGATCAGCGGCGTCGATTCAGAAGCGGGAACGAGCGGCGGCCGGAGGGCGAAGACTCCGAAGTCGTGGGCCATCCAGAGCACCCCCGCATCGTCGACCTCGAGGTCCCGCACCGGGTCCCACTGGTGCGCCTCGGGAGCGATCGAGTAGTGGACGGTGTCGCCGCCGGGACGGCGGACGTACAGCCCGCGGGCCGTGCCCACGTAAAGCGTGCCCTCGGCGCCCCGGGCCAACGCGCGAACGGCTCGGAAGCGCCAGTCACCGCTCTCCGCGGCAGGAACCGGCAGGGGCTCCGAGCGCGCGAGCCACCGCCGGTGGCCGTCCACGATCTCCTCGGTGAGGCGGAAGAAACCCCCGCGGCACCCCACCCAGAGCTCGCCCTCGGACCCTTCGAGGATCGAAGAGACGAGTTTGGCCTCACCCTCGCCCAATGGGATCAACTCGAAGGAGCTCGTTGCCGGGCCGACGTCCTCGCGGAGCCGCGCGAGACCGTTCCGGGTGCCGGCCCACAGGGTGCCGTCCCGCCCCACGAGCAGCGCGGTGACGTCCGGGTGGGGCAGTCCCTCCGCCGAGCCGTAGTTCGTGAAGCCGTAGCCATCGAAACGGGAGAGCCCGGTGGCGGTGCCGATCCACAGGTACCCCCGTGGGTCCTCGGCAAGGGTGTTGACGGTATCTCCGGCGAGGCCGTCCGCGGCGGTGAAGGAGCGCAGGGGCAACCGCTCGGCCCGCGCAACCGTGGCGACGAGGAGCAGAACGAGCAGGCGACCGTGGCGGAGGCGGCCCACGGGGGGAATCGTAGTCGAAGGCTCTGGCGATTGACCGAAAAAGCGCATGTTCATGCGCTGCCGGTCCACGGACGGACTGCCTAAGCTCCTCGATGTCGAGCGGGGCGATCCGACCCTCGCTCGAATCGAACGAAGCGATTCGGAACCTCAACTCTCAAGGAGAACCGACATGACCCGTTTCAAGACCTTCGGCCTCGCGCTCCTGCTCGCTCTACCCCTCGCCGTCCCGGCGCAGGCCACGAACCTCGAGGCGGAGATCACCGCCTTCGTCGAGTCCTTCCACGCCGCCTCCACCGCGGGCGACCTGAACGCCATCGAGCGCCACATCTCCCGTTCGCCCGACGCCTTCTTCATGGGCTCCGACGCGACCGAGATCTTCATCGGCCACGACGACATCGTGCAGTGGTGGGTCGACCTGTTCGCCTACCTGGAGACTTTCGGCTACAGCGGGCTCGAGGTGGTCTCCGATGGCGTCATGACGCAGATCAACCGGGTCGGCCCCCTCGTCTTGGTGGCAGACGAAGCCACCTGGCGATTCAACAACGGCGACCTCGACTTCCGCCTCACCCTCGTGCTGCGCAAGGAGCAGGGCCGTTGGAAGATCCTCCACGGTCACTTCTCGAACCCGCTGCCGAACGACGCCCTGCCGCTCTGACGCGCCGAGGCGCCGGCAGGCACGGCCCCCGCGGTGGCTCGAGGAAGCCGCCGCGGGGGCGCGGTGCGTGAAGGCGAGGCGAAGGTCGGCTCTCGTCCCGGAATGTTTGCTCCAGGGCACCTGTTCGATTAGGCTGCTCATCGCTCGGGGAGACCTGGGCGAGCCGCTTGGAGCCCCGGGTGGGGCCATAGACGGGAAGGCGCGAAGCACGAGGCGGCCGAGATCGCCGGTGAGCCCCGATCCTTCGGGACGGGTACTCCAAACGAGGCGACGAGCGGACCGCGACCGAGCGAGTACCCCGGCCGGGGGTGTCCCCGGCAACCCCCCGACAGGTTTCGAAGCGGCCAGCATCCACCGGGACCGGCAACGCCGGCCTGAAGGAGACGATCATGGAGCCGCGGCCCAAGAAGGTCACCGTTCCCCATGTCGCGAGCGCGCCCCAGCGGGGCGAACGGCTCGTGATGCTCACCGCCTACGACTACCAACAAGCCCGATCCGTGGAAGCCGCCGGCGCCGATGTGGTGCTGGTGGGCGATTCCCTCGCCATGGTGGTGCTCGGCCACGAGAACACCCTGGCGGTGACCATGGACGAGATGCTCCACCACGTGCGCGCCGTGCGCCGGGGGCTCGCGCGGGCGCTCCTGGTGGCCGACATGCCCTACGGCTCGTTCCACCTGGGACCGGCCCAGGCGGTCGGCAACGGCCTCCGGTTCTTGAAGGAGGCCGGTGCCGAGGCGGTCAAGATCGAAGGACCGCGGCCCGACGTGATCGCCGCCCTGGTCCAGGCCGAGGTGCCGGTCATGGCGCACCTGGGCTTGACCCCCCAGTCCGTTCACGCCCTCGGCGGCTTCAAGGTCCAGGGCCGCGGTGACGAAGCCCGCACCCGCATCCTCGCCGCCGCGCGCGAATGCGAGGAGGCCGGCGCCTTCTCTCTGGTGCTCGAGTGCGTGCCGGCAGACCTGGCCGCCGAGATCACCGCCGCCCTCACCATCCCCACCATCGGCATCGGCGCCGGTCTCGACGTCGATGGCCAGGTGCTCGTGTACCACGACCTGCTCGGCCTCGAAGAGCGCATCGCTCCCCGCTTCGTGCGGCGCTACGCCGAGCTCGGCCGGGCCACCCGCGAGGCCCTCGCGGCCTTCGCCGACGACGTCCGCGCCGGGCGCTTCCCGAGTCGGGAAGAGAGCTTTGGCGATCCCAGTCACAAAGCCCCTCTCAAGATCGAAGAGGGCCCCGTTCGTCTCTACGGCGGATGAACACCGTACCCGCTGTCGACGATCTCCGCCGGGCGGTGGCCGGCTGGAAGGCCGAGGGTCTCCGGATCGGCTTCGTGCCCACCCTGGGCGCGCTCCACGAGGGCCATCTCGCCCTCGTGCGGCGCGCCCGGGAGCTTGCCGACCGGGTGGTCGCCTCGGTGTTCGTCAACCCCGCGCAGTTCGGCCCCCAGGAGGACCTGGGCCGCTACCCGCGCCAGCCGGAGAGGGACGCCGAGCTGCTCGCCGCGGCCGGCTGCCATCTGCTGTTCCTACCCGACGCGGCGGCGATCTACCCGCCCGGGGGAACGACCTGGGTGGTGCCCGAGGGCCCCGCGGAGGGGCTCGAGGGCGCCGCTCGGCCGGGCCACTTCCGCGGCGTTGCCACGGTGGTCTTGAAGCTGTTCCATCTGGTGACGCCGGACGTGGCGGTGTTCGGCGAGAAGGACGCCCAGCAGCTCGCCGTGATCGAGCGGCTGGCGCGGGATCTCTTTCTGCCGGTCGAAATCGTGCCGCACCCGACGGTACGCGAGCCGGACGGGCTCGCGATGTCGTCCCGCAACGCCTATCTCTCCCCCGCCGAGCGGCGGGCGGCGACCATTCTCTACCGCGCCCTCGAGGCGGCCCGCGAGGTGCTCTCCCGGGGCGAGCGGGACGGCGACGAGATCCGTCTCATCCTGCGCGAGATGCTCGAGACCGAGCCCCTCGTTTCCGCCGTCGACTACGCCGAGGTGGTCGACGCCGAGACGTTCCAGCCCGTCCGGCGGCTCGCCGGGCGGATCGTTCTTCCCCTGGCGGTCCGCATCGGCGGAACCCGCCTGATCGACAACCTCCGAGTCGACCTCGACTGACGTTCGATAGATCCGAGGAGCTGGGCCATGCGACGCACGATGATGAAGTCCAAGATCCACCGCGCCACCGTCACGGAGGCGAACCTGCAGTACGTGGGCTCGGTCACGATCGACCCGATCCTGATGAACGCGGCGGACGTGCTGCCGAATGAGCGGATCGAGATCTACAACATCACCAATGGCGAGCGATTCGCCACCTACGCCATTCCCGGCGAGCACGGCCGCGGGCAGATCTGCATCAACGGCGCGGCGGCCCACAAGGCCAAGGCCGGGGACCTGGTGATCCTGGTCACCTACGCCGACTACGAGGATCTCGAGGCGCGCAACTACACGCCTTCGGTGGTCTTCGTCGATGGCGCGAACCGCAAGGTCGAGCGCGGCGAGTTGCTCCAGGGTCTGGCCGAGGCCGCGGTGTGAGCTCGGCCGGGAGGGGGTGGGCGGCGGCCTTCGCGACGACGGTCGCCGCCTTCTTGATCGCACCGGTCTCTGTCGCCAGCACCGCCGCGCTCGCGGACTACGCTGCCCTGCGCGAGTGGCGCTACGCTTCGGTTCCGCAACCGGTGCCCGCGGGGGGGCTCCGGTTCACCCGCGATACCGCAACTTTCGAGCTCGAGTCCGGCAGCCTGCGCTTCGCCGAGCCGACGCCCTCGGGCGCGGTGACGGGCCTGGTGTTCGAGGGCCGCGGCACCTTCTCCATGACCGTGCCGGATCCAATCGAGCGCGCGCAACTGGCCCGGTTCACGGATGGCGCACCGCTCGAGAGGGTCGTCTTCACCCGCCTCGTGATCCGCGCCCGCGGGGGCCTGCCCGAGCTCGTCGGTCTACCCGCGACCGCGGGCTCCCACGGCCCGAACGACCTCGCCCGCGAGCGCCATCTGCACTGGCTCGAGGACCGCTGGTTCGACATCGACGCCCGGGTAGTCGGCGCCGCCCTGACGCCCGGGGACGACTACCTGCGGGTCGAAATGGACACCGAGCGCTGGAGCTGGCTCGCCTACGAGGTCGACGCCCTGAACCCCGAGGAGATCCAGCTCCTCCACCGCGACCTCGGAGTCACCGAGGTCTGGTTGTCCCTCGACCGCCCCGAGGATCGCGACCCCGACGGCCGGCCCACGCTGGTTCGGCATGATCAGCTCACCTTGGAGCACGTCGATTTGACGATCGACCTGCTCGAGCCCGGCCGCGAGAGCCGCACTGGTCGCGCCGAGATCCAGCCGCGCAAGGGGCGGTTCACCGCGGAGCTGCGGTTCCGAATGCGCGAGTCGGGTGCCGAGGCGCTCTTTCTCGACCTCGCATCCGACGCCAAGGTGCTCTCGGTGCGTCGGGCCGATGCCGAGCTCTCGTTCGTGCGCGACGCCATCGGCTCTCGCCGCGCGAACCTGGACGACCGGCTCTACGACGCGTCACTCCTGGTGCTCCTCGATCGGCCGACGGAGGCGGGCGGAGAGCTTCGCCTCGCGGTCGACTACGAGAGCGAGATCGTCAACTACGTTGCCGGCCGCCAGTGGTACCCGGGCGAGATCGGCGGCGGCATCGACGATCTCCACACCGGCCGCCTGACGATCACCGTGCCCGAGAAGATCGAGCTGCGCGCCATGGGCCGGAAGCTGGGCGAGGAAGCGGTCGCGCCCGGCGCCCGGCGCGAGACCTGGGAAATCGACGCTCCCACCGGCATGCTGACCTTCGCCTTCGCCGAGCGCGCGATCGAAGAGACCGTGGTGGTCGAGGGTGCGCCGCCGGTCAGGGCCTTCGGCCTGCGCGGTGGCGCCTCGGCCCGCGGCGAGGCCTTCAATGTGGCCACGGATGTCGCCAACAGCGCCGCCTTCTTCACCCGCACCTATGGCACCCCCATCGACGCGCCCACGCTCACCGTCACCAGCATCGTGGCGGGCCACGGCCAGGCCTTTCGTGGCTTTCTCCATCTGGCCGAGGGTACCTTCGCCGGTACCCGCGCCGGAGCTTCCGAGCGCTTTCGTGCCCACGAGGTGGCCCATCAGTGGTGGGGGCACCAGGTCCGGCCCGCGAGCTACCGGGATCAGTGGCTGTCCGAGAGCTTCGCCGAGTACGGGGCGCTGCGCTTCGTCGAAGAGACGCTGCCGGACGGCCCGCGACTGGTCGGCGAGGCGCTCGCCGCCTATCGCAACGAGCTCACCGGCTCGATTGGCTCGACCCTCTCCCGCTTCGGTCGCGGCAACGTCGTGCTGAACGACGCCGACCGCGCCCGCATCGGCCCGATCGCCCTGGGCCCGCGGGCCGGCACCGCCAAGGCCCCCGGAGGCGGTCCGGCGATGGTCTACCAGAAGGGCCCGTGGGTCCTCCACATGCTGCGGCGGCTGCTGGCGCGCCAGACCAAGAGCGACGAGACCTTCGACCGGATCCTCCGGGACTTCGTTGCCGAGCACCCGAACGGTCGCCCGGCCACCACTGCGGATTTCGTCGCCATCGTCAACCGCCACGCCCCCGAGAAACTCGGCTGGTTCTTCGACCAGTGGGTCTACGGCACCGGCATTCCCACCTACGCCTGGAAGTACGACCTCGCCCCCGCCTCGAGCGGCGAAGGAACCACGCTCGTCCTCACTGTCCGACAGAGTGGCGTCCCCGAGGGCTTCACCATGCCCGTCGTGGTCGATGTGGAGATCGAGGGCGGCAAGCGCCTGCGCTTTACCGTCACCATCGCCAAGCCCGAGGAGACCTTCCGCCTGGCCTCGCCCGGGAAGCCGAAGCAGGTGGTGTTCAACGCGGAGGAGGCGGTGCTGGCGCGGGTGGTGGAGCTGTAGACGGGGCAGATACGTGGGTCCGCCCCGACCGCGGCCGCTGTTCCCTGCGCCTCGATCCGGGTCCTAGGCGACCGGGCTCAACCGCTCGTCGAGCCACCCTGGGAACTCGCTCCAGGGCAGCGCCAGGTGGCCTCCCGGCAGGGCCGTCGGGCGGGCGACCCGACAGACCAGGACTCCGGCGGTAGCCCGCGGCGTCAAGCGGCGGAAGCGGTCCAGCGGTTCGACGTGGCGCGCGGTGGGAGTGGCCGTCAGTTTGATCTCGACCGGCAGGATCTCGTCGCCGATGCGGACAAGAAGGTCGACTTCGAGGCCATCGTGACTGCGCCAGAAGGCAAGGTCGGATTTCCGTCCGCGGCCGGTGAACACCTTCATGGCTTCGGCCACCACGAACCCCTCGAATAACGATCCGCCCATGGCGCCAGCGACCGAAGCCTCGGCCGAAGGCTGGCGAGTCAGGGCCGCGGCGAGGGCCGAATCGAGAAAGTAGAGCTTCGGTGACTTGACCACCCGCTTACTGAGATTCTCGAAATGCGGGGGGAGCAGGGTCACCAGGTATCCAGCCTCGAGCGCACCCAACCACGCGCGGGACGTGGGCTGGCTCACCCCGGCTTCGCGGCTGATCGCGGCGAGATTAAGCTCCTGGCCGTGGCGCGCCGCGGCCAGGGCGACGAAGGCCTCGAAGGCCCGCAGATCCTGGAAGTGGTGAAGCTGGCGAACGTCGCGCTCGAGATAGGTGCGCAGATAGGAGCTCACCCACAGATCTCGCCGGGAAGGCTCCAGGGCCACCTCTGGGTACGAGCCGTTCCACAGCACCTCGGCGAGGGTTCCGCGCCGCTCCGCCGGCAACTCGAGCAGGCCGAAGGGCAGGAGCTCGAAGAGCGCGATCCGGCCGGCGAGGGACTCGGTCACCGCCGCCATGAGTCCGAACTGCTGCGAGCCGGTGAGGAGAAACCGACCGCTGCGACGGCGGTCCGCGTCGATCCGAATCTTGAGGTATTGGAAGAGCCCGGGGACGTACTGGACCTCGTCCAGAATCACCGGCTCCTCGCCGAAGCGGTCGAGAAAGCCCCGCGGGTCCCGCTCGGCGAAATCACGCTCGAACGGATCGTCGAAAGTCGTGTACTGGGCCTCGTCACCGAAGTGCTCGCGCAGAAACGTGGTCTTGCCGGACTGACGGGGGCCGGTGACCAGCAAGGCCGGAAAGACCCGGCGGGCGGCAACGAGCGGTCCAGCGAGGCGGCGGGTCACGAAAGGCATGGCTGACAAATCTAAAGTCGGATTTTAGATCTGTCAAGATGATGACCGAAAAGAGTTTACGGCTCGGGATAAGAGGGCGGACACCTTGGTCCGCCCCTACCGATCGGTGGGGTGTTCGGTGCGGGTTGACACCCAGGTCCGCGACGACGCATGATCCGGCTCCATGAACCGCGCCGCCCTCCTTCTCGACCTCCTTCTCGAACTGCCCTAGGCGCGGCGCAGCGAACGACTTTCGATCGATCGAGCCCGCGCCCTTCCCGGCGCGGGCTTTTTGCGTTTCTGGAGACGACGACACCCTTGAAGCACTCTCCGGCCGCGGCCCCCCTCGCCCTTCGACTTCGACTTCGTGACGAGTCTCGGGGGAGGTGTGGCCCGTCCGGCTAGAACGAAAGGCGCGTTCGAACCCCCGGCCCCGCGACTCCCCAAGAGGAGCGCGGGGCCTTTTTTTTGGCACGAAAGGAGTTTCCATGACCACGGAGCCGCAGCGACGAGACCGCGTGGCGATCTTCGACACGACACTGCGGGATGGCGAGCAGTCCCCGGGCGCCGCCCTCGGGCAGGAACAGAAAGTGGAAGTGGCCCAAGCGCTGGCCGGCCTGGGCGTGGACGTGGTGGAGGCCGGGTTTCCGATCGCCTCGCCGGGGGACTTCGAGGGCGTGCGGGCGGTGGCGCGGGCGGTCGAGGGACCGGTGGTGTGCGCCCTGGCCCGCGCCAAGGCGGAAGATGTGGACCGCGCCGCCGCCGCCCTCGCGGATGCCCCGAGAAGGCGCCTCCACGTGTTTCTCGCCACCAGCTCGATCCATCGCGAGCACAAGCTGCGGCTCACCCGCGGCCAGGTGGTCGAGACCGCGCGCGTGGCCGTGGCGCGGGCCCGGGCGCACTGCGACGACATCGAGTTCTCGCCCGAGGACGCCTCCCGCACCGAGCCTGATTTCCTGGTCGAGGTGCTCGAGGCGGTGGTCACCGAGGGCGCCACCACACTCAACATTCCGGACACCGTGGGCTACGCCGTTCCCGGTGAGTACGGCGAGCTTTTCCGGCACCTGCGTCGCCACGTGCGAGGCGCCGAGGGGGTGACGTTCTCCGCCCATTGCCACGACGATCTCGGCCTGGCCTTGGCCAACACCCTCGCCGCCGTCGAAGGCGGAGCGCGGCAGGTCGAGTGCACGGTGAACGGCATCGGCGAGCGGGCCGGCAACTGCGCCCTCGAGGAGATCGTGATGGCCTTGGCCACCCGCGCGGACGCCTTCGGGCCCACGACCGGGGTCGACACCCGCCGGTTGTTCCCCACGAGCCGCCTGGTGGCCGCCACCACCGGCCTGGCGGTGCCGCGCAACAAGGCCATCGTGGGCCGGAACGCCTTCGCCCACGAGGCCGGCATCCACCAGCACGGCTTCCTGGTCCACCGCGGGACCTATGAGATTCTCGATCCCCGCGCAATCGGTCGGCCGGAGAGCGACCTGGTGCTCGGCAAACACAGCGGCCGCCATGCTCTGCGGGCGCGGCTCTCGGCCCTCGGCCACGAGCTCTCCGAGGATCGCCTGGACCGTCTCTTCCAGGCTTTCAAACACGTCGCGGACCGCCAGAAGGAGGTCTGCGACGCGGATCTCGAAGCCCTGCTGGCGGGCGAATCGGCCACCCGCGGCTGGCCCACGGAGGTGTCGGCGTGAACGCTCCCCGCACGATGTTCGACAAGATCTGGGACGCCCACGTCGTGCGTCCCGAGACGCCGGACACCCCGGCGATCCTGGCCGTGGACCTCCACCTCGTCCACGAGGTGACCTCGGCCCCCGCTTTCGACGAGCTACGCCGCCGGGGCCTGCCGGTGCGGCGTCCCGAGCGCACCGTGGCCACCCTCGACCATTCGACGCCGACGACCCCGCGCGATGCGGGCGGCCGCCTGCCGATCCTGGACGCCGCGGCGGCGGCCCAGATCGCCACCCTCGAGCGCAACTGCGCGGAATTCGGCGTGCGGCTCTTCGGGCTCGACAGCGCCCAGCGCGGCATCGTCCACGTGATCGGCCCGGAGCTCGGGCTGACCCGGCCGGGCCGGGTGATCGTCTGCGGCGACAGTCACACTTCCACCCACGGCGCCTTCGGCGCTCTCGCCTTCGGCATCGGCACCTCCGAGGTCGGCCACGTGCTCGCCACCCAAGGCTTGTTCGCCCGCAAGCCGAAGACCCTGGCCGTCGAGATCGGCGGTCGCCTCGGACCGGGCGTCACGGCCAAGGACCTGGCGCTCACCGTGATCCGCACCCTCGGCGTCGGCGGGGGCGCCGGCCACGCCCTCGAGTACCGCGGCGAGGCCGTGCGGGCGCTGTCGATGGACGGGCGCATGACCCTGGCCAACATGTCGATCGAGGCCGGCGCCCGCTGCGGAATGGTCGCGCCCGACGAAACCACCTTCGCCGCCCTCCGGGACCGCCCCCTGGGGCCCGATCCAGCCGGCATGCGCGAGGCGGTGGCGGCCTGGCGGGAGCTGGCCACGGACCCCGGCGCCACCTTCGACCGGACCGTGACGATCGACGCCTCGACGATCGAGCCCATGGTGACCTGGGGCACCACGCCGGATCAGGCGATGCCGATCCGCGGGCGCATTCCGGCGTCGGCCGACCCCAGCCACCAACGGGCCCTGCGCTACATGGGCCTGACGGCGGGAGAAGCGCTCCTCGACCACCACGTGGACCTGGTGTTCCTCGGGAGCTGTACCAACTCGCGGCTGTCGGACCTACGCGCGGCGGCCTCGATCCTCGCCCAGGGGCGCGTAGCCGAGGGCGTCCGGGTGCTGGTGGTGCCCGGCTCGGAAGCGGTCAAGCGGGCCGCCGAGGCCGAGGGGCTCGACCGCGTGTTCCGGGCCGCCGGCGCCGAGTGGCGCGAGCCCGGCTGCTCGCTGTGCATCGCCATGAACGGCGATCGGCTGGCCCCCGGGCAGTACGCGGTGTCGACCAGCAACCGCAACTTCGAGGGTCGCCAGGGGCCAGGGGGGCGCACCTTCCTGGCCAGCCCCCTGACCGCCGCCGCCGCGGCCCTGACCGGCCGCATCACCGATCCCCGCGAATTCCTGTTCGACCCGGCCGCCGTGGAGGAGGCCGTCTATGCCTGAGCCGATCCGAACCTTCACCGCGCGCTCGGTGGTGCTCCCCGGGGACCACGTCGACACCGATCAGATCGTTCCCGCCCGGTTCTTGACCGGCACGAGCCGCGACGGGCTCGGCCGCGCGCTCTTCGCCGACCGTCGCGGCCCCGGCTTCGCGCTCGACGAGCCCGCCGCCGCGGGAGCCGGGGTGCTCTTGGCCGGGCAGAACTTCGGTTGCGGCTCCTCCCGCGAGCACGCCGTGTGGGCGCTGGTCGAGGCCGGCTTCCGGGCGGTGGTGGCACCGTCGATCGGCGACATCTTTCGGCAGAACGCACAGAAGAACGGCCTGGTGCCGGTGGTGCTGCCGCCGCCGGACTGGCGGCGTCTCGTGGAGCTGTCTCCGGGCGAGGTCCGGGTGGACGTCGAGGCCCTGGTGGTGACCTTGCCGGACGGCTCGGAGGTCCCCTTCGAGCTCGATCCCTTCGCCCGCTACCGGCTGCTCCACGGGGTCGACGAGCTCGACCTGCTGCTCGCCGCCGAGGCCGAGATCACGCGCTTCGAGGAGGCGCGGCCGTGGTTCCAGTGATCGCGGTGCTGCCGGGCGACGGCATCGGCCCGGAGGTCACCGACGCTGCCCTGACGGTGCTCGCGGCGGTGGAGCGTCGCTTTGGCAGGCGGTTCGAAACGCGGACCTGGCCGATCGGCGGCGCCGCGATCGATCTCTACGGCGAGCCGTTGCCCGCGGCGACGCTCGCGGGCTGCCGGTCCGCCGCGGCGGTGCTCCTGGGGGCCGTGGGCGGCCCGCGCTGGGACGACGCGCCGAAGCGCCCCGAGGCGGGCCTGCTGGTCCTGCGCCGGGAGCTCGGCGTCTACGCCAACCTGCGTCCTCTGAAGCTGCTGCCCGGCCTGGCCGAGCACTCACCGCTCAAGCCCGAGCGGCTCGCTGGGGTGGATCTCCTGATCGTGCGGGAGCTCCTGGGTGGCCTGTACTACGGCGAGCCGCGGGGACGCTCGGGCGAGAAGGGGAACCTCCGAGCCAACGATAGCTGCGTCTACCACGAAGCCGAGATCCGTCGGGTGGTGACCCTCGCCTTCCGGCTCGCCGCGGCGCGCCGGGGGCGGGTGACCTCGGTCGACAAGGCCAACGTGCTCGAGACCTCGCGGCTCTGGAGGCAGGTGGCGACGGAGGTGGCCCAGGATTTCCCCGCCGTCCGGCTCGACCACGCCCTGGTCGACTCCTTCGCCATGCGCCTGGTGCTGGCCCCGGCGGAAATCGACGTGGTAGTGACCGAGAATCTGTTCGGGGACATCCTCTCGGACGAGGCCGGCGCACTCGCGGGCACCCTCGGAGTCTTGCCCTCGGCGTCCCTCGGGGACCGCGGCCCCGGCCTCTACGAACCGGTCCACGGCTCGGCACCGGACCTCGCCGGCCGCGGCCTGGCCAACCCGGTCGGCGCCATCCTCTCGCTCGCCCTCGCCCTCCGCCACTCCCTCGAGTGCGCGACCGAGGCCACGGCGGTGGAAGCGGCGGTCGAGACGGTGCTGGCGAGCGGCGTGCGCACCGGGGACCTAGGCGGCGCGGCCTCGACCGAGGCCTTCACCGCCGAGGTCGTCCACGCGCTGGCGTTGCCCTAGGGGCGGGTCGGTGACCCGCCCCCGGTGGGATCACCGGAACGCCGCGATGGTCGTCCGGGTGGCGTTCAGCACCCGGGTGTTGTCACTGCGCGTGGTCGTGCCCATGGCCACGCCGTTGTAGAGCTTCGCGGGGTTCGACCAGTAGTTCAGCCGCGGACAGCCGCCCGAGCAGGCGTAGGCCATGATCGTGCGCCACTTGGGGCTGCCGTTGTACTGGTAGCCGTGGCCGTATTGGTACGGGCTGTTGGTGGGGTCGGTGGCCGGGTCGTGCCGCGCACTCTGCAGATGGCCGATCTCGTGGCCGAAGGAGTAGTACCCCGTGGCGCAGCTCCAGTGGGCCACGGCGAACGCCGTCGAAGCGCTCGAGCCGATGCCCGAGGCGAGGCCGCAGGAAGACGAGTTGTTGATCAGCAGCATCGCCACGTCGGCCGCCACGCTGTTGCGGGTGGTGTGGATCGAGTCCATGTAGCCGTCGCTGGTGCCGCGGTAGCGCGACAGGTCGGTCGAGAAGCTTCCCGATTGGGTGTAGGTCACCTGGCCCGAGCCGGCGAGGATCAGGTCGATCAGCACGCCGCTGTTGGTGTAGCCCTGGTTGGTTTCGGCCACGGCCAAGGCGATCAAGCCGTTGATGTCGCCCGACGCCGAGGCCGCCGACGAGGTGTAGTTGACCAGCACGCGGATCACGGTGTCGGCAGCCGGGCCGCGGTCCGAGCTCGGCATCGGGATCGTCTTCAACTTGGCGTATTCGGCCGGGTGGTCCGGCGGCATCACTTTCGAGTCGAGGGCGATAATGGCGTGGTCCCCGGTCTTGAGCGGCCGGATCTGGAACGTTTCGCCGTTCCAGTGGAAGGTCCCGCTCAGCTTGTCGCCGTTCCTAACGATGACCACCGTGTCGAGCGGATCGAACGCCTGGGCCGCGGCCGCGGCGTCCTGCTCGAGGTCCGAAACCAGCACGCCGGACCACACCAGCATCTCGCCGGCGGTGTCGTAGGCGTCCGTCCGATAGGCCCGCAACCCCAGCCCCGGCGCCAACGGCAACGCGAACGAAGCGGTCTCCTTGGCGAGCAGGCCAGGCCGAGCTCGCACCACGTCCAACATCCCGATCGCCGGGTCATCCGCCAGGGCCACGTAGGAGGAGTCGAGCATCAACGCCCGACGCCCCAGCTCCCGCTCCCCCAGCCGCGAAATCAAGTCGTCCTCCGAAGCGAAACCGGCCGACGCCACGGCGAGCCCCAGCGTCAAGGTCGTCCTCCACAAACGGGTGGTTTTCATCTCCTACTCCTTCCCATGGAAAAAGAAAGAGCCCCCTCCCACGAGGGCACCAACGCCGATCTCTAAGGGCCAGAGGCTCTGCTGAGAAGAGTGAGGCCGGGAGAGGGAGCGGGACAGGGGGGAGGCCGAACCGGGATCGCGGGCGCGCCCGCGATCCCGGAGGGCAGGAATCCGGTCAGTTCGCGTCGATCGGCTGGTCGTCGATGGCGACCGGGCAGACCACGGCATTGACGGGGCAGTGGAGGTGGGCGCAGGGGGCCGCGGCCGCGGTGGCGACGCTCGAGAAGGTGCCGCCCCCGACGAAAGAGGCCCGCGGGTCGCAGTGGCAGTTCTGGACGTAGCACAGCTGGCGCTGGTCGATCTCGCTGATGGTGCCATCGGCGAGGGCCGCGCGGGCAGCGGCCTTGCCGCCGAGGCCGGCCTGGAAGCTGCTGCCGCCGACGATCAGGCGGTCGGGCTCACGGTCGCCATCGGTGTCGACCCGCACGTAGTCGATCTGGCGGTCGACGATGCCGGGCTGCACCGACCACGGGATCTTGGGAGTGATCTTGAACTCGACCGGGCGGGCCAGGCTGAGGGGCTCGCGGTTTCCGACGCCGGTCAGCTGGACGAAGGTGAGCTTGCCGTTCAACGCCAGCGGCGCCTGGAAGTAGCCCTCGTTCGCGCCGGTGCGGACCAGTCGCATGTGGGTCGTGGGCTGCTCGCCCTCGAGCGAGATCAGAACGCTCCACAGGCCGCAGCCGGTCGCGATCGGCTTGACGCTGGAGAGCGAGAGGGCGCGCACCTGGATGCGCGTGGTGGCCTGGCCGCGACGGTTGAAGTTGGCGTCGTCCAGGCGCTCGACGACGGTGTCGGCGCCGAACAGGCCACCCGGAATGTCGGTCTCGAGCGGCACGCCCTCGAAGGCCACTTTGCCGGTGAAGGCCGGCGAGCCATCGCAGAAGAAGCCCGCGGGAATGGGGTTGGCCGAGAAGTCGATGAACGTGGTGCCGTTGCCGCGAGTCCGCCACAGGTCCACGCCGCGATCGACGGGTGCGGCGGCGAGCGGAGCGGCGGCGAGCAGCAGGAGCGCGAGGATGGTGAGCTTACGCATGACGGATTCCTCCACTGGATCGGTACGTTTGGGAGCCTGAGGTCGATCGGGAGCGGGCCACCACGCTCGCTCCGCGGCGGACCGCGCGCGACCGGACGAACCGTACGGTGGCGTCCTCGCAAAAGCACAGCTGCCTCTTTTCAGGCGAAACGGCAAGAGAAGATGCTCTTATTATTGAAGGTGCGTTGAATAGAAAAACCGTGACGATCAAGGACGGATCGTCACAGGGAAGGAACGACGGGCGGACACGCCTGCGACCGCGGGCGGACACGCTGGTCCGCCCCTACTCAGGTGCCGTCGGTGGCTTTCTCGATCTCGTCGCCGGCCTCTTCGATCGCTTCGCCGACCTTCTTGCCAGCCTTCTCGGCGGCGTCGCCGAGCTTCTCGCCGGCCTTCTCGGCTTTCTTGCCCAACTCGTCGGCGGTGTCCTCGATCTTGTCGCCCAAGGCATCGGCCGTCTTTTCGATGCGGTCGGCGGCCTTGTCGAGCTTCTGCTGGGCGTCAGCGACGGCCTTGTCGATCTTCTTGCCGGCTTTCTCGGCCGCATGGCGGTCGCTCTCGCAAGCCGGCAGGACGAAGGCCAGAGCGAGCGTGGCGACGAGGGTGGAAGTTCGGGGGTTCATCTTCGGGTGTTCCTTTCTCGCCTCAGCAGCCTCCGAACGTAGAAGACCGCGATCACCGCGACGAGACTTCCGAGGGCGAGCCAGGCCCCGAGGTGACTTCCTTCCGCGGGTGCGCCGAAGGACACCTCGAGCTGGCCCCGGGCGTGGTCGACGGCGCGGCGGTAGGCTGGCAGGTCGCGCACGCGGACCACCGGGGCGAGGGTGCGCAGCTCATAGCGGATCTCGAGACCATCGGGTCGGGGCTCGCGGGTCACCCGAAAGTCGAACCACTCGTTGGACTCGTGGCCTCCGAGCGGAGGGACCGAAGGAAGGGCGCGGCGGTCGGTGGCGTGGAGGGTGAGGGTCTCGCGCAGGTGGACATCCGGGGTCAAGCGCCAAGGAGCGCGGCGGGGACCGCCGAAGGGGATCTCGAGCTCTTCAGTCATCAGCAGAGGCAGCAGCTCGCAAGGCGCGGAGCCCGGGCAGTCGAGCAGCCGGTAGCCCTCGCGCAGGGTCATGCGGTTGGCCCCACGGTCGTCTTCGACGCTGGGCGAGGTCTCCGGCGGCACTGCCTCGAGGCTCCGGCCGCTGCGCCGGTAATAATCCAGGTAGCCGGCCAGGAGCTGCTCGGCCGAGGAGCCGGCCAGGGTCCGGCGGAGGGAGTCGGCCTGGAAGCGCTCGGCGCGGGTCTCGATGGCGATCCGGGCGGGCTCGCCGGGGGCGCCGAACTGGTAGTGGTAGTCGACCTCGTGGGTCCCCGGCCGGCTGACCTCGGCCGGCAGCTCGGTAAGCCCCGTCACGCCGGGACGGATCTCGAGCGCGACGCCGAAGGGTGACAGGTACAGCTCGCCCGGCGCGCCGCCCTGGAGCGAGTCGGTGGGGTCGATCCAGACCGTTCGGCCCGCCAGCCGAGCGGCCACGATGACGTGGTCGAAGGCCGAGGGGGAGGGCACGAAGGCCTGAATGCCGGCGTGGAGCTCGGTGGCCACGAAGGCCGGCCAGGCCTCTAGCCCGAGGGCGGCGAGCAGGTCGACCAGCAGGCGCGCTTTGTCCTTGCAGTCGCCGTAACGCCGGCGCAGCACCTCGACGGCCGGCTGCGGGGCGTGGGAAGCGGGGCCCACGGGGGCTGCGAAGTAACGGACTTCGTCCTGGACGAAGCGCAGGGCGGCCAACAGGCGCTCGCCAGGGGAGCCGTCCGGCGCGAGCTCGTGGGCAACGGTGACGATCTCCGGGTCCGCCTCGACCCGGTAGAGCGGCCGTGCCCACTCCACCACGGCGTTCCAGTCTGGGAACTGGGAGAGCTGGACGAAGGGCTCCTGGAACCAATCGTCGGGCACCCGGGCCTCGGGGAACGGCGCGGCGAAGCCGGTCAGCCGCCAGCGCAGCTGGCTCCAGCGCTCGCCCGCCCGGGCCACCACCGGCTGGGGCCCCGGCCCGAGAACCCGCCATCGAAGCTCCTCGTTGTTCCGGTGCAGCACTCGCACCGTGCGGCGAACCACCGGGGTCTCCCAGGCGAGGGACAGCTCGCCGTGGTAGCGCCCGCCGAAGACGGGGTTGGCCCCCTCGACCGTATAGGCGAAGCGCACGCGGTCGCCGATGCGCACGTCGGCGGCCACTACTACTAGGGTCAGGGTGTCGTCATAGATCCGCGCCAGGCGGTCCGTGGCGGGCTGGAGAACGACCAGCCGGGCATTGGTCAGCCGGTCCACCCGCCGCCCCTGGCGCTCCACCTCCAGGGCATGGAGAGTGACTCGCTCGAAGGTGGGCGCAAAGGCCACCTCCCACTCCGCCGCCTCCTCGATCCCTTCGCGCGAGCCCACGGCCACGATGCTCTCGTGGTAGAGGGCGGTACGCGGGCCGTCGATCCGCAGCTGGTCGTCCTCCGAGAGGTCGAGCCAGGCCCCCGGCGTCGCGATCGGCCCCGGGATGACGTCCCGGGCCTCGACCCAGGCCGGCACGGGGCCGACGGAAACGGCGGAGTGGGGCAAGGTCGCCGCGAGGACTCCGAAAGAGAGCGCAGCGGGAAGGGCGGTGAGCATGGAGGGAGAAGGAAAGGACGAACAGGACTGCAAGGACTGCAAGGACGCCCTCGCCCTCGCGAGCCCGAGACGACGCCGTCCTTTTCGTCCTTGGTCCTTGCAGTCGTTGCAGTCCTTCAGGTCCTTTTCCTACCTCTTCCTTCCGAACAGCGCCAGGAGAATCAGCGCGCCCACCACCGCCAAACCCAGCGCCCGCCAATCGAAGCGGCTGATGCCGCCGAAGTTGAGCAGCGAAGCCACGAAGCCGCCGATCAAGGCGCCGCCGATGCCGAGCAAGGTCGTGAGGACGAACCCGCCACCCTGCTTGCCGGGCATGATGATCTTGGCGATGACGCCGGCCAGCAGACCGAGAATGATCCACGAGAAGATACCCATCGCGCTCTCTCCTTTCGAGTCCGGACGATCGCCGAAAGTCTAGCGCGACTCGCGGCGTCCGGCGCTCTAGAATGGCCCCCCATGGCCGCAGACAACCTTCCCCGCCTCTACCTGATCGACGGCTACTCCAACATCTTTCGAGCCTTCTACGCCATTCGCAACCTCTCGAACGCCCAGGGCGAGCCCACCAACGCCGCCTTCGGCTTCCTCCAGATGCTGCGCAAGCTGCTCAAGGACGAGCGGCCCGAGCTCGTCGGAATCGCGCTCGACGTCGGCAAGCCCACCATCCGCAGCGACAAGTTCGAGGCCTACAAGGCCAACCGCGCCCCCATGCCGGAGGACTTGAAGTCCCAGATTCCGTGGATTCGCCGCCTGATCGAGGCCTACCGCATTCCGATCCTCGAAGAGGTCGGCTACGAGGCCGACGACATGCTCGGCAGCCTGGCCAAAAAGGCCGCCGAGGCGGGCTACCACGTGGTTCTGGTGTCGGCCGACAAGGACCTGATGCAGCTGGTCGGGCCGCGGGTGTCCATGCTCCACACCGGGCGCAACAAGCTCTACGACCCGGCCGGGGTGACCGAGGATTTCGGGGTGCCGCCGGAGAAGGTGGTCGACGTGCTGGCGCTCATGGGCGACGCGTCGGACAACGTGCCCGGGGTGCCCGGCATCGGCGAGAAGGGCGCCAAGGGACTAATCCAGGAACACGGCTCGCTGGCCGCGCTGCTGGAAAACCCCTTGCTGGCGACCAAGAAGAGCCACCAGACGGCCCTCGCCGAGCATCGCGACCAGGCGCTTCTTTCCCTCGAGCTGGTCACGATCCACACCGACCGCCCGGTGCCCTTCGAGCCCGAGGCCCTGCGCCACGATCCGCCCGATGTCCCCGCCCTGGCCCAACTGTTCTCGGAGTTGGGCTTCCTGTCCTTGCTCGACGAGCTGAAGTCGGCCGAGGGCGCCTCCGCGGCTCCGGCCGCCGCGCCCGCCACCGAGGCGGCCGACGCCTCCGCCTGGACCACGGCCACCGCCAGCTTCGGCGAGCGGATCACCCTTTGTGCGCTGGGCAGCGAAGCGCCCTTGGGGCTCGCGGCGGCGGCCGTTGGCGAGGAGGGCGCCGCGGCGGCGGTGACCTTCGTGGACTTCCGGCGGGACGGCGTCCGCGCGGCGGCCCTCGCGAGCCTCGCGAGGTGGTCCGCAGATAGCGCCGTCGAGCTGGTGGGGCACGATCTCAAAGAAGTGCTGCGGCTCCTCGGCGAAGCCGGGGCCGATGGCACGTCGGCCCTGGCCGACGCCATGCTCGCCTCCTACCTGCTGCGCCCGTCGATCCAGGGCCACGGGCTCGATGAGCTCGCCCTCGAGCGCCACGCCCAGAAGCTGATCACCGAAAAGGACGTGGGCTGGGGCAAGGGCATGGCTCCGCAGGTGGGCGACGATCGCCTCCTGGCCTTCGCCGGCGAGCGGGTGGCGGTGGCCGCGGGCCTCGCCGCCGAGACCTTCCGCGAGCTCGCTGCGGCGCCGGCTCTCGAGCGGCTCTACCGCGACATCGAAGAGCCCCTGGTGCGTGTGCTGCTGGCGATGGAAGAGCGCGGCGTGCTGCTCGACCGGGACTTCCTGGCCGACATGTCGCGCGAGCTGGGGACCGAGCTCGCGCGGCTGGAGACCACGATCTACGAGACCGCGGGCGAGACCTTCAATCTGAACTCCCCCAGTCAGTTGGGCGAGATCCTGTTCGAGAAGCTCGCCTACCCGGTGCTCAAGAAGACCCAGAAGACCAAGAGCTACTCGACCGGTGCCGAGGTGCTCGAGGAGCTCGCGGCGCGGGGATACCCTCTGCCCGAGCTGATGCTGCGCTATCGCGAGCTGACCAAGTTGAAGTCCACCTACGTCGACGCCCTGCCCACCCAGGTGGCCGCCGACGGACGACTGCACACCCGTTTCAACCAGGCCGTGGCGGCTACCGGGCGGCTCTCCTCGGTCAACCCGAACCTCCAGAACATCCCCATCCGCACCGAGCTCGGCCAGCGTATCCGCAGGGCCTTCGTGGCCCCGCCCGGCCGGGTGCTCCTGGCGGCCGACTACAGCCAGGTCGAGCTGCGCATCCTCGCCCACATCGCCCAGGAACCGGCGCTCATCGAGTCCTTCCGGCGCGGCGAGGACATCCACCGGACCACCGCGGCGGCGGTGCTCGGGGTGGCGCCGGAGCTGGTCACGGGCGAGCAGCGGCGAGCCGCCAAGACGATCAACTTCGGCATCCTCTACGGCATGAGCGCTTTCGGCCTGGCCGCTCAGCTCGGCATTGCCCGGGGCGACGCGGACAAGTTCATCCGCGCCTACCTCGACCGCTACGCCGGGGTGAAGCGCTACATGGACGAAACCCTGGCCGCCGCCGAGCGGGACGGCAAGGTCGAGACGCTCTACGGCCGCGTGCGCTACCTGCCGGACATCCACAGCAAGAACTGGAATCTGCGCGAGAACGCCCGGCGCATGGCCATCAACGCGCGCATCCAGGGCACCGCGGCGGACCTGCTGAAGCTCGCCATGGTGCGCCTCGACCGGCGCCTGCGCGCCGAGCGCTCGGAGGCCCGGCTGCTCTTGACCGTCCACGACGAGCTGGTGCTCGAGGTGCCGGAAGCGCACGCCCCGGCCGTGGCCGAGATCGTCAAGAGCGAAATGGAAGGGGTCGCCGAGCTCGACGTGCCCCTCGCCGTCGACACCGGCTGGGGCCCGAGCTGGTACGAGGCGAAGGGGTAGGGATGGGTGATCGCCGGCCCCAGCAGGCCGATCCCGAGGCGGTCGGTGTCGGGCCGTACCCCATGCCCTGGCCGGAAGACCCCCGGCTCGACCCGGAGCTGCTCGCTGGCGGGGACCGCCGCAACGTCCTCGACCGCTACCGCTACTGGCGGGTAGAGGCCATCTGCGCCGATCTGGCCGGCCGCCGCCATCCGTTCCACGTGGCGATCGAAAACTGGGTCCACGACCCGAACATCGGCGCCGTGGTGCGCAACGCCAACGCCTTCGCGGCGCAGGCGGTGCACATCGTAGGCGCCCACCGTTGGAACCGGCGCGGCGCCATGATGACCGAGATCTACCAGGACCTGCACCCGTGGCAGAGCCTCGACGAGCTCGCCGCCTGGGCGCGAGCCGAGGAGCTGCCGATCGTCGGGATCGACATCCTCGCCGGCTCGCGGCCCCTCGACCGAGCCCCCTTACCCCGCCGTGTCGTCCTGCTCTTCGGGCAGGAAGGGCCGGGCCTTTCGGCCCAGGCCCGAGAGCTCGTGACGGACGTCCTGCACATCCCCCAGTACGGCTCCACCCGGTCCATCAACGCGGGCGCCGCCTCCGCCGTGGCAATGTACGAGTGGTGTCGGCGCTGGGCCGGCGAGGGGCCGAGAGAGGGACCGGATCAACCGCTCGAGCTGGCACCGGTACCGGTCGAGCCGGGCGGCTGCCCCTGACCCGCGGGGTCCATGGAGGCGCCGCCTTGGTCGACGGGAGTTTCCCCTTCGGGATCGACTGGAACCGTATCTGCCAGCCAAGCGGCCAGGAACGGGATTCGGAACCACGAGTCACCGAGCCCGGCGACCAGGCAGCTCAGTCGCGGTCGAGTCCCCTCGCGCGGCTCCTCCGCCTGGGCTGGAAGCGGTGGCACGAGAACGGTGAACGACAGGAGGAGGAAGGCAGCGAAACGACGGGGGCGCTTGGCGAGAACCTGAGGCATGAACTGCTCCTTTCGGCTTCGCGCTCCCGGCCGAGAGTGGCCGGGACAAGCGGGCGGGAGTGGCCGACGCCGTCGGTCTCCCTCTACCTGGAAGAAGTGCACGCGAGCCTCGAGAACGATCCACACCCGGGTCGACCGGTCTCGCTTCCGTCTCGTGATGTACTGGAGCTTCCTGGAAGCCTCGTCTGGGGCCGGCCCGAGCGTCGACCGTGATCGGAATCCTGCGCGAACCCGACGACCACCGCGAGCGGTGTGTCCTTCTGCCGCCCCAGCACGTCTTAGAGCTGGTCCGCCGCTTCGGCCTCGCCGTGGCGGTCCAGCCCTCGTCCGGGCGGATCTTCCCGGACCACGAGTACCGGGAGGCGGGCGCCCGCATCGAGGAAGACCTCGCGGGCTGTCGTCTGCTGCTCGGCGTCGGGCTGCCGGGGGCCGAGGCGCCGCTCGGCGGCCGGACGCTGGTGGGCTTCCTGGGCGTGTCCTCCGGCCGGCCCGAAACGCTCGCTCTGCTCGACCGAGCCGCGGAGATCGGCGCCAACTTGATCGACCTCGAGGCGGTCGTGGACCGCTTTGGCCAGCGGCCCGTAGTCGCCGGCCGCTGGGCGGGAGCGGCCGGCATGATCGAGGCCCTGCGCGCGCTCGGTACGGACCTCGCGGCCGAGGGCCTGGCGACCCCGCTCAAGGAGATCCGCCCCGCCCTCTCCTACGGCTCCCTGGGGGCCGCCCTGGCCCATCTGGAAGGGGAAATCGCCGCCGGGCTGCGGGCGGTGGACAGTCCCGCGGAGCTCCATCCGATCGTCCTCGGCATTGCCGGCGGCGGGCCCCTGGCCCGGGGGGCGGAGGAGGTCCTCGCGCGGTTGCCGGGCGTCGAGATGAACCCGGACGACCTGCCCGAGCTCGGAGCGCACCCGGGTTTGTCCCGCCGAGCCCTGGTACGAGTCCCCCTGCGCCGCTACCAGCGAGTGCGTTTCGTTCGGCACCTGCCGCACCTGACCGTCCTGGTCAACGCGCTGCGCTGGGAGCCCGGCGAGCCCCGCTTGGTTCTCGACGATGACCTGGCGGAGCTGTTCGCGGCGGCGGAGCGGCCCAAGCTACGGCTGATCGCGGACCTGCCGGCCCAGCCGCGGGGAGCCCTCGAGATCCTCCGTCGGGTCGGCTCCCTGGAGTCGCCGCGCATCGAGATCGACCCGGCGACCGGCGCGGAGCGGCCCGGCGGCTTGCCGCTGATCGCCGTGCCGCACCTGGCCTCGGCCTTCGCGCGCGAGGCGTCCCTGGGCTTCGGCGACGCGCTCTTCCCGTTCCTCGGGGCACTCGCGGAAACCGACTTCACCGGTCCGCTCGAGCGCCTGCCTCTGCCCGCCGCCATCCTGGGCGGCGTGGTGGTCCATGGCGGCGCGCTCACGGCCCGCTGGCGCCATCTCCAAGCCTGGGTCAGGGAGTGACGGTACTACCCAGCAGTTTGAAAAAGCTCCCAAGCGTCCGTCCTTGAGGGCAGCGAGGCCCCGCCAAGCCCCGCCCGGAGGGCCAAACGGGACCTCCGCCTCCGGCTGAGGAGCCTAGACCTATGGACGCGATTCTGTTCTGGAACGCCGTCGCCCTCGAGGCGAACCGCATCAGCCACACCAAGAAACCCATGGAGCAAGCGGGACCGACGCTGTCCTCCCGCGCTCTCGCCATCGTCCACCTGGCGATGTACGACGCCCATCAGGCGATCGTGCCGGCCCCTGAGGGACCGTACCAGGCCGGCCTTCCCGCCCCGCCCGCCGGAGCGAGCGCCCAAAGCGCGGTCGCCGGGGCGGCCATGACCACCCTCGCGGCGCTGTTCCCCAGTCAGGCCAAGTACTTCGCGGAGAAGCTCGGCGAGCTCGGGGGTGGACTCTCCCCGGGGTTCGAGTACGGCGTGGAGGTGGCCAACCGGCTTCTCGCGTCGCGCAAGAACGACCCGACGGCCAGCGACGCGGGCTACGCGCCCTCCAACGAGCGCGGCCACCACCGGCCGGACCCGGACAACCCGAAGCAAGGCTTCCACGGCCCGTTCTACGGCGCCCGCTCGCGGCTCTTCGCCACCCAGCGGCTGACCCTCGATCCGCCCCCCTTCAACAATGACGAGTACATCGCCGCCCTCCGCCAGGTACGGGGCCAGGGGATCGCTCCCGAGCTCCTGGGGACCCTCCCGAGCCCCGGCGGTCGGCGCACCAACGACCAGACCGTGATCGGCCTCTACTGGGGTTACGACGGCGCCGCCGGCCTCGGCACGCCGCCGCGTCTCTACAACCGGATCGTGAGGCGAGTCGCCGATGCGCGCGGCAACACCGAGGCTCAGAACGCTCGGCTCTTCGCCCTCGTGAACGCCGCCATGGGGGACGCCGCGATCCTCGCCTGGGACGACAAGTACCGCTACGACTTCTGGCGCCCGGTGCTGGGACTGCGCGAACACGACACTTCCCTGGGGCCTGCCGGTCCGGATGCGGACAACGATCTTTCGAACGACACGGACATCGGCTGGCTGCCCCTCGGGGCTCCGGCGTCGAACGCGCTGAATACGGAGCTCCAGACCAAGACCCACGGGCCATACCCCTGCAACGAATCCGCGCCTGGATGGGTCAAGAACTTCACGCCGCCCTTCCCTGCCTACCCCTCCGGCCACGCCACCTTCGGCGCCGCGGCGTTCCACGCCACGCGGCTGTTCTACGGCGTTCCGGTCGGTGATCGCAAGGCCGACAAGCTGTTCAAGGACCTGGACTTCGTCTCCGAAGAGCTGGACGGCGAGACCCAGGACAACCGCGGCACCGTTCGTCCGCGCCATCGCCGCAAATTCGAGGATGGGCTGTGGCAGATGATCCTCGAGAACGGCGCGAGCCGGGTCTACCTGGGTGTTCACTGGGTCTTCGACGCCTTCGCCCTCGGTCCCGGCAACAAGCCGGACTTCTCGCGCAACGTCGGCGGCGCCCGGCTGGGGATCGACATCGCGGAGTACATCTACTCGGACGGCCTGAAGCAATCCTCGGGCGCGCCCCCGCGCATCACCTGACTGCCCGGCTCCGCTCCCTCGTAGTGCTACGCTGCCCTCCTCTTTTCTCGGGAAAGGGGGAGGGCCGTGCGGGGCTTCACGCTGGTCGAAACGGTGGTTTCGCTGCTGCTCCTGATGGTGGCGTTGCTGCTCGGGTTGGCCCTGGTGCTGGAGCAGCCGCGGGTGGTCCGCCGGCTCGAGGCGCAGCGTCTTGCCCTCGCTTCGCTCGAGACCACCGTCGAGGCCCTGCGCGGCGGCGCCTTGCCTCTGGCCAGCGCCGAGCTGCCGGCGACCGAGGCCTGGCCGGAGCGGGCGATCGAGATCGTCGCGGACGATACCCGGCCCGGGCTGTACCGGGTGCGGGTGCAGGTCCGCTACACGGTGCTCGGTCGCGACCACGAGCGCGCCCTCGAGACCCTGGTGTGGAGACCACCGCCATGAGGCGTGAGCGTGGCTTCACCTTGATCGAGAGCTTAGTGGCCCTCGCGATCTTCCTCTTCGGCCTCGCGCTCGCGGCCCAGCTGCTGCTGGAGACCTCCCGGCGAATGCGGGACGTCTATGCCGGCGAGCTCGAGACGCCGCTCCTCTCTGTCCGGGCGCGGCTGCGGGCCGACCTCGAGGCCGCCCGGGCGGGCCGGTGCGTGCGCGACCCGGACGGCACAGCGATCGGGCTGCGCGCTCTCGGTCACCCGACCGGCACCGTGGTCTACCAGCTCGAGAACCGGGTGCTTTGGCGCTTCCTAGAGGAAACGGGTCCGGCGGCCCGCTCCCGAGTGCTCGCGGGCGTCCTCGCCTTCACCTGCGCGGACGGGGGCGACCTCGTAGGCATCGAGCTGCGCGGCCGGCGCCGCGCCCTCGGCCGAACCCCGCTCGTGACCGGGCCGGAGGGGCTGCGGCCCGCCTTCGAGCCGTGGATCGAAACCCTGTGGGTGGCTCCTCGCGGAGCCGGGCGGGCGGTAGGTTGGTGACGAGACGGCAGGGCGGCGAGCGCGGCCAAGGCCTGCTGACCGCGCTTCTAGTGCTGCTGCTGGTCTCGACCGCCATCGGTCTGCTGGCCGGCGCGCTCCATCGCCAGCTGCGTCTGGTCCGCCAGGAGGCCGCCGGCCTCGAGCTGCGAGCGCTTTCCGACGCCGCTCTCGCCGAGGCCCTGGCCGAGCTCACGTTGGACGCCCACTTCGCCGGCGCGCCCGAGCACGCCTTCGCCAGCGGCTCGATCGCGAGCGAAGTGGAGCGCGTGGGAACCCACCGCTACCGGCTTCTCGCCCACGCTCGCCGGGGTCTCGCTCGGCGCACCGTCGAAGCCGAGGTGCACCGTATCGACGGAGTGCTGCGGGTGGTCGAATGGCACCGGGAACCGGGGGATTGACGGGGCCTCGCGTCGGCCGGCTCCCTCGCTCCCGCCGGCCGGGACGAGCCCGGCCGCTNNAGGCTCGTCCCGGCCGGGGTGGGAGGGGTTCCTACGGGGCCGGCCGTTCTTCCGCCGCGACCAGGACCACCGTCACGTTGTCGAGGCCGCCGCGGGCGTTGGCTTCGGAAACCAGGGTCCGACAGGCCTCGGGCAGGGTTTCGCTCTCGGAGCGGACGAGCAGTCGCTCGATGGCGCGATCGTCGAGCATGGTGGTAAGGCCGTCGGAGCACAGCAGGAGCCAGTCGCCGGACTGGAGCTCGACCTCGCGGACATCGACGATCACCTCGCTCTCGCCGCCGAGCGCCCGGGTGACGACGTTTTTGAGCGGATGGTCGCGGGCCTGGGCCTCGGAGAGGAACCCCGCCACGACTTGCTCGTTGACCCAGGTGTGATCGTCGGTCAGCAACTCGAGTCGCCCGCGCCGGAGGCGGTAGGCTCGGCTGTCGCCGACGTGGGCAACCGCCGCCACTCCCTCCTGAACGAGGCAGCCCACGACGGTGGTGCCCATGCCGAAAAGAGCGCCGTTCTGGCGGATCGCGCTCATCACCTGATCGTGAGCCAGGCGAATCGCGGCGCGCAGGACGTTGGTGTGGGACTTCAGCTGGGGGTCGTAGTTGAACGGCAGCGTGGCCTCGTCGTCGTCGGCGTGCTCGATGAAGGCGCGGATGGCCTCGACGGCGACCCGCGACGCCACCTCGCCGTGGCTGTGGCCCCCCATGCCGTCGGCCACGACGAAAAGCTCGTGTTCGAGGTCGATGTCGAAGCAGTCTTCATTGTGGCTCCGAGCCAGTCCCACGTCGGTCAGGCCGAAGCCGGTGGCGCGAATCATCCCCCCACCTTTCCGAAGAAACCAAAGCGTGAGCGACGGTCGCCCCGCAGACTCTCGAGCGCTTGCTTGACCTCGGCGTCCTCGCCGCCCCAGGTCAGCGCCTCCTGGTAGTACTGCTCGGCCCGTTCGATCTGGCCGACCTGCCCGTGCAGACGCCCCGCCAACTTCAAATACGACGGTTTCATCGGTTCGAGATCACAGGCCTTGATGATCGCCGCGATCGCCTGCGCCTCCCACCGTCGATCGTGACTGCAGGCCAGGGCCAGATGATGCCACGCCTGGGCGTTCTCCGGGTCGGTCCGGGTGGCCTGGTCGAAGCTCTCGGCCGCGGCCATGAAGTTGCGTTCCTTGTAGGCCTTGACGCCGCGGGCCACGTAGGCCCGCACGCGGGAAGCCTTGTCCGAGGTGTCCGCCGCGACCGCCCCGGCCGGGCGGCTGATCTCGTAGTCGTGAATGCGGCGGCGCTCCGCGTCGGTGAGAATGTTGAAGGCCTCCGTCAGTTCCTGAAACTCGTTCTCCGCCCGTTCCTTCTCGACGCCCTGAAAACGGTCCGGGTGCCGCTGCCGCGCGAGGTCACGGAAACGGCGACGGATTTGATCCTCACTCGCCGTTGCCGCGATTCCGAGCACGGCATAGTAGTTCTTGGCCATACGGCAGTAGGGAAAAAGACCGAACCCGAGGATCAGACCTGCTTGATTCTATACAAGCGGACGGCCGTGGTTCGCACGACATCGGGCACATTGCGGTCCCGGCTCAAGTTGCGTAGATCGCGAACGGACAGCCGCGGCAGAAATCGTAGGGCGATGCCTACGGGAACGCGGGGGTTGTGGACCAGGGCGGAGGCGATGGCGTACTTGGCGGTCCAATCCCGGCGCCGGGCGACTTCTTCGAAAACCTCCTGGACGATCGAGCGGCTGGCGGCGATGTGCTCGATCTCCTGCTCCGAGAGCGAAGTCCCCCGCAGGACCGCCAGGGCGACCTGGGGGTTCGGGTCGCGCACCAGGATGTTGCGCAAGCTGCGCGAGGCCGAGTGGGCCAGGCGCAGTCGAACGGGCACCGGAAGCACGCGGATCTGTCCGTCGGAGAGCCCCGTCTGCTCGTCCATCTCGCCGCGCGAGGGGATGCGCCGAACGCTGTCGATGGCCACCCGAACCTCTTCGTCGGAGGCCGCCTCGACCTCACCGTCCCAGCGCCGGGGCGCCGACGCCCGTGGCAGCAGGTGCTCGCGGTATTCGCCGATGCGCCGGCGCGAGTAGTTCGACAGGGTGGGGTTCTCGGCCAGGGCATCGAGGATCGCGGGCTCCTCCACGATGGCGTCCTGGCGCAGCAGGAGGATCTCTTGAAGATCCGTCGACAGCTTGCGGGCCATGTCGACGAGCAGGCTGCGCGGCACGTCGCGACGACGCAAGACCGCCTCGGTGATCTGGGGCGTGCGGCCGGCGAGGCCGAAGTAGATCAACTCCGGGGCGCCCGCGAGGTGGTTCAGGTATTCGACCACCTGACCGGGGGCGAGGTTGGCCAACGCTTCGCGGGCGACGGCCGCCAGATCGTCGTCGTCGCCCTGGGCGAAGTGGACTTGGAGCGGGATCAGGTCCTCGGCGATCAGCGGCAACAGGCCGGCCGCCGCCAGACGAGAGAGTTCCTTGTTTTCGCCCGAAAGGGCCTGGCGGACGAGAGGATTCCGCTCGGCGCTCACGGCACCGGGGCCGTTTCCGGCCGGGGTGCGGCGGGCGGCGGGCCGGTCTCGCTCGGAGCTTCCGTGATGCCGAGAGCCGCGAGGTCGAGCCGCACGGCCTTGACTTCCCCGGGCGAAGCCCCGAGGGGGTAAGGTTTGCCGTTGACGCTCATGGAAACGCCACCGGCGTTGCCGAACTTGAGGTCGAGGCGGGTCTGGGCCTCGAGCTCCACCGTTTCACCCTGGATTCGGATCTCTTCGGTGCGGCTCTTGCCATCGACGATGGCCTCGTACCAGCACTCGGCCAGGAACTCGAGGGTGACGTGGATCGGCGCGCCGGAGGGCGATGAGGCGGTGGCACCGGGCGCTTCGACTTCGGCGCTCGGTTCGGGCAGGTCCGGGCTCGGGACCGGCGGTGGCGGCGGTGCCACGGTGGTGGCCGGCTTGCGCGCGGCGGCCCGACTGTCGAGGTAGACCGGAACGAAGAACACGAGGGCCAGGAGCGCCAGAGCGACCAGGCCGATCAGGGCCAGGAGCGGCCAGGTCCGGGGCGGATTCCGCCGAACCACCTCTTGGCGCGGTTTGCCGGCCGAGGGAGCCTCGTCCTCGGCACCCTCCCCGCCCCGCCGGGCAACCAGGAAGCGGTTCACCACGTCGTCGGGATCGAGGCCGACGTAGCGGGCGTACTGGCGAAGGAAACCGTTGGCGAAGACCTGGGCTGGAAGCAGGTCGAAGCGGTCTTCTTCGAAGGCCTCGAGGTAGCGCAGGCTGATCTTGCTGGTCTCGGAGATCTCGCGCAGGCTGATCTCGCGAACCTCCCGCTGTTGGCGAAGCCAGCGGCCGAACGAGGCCGCTTCCGTCTCCGACGCGGGCTCCCACGGCGGCTGCTTGCTGTTGACGCGCTTCTTCTCTCTCATCACTGTCCGGCGGGCCAGGGAACTCTAAGTCCGATGCCCCGGCAGGTCAATGGAGCCCCAGCAGCAGGCGCGACCGCTGCCGTACCGGCTCGGCCAACCGCCGGTCGTCGGCGATCTCGCGCAACTCATTCTTGCGCAAGGTCGGCAGCAGCGGTAGGACCGCTCCCACCGGGGTCCGGGGATTCCGGGCCAGGACATAGCGCAGGTCGTGGCGGACTCCCCAGCGACGGTCCCGGGCGAGCAGCTCGAGGATCGGCGGCGGTGCGCTCTCGCTGCGCGCCAGGGCGTCCACGAGGCCTTCGGTAAGGCGAGGGTTCTCGAGCAGCGCGGAGATCACCCGGGGCGTCGGGTCGTGGCGCAGGACTTCGATCACCGCCGTGTCCCCGCGTCGGGCGATCGCGATCTTCTCGCCCACGGCGAGGCCGGGCAAACGGGCCAGAAGCTGGCGGTCGGCGGCACGGCGAACGGTCGGGCGGATCCGCATCTCGAGGCCCAAGGCCACCAGGTCCGGCCAGGACAGGGTGGGAATCAGCGCCATCGCCGCCACTTCCGGCGTCCGCGGGTGGAGCGCCACGAGCCGCCGCACCTCACCCGCGGCCGCCAACCGGCTCTCCCGCGCGATCTGCGCGAGGGCCTCGGTGTCGATGTGGGCGTTGCGTAGCGCCTGAACGGCCTCCCCCACGGTCAGCTCCCCGCGGTGGGCCGTCACGAGGTCGGCCAGCTCCTGTCGACCGGCCTCGCGCAAGCGCTGGGTGAGCTCGGAAGCGGGTTCTTCCATGGGCGGCTGCCCGCCCCTATCCCCCGATCGCCCGAGCGATGCGGTCGCCGACCTCGCCGGTCGTGAGGCTGCCGCCGAGGTCGTGGGTGGTCTCGTTGGCCTTGAGCGCAGTGGCGACGGCGCCCTCGATCGTAGCGCCGGCTTCCTTGTGACCGAGAAAGTCGAGCATCAGGGCGGTGGTCAGGATCGCGGCCAGGGGGTTGGCCTTGCCGGTGCCGGCGTACTTGGGGGCCGAGCCGTGGACGGGCTCGAACATGGAGGTCTGGCCCGGGTGCAGATTGGCCGAAGCGGCGAGGCCGAGGCCCCCCGCCAGGGACGCACCGAGATCGGACAGGATGTCCCCGAACATGTTGTTGGTGACGATCACCTCGAACTGTTCGGGGTGCCGGACCATCTGCATGGCCAGGGCGTCGGCGAACATGTGGCTGGTCTCGATCTCCGGGTAGTCGCCCTTGATCTCGGCGAAGGCGCGCTGCCACAGGCCGTGGCCGTACTGCATGACGTTCGATTTGTCGGCCATCAGCACCTTGCGTTTGCCGTTGGCCCGGGCCCACTCGAAGGCGGCACGGAGGATCCGGTCGACCCCTTTGCGGGTGTGGATCTCTTCCTGGATCGCCACCTCGTCGGCGGTGCCCTTCTTGAAGTTGCCGCCGCAACCGACGTAGGCGCCCTCGGTGTTCTCGCGGAACACGACGAAGTCGACGTCCTTTTCGTCCTTGTCCTTCAAGGGGCAATTGCGCCTGTCGTAGAGCTTGATGGGGCGGAAGTTGATGAACAGATCGAGGCCGAAACGGATGCCGAGCAGAATGTCCGCGGCGTGCTTCATGTCCGGCACGCGGGGATCGCCGTAGGCACCGATGAAGATCGCCGCGTAGTTTTGCCGGAAGTCCTCGAGGGCCCCCGCCGGCATGGTCTGGCCCGTGGCCAGGTAGCGATCGGCGTCCCAGTCGAGGACGACGGTCTCGATCGGCAAGGACCACCGCGAAATGGCCGCGGAAAGGACTTTCAAGGCCTCGGCGGTGACATCCTTGCCGATGCCGTCGCCGGGCAGGATGGCGAGCTTCTGGGGTCGACGGTCGCGCGGATCGAGAGTGTTGTTCATGGCGGGCCGGATGGTAGCACCGCTCAGAACTCTCCCGCCCCCACCCAACACTTGGACCTCCCCGCGCGTTTGGCTTTCCGTGGACCGAACGATGACCGCCACCGTCCTCGCCACTTCCGATCGCAACGCCGCGGATCCCAGCGAGCGCCTCGCGGTCCTCTTCGAGACCCATCACGAGCGGCTGTTCCGGCTCGCGCTGCGGCTTCTCGGCGAGCGGGAGGAGGCGCGGGACCTGGTGCAGGAGAGCTTCCTGCGGGCGGCTCGCAGCTTCCGTTCGGTTCCCGCGGAGGGGCGCGAAGCGGAGGCCTGGCTGGTCCGGGTGGCGGTGAACCTGTGCCGCGACCGCTTCCGTCGCCGGGCGGTGCGGGGCGACGGCGCTCCCCTCGGCATCGATTTGCCCGACCCGGGAAGCGGCCCCGAGGCCCGCGCCGTCGCCCGCGCGACCGTCATCCGGGCACTCGCCCATCTGCCGCCGCGCCGCCGGGCGGTCCTCGTTCTCCACGAGCTCGAAGAGCTGCCGGTGGCCGAGATCGCCCGGCTGCTCGGCATCGGCCGGGTGACCGTCCGTTGGCACCTGGCCGCGGGCCGCCGCGGCCTGGCTCAGGTCCTCGCCCCGAACCCTGGAGTTACAGCATGAGCCGCCGCCCTCGACTCTCCGACCACGAGCTGCGCGCCCTGCTCCGCGCGGGGGACCCTGCTTACCAGGCTCCCCCCCTCGAGCCCGCCGAACGGGCGGCGATCCGAATCGCCCTCGAGGGTGCGACGCCGCGCCGGCGGGTCGCCCACCCGCCCTTCCGCTGGGCCGCGGCCGGCGCACTGATCGTCCTCGGCGCGGTCGCCGCCACTCTTCTCCGCGCCCCCGGCGGCGATGGCACCGCGCCGGAGACCCCCATCGCCAACGCCGCCGTCACCACCCGCCAACTCGATTTCAAAACGCCGGGCGGCACGCGCCTGATCTGGGTGTTCGACGCCCCCGGCCCGAAGGAGAACCCATGAAGATCTGGCTTTCCGTCGCCCTCGGCGCGCTCCTCCACGTCACTGCACTGGCGCCCCTCGCCGCCGCGCCCTTCGACGATCCGGCACCGCCCGCGCCGGCGCCCACGCCGGTTCCCGGACCGGGCCCGCGACCCGTGCCGGGCGAAGCACCGATCCCGACTCCGCCGCCCGAGGCCTTCGCCGCCGGCGAAGTTGCCCGCGCGGCCCAAAGCCAGTTGTTCAGCGTGGCCCTGGTCCTCGCCGACAACTCGAACGGCGGCACCAAGCTGCCGCCCGCGCTCGAGAAGGCCATCGCCGACGTCCGCGACTTTCTCCCCTACCGCAGCTTCCGGCTGGTCGACAGCGGCCTGACCCGAACCAGCCGGGAGGGCACGTTGGTGCTGCGCGGGGACAACGGCGACGAGTACCGGGCGCAAATGCTGCTCTATCCGAGTGATCGGGGACCGGACAACCACAGCTTCTTTTTCGAGGGCTTCCGGCTCGACGTCCGCGCGCCCCAGGGGTCCAAGAACGCGAACGGGGCTCCCCGCCCACCGGTCCAAAACGCCCTCAACGCCTCGTTCCGGATCGACCGTGGCGAGACCGTGGTGGTCGGCTCGGCCCGTCTCGAATCGGTCGAGGGCGCGATCATCGTCCTGCTGACCGCGGTGCCGTGATGATCGTTCCGGGCGCCCTTCTGCTCTTGGCTTCCGCCCTCGCCGCCCCGCCGATGCCCCTCGCGGGGGACTGGAGCGGTGCCCTGGTCTTCCGCGGTGACGCCTGGCCCGTCCGGCTCGCCGTCACGACGACCGCGGACGGCCCGGAAGCCCGGCTCGACCTGCCCGAGCTCGGAATGCGGGGCGAGCCTGTTTCGGCGGGGGTCTCGGGCGACCGACTGGCGATCGAGATGCCCTTCGGCCTCGGTCGCTTCGAGCTCGACGGCTCACAGGGCACGATCTCCGACCGAAGCACATTGCGCGACGAGCCGATCGGCCTGTGGCTGGCACCGGCGCTGCCGCGGGCGATCGTCGAAGAACCGGTGCGCTTCCCCTCCGGCCCCCTGCGCCTCGCCGGCACCCTCCACCGACCCGCCGGGCCAGGGCCATTTCCGGCCGTGGTGCTGCTCCACGGCTCGGGGACCCTCGAACGCGGGAACTGGTCCTATCGCTCGTGGATCGAACCGTTCCTGGGCCGCGGCTTCGCCGTTCTCGCCTTCGATCGGCGGGACGCGGGCGAGAATCTGCCGCCGGACCCCCAACCGATGCCAGCTCCGGACCTCGACACCCTCGCCGAGGACGCCGTGGCGGCGGTCGACTTCCTGGCCGCGCGGCGCGAGATCGACGGGCGACGGATCGGCCTCTCGGGAGGCAGCCAGGGCGGCTGGGTGGCCCTTGCCGCGGCGGCGCGGAGCAAGCAGGTGGCCTTCCTGGTCCTGCGCGCGGCGCCCGCGGGCACGCCCGCCGAGCAGGAGCTGCAATCCGTCGCTCGCCGGGCGGAAGCGCAGGAGCCCGCCGCGGTGGTCGCCCGCGCCGTGGCTCACACCCGGCTCTACTTCACCGTCGTGGCCACCGGGGAGGGTTGGCCCGAGCTCGAGCGCTCCGTGGCCCGCGCCCACGCCGAGGGTTGGGACGGCTACGTCCAGACCCCCGAGGCCCCCGAGCACCTCGGCTGGTGGCGGCGCAACCACGATTTCGATCCACGCACCTTCGCGGCCCACATCCGGGTGCCAGTGCTGGCCTTCTACGGCGAAGCCGACGACGTCGTTCCCGCGGACGAGAACGCCGGCCGCCTCGCCGCGCTCCTCACCGGCACCGACGCCACCATCGTCACCGTGCCCGGAGCGGACCACGGCCTCGAACGGCCCTTCGGCCCAGGCGCCGACGGCCGCTGGCGCTTCGCCCGCCGCGCCCCCGAGGTCCAAGAAGCCTTGGCGGCGTGGCTGGAGGCGCGCTTTCCCGCCTTGTCTGGAGGTTTGCCATGATCACGCGGCTCTTGCTCACCTTGGCGCTCATTGCCCAAACGCCCGCCCTGAGCTTCGAGGACCGGCTCTCGGCCCTGCGCAAGGATTCGTCGACGGCGGCCGAGGGCGGCCTTGATGCGGCCGAGTTCGCGGACTTGCGCCGGCGCGGGCTCGAGCTCGAGGCCGCGGCCACCGGCCCGCGGGAGGTCGCCCAGGCCCTGCGCTTCGTGCTGCGCTTGGGCCAGGGAACGGGCGGCCCGGACGGCGAGGCCCTCCGGCGGCTGGCGGTCGACCACCTACTCGCTCGCCGGCTCGACGCGGGCACACTCGACGAAGAGGCCTGGAAGGCCCTCCTCGAATTCGTCGACACGCTCCGCCGTCCCGACCTTCCCTCCCGCGACGCCACTCGCGAGGAGCTCGACGGCTTCCACGAAGACGCCCGACGGGTCGAGGACGGCGCCGCGTCGGATCGCCTGCGCGCCACGGCTCGCTTCGTGGCGATCGAAAACCGCCTCGCCGTCGACCGCCTCCACGGCCCGCTGGCCGATGGCGAGCGCAGGGCCACCTTGACCAGCGGCCGCGAGGGCCTGCGCCGTTTCGGCCAGGAGCAGCTGGTCGACGGCCGCACCTACCTCGAGGCCATCGGCAACACCCTGCGTGAGCTCGAAACGCTCCACGTCGGCGCCCGCGCGCCGGAAATCGACGGCGTCGACCTGGACCTCGCGCCGCTCAAGCTCTCGAGCTTCCGCGGCAAAGTGGTGGTCCTGTCCTTCTGGGCCTCGTGGTGCCCGCCCTGCATGGACGCCGTCCCCCACGAGAAGGCTCTGCTCGCGAAGTTCGCCCGCTGGCCCGTGGCGCTCGTCGGCGTCAACGGCGACGACGACCGCGCCGCCGCCCACGCCGCCGTCGCCCGCACCGGCATCACCTGGCCTTCCTTCTGGGCCCACTGGACCGGCGAAAATGGCCGCGACGAGCCGCTCAAGGACACGTGGTACGTCCGCTTCTGGCCGATCTACTACGTCGTCGACCAGAAAGGCGTGATCCGCCACAAGTCCGCCTGGGACGAAGATCTGGGGAAGATCGAAGCGATCGTCACGGAGCTGCTCGGGTCGATCGCTGACTTCTAGGCGCGCCGAGCTGGAGCTCGGCGGTCCCAGGGCTGACGCTTGGCCGCGAGGCGGGCACGGCCTGCCGTGCCCCTGCACGAAACGCAATGAATCAACAGGAAGACGGCGTATTCTTTCTTCCCCCTCTCCCGGGAGGCCGGTTCGGGGGCGGTGGGGAGAGGGGGACCGAGGGGGTGAGGGTCAGCGGGTCGTCAGCTTCGCCCGGATCTCCCGGTTGAATCGCAACAGGTCGTCGAGGCGCTCCGTCGATACCTCCTCGAGAGCGAGGCGACGCAGGTCGGCAACGCAAGTTTCGAGGAAGGCCAGCTTCTTCGCGACGAGGTCCAGATCGGTCATGCCGGTCGCTCCAGCCGCCGGTACTCGCGCAGGATCGGCAGCAAGTCCCAGTACTCGTTGCGCTTCGCGACCTCGAAGCGGATGCGGTGCGAGCGGTCGCGCTCGAGGACGATCTCGCCGTCCTTTAGGACACGGTGGACCAGCTCGGCAGTCGTTCTCGAACAGCACCGCCACATCGACATCGCTGCCCGGCCGGGCCTCGCCGCGGGCTTCGCTGCCGAAGAGGTAGACCACGGAAAGCCCAAGATCCGCGCCGCGGGCGGCGAAGAAGGCTCGCAGGGTGGTCAAGAGGTCGCTCACGCGGAACAGTGTAGCGGCAAGCCGGCTCTCGGCGCCCACGCCCCCACGAGCGGCTCCGCCGGGCCGGCCCCGGCGGAGCCGAAGGGTCACGGAGGGGGGAAGTCGCCGTTCTTGGCGACCGGCATTCAGAGCTCCTCGGACGCCGAGACGAAGACGTTTTCCTGGGGCGCGCCCGGCCCGATGAGGACCGGATTCAGGTGCCGCAGGTTAAGCCCCGCGTTGAGCGGCAGGCCACCCAGCCGGTAGCACAGCACATCCGAGTTAGCGACCTGACGGAACACCGTAGCCGGGGGCAGCGCGCCGTTCTTCGACACCGGCACGCACAGCTTGGTCGGGACTTTGACTCCCTTCATGGTGAACCTCCTTGGCGATTCGAGCCCAAGCTCGAGTCAGCCCTCGAGTCAGCTCTCGAGCAGCGGCTCTCCCACCGCCCGAGCGAGCTCGGCGCGCACCTCGTCGCGCTCGTCGAGCTCGGCGCGGAAACCGGCATCGGGGGCTAGAGGCTCGCGGGCCGAGAGGACCTCTACCTCGATCGTCGCCCGTCGCGGCCACCGGTTCACCCCGGGCAAGGCGACGCGCGTGCCGCGAATGGCCACCGGGACGAGCGGCACCCCGGCCTCGTGGGCGAGACGAAAAGCCCCGAGTCGGAAGGGCAGCACACCGGCCCCACGGGCGAACGTGCCCTCGGCGAAGACTTGCAGCATCCGGCCCGCCGCCAGAGCGTCGGCGCCCGAGGCGAAGCTGTCGAGCCGGCCGGCGGTGGAGCGCCGATCGATGGCCACGGCGCCGAGCCGCCGCACCACTCGCCCCACGATGGGCCAGTCGAAGACCTCTCGCTTGGGGGTGAAGGCCACCGGTCGCTCGAGAGCCGCCACCAGGGCGAGGGCATCGAGGTAGCTCTGGTGGTTGGCCACGACCACCGCGGCCCCGGCCGGCAGCGGCGCGCCGAGCCGCCGGGGCAACAGGCCGGTCAGCCGTCCCACGGTGCGCAGGGTCCCCCGGATCAGGCGCCAGCTGGCCTCCGGCCGGCGGGTGACGACCAGCGAAGTCAGGACGCCCGGGATCAGCACCAGGCCCACCACCAGCCACACCCAGGCGCCGAAGAGCGCCCGGCCCACCGCCCGCATCCCCAGCGTCAGCCGCGCCCGCGCGCTGCCCACGCCGATCGTCCACAGGGCCGCGCCGGTGCGCCGGGCCGGCGGCGCCAGGGTACCCGCGAGGAAGCGCTCGCGGGTCTCGCGGCGGCGCAGTTTGCCCGAGGAGGTTTTGGGGATCGTCCCCGGCGGCACCAGCACCACCCGGTCGGCCGGGGTGCCCACGGCCGCCAGCACGGCCCGGCTGACCGCCTGCTCGAGGGCCGCGTGATGGGCGGCCGGCTCCCGGGTCTCCGCCACCAGAACCAGGATCTCCCCCGATCCTCCGGCCTCGGCCGGCGCGTCGAAGGCCACCACCAACCCCTTGCGAATGCCCGGTACCTCGTGGGCCGCCCCCTCGAGATCCTGCGGGTGGAACTTCCGGCCGCCCTTGATTACGAGGTCCTTGACCCGACCGGTGACGTACAGCTCGCCGCCTGCGAAGTACCCGAGATCGCCGGTCGAGGTCCACTCGCCCCGGCGCACGGCAGCCGTGGCCTCGGGCCGACCGAAGTAGCCCGCCATGGCGGACGGGCCGCGAAAGACGATCAGTCCCTCGTGCCGCTCGGGCAAGGCTTCCAGGCCCGATTCGAGATCGGGAGCTTCGGGCTCCACCACCCGCACCTCGCAGGTCGGCAGCGGCCCGCCGGCCGAGACGAAGGTCAGCGCCGTCTCCCCCGAAGCCGGCAGGGCCCGGTGCTCGGCGCGGAACACCTCCGGGTCCACGCGGTCATAGAGCGGGCCGCGGTCGAGGGGCGGGAAGGTGAGGGCGACGGCGTTCTCGGCCAATCCGAATACCGGCAGCATGGCCGAGCGGCGAAAGCCGTGGGGCTCGAAGCGGGCCAGGAAGCGCTCCACGGTGGCCGGCCGCACCGGCTCGGCGCCATTCAGGGCCGCCCGCCAGGTCGACAGATCGAGGCCTTCGAGATCCTCGTCGCGCACCTTTCGGCAACACAGCTCGTAGCCGAAGTTGGGCGCCGGGGCCACCGTGCCGCCGAAGCGGTGGAAGGCCCACAGCCAGCGCTCCGGCCGGGTCAAGAACTGGAAGGGCGACAGCAACACCACCGGCGCGGCGTGGAGGAACGCGGTCAACCAGACTCCGATCAGGCCCATGTCGTGATAGAGCGGCAGCCAGGAAACCGCCACGTCGCGGTCGGTCAGCCGCGCACCCTGGCCGATGGCCCGCATGTTGGCGAGCAGGTTCGCGTGGGTGAGCGCCACGCCCTTCGGGTCTCCGGTCGAGCCCGAGGTGTACTGGATGAGCGCCAGGTCCGTGCCGGAGACCCGCGCCACGCCCCCGGCGGGCTCCCCCATCGCCTCCAGCTGATCGAGGGCGCTCGCCGGAACGGCGCCGTCGATAGCGCCCGCCCCCCATGCCGATCGATCCTCCGCCAACAGCCGCGCCACCGGCAGCAGCTGGCGGTCCGCCACCACCACCCGCGCCCCGGCGTTCCGCAGGAGCCGCCGGTGGCGGTCGAGGTAGCCGGAGAGGTCGGTCAAGGAGACCGGCGGGTAGATCGGCACTGGCACGGCACCCGCGGCCAAGGTGCCCAGGAAGGCCACGAAAAAGTCGATCGAAGTGGGAAAGACCAGGCACACGCGGTCGCCCGGAACGAGCCCCAGGGAGCCCAGACCCGACGCCGCGCGACGCACCCGTTCCCACAATTCTCCGTAGGTGATCGGCGTCGGGGTCAGGTCGTCGGCCAGCAACGACAGATGCACCCGGTCGCCGTCGTGCTCGGCCCGAAACCGGGCCATCTCGACCAGGGTCGATACCGCGGCCGGCATCGCCGCCGCTCCGCCCTCGCGACGCTCGACCGCGGGCTCGCTGCGGAAATCGATGCCGCCGCTGCCGGACGCCAGGGCCTGGAGCACCGCCCGCGCCAGCGCCTCGGGCGTCCGCGCCTCGCGTACTGCCGCGTCCGGCAACGTCACGGCGAAATCCTGCTCGATGCGGGTCAGCAGCTCGACCCGCTCCAGGCTGCCGAGCCCCAGGTCCCGCTCGAGGTCGGACTTGGCCCCGGCCGCCCCCCGCCGGCCGCCGAGCTCCGCCACGAAGGCGTCGACGGTCGACAGCAGGCGCGCGGGAACGGGCGTAGCGGCAGAGGCGATCATGGCTCGGTCTCGAAGCGGGAAATCGCCGTCGAGTATGCCACGGGGGGGCGGGCCGACGGGCCTCGGTCCCGGAACCGCGGAGCGCCGGCTCGGTCGCACTGGTGGCCGGTGAGCTTCATCCTCGACGACGCCGTTTCCGTGGCTGACTCGAGAGACGAGACCATTCGGGTGGTAGCCGACCGGGGCCCAGCCGGAGGCGTTGGGCAGCTGGCCCCAGGTGTAGACGTAGGAAACGGTGCGCGGCGCCGTCGTGCCCGCCGAGCCGGTGCAGGTGGCGTGGCCGCACACCGGGTAAGTTTCGCTCTGGAGCAGGCCCAGCTCGTTCCAGTTGAACGTCTGGGCGTAGCTCTGGCCGCCGGAATTGATCCGCGTCTTGGGCGTCGGCTCCAACTTCTGGCCCGATCGCCTCAATCTAGCCTAGTCCCCGTAAAGGACATGATTGAGACTGATTGAGACCCTCCTCGGTAATCTCGATGACGGGCTGAGCTGCCCCCCATCAGACAATTGACCACCGGCGCTCATGCCCGTCCCAAGGATCGTCTCCGTATACGGCAATCTCGATCTGGTAAGGGCGGCGATCCTTGATGAGAACGACGGCCATTAGTCCACTCGGAACCCCTTCCATCTCGATAAACTGACCACCGAGATCCAGGTAGCCGTCCTCGAGTTCCGAGTCCTCTTCGACGTTCAGATCCACATAGCGGCCAGCCCCTGTGTTCTCTCGATTTCGCACGCTTATCTCCTCCGGAGGGGGAAAGCCGTGAGCGCCGTGGAGATCATAGAACGTCCTCAATAGAGCGAATTCCAGCGGGGTAGGAGTGAGTAGCTTCATGTTTCAGATCCCGATGAAGGTGCCGATTTGAACTATGCCGTCGATAACACGACCACCGATTAACTGAACATTTACCCCGTTGACGGTGAGAATTGCTCCCGCGCCAGCACCCGGAAGCACGCCATTCGGGCCGATGGGGAGAAGACCCGCCTTAAGAGCCCGATCCGCAGCCTGCTGAACTGCGACAAATGCGGCTTCGGTCGAACCCCCGCTGGCGCTTACCAGGTCGTCCAGATTGTGGCCGGCTCGAAAGATATGGTTCAGCTTGTTCGGGTCAATCACTGTTGCAATCTGGCTAGTGGAGCCTCTCACCCCGAACGTCGCCCAAATCTTAGCCATTATCGGCGTCACGAACTTCCCTATGAGGACTGGTCCGAGTGCAGCTCCCGCGGTTTGTGCCGCACCGGAGGCCACCTGAGTCGGGCTGTCGTTGAGGATTCCAGCCATGACCGTGAGCGCGGGCCGAGAGAAGTTGAACGCGAATCGATCAATCCGGTCGGTGACGGTTAGTGTCGCGGTGACTTCGATCTCCTCCTGACAGTCCAGATCTGTCCCTTCTTGCCCGCCCTTGTTCGTCACGCACTCGATCACCAGCCCAAACGGGTCGGTGTACCGCATCGGATTCCCCACCACATACGCATACCGGTTCCAGCTCTGAGGATCTCCTGGCTCCCCCAGCACTGGGTCCACGCTCAAGAACCGCCCGGTCATGGGCGAACCATAGCGCGCGTGCATGTAGTCGAGGTCGTCGGTGGTTCCGCCGCCGAGGTAGTCGCGCTGGTGGCCGGTGAACTTCATCCGCTGACTGTCCTGGCTCGAGTTGGTGGCCTCTTCGCCGAAAGGGTAGTAGGCGTGGTACGCCAAGGTCGTTCCCGTGGGGCCGGTGGCGAGTCTCGGGCTGCCCAGGTGGTCGAGGGTGAAGTGGGTGGTGGCGGTGGGGGTGGCGCTCGCGAGGAGCTGGCCATCGCGGTAGACGAAGTCCTCAGTCAGGCTCCAGATGCCGGTGCCGTTGCCGCCGGTGAGCTTGTATTCGCGGAGCACCTGGCCGCCGAGGCCGCGGAGGGCATAGGTCTCGACGAAGGTGGCGGCGTTGAACGGGTCGGAGTAGGCGAACTCCCAGATGCGCTCGTCACCGGGGCCGTAAATCAGGAACCGGCCCGGCGAGGACTTCATCATGCGCAGCACGTCCCAAGCGTAACTCTGTCCGCTGAAACTCGTGACATTGCCGAAAGCGTCGTAGGCCGCGCCGGAGAGGCGATTGGTCGTGGTCACGACCGGGCTCGTCCGGGTAATCGGCGCGCCGGCACCGACCTGGGTGGTGGTCGAGCCGAGGTTGCCGTAGCGGTCGAAGGNNACGATGTTGCCGGCGGAGTCGTACTGGTAGTCGCCGGACTTGAAGTTGGACGAAGCACCGGTGGTCTCGATGCGCAGGGGCCGAGCCATCTCGTTGGGGTCATTGGCGATCGTGTCCACGACGCCGTTGCCGTGGCTGACTCGGGAAACGAGGCCGTTCGGGTGGTAGCCGATCGTGGCCCAGCCGGAGACGTTGGTGAGCTGGCCCCAGGTGTAGACGTAGGAGACCGTGCGCGGCGTGGTCGTGCCCGCCGAGCCCGTGCAGGTCGCGTGGCCGCAGACCGGGTAGGTCTCGCTCTGGAGGAGGCCGAGCTCGTTCCAGTTGAACGTCTGGGCGTAGCTCTGGCCGCCGGAATTGATGGCGGTAGATTTGGCCGAGATGCGCCCGGACCGGCCGCCGTAGGTCGAGGTCTCGCTGACGATGAGGTCCACCTCGGTCGAGCCCCAGGGCGGGACGATCCAATTGTGCCGGGTGGCGGTCACGACTTTGCCGGCGCTGCGGTTCGCGGACGTTTGGCCGAGGCCGTAGCTCCACTCGCGCCAGGGGCGGCGCGTCGAGTCGGGCCGGATCTCCTCGAGCTTGGCGGGGCGGCCCAGCGCGTCGAAGGTGGTGTCGAAGGTGATGCCGGCCTCGACCCGCCGGCCGGGATTGCCCAGGGCGTCGAAGCGCGAGTAGGCGACGGCGCCGTTGCCCGTGGTCCCGAGCTCGGGGTGCTGCTCGGCGGTCATCACGCCGCGGCCGTCGTAACTGAAGAACCGGGTCTGCGCGCCCTGGCTGACGCTCACGAGCCGGCCCGCGGCGTCGTAGTCGTAAACCGTCTGGTCGCCGGCGGTGGCGCCGACCTTCGGCTCGTTGGCCTTCCACAGGCGACCCTGGCGGTCGTAGACCTCGCCGACGTTGATCGTCGCCTCGGTGATCGCTCCCGTCGCGGCGTTGCGGCTGTTGCCCACGAAGACCTGCCAGGACCGGCCCCGAACGCCGCCGTAGAAGTAGACCTCCTTGCTGCCGTCCGGCAGGATCTTGCGCCAGGGCCGGCCGAAGGGGTCGTAGAACTTGAACTCCGACTTCGCCGCGGTCGCGTCCGGGCCCCATTCCGAGCGAGTCTTGACGTTGCCTCCCGCGTCGTAGGTGGTGAATCGCTTGGCGGT
>CXWL01007750.1_pt1 | contig 44241 bp, 40 predicted proteins | sample 590931 | NCBI WGS metagenome assembly CXWL01 (sample SAMEA3498368, study PRJEB10139) | groundwater metagenome | biome: water well; material: biofilm material | place: Germany | collected 2015-04-27 | reverse complement strand
GCCGCGCGCCGACCGCGTCTACGTCTTCCGCGACCTCGCCAATCTCGACAGCCAGGGCCAACCCCGCGCCTACACGCACTCCGGCCGATCGCTGCTCGAGCAGGGCCTGTCGGTGGGCCTGCCCTCGGCCGGCGTCCACATCTTCGAGGTCGAAGAGACGCTTCCCGCGATCCCGCGCTACGCCTTCATGACGCCCTATGGGTCGACCCTGTACGGGTCGGCGATGTCCGCGTCGCTTTTGCCCAAGGCGCCGGCGCAAGCGCCGGCAGCGGTCGCCGCTAAGCCCGGCGTCGAGGCCAAACCCCAGACTTCGTCCTGGGAAAAGTGGACCAAATGGCTGATCAACGCCTCCTTGGTCCCGTACTTCTTCCTTCAAATCCCGCAGATCATCGCCAACTTCACCAACATCTTCGCCGGCGACTTCGCCAAGCTCGCGGGACTGCCCTGGATCGGCTACTCCACGGGCCTTTTGGCGAGCTTCATGCTGCTGTCCTATTTCGCCGGGATGAAGGAAAAGGCTCCGGCTTTTGTCCAAGTCATGGGAATCGCGATGAACCTCGTCGTCTTGGGTCAGCTGGTTTTCACGGGGTTCATGCCGATGATCGCCTTCGCGGGCGTCGCCTCCTTGGCCGGCGTCGGGCTCGTCCTCAACTACTTGAACGTAAAGGGCAAGCTCAATCCGACGTTGTGGACGATTTGGAACAGCGGCACCGCCCTGATGGCTTTGGCGGTCATTCCTCCGAGCATCGCCCTGTCCTTTGGCGCGGTGTTGGCTTGGGCGCCGGCTACGACCGCCATCGTCTCTTGGGCGACGGGCGGCGTCGCCTTCGCGGCCGGTTTGGCGTTGCTCATCCTCGACAAAATGGGCAAGCTGAGCGGAAAACTCAAGGACGTCTGGAGCTCGATGAACGCGGCCAGCGCCACCGCGCTGTACACGATCAACCCGCTAATCGGCCTGACCTGGCTGTTCCTGCACCCAACCTCCATCGCCGGCATCTCGGCAACAACCAACGTCCTCAACATGCTCGGCTCGATGTTCCAACTGCCGCGCGGCCTGTTTCTAGGACAGAAACTGTGGATCTTCGGCAATCTCTGGGCGATCACGGTGGGCAGTTGGGTGGCGCTGGCGGCCATGTACTGGTACGGAGCTTTGGGGCTGGCTCTGTTCGGGCCGATCACCGGGGTCGCCGCCGCCTACCTCGCGTTCGTCTTCTGGCGCAACGCCCGCCGGTAGCATGACCTCTTCCGAGCTTTGCCGGCTCCTGTCCGTCGTTGATCACCGCTGCGTGGAAGTCGAGTCCAAGTGGCGCCTGCCCGCCGACGCCGCCAAGCCGCTGATGCGGCGGCTGTTTGAACTCAAAGGCGTCGAGCACGAGAAAAGCACCACCTTCCTCGACCAATACCTCGATACCTCCGACCTGCGCCTGCTGCGCGGCGGTGCCAGCCTGCGTCTGCGCTACCGAAAAAGCGGCGCGCAGGTCTACCTGCAGTACAAGGGGCCGGGCATGCGCAGCGACGCGCTGCATTTTCGTCCCGAGTACCGCTCCGAAAACTTGGACGGCCTCGCTCTCGAAGACACCGGCGACAATCTCCTGCGTTTCGAGCAACCGTCGGTGGCCGACATCCTGCGCACCAAGGCCCCCGCGGAGATGATCGAGGCGATGCGCCGCGACCTCGGGCACGCCAGCGTGTATTCCATCGACTTCGCCTCGATCCTGTGTCAGTACAGCAAGGACGTCTTCCGCGTCGAGCTCGAGAACGTGTGGCTGTCCCCGTCCATCGACCGCCTGTGCGTATTCCGCCTCGACCGCCGCGGCCCGCTGGCGATGTCCACTTTCGGGGAGTACGAGAACGAGGTGCGCGCGGGCAGCCTCGACGCCAAGCTGGCGGCGCTGCCGGCCCTGCGCGCCTTCGACGCCGCGCTTGCCGCGGAGTTCGGGTTGACGCCCGAGCCGCTCGACAAGTACGGACGCTGCGCCAGCGGCCTGCTGCGCGATGCAGCCGTCTTTCAGACGACGCAGGCGCCTGAAAGCGTTCCCTCCGAAGTCAGTCTTTAATCCACGGTCCCCGGCACCACACTATGGGGATACTGTTTCCGTTTCTCCCTCTGGGGTTTTGAGCAAAAGATTGCTCAAAACTCTCCTCGAGAAAATGGGGGACGGGAAGGGATCAATGTGCGCCGACGTTGGCTGGAAGATGAGTGTTTTTGATTACTCATAAATACATTGATCACAGCGATTAGTCTTCCGATTGCAAGTCCATACGGTGGTTTTATTCAAGAATTTTGCTCCCGTAAAAAGCCGGCAGCGGCAATCGCTATTTTCTTTGCATGCTGTTTCAGGGCCGGTGATTTTCCCAATGACGCTGGAACGATTCGCATACCACCAAATCAAAGCCCCTATCGATACTGCCAATACGACATAGAAAATATTTCGCTTCATCTCATCTATCCTTTGACGCCGCCGGCGGTCAGGCCGCCGACCAAGTGCTTCTGAAGCGCGAAGAACAACGCCATGACGGGAATCGAGACAAGCAAAGCGCCCGCGGCGAAACGACCCCATTGAACGGTGTATTCGCCCACCAAGCGCTGAAGGGCAACAGGCAAAGTGAACAGCGCCGCATCGTTGAGCAAGGTCGCAGCCAGGATAAACTCGTTCCAGGCGTTCATGAAGGAAAAGAGCGCAGTCACGGCTAGAGCTGGCCGGGATAACGGCAAGACAACTTTTACAAATGTCTGCCACTGCGTGGCGCCGTCCATGAGCGCGGCTTCCTCCAACTCCCGCGGGATCGTGTCGAAATGGCCCTTGAGCATCCACACGCAGAAGGGCAACGACGTCGTGGAGTAAACGAGGACCAATCCGCCCAGGCTGTTGAGCAGATGAAGCTTCTGCAGGATCGAGTAGATCGGGATGAGCATGAGCGTGGCCGGGAACATCTGGCTGACCAGCAACGCTTGAAGTCCCGAACGTTTTCCCGGGAAGCGAAAGCGGGACAGCGCATACGCGGCGGTAACCGACAGAAGAAGTCCCACCAACGTCGCGGCCGTGGAGACCGCCAAGCTCGACATGAGGTTGCGGCCGAACAGCCAGCGTCCGGCTGAATCCGTCGCACCCAAAACCGCCGCGAAATGGCTTCCTGTCACTTCTGAGGGAAAGGGGTTCGCGGACAGCGCCAAGGTCTCCATCGGGGAAACGGCCATTTTCACGACCCACAACACGGGATACAGCGTGACCGCGCACAATGCGGACAGAAGCATGTGGATGGCCGCGGTGCCGGCCCAGCCTAGCGCCCTCATGACAGGACATCCTCCGCGTCCCGCGCCAAGCGCTTGGTCAGCGCCGACCAGCCCAGCAGGACGATGAATATAAGGACCGAGTAGGCCGCCGCGAAACCGTACTGCTCGTTTCTCTGGAAGGCCCAGCGATAGGACTCCGAGACCAAGATGTCCGTCGCCCCGCCCGGCTCACCGCCCGAGACAAGGTAGATGATGTTGAACATGTTGAAAGTCCATACGCTGCCCAAAATCACTGCGGGCAAAAGGGCCGGCCGCAGAAGGGGCACGGTGATGTTGCGGAACTTCTGCCACCACGAGGCCCCGTCGACTTCCGCGGCCTCATACAGTTCCTGGGGAATCGACTGCAAAGCCCCCAAGGACACCACCATCATAAAGGGAAAGCCGAGCCAGGTGTTGGTGACCACGTTCGCCGCGAACGAAGTGGAAAAGCGCGTGAACCAACTGATCGGCTCGATGCCCAAAGCCAGCAGCAGGCCGTTGATGGCGCCGAACTGGCGGTGGAACATCCCTTTCCAGATCAGGGCCGTGATGTAGTTGGGCACCGCCCAAGGCACGATAAACAGCACGCGATAGACGCCCTTGAGCTTGAGCAGCGGGTCCTTGAGAATAAGGGCCAAGGCCAAGCCGATCGTTAAATGCAGCATCACGTTGACGGCCGTCCACAGGATCGTGACCGCGAGCGTGAAGTAAAAAGACAGCGGCTCCGTGACGCGGTAGCCGCGGGACGCCAAAATATCGACGAAATTGGCGAAGCCGACGAACGTGTAGCGGCCGGAATCGTGATGGAACAAAGAGAGGCCGACGCCGAAAGCGAATGGAATGAAGACGAGAGCGAACATGCCGACCGCAGCCGGCGCGACGTAGCCCAACGCGCGCCGCGCGTCGGGATAGCGCTTGGAAAAAGGAACGGAAGAAGCGGCGCCGGCGCGAAAGCGCAAAAAGGCCGCGATCGCGATCACGCCGAAGACGACCATATAACCCAGCGGCGAGGCCTCCGGCGGCTTGGGCCGGTACAACGCGCGGTAGCGACGGTCGGCCAGCGCCCCCGCCTGCTCGGGCGAGGAGCCGCCCATGAGAACGGCGCGCAAGGCCATCTTCATCGGCTCCCAGACGCGCGTCATTTCGAGGCTATTGGGCATGGGGACGGCGTTTTGGGAAGCATCTTTAAAGGAAGACACCAGCCGATCCTCGCGGACTTTCTTATTCTCGTAAGCCGAGAAGTTGGCCGGGACCTGGCCGGCGACGACGGCCCGTACCACCGACCCCTCGCCCAGGGAGAGAAACCGCGCCAGTTTCCGCGCGGCCTCGGGATTCTCCGATTTGGCCGATACCAACGCGGCCTCCACGCCCAAAAAAGGCCGCATGGGCAGGCCCGTCGCGCTGACCTTCGGCAAAGGGAAGACGGCATAGGGCACCGTTTTGTCGATCTCGCCGGCGAACCAAGGGCCGCTGATGACCATGGCCGCGCGCTGATCGTTGAATAGGGATTTGACCAGGGCGCCGGACGTCTCCTCGGGGATGAGATGCTCGTCCTGCAGTCCTTTGACGAAGGCCAGAGATCGCGCCATCTCCGGCGTGTCGAAGACCGCCCGGCCGGAAGCATCGAAAAGCTTCCCCCCGAATCCCGACAAAAAGGGCTCGTGAAGATAAAAGTCACCGGCCTCGTACGCCAGCCCAAAGCGATTCTCTGCGACAGACCGCAGACGCAGCAATTGGGCACGAAGCTCGTCGGTCGTGGTCGGAGGCTTGGGGACCAGTCGCGTGTTGACGAACAGCGCCAGACATTTGAGGGAAAGCGGGTAGCCGTACAATTTCCCGTCGATGTCGAGCGCGTCGATCGTGTTTGGAAAGTAGGCCTTTCGGTCGACGGCGCCATCAATGTCTGCCGCCATCCCCATGCGCGCGAACAGTCCGACGCGTTCATGCGCGAAAATGAAAACGTCAGGCCCCGCTCCGTGGGGGATGGCGGCGATGAGCTTGGAGGCAAAAGCCTCGTAAGGAAGCGCCAGCAGCTCGACTTTAAGTCCGCTCTCGCGCTCGAAGAGCATCACCGACTGCTCCAGCGCCTTTTCCTCTCCGCCGCGATAGGCGTGCCAAAGCTTCAACGGCGCGGCGCCAGCGGGAGTGGCGAAAAATAAGGCGAGAATGAGGGACTTCAAAGAGATTCGGAGGCGGGATGCCGCAGGGCTCGGCCGTCCGCATTAAAAACGTGCAGGGCATCCGCCGTCGGCGAGACGCCGACCTTGTCTCCGACCGCTACTTCGTTGCCTTTGCCAAAGCGCGCGGCTATGGGGCCGGCTTGCGTGGACAGATAGGCGTAGCCGTCAAAGCCCATTCTCTCAATGGCCTCCACCTCGCCGGAGATGACGCCCTTGGCTCCGACGATCAATTCCTGAGGACGCAGGCCAATTTGAACCTCAGAACCGGAATCGGGAAGGTCGGCGGGAGCAGGAAACGAGAAGCCTTTGCCGACCAAGTTGCCGCTCTCTCGGCGCGCGCTCAAAAAATTCATAGCGGGAGATCCCAGAAATCCCGCTACGAACCGGTTGGCCGGACGATGGTACAACTCCAAAGGCGCCCCGACCTGCTGCAAAATACCTTGGTTGAATACCGCCACGCGAGTGGCCAAGGTCATCGCCTCGACCTGGTCGTGGGTCACGTAGATCATCGTCGCCCCCAAACGCCGGTGCAGACGCGCGAGCTCGCCGCGCATCTGCACGCGCAGGGCGGTGTCGAGGTTCGACAGCGGCTCGTCGAAAAGGAAAACCTTCGGATGGCGCACGATGGCCCGGCCCATCGCCACGCGCTGCCGCTGGCCGCCGGACAAAGCCTTCGGCCGGCGCTCGAGCAGCGGCGTCAGTTCGAGCAAGCCAGCCGCCTCCGCGACCCGGACGGCGATCTCGGTCTCCGGAAATTTCCTCAGCTTCAGCCCGAAGGCCAAGTTCTCGCGCACCGACATATGGGGATACAGCGCGTAGGACTGAAAGACCATCGCCACGTCGCGGTCGCGCGGCGGCACATCGCCGACGACGCGTCCGCCGATGGCGATGGCGCCGGCGTCGGCCGTCTCCAGGCCGGCGATTAAGCGCAGCAGCGTCGTCTTGCCGCAGCCCGAAGGGCCGACCATCACCAGGAACTCGCCCTTGGCCACCTCAAGGTCCACGCCTTTGATGACGGCGTGCCCATCGAAATCCTTCCGGACGCCCTTCAGAGAGACATCGGACATGCCGCTAATTTATCACATACGGCGGTCTTCTTTGTTCCTTAAACTGTTGGCGCCAACAGTTAAATTGGTAGTCTGTCGCTCATGAAAGACCGAATCACCACCGATTTCATCCGCGCCATCCCCAAGTCCGACCTGCACCTGCATTTGGACGGCTCCCTGAGGCTGAAAACGCTCATCGAGCTCGCCCGCGAAGCCAAGGTCAAGCTTCCCTCCTTCACCGAATCGGGGCTGCGCAAGCTCGTTTTCAAGGACACATATAAGGATCTGCCCGATTATCTGCACGGCTTCATGTACACCTGCGCGGTGCTGCCCGATCTCGAGAATCTCTCGCGCGTGGCTCAAGAGCTCGTCGAGGACAACGTCGCCGAGGGCGTGCGCTACATCGAGGTGCGCTTCGCGCCCCAGCTCCACGTCACGCCCACGACCAGCGTGCGCGACGTGGTACGCGCGGTGGCCGCGGGTTTGGCGGCCGGCGCCAAGGCCCACAACAACTCCAAGGCGGTCAAATCCGGCACGGACCTGCCCTTCCACTTCGGCATGATCCTGTGCGCGATGCGCCGCTTCAAGAAAGGGATGTCGCCCTATTTCGCCGACATGTTGCGCCTCATGGAGCACGCGCCCAAATCCGAGATCTACGCGGCGGCGTCGCTGGAGCTGGCGCGCGCGGGCGTGGAACTGGCCAAAGAAGGGCTGCCCGTGGTCGCCTTCGATTTGGCGGGCGAGGAAGCGGGCTACCCGCCCGCCGACCACTGGAAGGCCTATCAATACGCTCACGACCACTTCATGCGCAAGACCGTGCACGCCGGCGAGGCCTACGGGCCCGAGTCGATCTGGCAGGCGATCACCCAGTGCCACGCCAACCGCATCGGCCACGGCACCTTCCTGTTCGCCCAGGAGATGATCCAAGATCCCAAGATCGAGGACCGCAAGAAATACGTCGAGGACTTAGCCAACTACCTCGCCACCCAGCGCATCGGCGTCGAGGTGTGCGTGACCAGCAACCTGCAGACCATCCCGTCGCTTAAGTCGCTGGCCAAGCACCCCGTGCGTCAGATGATCGACCACGGCCTCTCGGTGTCCATCTGCACCGACAACCGCCTGATCTCGAACACGACGGTCACGCGCGAGATGGAGCTGGTTTGCGAGCACGCCAAGGTCACGCGCGACGAGCTCAAGCGCTTGGTGGTCGCCGGCTTCAAGGGCGCCTTCTTCCACGGCTCCTTCGCCGAGAAGCGCGCCTTCGTCAACGCCGTCGTCTCGCGCTACGACGAGCTCAACGCCGCGAAAAGCTAAGCCGCGTCGCGGCGGACAGTGTCCGGAGAGAACGCGGGCACGCACACGGCGACGTATTCCGCGCCGCCCTCGTGCGGAGACGAGTAGCGCACCCACTCGCCTTTGGGCGTGATGACGGCTTGGCCGGCGCCGACTTCGAAGGTCTTGGCTTTGGTCTCGACCCGCAAAGTCCCGGACAAGACTAAGGTGTACTCGTCGAACTCCGGCGTCTGCCCAGGCTCGACCCAGCCGGCGGGGCTGGACATGCGCGCCACCGATGCGTTGGAGGTCTTGGTATTCACTCGTCCGACGAACTCGCGGATGATCTTGGGCTTGTTGCCGGCGGCGGCGACCTGAGTCGGTTTCTCAATTAGTTGGGCCATGACCGATTATAGGCTACTTTCCTGCAATAGGCCTACAACGCGGGTGGGTCCATGGACCTCGGCTTTTGGGTCTTCCGCCCCATGCGTCCATCAGCCAATCAGGGCATAATAGAAGCATGCGCAATAAGCAAGTGATGCTTCTCACCGCCGTCGTTCTGGCGATCCTCTCCCGATCCACCGCCGCCCAGATGACAGGACGCGCCGCCGCCAATGCCGTCAGAACGACCCCGACGACGGCGATCGGCGCGGTTAATAATCCTGCGCCTCTCCCCGCGACGAGCATGCCGCTCGTCACTCCCGCCCTTTTCTCTCCGGCTCTCGTCGGGCCCAACCAGGCCGTCCCTGTCCCGAACCTTCCGGCCGAGATCAAACCGGCGAAAGGATCGCCGATCACCGTGATCACGGACGCACAGGCCTCCACCGAGGAAAAGGGATCCGCTCTCGACAATTTGTTCGAAAAGTCCGTGCGCGCAAATGGCACAGACGACTCGGTCGGCGCGGCCGCCGAAGTCGCCGCCTCAGTCGATGCCCCCGCCTCGATCCGCTTGCATTCCGCGCCGCTGACCGCCGCCCCGGCAAGACAGCAGGTGCATCGAAAAGCCGCTAAGCGTCATGGCGGCGTGGTCCACCACGACGATTTGCTCAATAAAGAGTGGTCAGCAGGAGGCGTTGCTCTCATCGGCTTGGCAGCGGCGCTGTCGCAGCCGTTGTCATTGCCGCTGGCCATGCTGCTCGCCATTCCTACCGTCATGCCTTCCGCGTATTACGGCGGAGGTATTCTGGGAACTCGCCTCGGCCGCAAACTGGGCGCTCCGAGAAAGGGCAAGATCGCCGGGCACATCGCCGGCTCTATTGCCGGCGCGGCGGGAATCGTCGCGCTGATGATGATGGCCCCGGAATTTGTCGTCGCACACATCTTGCTCGTGGCTGGAGCGATCAGCGGCAGCATCATCTATGGGATCATGCACCACCGCCGGGCTAAGAGGCGCTCTTAGGTGAGCGGCTCCTGACCAGCGAACGGCCAGAACCGTCTGCGAGCGCAGCGCTTCTCGTCTTGGGCGCCGTCCACTTCGTCAACCTGCTCGACTTCATCATGGTCATGCCCCTCGGGCCCGACTTCGCGTCCGCCCTGGGCATCCCGATGTCTCATTTAGGCATCGTGGGCGGCGCCTACACCGCGTCGGCGACGCTCATCGGCATACTCGGCTCCATGCTTCTCGACCGCTGGGAACGACGATCGGCTTTGACCGTTTCGGTGTTCGGCCTAGGCCTGGCCACCATGACCGGAGCCTCGGCGACGGGGACATACAGCCTCGTCGCGTCGCGCATGGCCGCCGGCGCCTTCGGCGGCATCGCGGCCACGCTGTGCTTCTCGATCGCGGCAGACCTGGTGCCCGAGTCCCGCCGCGGCCGAGCCACGGCGGTGGTGGCCTCTGGATTTTCGATGGCCACTATCTTCGGCGTGCCGGCAGGCCTTGAGTTGGCCCGCCGGGGCGGCTGGCGGGCGCCGTTTCTCGTCGTTGGGGCGACGGCCCTCATCCTTGCGGCCGCGGCGCAACTGCTCCTCCCGCGGCTGCGCGGCCATCTCGATTCCGCCGAGCCCGCCGTCGCGCTGCCGCTGGACCGGCGCATGGGGCTGACCTTCGCCGCCTTCGGCTGCGCGATCTTGGGAAATTTTCTGCTGACCCCGAACCTGTCGGCCTACCTGCAGTTCAACATGGGATTTCCTCGCGAGCACATGGGCCTGCTGTATCTCGGCGGCGGGCTTGCGAGCTTGGCCACCATGCGCGTGTCGGGAGTATGGACCGACCGCACTCGGGCCCTGTGGCCGGTCGTGGCCTGCTCCATCCTCGTCTCGTTGACGCTCATTTTCGGCGCCGTCATCGAGCGTCCGCTGCTGCCGCCCGTAGTGTTTTTCACCGTCTTCATGAGCTGCAACGCGGCCCGCTGGGTGGCGATCAGCGCGTTGGCCACCCGCGTGCCCCCGCCCTCGGCCCGCGCCCGCTACCTGTCGGCGCAAAACGCGTTCGGGCACGCAGCCAGCGCCGTCGCCTGCTTTGCCTCAGCCGCGTTCCTCACGGCCGAGCCGTCGGGCCGCTTAATCGGAATGCCCGCGATGGCAGCGACGGCCGCCCTGCTGGGGCTGGGAACGCCGCTGGCGGTGTGGCGCCTGGAGCGCCTTATCGGGGGGACGGAGCCGGCAAGTTCACGCCGTGACGCCGGGCTTCGGCCCGGATGATGTCGGCGTTGGGGATGCGGCCGTCCTTGCTCATATCGGCCAGCATCACGTGCATCAGCGCGCTGACGACGTCGCCGGGCTGCGCGTACAGCATCGTGCGCACGAATAGATTGGCCGCATAAGCTGGGCCCTTATTGCCCATGCGCTGGACAAGGTCGACGAAGACCTTCCACGCCACGCCCATGAGAATGTTTCCCCGCTCATGCGGATCGGCGTTCTGCTTCTTATCCTTGAGATCGAGTTTGACATCGTTCTCACCGCTGCGGATAACCTCGGGCGGATCCAGGCCCTTTGTCGCGTCGACGATGAAGCCCGAGCCGATAAGCGGGCTTCCGCGCATGAACATCGAGACCATGTCGGCGAACGCCTCGTTGGCCGCGGGGCCGACGACCGGATCCATCGGGTTGAGGATGTAGCGGTAGGCCGGGTCGGCCGCCTGCGCGGCGGTCAGCGCCACGCGCGCGGCCATCTGGATGAAGCGATGGCCCAGCTCATGGAAAATGATCGAAGGCTGCGCCGTGTTTTCAAAGGTGATCGAGACCGTGACCGGCCCGCGCTGGGACATCACCTTCTGGTGGACCGTGGCCTGCTTCATCAGGAAAAACCCGTCGACCGCGGGGCTGTAAAAGGCGTTGCCGGGCATGATCGATTCGTTGGCGTGGATGCCGCCGGCCAAAGGCTTGTACAGCCGGGGGTCCTTCAAGCCCAGGAACGACTTGAACCAGTCAAACAGCGCGTACGAGTAGACGTAGGCGTTGACGTCCGCGTTGAGTCCCTCGTCACCTTTCGGATTGAGCCTGGCGACCACCTTTTGGCCCGGCAGGACGGTGAGCTTGGCCTCAAGCTCCCCGCCTTTCTTGTCACCGTCGGTGACATCGGCGTACAGGCCGTTGAGCTTGATCGTGACGGTCATCGGCGCCCCGGAACCGGGCACCGTAAACGATCCGTCCGCGCCGGTAACGGCCACCACCTTGCCGTCCGGGCCGTACACCTTGGCTTCGGTCAAGGGCATCGCGGTCAAGGGACCGTGATCGTTGCCGTCCTTGGTCAAGCCTTCGCCTAGAGCCATCACCTGGCCGCCCATCGCCGGACCCGCCGAAAATCCGTGGGAATTGCGGAAATCGCTCCCGCCGAAGGCCCACGCCTTGCCCGTATGCACGTCCACGGCCACGATCACCGTGCCGCCTTTGCGTTCCGCCTGGAAGATATCCAGGGCGTGCCAGGCGCCGTTGATCACCGTCAGCGAGCGCGTCAGCCATTTGGGGCCCGAATCTTTTTCGTCGGCCAGCAGCGGGTAATACGGCTCTTTGCGAAACAACAGGCGTCGCGAGGCCTTCAGATTGTACCGGGGCGACGTAAGGCGCTCCTCGGCTTTGAGCGCCAGCTCTTTGTCGGTGAAATTCTGCGTCATGACCGCCGGATCGATGCCCGGGGCAAAGCCGCCCTCCCAGCCCAGCAGCACCGGCTTGCCGTTTATGATCTTCACATCGAAGCGCAGGTTGGCCCCGTCGACAAGCAGGTAATAAGGCTTGCCGTCCTTGTCGACGCCCTTCTTGCTCTGGCGGAACACGGCGATATAACCGTCGGCCTGCGCGCCCACGCCCGGCAGGAACTCCACGTGCACCGTCGTCATCTCGGCGCTGGGCGGACCGTAGGTGTCGGCGGTTGCGAACTTCTCGGGGTGGGCGTCGACGGTCTTGCGCAAGGCTTTCTCGATGGATTCCGGCTTGGCCGGATCGGCGTCGAGCGCAATGCCTTCGCCGGGCGAAAAGTGGAAACGATCGCTCGACAAGACCGCTCCGACTACTTCCGGATCCTTCGGCTGGCGATCGAGCTTGATGCCGGGAGCCGCAGCCTCCTCCTCGAATATCCCAGCGCCTTGCGCCGCGAGGCGGCGAAGCGCCTTCAACGCCGATCTCGACCGAGACGCGCTCGGCGCCGCCGCGGCCCGCGCGGGCGCCGCTACGACAGGCGCCGCGACAACGGGTGCCGCCGGCGCGACGGGAGCCGCAGCGGCGATCGAAAATGAGACGGTAGGCAACGGCGCGACAAAAGGGGCGGGAAGACCGGCGGGATTAAAGAGCGGGGCGGTTACGCTTGTCGCGGCGGCTAGGTTCGGAGCGGCAGTCCGAAGAGGAACTGAAACGACCCCTGCGCGGGCCGGCGACAACAACGTCAGCGCGACGGCCAATAACGTGTTCATGCGCGAATTCTATCTATCTTCGAAAACGGCCCCCTGGGCCCAACGGATTAAAAAAATACCGCCAGAGGACCTAGAAAAAAAAGGTCCTTTGTCCGTCTATCCCCAGGCGGCCCGCAAGGCCTTGAACCCGGTCTCATACCCTATGGGAGCCACGCCGATCTCGGCGGCCAAGCGCGAAGAGTCAAGCGACGTGTCCCTCGGGCGCGGAGACGCGAACTTCTTCTCCGACGCGCGCGTGGGACGGACCAAGCTCTCGTCGTAGCCCATGATGCGGCAGAAAGCCGCGGCCATCTCAAAGCGCGTGGCGCGATCGGCCCCGCCCCAATGAAACGCTCCCTCCAAGTCGGGGTTGGCGAGAATTTTTTGAACCACCTCCGGCAGCTGATCGGCGGCCGTGGAGCTTCTCCATTGGTCGACGAATGCCGAAATCGGCTCGCCGACGGCGAGCTTGGCGCGCATCACATCGACGAAACTCAGACGCCCGCCCAACGGCCGGCCGTAGCAGGACGACACCCGCAGAACGACCGCGCCCGGCGCGCGCGACAGCGCGGCCTCCTCGCTGTCGAGCTTTCCGCGCGCGTAAACGCCGGAGGGGGCCGGCGCGTCGGTTTCTGAATACCAGCCGCGCTCTCCGTCGAAGATCAGGTCGGTCGAAAAGTGCACCAGGCGCGCGCCCGCACCGGCGCACAGCGCGGCCAGAGTCGCGACCGCGTCCACGTTCACGCGCTTGGCTCTCTCGGGCTCGCGCTCGCAGGCGTCGGGATCGGCCATGCCGCCGGTATGGACGACGGCCTTCGGACGGGCCTCCTGGAAGGCACGGCGGATGGAGTCCGGCTCGGCAAGATCCAAGTCGACGGCCCCCTCGCCGGCGGCGGTGCGCGAGGCGCGGATCACCCGCCAGGCTCCCGACAACGCCGGGGCCAAACGCCTCCCGATGAATCCGGTGGCGCCGGTGAGAAGAAGGACGGACGGCTGATTAGGCATATAGGTCTTTAGGCCTACTTAGGTCCGGGCCGTACGGCTCAGGCTATCGACGACAGCGACGACTATACTGGTTTTATGCCGACCCGAACAACGCTGGGCCTGATCCTGACCCTTACCGTCGCGATCAAGGCCGCGGCCGCCCTCGACAATTCCAACGCCATCAAGCAAGCCGGCGCCCTCTCCAACGGCGGACAGTCTACTTTGCGCGTCGGATACGACGGCGACGGCTGCAAAGGCGCCTGCGGCGACGAGCCCTTGGCGCGCCACGCCCCCAGGACGAGCACGCTAAAGGCGCCTCTCGGGTACGAATTTCAGCCTCCCATCACCTCCCCGATTCCAACGCCCGAATCCGGGGCCCGCATAGGGGATTACAGCGAGTATTACGGCGCGCCCAAGGAACCCTCGAAATCGAACAACGCCGGGGGCCCGATCGGGCTTTTGGTCGGAAGCTTTGTCGGAGGCTTGGGCGGATTGGCTCTCTCTAAATTTCTGTAGGCCTTAAAACGATATCTCCGCGGGAAGGCCGGCCTTTGGGCCGGCCTTCCCAGTTTTAAACCGCCGACGAGAAAAACTCGCTCTTGACACGGCCTAGAGATGCCGTTATAGTAGTTTGACGACGGTGTTCCGCTTATATATGGGAAAGGTGAACGAAACATTCTCCCTTGCTGCGGCCGTTTTGGCCGCCTCCCTGGCCGTGCCCGCCGCGGCCATGCACCCAGCCACCCCGATCCTTCCAGATCCCGACCGCCCCATGATGCCGGTGATCCTCGACCCCGGACACGGAGGCGAGGACCTGGGCGCATCCATCAAAGGCGTGCATGAAAAAGACATGGCGCTCACCTTCGCCAAGAAGCTCAAGCTCCGCCTTTCCCGCAACGCGGACTTCCCGGTGGTGCTGACCCGCCAGAACGACACGTACGTGACTCTCGATGAGCGCATGGTCGGCAGCGTCGACCGCAACGGCTCGATATTCGTTTCGCTCCACATCAACAAGGTCAAGGGCAAGAGGGCCGCCGGCGCGGTGGTCTACAGCTACGGGCCGGAGACTCTCCGCGCCTGGCGCAGCAAGCGCCGGCACCCGAGCGTGCCGCCCATGCCCGCTCCCCCGCGCGTGAACGTCGCCGACAGCGAACGCCTGGCCCGAACCTTCTCCCGCATGCTGCGCGCCGACGGCTTCCGCGCGGAGACGGCCAAGTCCGACTACTACGTCCTTAAAAACCCCGCCCAGCCGAGCGTGCTCATCGAGCTCGGCTATCTCAACAATCCCGATGAGGCCGCCAAGCTCATCAACCCGGCCTATCAAGACAAGATGGTCGACAGCCTGGCAAAGGCCATCGAGGAATACACCACGCTGCGCGCCGCGGTCGCCGCCACGCCCAAGACCGCTCCGAAGCTCTAATGCGGGCGCTGGTCGTCGTCACCGGTGGAACCTTCGACAAAGAATACGACGAGCTGAAGGGAACGCTCTCTTTTCGCAAGACGCACCTGCCCGAGATGCTGCGCCTGGGCCGCTGCCTCCTTAAAACGCGCGTCAGCGCGCTGATGATGAAGGACAGCTTGTTCATGACCCCGGCCGATCGCCGCCGTATCCTGGCCGCTTGCCGGCGCGCCCCCGAGAACCGGATCGTGATCACTCACGGAACGGACACGATGACCGACACGGCGGCCTTCCTCGGCCGCGGCCTGCGCGGCAAGACCGTGGTATTGACCGGCGCCATGCGCCCGTACCGTTTCGGCTCTTCCGACGGGATGTTCAACCTGGGCTCGGCCTTGTCGTTTGCGCAGGCGCTGCCGCCCGGCGTCTATATCGCGATGAACGGACTGATCTTCTCCTGGGACGACGTTGTCAAAGACCGCCGCCGAGGGGTCTTCACGCGCGACCAAAAGACCCAGACATACTGAGCGTCTCTGGGGTATAATAGGGGCATGAGACTAAGCCTTGTCCTGGCCTTAGCCGCAGCCGTTCCCGCCTTCTCCTTGCCCTTGCGCCTATCGGGAGGGCCGAAGTCCGAGGATAAGCTGCGCCGCTTCATTGATCAGAATAAGGACCTAAAGGCCCGGCTCGAGGACGCCGCCCGCCGCGAAGCGGGCCTCGTCGCCGCCGCGCGCGAGTCCGATCTGCGCGACTCCGTCTCCGACGCCACCGGCCACAATCTTCGACGCGGCCTCGAGCAATCGGAAGGAGCCAAGCGCGAAGCCCTGCTTCGGACCTTGCCTGGGATGCAGGCTCCCGTGCCGCAAGAGCAGGCCTGCCTGACCATCGTCGACTGCCCTTCCCTCGACATGGCTCTCGACGTGCCCGACGCGCAGCTCCTGCCAGAAACTTTGCGCCGCATGGTGCGGCCCTGGATGCTTCTTCAGCACGCGCGCGGCTCAAGCCTCGAGTTGTCGCCCCTGAGCGGTCCGGGCGAGGCGACCTTGTCCGTCCGCCTCAAGAACATCGACGCCAAGCCCCTCGTCATCAACGTGGCGCCTCAGCTTCTGGGCGGGTTCAAGGTCTGGTTCGACAGCCCGTTCGTTCTGGCCGAACTGTACAACCGCGAGCGCAACGCCGTCCTCTACCCCGTCCGCTAGAGCAGGCGAAGTTGGTCTCCTAGCGGGCGCCGGAAGTTATTGCGTTCCATCGCCGGTCTTCTTTTATTAAGGCCCAATCTGCGGCAGGTGATGGTAAAGAGCTTGGACAGATGCTCGGCGAAAATCCCCTCGCCGCTCATGCGCGTACTGAAGCGCGGGTCGTTGAGCTGGCCGCCGCGCATGTTCTTGATCTGATTGAGAACTTTATCTTTTCGATCGGGATAATGACGCTTCGGACATCCCACAGCATAGTCGAACAAACGTTCGATGTCAAGAGATGTGACGAACATTTGAATAAGATTTAAACGCGGCGTGAACCGTTTCGCGCTACACTGTAGGCCATGAAACATCAGATCACCATGGAAACGGTCGCGACCGTTCCGACGCGACGCGGCATTTACCCGGACGCGCGCCCTTCCCGCTCCACGCTGCCGCCGCGCATCCTCCCGCGAAAAAGAAACAGAGACTCTCTGTTCTCCACGCTTCTGATCGTGGCCGTCGGGTTGGCCGCCGCCATCGCCCTGTCGGGGCCGATCGTTCAGGCCTTCGCCCGCTAGAAGCGGGTCACAACGCGTTCGTCATCCTGTTCCACTCGCGCCAGAGCAGAATCGCCACCGCCGCGAGCCCGGCTACCAGCCCAAGCCAGATTCCAGTCGCTCCCCACCCGTAGCCGAAGCCCAGCGTCAGTCCGATCGGAAGACCGATGAGCCAGTGGCTGAGCACGTTGATCAGCAGCGGCCGCCTCGTCGAGCCCAAACCGCGCAGCGCGCCCGTCAGCACGGCCTGAGCGCCGTCGAAGACCTGGAACGCGGCGCCGCAGTACAGCAGCGGCGTGGCGCGGGCGATCAGCAAGTCGTCGGCGCCGAATATGCCCAAGATGAGGCGCGGCGCCAAGGCAAACGACGTCCCCGTTACCGCCATAAACGCCACGCCCATGACGGTCGCCGCCCAGCCGGAAGCCGCGGCCACGCGCGGCTGGCCGCGCCCCAAGGCCTGGCCAACGCGCGTGGCCGCCGCATGCGAGATCCCCATCGGCACCATGAAGGTCATGCTCGCCAGGTTCAGCGTGAGCTGATGCGCGGCCAAAGTCTCGGCGCCAAGGCGTCCGATCAGCGCGGTGGCCAAAGAAAAGATCGCGACCTCCACGAGCATCGCCAGGCCGGCGGGAAGTCCGAGGGAGAAAACATCCCTAAACAGCTGCCGATGCCAGCCGTGGAACTTAAATGAAATCGCGCGCAGCTCCCCAACGGCCGCGATAATGCCCACCGACAGCATCACGCAGTTGGCCGCCAGCGTGGCGAAGGCCGACCCGCGCACGCCCAGGGCGGGCGCGCCGAAGCGGCCGAAGACCAGCGCGGCGTCCAACAGAGCGTTGACGATGTTTCCCAAAATGATCGCCGTCACCAGCGGCGTGGTCACGTTCATGGACTGCAAAAACTGCCGGAACGCCACGAAGCAAAGCCCCGGGAACACGCCCCAGCGCAGGATGGAAATATAGCCGACCGCGCCATGGGCGGCGACGGGATCGACGCCGATCAGCGCGAAGGCCGGGCCCGCGAGACCGTACAGCAGGAAGATCGGCAGCGCGACGGCCAGCGCCAAAGCCGCGGTGTGCACGAGCAATTGCCCGCACAGATCGGGCCTCCCCGCGCCGAACGCTTTCGAGGAATGGCTGTCGATGCCCATGACGATGCCCATGCCCACGACGAAGCCCGTGAAGTACGTCATCGTGCCCAAGCCGACGGCCGCGATCGCCTGCGCGCCCAGGCGTCCGACGAAGATCATGTCCACCGTGCCGTAGAGCACCATGCCGATCTGGGTCAGCGCGATGGGACCGGCAAGCTTCATCACCGAGCGCGCCTCGACCCACGGAAATTTATCCCTCAACACGGCCACATGGTCCCATTTTTGCGGCGACCGTAAGGTAAAATTGACGCATGATCGACCGCTACCCTTCCCTCATCGCCGCCGAACTGTCCCTGCCCGCCGCCGGCGTCAACGCCGCGATCGGTCTGCTCGAGCAGGACGCGACGATCCCCTTCATCGCCCGCTACCGCAAAGAAGCCACGGGCAGCCTCGACGAGGTCGCGCTCGCCTCCATCCGCGACCGCTTGGGCCAACTCAAGGAGCTCGACGCTCGGAAGGCGGCGATCATGAAATCGCTCGAGGAGCGAAACCTGCTCACGCCCGAGCTCGCCGCGAAAGTCGTCGGCGCGCCCACTCTCGCGATCCTCGAGGATGTCTATCTTCCCTACCGCCCTAAGAAGCGCACGCGCGCCATGATCGCGAAGGAAAAAGGTCTGGAACCACTGGCCGACGTGATCTTCGCGCAGGGCCCCGGCGACCCCGTAGCACTCGCCGCCGCATTCATCGACGCCGAGAAAGGCGTCAAGGACGCGGCCGAGGCTTTGGCCGGCGCGCGCGACATCATCGCCGAGCGCGTCGCCGAGGACGCTCCCGCCCGCGCCCGTCTGCGCGAGGTGTTCTTCTCGAAGGGCGAGTTCCACTCCAAGGTCATCACGGGCAAGGAGGCCGAGGGCGCTAAGTTCAAGGACTACTTCGACTGGAAGGAGCCGGCGCTCAAATCCCCGTCGCATCGCGTGCTCGCGATGCGGCGCGGCGAGTCCGAGGGCTTCCTCTATATGCGCGTGGAGGTCAGCGAGGACGACACGATCCCCATGCTCCAAGGGCTGTTCGCCAAAGGCACGGGCCTCTGCGCCGCTCAGGTCCGCCTCGCCGTCGAGGACGCCTACCGGCGCCTGATGTCCTTGTCCATGGAGACCGAGGTCCGCCTCGACACGAAGAAGGCCGCCGATCGCGACGCCATCGCGGTGTTCGCGCGCAACCTTCGCGAGATCTTGATGTCCTCGCCCCTGGGGCACAAGAGCGTCTTGGCCCTCGACCCGGGCTTTCGCACCGGCTGCAAGCTGGTCTGCCTCGACAAGCAAGGCAAGCTTCTGCATCACGACGTCGTCTTCCCCCACACCGGCGAAGGCGCGCGCGCCGAGGCCTGCCTCAAGGTCAAGAAGCTCTGCGCGCTCCACAAGACCGAGGTCGTCGCCATCGGCAACGGCACCGCCGGGCGCGAGACCGAGGAGTTCGTGCGCGGCCTGAACCTTCCCGGCGTGACCGTCGTCATGGTCAACGAGAGCGGTGCCTCCGTCTACTCCGCCTCCGACGCCGCGCGCGAGGAGTTTCCCACCGAGGACATCACCGTGCGCGGGGCGGTCTCCATCGGCCGCCGTCTCATGGACCCGCTGGCCGAGCTGGTCAAGATCGATCCCAAGTCCATCGGCGTGGGGCAATACCAGCACGACGTCGAGCAGTCCGCCCTCAAGAAGTCTCTCGACGACACCGTCGTGTCCTGCGTCAACAGCGTGGGCGTCGAGGTCAACAGCGCCAGCAAGGAGCTGCTGTCCTACGTCTCCGGCCTGGGACCGGCGCTTGCCAAGAGCATCGTCGACTACCGCAACGAGAACGGTGCCTTCTCCTCGCGCGCCGCCCTCAAGAAAGTCCCGCGCCTGGGCCCCAAAGCCTTCGAGCAGTCCGCGGGCTTCCTGCGCATCCGCGACGGCCGCAACCCGCTCGACGCGAGCGCGGTGCACCCCGAACGCTACGCGATCGTCGAGAAGATGGCTTCGGACCTGGGCGCGACGGTCGTGGAGCTGATCGCGAGCCCGTCTCAGCGCGCGAAAATCGACATCGCCAAATACGCGACGGCGGATGTCGGCGAGCTGACTTTGCGAGACATCCTCTCCGAGCTGGCCAAGCCCGGGCGCGACCCGCGCCAGAGCTTCACGACGTTCGCTTTCGGAGCGGTCTCAAAATTGGAGGACGTCAAACCCGGCATGAAACTTCCTGGTATAGTCACCAACGTCGCCGCCTTCGGCGCGTTCGTCGACATCGGCGTCCACCAGGACGGCCTCGTGCACGTCAGCGAGGTCTCGGACAATTTCGTCAAGCAGCCCTCGGACGTGCTCAAGGCCCAGCAGCGCGTGCACGTCACCGTCCTCGAAGTCGACCTCGTGCGGCGCCGCATCGCCCTCTCGCTCAAAAGCAAGCCCGTCATCGGCAGCCGCGAGGACCGCAACTCCGCGAACGCGGCCGCCCGCCCCTCGTCGCGGCCTCAGCCCAAGCAAGAAGCGCCCATCGGCGCGATGGCCGAAGCCCTCCAGGCGATGATGTCCAAGCGCCGGCTATAAAAACAAGGAGGCCTTGGAACTATCCTTGAGGATAGTTACGCGGTCAGGCGTTTGACTTCTTCTTCTTTGAGCTGGATGGAGGCCTGGACGGCCTCCATCTCCGTGCCGACCTTCGTGACGCGCTCAAAGTCCTCGTACAGCTTGGGATCGGACATCTCGTGGGCGATGCGCTCGAGCTCGGCGTGCAGGCGCTCGAGCTCGGCCGTGGCCTTCTCCAACGACTTCGCGCGGCGCCGGGCTTCCTTGGACGCCTCGTAGAGGTTGGCGGCTTCGGCCTCGGCTTTTTGCTCCTCGGTCGGCTCGGGGCGGTTTTTTTCGGCCTCGGCGTCGAGCTGGGCCTGGCGGTGCTGGAAATACTCGAAGTTGCCGGGAAACACCGTGACCTTGCCCTGCACCACGTGCACGACGTGGTCGGCGACGGCGTTTAAGAAGTACACATCGTGGCTGATGGCGCAGATCGTGCCCTCGAACTTCTTTAAAGCCTCGACCAAGGCCTCGACGCTGGTGAGGTCCAAGTGCGTGGTGGGCTCATCGAGCAGGAGCACGTTGGGCGGGTCGAGCAGGAGCTTGGCCAACTGCAAGCGGCTTTTTTCTCCGCCGGAGAGGACCTCGACTTTCTTGTGGACGGAGTCGCCGGGAAACAGGAAGGTGCCCAGCACCGTGCGCGTGAACAGGTCGCCGTTGCTGCGGCCCACGCTCATGGCCTCTTGGAGCACGGTGCGCTTGGGCTCAAGCTGGCCCTCGCGGTGCTGCGAGAAATAGCCGACCTTGACGTTGTGGCCGAGCACGCGTTCGCCGGAGTCGAAGGGGATGATATCGCCCAGCACCTTGAGCAAGGTGGACTTGCCCGCGCCGTTGGGGCCGACGAAGGCCATTTTCCAGCCGCGCTCAAGCTCGAAGTCCAGGCCCTCGTAGACCGTGGTCGGCCCGTAGGACTTAAAGACGTTCTTGAGCTTAAGCACAGTGGTGCCGGTGCGCCCGGGCTGCGGGAAGGAGATGCTCACGGCCTTCGTTGAAGGCGGCAGCACGATCTCCTCGATCTTCTCGAGCTTCTTCATGACGCTTTGCACGCGCGAGGCGGTGGAGACGCGCGCGCGGTTGCGCATAATGAACTCTTTCATCGCGTCCATCTCGTCTTGCTGCTGCTTCCAGGCCGAGAGCAGGCGCTCGCGCGCCGCCTCGCGCTCGGCGATGAAGCCGTCGTAATTGGTGCGGTAGATTTTCAGCCGCTTTTCCTCGACGGCGACGATGGCCGAGCAGACGTTGTCGATGAAGGCGCGGTCGTGCGAGATCATGAGGATCGCACCCGGATAGGACTGCAGATACTCTTGGAACCAGAGTAAGGTCACCAGGTCGAGATGGTTGGTGGGCTCATCGAGCAGCAGAAGCTCCGGCTCCTCAACGAGCAGCCGCGCCAGCGCCGCGCGCATCGCCCAGCCGCCGGAGAGCTCGGAGAGGTGCCGGTCGAAGTCCTTCACCTGAAAACCAAGGCCCATGAGAATCTTTTTGGCTTTGGCTGTTTCACGCCCGTCCGGGTCCGCGCGATGCGCCAGCGCCGTCTCAAGAACTGTCTCAGGACCGATAGGCGGGTTTTCCTGCGGCAGGTAGCCGGCCTTGGCGCCGCGCTTCCATTCGATAGATCCGCCCTCGAGTTCCTCGGTACCCAACAGCATCTTAAACAGCGTCGTCTTGCCCGCGCCGTTTGGACCGACCAAGGCATAGCGATCGCCGGCGTTGAGCTGCAGGTCGGCGCCGTTGTATAGAGTCTGGTCGCCGAAGGATTTTTTAATGCCCCGAACGGAAATCATAGATGGAGATTCTACCTTCCAAGGGGGGCCGACGTCTCGGGTCTTTCGACCTAGGCGGCGTTACTGCGTCTTGATGTCGGCGGAGTGGTCGGAGGGCACGCCGTAGCGCGCCAAGATGTTGGGTATGGCCGTCTCGATGGCAGCCGCGTCCAGAACGATGCGCGCGCCCTTGTTCTCGCCGTAGCCTGAGAAATGATTGAACTCGATCTCATGGCGTCCCCCGATCGGGGTCTTAAACGCCGCCACCAGGTCGTCTAAGCGGCTGATCGGCTTGCCGTTGACGCGGGTCACCGACGCCATCGACCAGTTGTGATAGCCGCGGTTGACGTCATCGGCGAGAACGTGCGAGAGCACCACCACCTGCGTGCGGTCCGGCGTCGGCGCTCCGTCGGCTGACAGCGAGCGCACGCGGTAGTCCGCGCCGCGGGCGGCGATGAGCTCGTCGGTCAGCGGCATGAAGACCAGACCCCCGACGATCACGTACGAAGGCTTGGCGTCGTAGCGCGGCCCCGGGACTAAGTCGATGGAGGGCTTCAACTGGACTTTGACGACCTGCTCGCGTCCCTCGCGCGTGACGACCGCGTCCAGCGTCTCGCCCACCTGCCGGCGGCTGACGATGTCGGAGTAGTCGATGCGCTCATCGTCGCGAAAAGGGATCGTGCCGTCGTTGCCGATTTTGACGCCGTCGAGCTTGACCAAGGCGTCCCCTTCCTTCAATACGGCCCACGACGAGGAGCCATAGGCGACTTTCGTGATGAGCACGCCCGAGTTGTCGGCGCCCAGGCCCAAGGCCCTGCGCAAGCTCTCGTTCTCGGTGCCTTGCCACCAGACGCCGAGATCGGGAATGCCGTCGTAGCGGCCGTCGCCGATGTCCTTTATGAAGCGCTGGATGATGGGCATGGGCACGGCGTAGCCGATGTTCTGCGCCCCGGCGCTGTGCTGGAAGGCGATGCCTACCAGCCGGCCGTCCTGGAAAACCGGCCCTCCCGAGTTTCCGGGGTTGATCGCGGCGTCGGTCTGTATCGCCAGCAGTCCCCGCGCCGAGTGCACGTAGCCGGTGACACCCACGCGCGAGACGATGCCCTCGGTGACCGATAGGTCCGTCCCCCCGACGGGATAGCCGTAGACGGCGACTTTATCGCGCTGGGAAGGCACGCCGCCGAACTTGGCGGCAACGGTGCCCTCGAAGAAAGCCGGGTCGTCGACGGTCAGCATCGCGGTCTCGCCGTCATGGCCGACGAAGGCCACGTGCGCGGGATATTTCTTGACGTCGCCCGCCTTGCGCACCGACAGGTAGGCCGCGTTGGCCACGACGTGCCCGTTGGTCAAAATGCGCCGCCCCTCGATGATCACGCCCGAGCCGGTTCCGCTGGTCTGCCGGCCCGGCTGCCACGGCTGAGTGTAGTCGGGACTGCTGGCCACGAAATGGATCTGCACCGTCGCGCGGCGCAGATCGTGGTCGTTGGACGCGGCGGCGGCCGGCCCGGTTAACAACAATGCCGTTAGAAGTGATTTCATCATACCCCTATATTCGTAACATATTTGATCTTGCGCGACCCGCCCGCGCCTGTTATACCTGTGCGTAATGAAGAGCGTTGCCGGCGCTTTTTTCACCGCGATCAACCTGCTGTACGCCGCGATCTTCGGCGGCCCCATCGATGGGACGTCCTGGGACATCAAAGTCAAGCAAGACGGATTTTTCCACTGGGGCTCCCGGCGCGACACCTTGGTCTTCCATGGCGGCAAACTGGTCGTGGCCGGCGCCGTGGGCCAAGGTTACGCTCCGACTATCTATGAATCGCGCGGCACCGACAGCGGCACGGCGTTTGCCGCCGTGCTTGACGATCCCAGCCGCGAGGCCATCGAATGGTCCGGCCGCGTCGACGGCGACCATATCGCCGGCGTGGTGATCGTGCGCGCGCGCGACGGGCGCGTGGTGCGCTATGCCTTCTCCGGCGAGCGCAAAAGCTAAGATCGGGCGATGGCCAAGACCCGCATCGTCGCGCTCAATAAACCCTACGGCGTCCTGACTCAATTCACCGACAAGGACGGCCGGCCCACCCTCTCGCGCTTCGGCCTGCCGGCCGGCGTCTACCCCGCGGGTCGCCTCGACTTCGACAGCGAGGGCCTACTGCTGCTGACCGACGACGGCGGCCTGGTCCATCGACTCACCGATCCCCGCCACGCCCACCCGCGGGTGTACTGGGCCCAAGTCGAGCGCGTGCCTAGCGAGGAGACGCTGAAGTCCTTGCGCAAGGGCGTGATGCTCAGCGACGGCAAGACCATGACGTGCGGCGCGCGCCTGTTGGACGCCGAACCCGAGCTGCCTCCGCGCGAGCCTCCCATCCGATTTCGCTTGAACGTCCCGACCTCCTGGATCGAGATGACCATGATCGAAGGCCGCAACCGTCAGGTTAGACGCATGACTGCTGCGGTCGGCCATCCCTGCCTGCGCCTGGTGCGCGCGGCTATCGGGAAAGTGACCTTGGCTGGTTTGCAGCCGGGCGCATGGCGCTGGGTCGATCGCCGCGAGCTATAATCTGAACTGACGGTACCGTCAGTTGGGCGCTAAACGCTATCGACGCGGAATCGAGCGCCGACGGATTCTAAAGGAAGAAATCATCGACGGGCGGTAAGTCCGCATACGCGGCGGCACTCTATAAGGGAAGCCCTCCAGCGCCTTGCGCTCGATCTGCTGGCCGATGAAGGCCTCGATGGTGGGCACGAGCTTTTCCTCTTCCAAGGCGACCAAGGTCGCCGCGTCGCCCTCGGACATGGCGCGGCCGGTGCGGCCGATGCGGTGGACGTAATCCTCGGGATGCTCGGGCACGTCATAGTTGATCACATGCGAGACCTCGGGAACGTCGAGGCCGCGGGCGGCCAAGTCGGTGGCCACCAGCACGGTCTGGCGTCCTTCGCGGAAGTCCGACATCGCGCGGTCGCGCTCGCTTTGCGAGAGGTCGGAGTGCAGGACGACGCAGCCCACGGCCTTGCGCTGCAGCCAGCCCGCCACGCGATCGGCGCGGACCTTGGTGCGCGTGAAGATGATGACGGAGTCGACCCCGTCGACTTTAAGCAGGGCCTCGAGCAAGGCCGCCTTTTGGTCCTCGGTCACAGGGTAAAGCCACTGCTTGATGGTCGTCGCCGTGGCGCGCGGCCGGTCGACTTCGATGCGCACCGGAGCGGTCATAAACTCGTTGACAACGCGCTCCACCTCGATGGGAATGGTGGCCGAGAACATCAAAGTCTGACGCACGGCCGGGAGCATCTTCATGATCCGGCGCACGTCGGGCATAAAACCCATATCCAGCATGCGGTCGGCCTCATCGAGCACGGCCACCTTCACGTCGCGCAGATGGAAAGTGCCGGAGCGGATATGATCGAGCAGGCGGCCGGGAGTGGCCACGACCACCTCGGCGCCATGCTTGAGGTCCTGGGTCTGGGTGTGGTAGCTGGCACCGCCGATGACCAGGACGCATTTAACCGGCGAGAACTTGGCGAGCTCGGTGATGGCGCGCTCGACCTGGGCGGCGAGTTCGCGCGTGGGAGTGAGCACGAGAGCGCGAACGCGCAGCCCTTTGGCCGCGCCGCCCTCGGCCTCGCGGTCGGCGAGCAGGCGCTGCAGCATCGGCAAGGTGAAGGCGACCGTCTTGCCGCTGCCGGTTTGGGCTGAGCCGATGACGTCCTTGCCCGACAGCGCCTCGGGCAGGGCGCGCTCCTGGACGGGAGTCGGCGCGGCGTAGCCGAGGGCCTGGATTCCTTGAAGAAGCTCGGGACGAAGCCCGAAACGGTTGAAGGGCATGAGGAGAACTAAAGTGTAGCAAACCAAAGACCCGGGGAACCTAGGCCGAAGGGCCCATGCGCGCGCCGCCCCCTCCCGTCTATCCTTATATAATGCCTTCACGGCCGCGCGTTCTTCTCGCGTCGTTGCTGCTAGCCGTCTCCGCGCGCGCGCAGCTGAAAAATATTCCGGCGACGCCGATCACCGGGATTTCCGCGATCACGCCGACCGTTCCCGTCGTGATGACGCCCGCGACGCTGATGCCTTCCTCCGTCATCTCTCCGATCTTGCCCGCGATGACGCTTACTCCGCTGTTGACGGGACCGCAGGTTCTCCTCGGCGTGCCGCCCGCGGACCATCACCTCTCTCACCACGGCGCAAGCCACCAACAGGCAGCAGCACAGAGCGTTCAGCGGGCCGTTCAAGATCAAAAGCCCGCCACGCCCCCCGACGGCTGGGCCAGCAAGCTCAATTTCAAACCGGGCCAAGAATTTTTCGATGGGGGAACGCCCCATTCCAATGACGGCGCGGTCTTTGCCGCGATTCCAAAGGATGCCGGCTCAGTCCGCGTCCACATCGTCGAACGCGGCCCGCTGGCGGCGGTGCGGCCGGTCCCCGGCACTCAAGGCCTGCTGGGCCGCGCGCTGTTCGACAAAGTCGCCTCGCTCCAGGCCTCGGGCCAGCGCAAGCACACTTACGCGGAAGCCTCGGCGGAATTGTTTTCACGGGCTGAGAATATCATCGTCAACGGAGTGCGCGGGGTGATCGACGCCTATTCCGGGATATTCGCTCCCGGCACCAGCGATCAAGGGGAATCTTACTCGGAAAAAGGAGACGACAACGGCGACGGCTTCCACGACGAACAGGGCATGAACGTCGAGCACGTGGAGCCGCAGTCCCTATTCGACAGAGACGATAAAATACGCGCGGACCTGCACATCCTGATGGCGACTTTCGAACATCCCAACTCCGTTCGAGGAAATTTGCCGTTTGGCATAGTGGCCAGAAACATCGATTACGAGAACAAAGCCGGAGCCAAGCGCGGGTTGGACGTAAACGGCGTATACGTCTTCGAGCCGCCGGATGCGGTCAAGGGCCGCGTGGCGCGCGCCCTGCTTTATTACAACACGCGCTACACGGGCACGCGCACGCGCCCGGCCGCCGCATTCTGGAATCAGCAGATCAACGTGATGCTGGAATGGAACCGGAAATTCCCGCCGGACGCCTTCGAGGCCCGCCGCAACGACATCGTCTCGGCCTTTCAAGGCAACCGCAACGTGTTCGTCGACGATCCGGGTCTAGCCGACCGCATCGGCGCCGCCGCGCTTTGGGCGGGTCCGCCCCCGACGCCACGGCAATTGCGCCGACACGTGTATCACCGATAGGCGCCGCGCGCGCCGCCTCTTGCCTGCGCATCGAATAATGATGTGCTAATATAGGCCCTGCTTTTCAAAGGGAGATAAACATGAAGATCGCGCTGCTCTGCCTTGCCCTGGCCGTTCCCGCTTTCTCGGCCGACGCGCCGACGAACGCCTATAAAACAGACGACGAGCGCACGGTCTACACCGTCGGCTACTTGATGGGCAAGAACGTCGCCACCTTTAATCTCAAGCCGGCGGAAATCAAGGTCCTCCAGGCCGGGCTCTCCGACTCCGTGACGGGCAAGGCCGCCGCCGTCGACGTCGCCACCTACCAGCCGCAGATCAATGAAATGCTCCAGAAGCGCATGTCGGTCGGCGCGGACGCGGAAAAAGCGAAAGGCAAGGCCTACGCCGAAAAATTCGTCGCGGACAATAAACCTCTTCCGATCACGGGCGGCGGCTGGTACCAGGAGCTGAAGGCCGGCACCGGCGCCTCTCCCCTCGCCACGGACACCGTGCGGGTCCATTATCTCGGAACCACGACCGAGGGCGTTAAGTTCGACTCCTCATACGACCGCAACCAGCCCACCGAGTTTCCCCTCGATCGAGTAATCCCCTGCTGGACCCGCGGCATCACGCTCATGAAAGTGGGCGGCAAAGGCAAGCTGGTCTGCCCCTCGGACGTCGCCTACGGAGACCAGGGCCGCCCCGGCATCAAGCCCGGCGCCACGCTGGTCTTCGAGGTCGAGCTCCTCGACGTCGTCAAGCCTCCGGCCGACGCGAAAAAGAAGAAGTAGGCCCAGGCCGGATCCGGAGGGATCCGGCACAGATGCGATTGAGGAAATCCTCGTAGCATCTAGTAGCGCCGCGAATGGCGGCGCATAAGGCAGTCGTTGGACACGACGAGAAGGCCCGCCTCGCGCGCTTGTCTTTCGCCCTCGTCGCTATAGACCCCGTCCTGCAGCCATACCGCCTTCGCCTTCTTGGCGATGGCCTCGAGGATCGGCTCGAGCGCTTCCTCTGGACGGCGGAAGACGGCGACGACGTCGACGGGAAAAGGGATGTCCTTCACGCCGGGAAAGCAGGGCTCGCCTAGGATCTCGCGGTGGCCCGGGTTGACCGGCACTATCGTATAGCCCTGGTCCTTCATATAAGCCGCGACGTAATGTGACGGACGCTCCGGTTTAGGGGAACAGCCGACGACGGCGATCACGCGCATCGCGAGGATGGCGTCGACGTCGTCTTTAAGCGGCTTCGACGCCGACATGCGCCTCGCCGTCATCGATCTCCACGTGCGCCACGAAGGCGCGGCAGCACACCGCGCAGTCTTGGTCGATGGATTGCCCGTCCATGTCGGCGATCACGTGCAGTTCGCTGCCCTCTCCGCAATGGGGACATTCGATGGTGAGCCACTGGTCGAGGCGTTCGGTCGAGGCCTCGATGGTGTGCTCCTTTAAAACGGTCTCCATGACTTTATCGGCGGTCTTACTCTCAGGGGTGTCGACGCGAGCGTCGGCGCTCTTTTTGGTCTTCTTAGGTCTCGGCGCGGCCTTGGTCTTCGCCATACTTTGAGTGTAAAGCGCGAAGTTGGGTCCGTCAAGGGGTGGCCGGGCAAATGTTAAAATAACTTACGCTCTTCCATTTATAGGAGGCCTCTTTCGATGAAATCCCTCTCTCTGAACAGTTTCTCGACCCGCAAAACTCTGAACGTCAACGGCAAAAAGTATGAATATTTCAGCCTTGCCGCTCTCTCTGAGAAGGGCTTCGATCTCTCTCGAATGCCGCTGTCGATGAAGGTCTTCCTCGAGAACCTCCTGCGCCACGAGGACGGGATGGTCGTCAAGAAAAGCGACATCGAGGCCGTGGCCAAGACCATCGGCGTCAAGCCCAACGAACAGGAAGTATTCTTCATGCCCGCGCGCGTGGTGATGCAGGACTTCACCGGCGTGCCCGCCGTCGTAGATTTAGCCGCCATGCGCGACGCGATCAAGAAGCTCGGCGGAGACGCCAAGCGCATCAACCCCTTCCAACCCGTGGACCTCGTCGTCGACCATTCCGTGCAGGTCGACTTCTTCGGGGCCGGGGACGCCTTCGACAAGAATTCTGAGATCGAGTTCTCCCGCAACCAGGAACGCTACGCCTTCCTGAAGTGGGGTCAGAAAGCGTTCGCCAATTTCCGCGCCGTGCCGCCCGAGACCGGCATCGTCCACCAAATCAATCTCGAGTACTTGGCCAAGGTGATCTGGAACGCCAACGGAGTCGCCTATCCCGACACCGTGATAGGAACGGATTCGCATACCACGATGATCAACGGCCTGGGCGTGGTGGGCTGGGGCGTGGGGGGCATCGAGGCCGAGGCCGCGATGCTCGGCCAGGCCATGCCCATGCTCATCCCCGAGGTCGTCGGCTTCCGCTTAAGCGGCAAATTGCCCGAGGGTGCCACCGCCACCGACGCGGTGCTCACCGTCACCGAGCAGCTGCGCAAGAAAGGCGTGGTGGGCAAGTTCGTCGAGTTCTACGGGCCCGGAGTCGCCGAGCTCTCTCTTGCCGACCGCGCGACCATCGCAAACATGGCGCCCGAGTACGGGGCCACCATCGGATTCTTCCCCGTCGACGGCCGCACGCTCGATTATCTGCGCCTGTCGGGCCGGCCCGAGGAGGACGTCGCTCTCGTGGAAGCCTACTGCAAGGCGCAAGGCTTGTTCCGCGACGACACAGTCGAGCCCGCGTTCGCCGACAAGCTGTCTTTGGACCTTTCCACCATCAAGCCCTGCGTGGCCGGACCCAAGCGGCCGCAGGACCGCATCGAGTTGGGCGCGGTCAAGAAGCAGTGGAACGAGACCGATCTTCCCGGCTTTCTTAAGGAGAAGGACAAGAAGGGCAATCTCCCGGCCCCCGCGGGAACGGAAGTCGCGGTCAAGGACTACAAGCTCGGCCATGGCGCAGTCACGATCGCGGCCATCACCTCCTGCACCAACACCTCCAACCCCTCGGTGCTCATCGCCGCCGGCCTCGTGGCGCAAAAGGCCGCGGCCAAAGGGCTGTCGGTCAAGCCCTGGGTCAAGACGTCTTTGGCGCCGGGCTCGAAGGTCGTCATGGACTATCTCAAGAGCGCGGGCTTAGTCGAGCCTCTCGAGAAGATGAAATTCCATCTCGTCGGCTTCGGCTGCACGACCTGCATCGGCAACTCCGGCCCCCTGCCCCCAGACGTGGCGCAGGCGGTGTCGGACAATAATCTCGTCGTCTCGGCCGTGCTCTCCGGCAACCGCAACTTCGAGGGCCGGGTCAACCCGTTGGTCAAAGCCAACTATCTAGCTTCTCCGCCGTTGGTCGTGGCCTATGCGCTGGCTGGAACGGTAAATCTCGACTTGACGACGGATCCGATCGGCAACGGAAAAGACGGCAAGCCGGTCTATCTAAAAGACATCTGGCCGACGAACGCGGAGGTGGCCGCCGCGGTGGAGAAGCACGTCACGCGCGAGACGTTCATCAAGCAATATAAAAACGTCTTCGACGGCGACAAGAACTGGCAGTCGCTGAAAGTCGCCGCCTCAGAGCTGTACTCGTGGGATCCAAAATCGACCTATGTCCGGCTGCCCCCGTATTTCGAAGACCTCTCCCTCAAGCCCCGAACGCTCACGGATATCAACGACGCCCGCGCCCTGGCTGTTTTCGGCGACTCGGTGACGACCGACCACATATCTCCGGCCGGCAACATCGCCAAAGATTCCCCCGCGGCCGTCTATCTGCAAAGCCAAGGCGTGAAGCCTCAAGATTTCAACAGCTACGGCGCTAGGCGCGGCAACCATGAAGTCATGATGCGCGGCACCTTCGCCAACATCCGCATCAAGAACCTGATGCTCAAGGATGTGACCGGCGGCTACACCGTGCACATCCCGAGTCAGGAGCAGATGCCGATCTTCGACGCCGCCATGATGTACCAGGCGAAAAAAACCCCGCTCATCGTCATCGCCGGCAAGGAGTACGGCACCGGCTCCTCGCGCGACTGGGCGGCCAAGGGCCCGGCTTTGCAGGGTGTTAAGGCCGCCATCGCGCAAAGCTTCGAGCGCATCCACCGCTCGAACCTAGTCGGCATGGGTGTTTTGCCCCTGCAGTTCAAGGACGGGGACTCAGCACAGACGCTGGGCCTGACCGGCTACGAGAGCTTCGACATCCTGGGCCTCTCCGCGGTCAAGCCGCGCGCGCCGCTGACGGTGAGGGCGACGCTCGACGGCAAGACCAAGGAGTTCTCCGTGATCTGCCGCATCGACACGCCCATCGAGCTCGAGTACTACCGCTACGGGGGCGTCTTGCGCTACGTGCTCGGCCAGATGCTGGCCGGCTCGGGCAAGACGCCCGTAGCGGCTTAATCGATCATCTGCGGATCTTGCCCATGCAGGCCCAGCTGTTTCCGCTGCTGCCGGTGCAGCGAATGCGCTGCTCGCAGCGAGTGTCCCGAAAGCCCGCGCCTACGGTTATATCAGCGCAAACTCTTTCGCAATCCTGTTTGTCGTAAGAAAACGTGCAGGAGTAAAATCTCCAGCCGTCATCTCCGCTGACTTTTAACGCACGCGCCTCGCCGGCGAACGCGGTCGCCTTGCTCGCGCGAGCCTCTTGATGCGTGAGCACGATCCCCTGGGCCGACCGGTAGGCGTCATCGATCTGGACCGTCGGATTGGCCGAGCTGTAGAGAGCGCTCACGGCAATCGTCAGCACGGCATAAATCGCAATCTTTTTCATCTTCATCCTCCTGTGTTTTTGAGACTACAGGCGATTATAAGAAGCTGTTTAAGCGGAAGCTGTTGGACAAACGGCCTATTTTCGGCCTAGGTCCTCGAATTCAGCGCTTAGTCTGAGTCGGCCAGGTCGACTTGACGGCCTTGAGGATCGAGTCGGCCAGAGCCCGGGAAGAGTCCTCGAAGGTAAAGACCCGGGAAGCGTCCGAGCCCGACCACAGCACCTCTCCGGTCGAGACGAAGACAAGCCGAGCGGCCGCGCCTAAACGCCCGTCCATGACGACCGTGCGTGGCTCGCGGCGCACGACGCGGACGGTCTTATAGCCGTCGATCACGGTCTCTTCGGTGTTGGTCCAAACCCCGTTGACCTTTTCCCGGCTGGTGCGCCGGACGTAGATCGGATCCTGTCGCTCGTCGACGACTTCCACCTGCGTCATCCTCTCGCGCGGCTCGCGGAAATCGGTGATGCGTCCAAACAACAGCGCGTCGACGCCCAGGAGGCGGCCGATCTCCTTGGCGGCCTTGGGATCTGTGGCGCTCAAACGTTTCTCGCGCAGCAGCTTGTCGACCTGGGCGCGCTCGACGACGTCGTAGCCGGCCGCGAGCAGGCTTTGTTCGAAGGCGCCGGCCACGGTCGCGCCCGAGCCCCCGTGGTTGGAATAGTCGGAAAAATCCATCACCGCCACGCGTTTGACCTGGGAGAAGTCGAAGCCCTGCCTGATCGCCACCGTGGCGGTAGCGCAGGCGCCCAACGCCAAGCAAGACACGATGAGGAGGCGGTGCCGGATCATCCCATTATCATACGTGAAAAAAGAGCTTCCGTTACTCCCTCCCGCATCGCTAACAAAAGGGGGCACACCCCCTTAAGACCTACTGTTGGCGCCAACAGTTAAGGCGCCGATTATAGAGCCCACTGAGCGACGTTGACTCCGGCCAGGGCGTCTCGACCGACGCTGCGGCGCTGAGAGTCCAAGCCCAGCCAGAACGTCTCAATGGCGTCGAGCGCCTTGCGGCCGCCGCGCAGGAAGCGCCGCGCGTCGAAGCCCGGTTGGGCGAAGGTTTCCTCGAGCTCGCGCCAGACGTTGACTCCGTGCCCGGCCTCGATCTCGGCGTGGAACTTAAAGAACCCCAACGGGATCGCCCCTAGACCCTCGTCCTCGCGCCGCCGGTTGACGATCTCCAGGCCGCGGATGAGCTGGCGCCAGAAATTTCCCGCTTCGAGCTTGGCTCCCCCGCCCAAACCGGAGGCGGCCCAAGTCTCGATGGCGAAACTGGCACCCGCGCCGATCATCGGATCATGGCTGCCGTAGGTCTTGTCGAGGCCGGTCAAGAATTTATGCGTGGCCGGGCTGCCGCCGTCCCAGCGGCCGAGCTGCATCGGCTCCAGGCCCAACACCGCGCCGGCCTCGCGCAGCCAGTTGAGATGCGCGTTGCCCGTGGCGAAGGTCCGGCCTTCGACGGAGCCCGTGCGCGGGTCCAAGCCCACGCCGCACTCGTTCATCAGGATATTGCGCGCGCAACGCTCGCCCTCGAGCGTGCCCGCGTTGACCATGCGCTTGACCTGCAGGACCAGGAAATGGTTGGAAAACACCGAGAATTGGATGAGGAGATCGGCGACCTGCTCCTCATCGGCCCCGCCGCGGGCAAACCACGCCGTGTAGGGGTTGTCGGTGATGACGGGGTGGGTGAACAGCTCGCGCCGCACGACGGTTTTAAACGCCTCGAGATTTTTCATACCACAGTATAAGACCGTCATCTGTTTCTGTAAAGAATCTAATATTGACATTAGTGTTAACTCCATGTTAACTATGATATGGACCTTTACCAGCTGCGCTACTTCCGCGAGGTCGCCCGCGAGCTCAGCTTTACCCGGGCCGCCAAAAATCTCGGCCTCTCGACTCCCGCCGTCAGCAAAAGCGTCGCCTTGCTGGAGCGCTCGCTCAACCGTCCGCTGTTTACCCGCACGAGACGCACCGTCCATCTCACCCAGGCCGGCGAGCGCCTTAAAGCTCACGCCGAACGCGTCTACGACCTCATCGAGGCCGCGCGCTTGGACATGCGCGGCGAAGCCGCCTCGCCGGCGATGATCAAGATCGGCAGCCGCGAGATGATCACCAACTATCTCCTCGGACCCGCGCTTCTGGCTTTTCGACAGAAGCACCAGGCCACGCGCTTTGGCGTCTATGAACTGGGGCCCAAGGACATGGCCTCCGCCTTGCGCAAGGACCAAATCGACTTCGCCTTCTACTACAGCGCCGAGATCTCCGATCCCGCACTCGAAATACGGCCCCTCGGTAAGCTTTCCTCCCACATCTACGCCGCCCCGTCGCTTTGGGCCGGCCGTCGCGCGCCGCGAGACTTCGAGCAAACCCGCGAGCTTCCGTTCATCGCCCCGCGCTACTTCGGCGCCGACCCCGCCGAGCCCAGCGTGGACGGCTTCCCCGACCAAGCAAGCCCCCGGCACATCCAATACGAAGGCGAATTCCTGGAAACCCACCGCCGCTACGCGCTCGACGGCATCGCAGCCGCCGTGCTGCCCGACTTCCTGGTCAAGCGCGAATGGCGCGCGGGCCAAGTCGCGCGCCTGCCCGGGCCGCCGCTGGGACGGGAGATCTACCTGTTGAAGCGCCGCGGGCGGCCGTTGCCGGAGCCGGTGGAAAGTTTTGTCGCAGGCGTCAAAAGCGCGATCGCGCGCATGGCGTATTAACGCCGAAGCTTAAAACGGGTCAGACGGAAGCGATGCAGGTTCAACTCGGACTTGCCGCCGACGATAAGCTCCGCCATCGACTTGCCCACGATCGGAGCGAACTTAAAGCCGTGGCCTGAGAATCCCGCCGCGACGTAGGCGTTGGGGGCGTCGGGCAGGCGGTCCATGATGACTTCGTCGTCGGGCGTGTTGTCGTACCAGCAAACATGCCCCTCGAAGTCGACGAACTTGGCCAGTTCCGGGATGTAGGTCTGAAGGAACTTCCGGCATGACTTCTCGAATTTAGGCGACAGCGTGCGCAGCTCCGCCGGGTCAGCACTCTTGACCACGGCTCCCTTGCGGTGGTCGCTGATCTTGATGAAGCCCTGGATGTGGATCGGGAACCCGTAAAAGCCGCCGGTCAGGCTCGCGAAGACCGGGAAATGCTCGGGCCGGTATCGTCCGCGGCCCTCCTGCGGGCGCAGGAACACCTGCTCCTGCTTGGTGAGCTTAATCGGTATGCCCCACGGCTTGAGAAGCTCGTTGGTCCAATAGCCGGCCGTAAACAGGAATTTCTCGGCCTCCCATATCTTGCCGGTGGCGTCTTTGACCGATTTGACGCCGGACTTGTCCTTTTGGATCGAGACGATCTTCACGCCGTTGCGGATCTTCACACCCTTGCGCTGGGCGATGGACGCGGTCGCGGCCACCGAGCGGTTGGCCCAAATCATGCCGCCGTCCGGATGGAACAGCGCCCACTTGAAAGCGCCGGACCGGTACATCGGGTAGCGCTTCTTGACGGCCGGGGGGTCGAGCTTCTCGAATCGGATCTTGCGTTCCTGCAGGACGGCGAGGCTTTGTCCCTCATAACCGCCTGCCTTGGGAGCCAGCTCGAGCACGCCGTTCTGCAGGAGCAGCGTCTCCTCGGCTAAAGTGTTGAGCTCAAGCCACATGGGCATGGCTTTTAGCGCCATCTCGGTGTAAAAAGCGTCCTTGCCGTAGGTCAGGCGGAACACGCGCAGATGGTCGCCCGAGGCCGCCCATTGATTGGGCACGTCATGCTGGTCGAGCACGGTGACGGTGTGGCCAAGCAGGGACAGATGATAGGCCGACTGCATGCCCATGATACCGCCGCCCACGACTATCACTGAATTCTTGACGCTGCTCATCTCAGAAACCGTCCTCCGATCTTTTTTGCCACGCCTTCCGGCGACGAGCCGTGGGTCACGCGCATCCACTTGCCGCCTTCCGCCTCGGCCTGCCGTCCCAAATCCCCGTCGGCCGTCACCACCGTCGTCATCCCGCCCTCGTTCCAAGCCCGGGCGCGGACCCGATCCAAGATCATGTCGTCGGCCGGGACCTCATGCGTGAAGCTCACGCGAAAGTTGTCCGGCCTCGGGCCGCCCAGCACCCGGAACGGCCCGTCAAAAAACAACTCCACTTCAACCCCGCCGCCGACATCCTCGCACAGGCGGCCGAAAATAGCCGCGATGCGCTCCGTATCCGCATCTTCCTGCGCGGCGTGCGCCGGACCGCCGTAGCCGTAAGAAGTTCGGACCAAATTCGTCCCATCGACGCAAAAAAGCCGGGCGCTCATCCTAGCTTATTTCCTCTACGCCGGACCCCGGCGCGAAACAGCTTAGCAAACTCGATCCGTCAAAAAATTAACTCGAAAGGGCCCTTGACGTCATTCCCCTGACTCTATACACTCGGGGTCGCTTCCTAAATATGAGCCTCCACGCGGCTTTTGTCGTCTCCCTGCTTTTGTCCTGCGCGCCGGCGCGCGCCAAGGACCCGAAGCGCGACGCCCCGGCGGCCGTGCCGGCGGCGGCGGCGTTGTCTTGGCGCGCGCCGGCCGGAGAGCCGTCACGGCCTCCCCTCGAAGCGCCCTCGCGCGGCCTGCTCAAAAAATTTAATTCCTTCATCGACGCTCAGCCCGATCTCAAGGTCAAAGCGGAGATCGCCGCCGCGCTGGAAGGGCTGATCAAAGACGTCGACGCCCTCAAACCCCAAGAGCGCCAAGCCTGGATCGATGGCCATTTGGGAGAGATCAACGCCGCGGTCCGCGCCCTACCTCAAAATTCGCCTAAAAGTCTCGCCGTCAAAGCCGCCGCGTCCGCCGCGGGCCTCAACAACCGCGCCGAGCGCTGGGATGTCGGCCGCGAGCTGGCGCGGGTCGCGCTCGGCTTCGACCCCGAGGATGTGGACGCGCTCATCGAGCACTCGCAAGCCTCATCCGGATTGGGCGACTTCGCGCGCGCCTACGCCGACGCGGACGCGGTCCTGCGCAAGACGCCGAGCTCGACCGCCGCATGGACGGCTCGCGCCGCGGCGGCCTACGGCTTGGGCAATTACCTGCAGGCACTCGAGGATGCGCGGCGCGCGCTCGCCGTCAACCCGAACGACAAGACCGCGTACGCGCTGCTGAAGCTCTCCGAGGGCCGCTCGCAGGCCGCGCCCCAGTTCGATAACGGAAGCCTGGGCGAGTCGGTCGAGCGCGAGTATCACGGCATGGTCCAACAGCTCAACCAAGTCGAGGCCATGCGTCACGCGCCGACGGAACGCGGGATGGACCAATCCCTGCGGCGGCTTCTCGACGCGGCCGGATCCAAGCTCACGGTCAAGGACTTTCACGGCGCCTTGGAGGAGGCCGACAAGGCCCTGCTCATGTCGCCCGGCAGCCCGGACGCGCTGTATTACCGCGCCACGGCCCAGAACCTCCTGGGACGCTACGGAGACGCGGCGCGCGACGCCACGCGCGCCTTGGCGCTGGCTCCCACCGTCGCGGCCTTGCGCGACGCCCGCGCCTTGGCCTACACGCGGATGGGGCGCTACGCCGACGCGATCGCCGACGCCAATCACTCCTTGGAGATCGATCCGAAAAATCCCTACGCCTACGCCAACCGCGGGCACGCGCAGGAAGGCCGCGGCGATTACCAGGCCATGGCCGCCGACCTAAAAACCGCCGCCGAACTCAACGCTCAGTTCGAGCCCGATTACCGCGATTCCACGCGCCGCCAGGGCGTGAAAACCGAGCCTATCAGAGGGGGCCGACTCAGCCGGCCCTTGGGCCCGCGCATCCCATGGCGGGTGCGGTCGTCGTTGATCGTGCTTGCCTCCTCGCTGATCGGCGGACTGCTCATCGCCTTGGGGTTGATGCACGTGGGCACGGAATTCAAAAAATCGCCAATCAAGAAGGACGTGACGCCGGCCGTCCTCGAGGCCCACTATGAGCTCGACAGGCCCATCGGCTGGGGCGGCATGGGCGTCGTCTACGCGGCCCGCGACAAGCTCTTAAACCGGCCGGTCGCCGTGAAGATGCTGCGCGATGAGTTCGCGCTGGATGAGCAGGCCAAAAAGGACCTGGCCGCCGAAGCCCGCACCGTCGCCGAGCTCCATCATCCGGCCATCGTCGACATCCACGCCGTCGAGCAGGACGAGCACGGGCTGTACCTGGTCTTCGAGCGCCTGGAGGGCCGCACTCTCGACAAGCTCATCGCCGAAAAGCGCCTGAGCTTCTCCGAGATCAAGAACGTGCTGGGGCCGGTTTGCTCCGCGGTGGACTACGCCCACGCCCATGACGTGATCCATCTCGACATCAAGCCCCAGAACATCATGCTCACCCAGGACGGCGGCGTGAAAATCCTCGACTTCGGAATCGCCCGCCATGCCGCGCGCAGTGGAAAGAAGACGACCACGCAAAGCATCATCGGCACCCCCCACTACATGGCGCCGGAGCAGGAGTACGGCTTCGTGCGCCGGGAAAACGACGTCTTCGCGCTGGGCGCGGTGTTTTATGAAATGCTCACCGGCCTGCGGCCCTTCGAAGGACCGACCCCGGCCAAGCTCGCCAAGAAATTCATCCCGCCTTCCCAACTCGTCAAGGATCTTGATCCGGCTTTCGATGCCTTAATCAACCGGGCGCTCGAGCCCGACCCCGACAAGCGCATCGCCTCGGCCTCCGAATTCTGGGATCAGCTCTGCGCGATCCCGGAAAACTTAATCGGCGTCTCGTAGAACACGGCGCGCGGGTCGAGCTTAAGGCCCCGCAGCTCGCGGCGCATGCGGCCGATCCCGGCTTGGTCGACTAAGCCCAAAGCCAGCAGCTGGGGCGCAGCACTCACGAGCAGCCGCTCCAAATCATCGAGCCGCCCGGTCAGCGCCGCGCCGTGGCGTCGATCGTGGCGGATGGGATAGGGCTGCACTTGGATCGAGGCGAAGCCGGCTTCCTTTAACAGGCCGCCCACTTTGGCGCCGATGAAGGGGTCTCCGCCGCCGGCCTGCTGGCCGCGGTTGAAGGCATTCCAGTAGGCCATGACGGCGGGGCAAGCAGGCAGCAGGGAAAAACTCGAGTTCATCACCTCGATGCCGAAGACAACGGCACCGGGACGCAGCACGCGCCGGATTTCGCGCAGCACGGCGACCGGATTGGGCGTATGCTCCAACACCCAGCATACAAAGGCCCCGTCGAAGGCGCCGTCGGCGAACGGCAGGCGCGCGGCGTCGACTAAGTCGACTCGCGCCCGGCCGGCCGCGATGGACGCGCGCAAATGCTCCTTGGCCCGCGCGATCTGTTCGGCTGAACGGTCGACGGCCTGCACGGTAATGCTGGGAAAGCGCTCGAGCAGGATCTCGGTCTGGGCACCCACGCCGCAACCCACCTCCAGAACGCGCCGCGCGCCGGAAAAATCGACCCCGTCGAACACCATCGGCTCGAATAGACAGGCCTGGGCATACAGGCGGTCCTGCTCTTCGATGGAGAAGCCGTGGATGTAGCCGGTGGACGCGTTCACGGCGTTATTCTAACGCCGCGGCTCCGGCAAGTAAAATTAAGTTATTGTGGCTGAATTAATGTGAAGTTAAGACCGGCCTTTGGACGTGAGGAACTTCCACTGCGCGGGCGTCACGGGCTGAACCGACAGGCGCGAGCGCTTAAAAAGCATCATATCCGCGATCTCGGGCATGCCGCGAAGCTCGTCGAGGGATAGGAAGCGCGCGAACTTGCCGCCGAAGCGCAACTCCACCTGAAACCAGATCGGCTTGTCTTTGGTGGCCTTCGGGTCGTAATGACCGTCCTTGGGGTCGAACTGGGTCGGATCGGGATAGGCCGTGCGGCACACCTCGGCGGTGCCGGCGATGCCCGGGGGCTCGGCGTTGGAGTGGTAGAACAGGACTAGGTCGCCGACCACCATGTCCTTCATGAAATTGCGCGCCTGGTAGTTGCGCACTCCGTCCCAACCCGAAGTTTTCTTGCGCGCCAAGTCGTCGATGGAGAAGACGTCGGGCTCCGACTTCATCAGCCAATGGCGCGTCATACTGTCTCCGGACAAACGCGAGGACCGGCCGCGTCCCAAATGATCGGCGTCAAGCCAATAGTCCGCGCGGCCAATGCCTGCCGGCCCAAGTAGGGACCGATCACCGCCGGTGTCAGAAGGACCGCGTCGGCGCCGCCGGCGCGGGCGCGCTCGATCTGCCACAGGTCGACGACATAGTCCATCATCAGGATCAAGGCGTCGGGGCAGGCCGCGCGGACCGCGTCGAGATGGGTGTAGTCTCCGGCATGAAAGTTTCTCTCCGTCCAAACGGCCAAGCCCGTAGCACCCCGACCCAAGGCCGACACCGCACGCCGTCCCGCCCAATCGGCCGAGACTTCTTCTCCCGACACAAGTAAACCGCGTTCCGGCTCGGCAAAGCGCAGATCCACTATTTTCCCGGCCAGCGCGGGCGCGTAGTCGCGCGGCGTCCTGTTGTACAGCGGGCTTTCGCGCAAAGTCTCGACGGGAGTTGCGGCCTTTAATCTCTCCACGCGGCGCGCGGCATGCGCGGCCATGGCGGCGATGTCTTCCATCCTACGCCTTGGGCAGGATGAGCCGGAACGTGGCGCCCTTCGGCCCGGACTCGTGATCCACCGAGCCCCCGTTGCCCTCGAGGAACTTGCGCGCCAGCGACAGGCCCAGCCCCATGCCCTTGGGCTTGGTGGTCATGAAGGCCTCGTACATGTCGTCCACGATCTTGGCGTCCACGCCGGGGCCCGAATCGGAGACCGAGACGATCAGCCCTTCTTTTCCGGAGGCGGTAAGGACTTTCACGGTCCCTTTGTCGCCCATGGCCGCAAAAGCGTTGTCGAGCAGGCGCTTGAGCGCATCGGACACCGCCGCGGCGTCGAACTTGGCCCGCGCGTCCTTGGCCCCGAGCTTGAGCGCGATTTTGCCGCCCTCGGGCGCTTCGTACTTCTTGACCGCCGCGGCCACGACCGCGTCGAGAGCCTGCGTCTCCGCCGCCGGCTCATACGGCCGCGAGAACGCCGTCATATCGGCCAGCAGCCTGTCGGCGCGCGCGATCTCGCTTTCGATGATTTTGAGGTGCTTCTCTACCTTCGGGTCGAGGCCCGCCGTCCCCAGCTTGGCGCGCACGAAGTAAGCGGAGTTGTTGATCACCGCCAAAGGGTTGCGCAGGTCATGGCCGATGACGGAGGCCGCGCGACGCAGAAGTTCTTTTTGACCTTGGTCCATCACAGCCCCGGCTTGGTCATGCTCTCCGGCACGATCCAGTCCGAGAACTGCTTCTCGGTGAGAAGCTTAAGCTTCAGCGCCGCTTCTTTCAGCGTCAGGCCCTCGGCATGCGCCGTCTTGGCGATCTTGGCCGCGGCGTCGTAGCCGATGTGCGTGTTGAGTGCTGTCACCAGCATCAGACTGCGGCGCATGAGTTCGTCGATGCGCTTCTCATCGGCTTCGATGCCGACTGCGCAATGCTCCGTAAATCCGCGGCAGCCTGCGGCCAAGAGCTTGGCCGAATGCAGGAAGTTGTGGATGATCAAAGGCTTGAACACGTTGAGCTCGAAATTGCCCGAGGCCCCGCCGATGTTGACGGCCACGTCGTTGCCCAGCACCTGGGCGCAGATCATCGTCAACGCCTCGCTTTGCGTGGGGTTGACTTTGCCGGGCATGATCGAGGAGCCGGGCTCGTTTTCCGGGATACGAAGCTCGCCCAAGCCCGCGCGCGGCCCCGAGGCCAGCCAGCGCACGTCGTTGGCGATCTTCATCAGCGAACAAGCCAAGGTCTTCAGCGCGCCGTGCGCAAATACCAGCGCGTCGTGGCCGGCCAGCGCCTCGAACTTGTTCGGAGCCGGCTTGAAGGGAAGCTTGGTTAGCTGAGCGATGTGGGCCGCCGCTTTCTTGTCAAAATCGGGATGGGTATTGAGGCCGGTTCCGACGGCGGTTCCACCGATGGCCAATTCATAAAGACCCGGCAGCACCGCCTCGATGCGCTTGAGATCGGCGTCCAGATGCGCCGCCCAGCCGCCGATCTCCTGGCCCAAGGTCAGCGGCACCGCGTCCATGAGATGCGTGCGGCCGATCTTGACGACCTTGTCGAACTTCATGGCTTTCTGTCTGAGAGCGTCGCGCAGGCCCTTCACGGCGGGGACCAGCTCGCCCACTAACGTCTCGGCCGCGGCGATATGCATGGCCGTGGGGAACGTGTCGTTAGAGGACTGGGACTTGTTGACGTCGTCGTTGGGATGAATCGGTTTTTTAGAGCCCATGACGCCGCCGGACATCTCGATGGCTCTATTGGATATGACCTCGTTGACGTTCATGTTCGACTGCGTGCCCGAGCCCGTCTGCCAGACCACGAGCGGAAAGTGTTCGTCAAGCTTGCCGGTAATCACCTCGTCGGCGGCCGCCGAGATCAGATTCTCTTTATCTTCGGGAAGCAGCCCCAGCTCGGCGTTGGCCAGCGCCGCGGCTTTTTTTAAGACGCCCATGGCGCGGATCATCTCGCGCGTGAGCGTGTCGCGACCGGCCCCGGCCTGAAAGTGGTGCAAGGAGCGCTCGGTTTGCGCCCCCCAGTAGCGGTCGCCGGCGACGGCGATCTCGCCCATCGTGTCCTTCTCGGCGCGGGTTTTCTCGTTTATGGCGGTCATGACGGGATGATATAAAAAAGCGGCCTATTCGTCGCCGTCGTCCAACAAGCCCAGCCGGTCGCCGGTGCTGCCCCAATCCACGCGGTTGTCAGCGTTTTTTTACCACACTTTATCCAGCTAGCAACACATTCCCCCGATCGCGGACTTACACTATTTTTATCTGGGTGCACTCATTCAAACATTCTGTATGAAAAACTACCCGCTCGCCAGGACGAAGACCCTGCTTTTACTCGGTATGGCCATCCTGGGTCTTAACGCCCAGGCCGCGACCTATTACGCCTCCGTCGCCGCGGGAGACGATACCCGTTCCTGCGCGACAGCCGCGAACCTCTCAACCCCTCTGCGGACGCTCAATAGAGCCGTTACGTGTCTGACTCCCGGCGACACGCTGATGATTAGGGGAGGGACCTACGCGGAATCGCTGATGGGCAACATTCCCTCCGGCACCTCATGGACGGCGCCCGTCACCCTCAAGGCCTTCACGGGAGAAGCGGTCACCCTCCGCCCCAATCTCCCGACCGGCAGCGGTTCTTGCGGCCGAGATGGGAATCTCGCCTGCACGTGGGTGATCTTTTTTGCAAACAATGCCGTCTCGACCCAGAAATATATCGTGATTGACGGGCTTATCCTGGACGGAATCAACGCCACCAATTGCACGATTAAAATTACTTACAACGGATCCGACCCTTCAAAAGGCGCGCATCATATCCGAATCCTGAATTCGGAGATCAAAAACAGCTACGGCGCTGGAATCCTCATGGGTGCCGGCGTCGATTCCACCATCATTGCCGGTGGTTACAACGAATTGATCAACAACCTCGTCCACCACAATGGACGCAAGGGAACATGCAATACCGGAGTGCCCTGCCCTCCGGAGGCTATGGCAGATCAGCCGCCCGGTTACGGACGGGGGCACGGCCTCTATGTCAGTTCGAACAATAACCTCTTCGACCGCAACACCGTTTATAGCAATGGTGAATACGGTGTTCACCTGTATAACGGCCACGGACCTGGGGTCAACAACAATATCGTTCGCAATAACCGCATCTACAACAACGGCCTCAACACAACGCGATACGGCCGTGAGGCGGGCAACGGCATCATCTTAAGCCACGGTGCCGGCAACCTTGCCTACAACAATATTATCTACGGTCACCGCGGCGGGACCGGCATCCAGCTGGATTACAGCGGAAGCAATAGCCGAGTTTTCAACAACACGATTTTCAACAACAGTGGTTACGGCGTCTACATTGGAGCGGGAGCGCCGGGCGCGACAGTGCAAAACAACATCGCCTATCAAAATGGAGCCGGTGATATCGTGGATGTCGGCCCCAGCACCACGAAAGGCAACAATTTAGCCGCCGCGGATCCAAGGTTCGTAAATTCCGCGACGTTTGACTTTCATCTTCAATCGATCAGTCCGGCGATCAATGGCGGGCTTAATCTCCACGCGGACGGGGTGAGGACGGATTTCGCCGGAACGGCCCGGCCCCAGACAGGTCCTTTCGAGATCGGGGCCTATGAGTACGGGACATCCACGCCCCCGCCGGCTTTTAATTTCTCGCTG
>CXWL01006506.1_pt1 | contig 44256 bp, 34 predicted proteins | sample 590931 | NCBI WGS metagenome assembly CXWL01 (sample SAMEA3498368, study PRJEB10139) | groundwater metagenome | biome: water well; material: biofilm material | place: Germany | collected 2015-04-27 | reverse complement strand
GAACGAGCTCTATGACATCACGCGCCGCCAGCTTGCTCCTCAGGCTGCCGCCGCCTCTTGAACCCTGTGGAATAGCCAGTCGCATGGAAGGCTCGGCCTGTGGGAAACCGGGTCCGTTACCGGTTTTCCATAGGCAGAGGAGCCTTCCATGAAAGCTACAGACAGGGCGTTGACGTAGAAGGGGTAGCGGGGAGCAAGCCGGCTTGGGATGCCTCCAAATTCCTCTTGACTCGTTGCAGGAAGTCCTTGGGCCAAGCGACCCCGCACCGGTCGCAGGACGGGCGGGTCTTAAGATCCCTGTCATGGAACAAAAAGACCTGCTTATCAAGTTCTGGAAGACGGAAGGACGCACCACCCGGAACGTTCTCGCCCGCATTCCGGAGGGATCAACCTACACGCCCGATCCGAAGTCGCGACCGGCCTCCGAGATCGCCTGGCAGATTGTGCACGAGGAGAAGACGCTGATCGACGGCCTCGAACGCGGTGTGATGGAGTGGGTGAGTGTTCCAGCACCCGCCACGATGCGCGAGACCCTCGAGGCCTACGATAAGCACCTCGCGACCTTCGCCGATCGCTTGAGCGCGCTCGACACCGCGAAGTGGGAAGCCCAGATCCCGTTCATGTTCGGGACCCACGAGGTCAACCGGTCGGCGGGCTACGCCCAGGCCTGGGGCTTCCTGTTCGACATCATCCACCACCGCGGCCAGATCACGACCTATCTCCGCGCGATGGGGTCCACGGTGCCGCAGGTCTACGGTCCGACCGCCGACGAACCCTGAGTCGGCAAGGGGATCATCCGTCATCGCGCGCTCAGGGCGCGATGCGCGTCCGCGAGGGAAGTCGACGCCTCGGCGAGCAAGGCCAGCCAGCAAAGCTGGGCCAGAACCAGGGTGACGCCCGTGGCAACGGCGAGAACCGTGCCCGACTCGAGGAAGGCCGGCATCCTCAGACGCTTCCGGAACGCGTAAAGGATAGGCAGGGCGAGCAGGCCAAGCGGTACCGTCAATCGCAGGATCCAGGTTGACGCGTTGATGGCCATCCGCATTCCGGGAGGAAGGGGCAGCCCGCCGGAGGCGAAGGCTGAAGCCAACAGGGGCACGACATCCCACGCGTAGAACGCGGTCATCGCGGCGCTCATCAGCAGGGCCAGACTGTTTACGAGCATCGACTGTCGAGCCCGCCGTCGCTGGATGCGCAGCAGGGTTGTCCGCTCGTGATCTTGCGGCAGCGCGAGAAGCGGGGGAGCGAGGCGGGAGTCTTCCTGCCGCCGAAGGCTCTCCCCGAACTCGCGATCCTCTGCGATGAAGGCTTCAATCAGGGCCCGCGTGTCCGGGCTGGCCTCGCCGGATGCGTACAAGGGCCACAGGTCCACAATGACGTCTCGAGTTGGGTTCATCATGAGTCGCTCCTTGGGCGTTCGCGTTTCGGATCACGGAATTCGGCGAGACGGAGCCGCGCGCGATGGACCTTCACTCTCGCCGCGGCGAGCGAGAGCTGAAGGGCGGCGGCGATCTCTTCGTAGGACAGGCCATCCTGCGCGCGCATCAGAAGCGCGGCACGGTCGACCTCGGGAAGATCCTGGAGGGCACGGAGCACGGCGGCGAGTTCCTGTCGGTCCTGAGCCGCGATATCGGGACCGGGCCTTGCGTCCAGGAGGATCTCCGGCAATTCGACGTTTCGCGATTCCCGGCGTCGCCCATCGGAATGGAGGTTCCGCGCGATGGTGAACAGGTACGCCTTGACGCTTGCGGTTCGGATGTTGTCGCGGCCCGTCCAGACCCTGACGAAGGTCTCGGCGGCGATGTCCTCGGCCTGGGCCGGACTTCCGGACAGATAGAGCGCAAACCGGTAGACGTCCCGGGCGTAGCGTTGATACAGGTCCTCGAAGTCGGTCATTCAGAGTGCTCGAGGAAGATACGGACGAACACACCGGACGTTACATCTCGGCGCGAAATCCGGAACTTTGGGCCGAGGTACGAGCGCGCCATCCCCACCCTCTGCCGTTCCGCGCGCAAAAGCGTTAGGTTCGCACCTATGGCGCTGCACGAAATCGACCCGCGCGTGTTCCGTGGACCGCTCACCTGGCTGGTGCTGATGCGTCAGGCTCCGGTCTACGTTCGCGAAAGTCCGAAGGAGCGGGTGTGGCTGATTTTCATCCTCGAACGAGAGACGGAACTCATCATCGGACAGGAGATTGCTCTCGAACCCTCGCCCGAAATCGCGGTGGAGCTCATTCGCCAGTCTTTCAACCGTCCCATGGCCGGACCGAATCGGCGTCCCGCCCTCGTAGTGGTGGAGTCCAAAGCCCTGGGCGACATCGTCGCTGACGAGCTCAAGCTGAAAGTCCAGGTCTCCGACCGGCCGCTGGCCGAAGGGGAGGCCTTCCTCGCGGAGATGAAGCGTTTTCTGGACGCCGGTGGCGGCAGGGAGCCGGGTCGCGACGAGGATGCTGAGGCCGAGGAGGCCAGCTACTTTGACGACGACCTGCCTCCGGATCTGATTCGGGAGCTGATCAAGAAAGGAAGCGCGCTGGCGAAGTTGCGTCCTTGGGAATGCTGCACCGATTCGGATCTCATCTGCCTCGATATCCAGGAAATGGGCGTGAACGAGGCCGCGGTGTGCATCATCGGGGAGATGGGCCAGTCGAGGGGTGTCCTCGTATTCCGCTCGCATGAGGACTACCTGATCCAGGTTGGCCGCGGCGAGCGACTAGCGAATCAATCGGAGTTTTCGGTGGAGCCGATTCAGCTCGGAGTCCCGCTGTTGTCGGTCAATTTCGATCCAGCCGAGGAGGTTTCGGAGCGGATGCAGAAGGAGGCGGCGGCCATGGGCCTGAAGCCTGGTCGATCCACCTTCTATCCCCGAATCCTCTGCGTTGACCCCGATGGTGTGAGGCGCCCGACCGCCGAGCGGGACGTTCGTTTGATTCTGGCCGTGACCACCGCGCTTACCGAGGCGGTCCGCAGAGTGGGGCGGCGGCTGGGCGATCCGGATTCGTGGCCTCTCTGCTTCGAATCCGACGTGCCTGGCTGCGGCACGGTCAGGCTGGTCATGCCTTTCGAAGCCGGCGTGCTGTTTGACGACGACGAGCGGGGAGCCGCGAGTTCAGAGGACGCTGTGGCCCGCTCGCGGCGGTCAGCCGAAGCAGAGGTCATGATCGAGGCCATGACCCTGCTTCTCGCCGCGGCCGACACCACGTTCAAGGACGCGGCCCGCGAAATCGAACGCGCAAACAAGAAGAACGATGCGGACTCTCTGACTCCGGCGTGGGTTCTCTTTCACCGCTTCCCGAAAGACATGAATTTCACGGTGGCGGAGGCGCTGCTGGGGAGCAAGGTCGGGTCGAGGAAAGCCCGCAAGTGGATGGAGGCGCAGAGTCGATCATGGATCTCCGCCTGGCACATCGCGGACAGTTCCAAGGGTCAGTTCTCCTGCCGTGACCTGATCACCGGCGAGTTCCGCGTCTTCGTCGACGCCGACCCCCGCACGCGCGGCCGGCTCGTCGAGGGCGATGTCTTCCTCGGACGCATCGTCGATTTCGACAGCGGCCCGCTCGTCTTCGGCGTGGGCCCCTATACCTTGCCTCTGAGAGCGGCGGGTGAAGTCGTTGAGTCGGTCAAGCGTGCGCTCAAGACCGATCAAGTGACGCCCGAGATGCTGCGCGGGCATCGAGGGGGTCTCGTGGTTCGGCGCGAGTGGGATAAGGCAGCGAGCGCGCGACGGGTGAAGTAGCAGACGCGCCGGTCGTACACGTACTCGTCACCGTCCTCGGCCGTAGAAGTTCATGGTCGCTGAGTGCCGACGAAGGAAATCCAGTCGAAGCGACCTCGCACCGGGACTGCTTGGCCCCGAATCGACACCACGGCCGAGGTAGCGCGGAGCTTCCCCTTGGGAAGCGCAAGCCTGGCCTCGGGCCACGAGCACGCCACGACGAGTACGAGGAGTCGACCAGCCCGTCCGCGTCATTCGCGAGGAAACACACTGAACGAGGCGACGACGCGGTCGGTCCGTCTTTTGCTCCGCGGAGCCCGCGGCCGGTGCGGCGGTCACGTCGATTGCTACCTCTCGGTCGTGAGACGGCAGGCCTCCACGCGAGAGGCGCATCGCCGTCCGTCAGGGTGAGGACGGCGATGGTGCCGTGCCTTTTGATTGGAGTCCTGCATTGAATCTCACGCCCTCGAACGCAACCGACGCGCCCGCCGCCCCCCTCGCTCCTGGCGCGCCTGAAACCGCACCGGTGCTCGACCACGAACGCCTCGATTGCTTTCACGTCGCGCTCGAATTCGCCGCGATGGTCCCCGCGTTGGCGAAGGGCGCACGTCCCGCCCTGCGAGATCAGCTCGAACGCGCCTCCTCCTCGATCGCGCTCACTCTCGCCGAGGGCTGCGCTCGACGCACGCGACGCGATCGCCACCACTTCTTTTCCATCGCGCAGGGCTGCTGGACAAGCCCGCTTTGCGGCCTCGTCCAACTCACCGGCCCTTCGGCCCTTGGGTCCGCGATGGAGTGCGCCGCCGCCATCGACATTCTCCGCGTGACGCGTTGCCTCGGTCTCGAGGACGCCACTCGCGCGAAGCACAAGCTCACGCGCATCGTGCAGATGCTCGTCGGGTTGCGGCGGACGTAGTTGCGGTAGTACGGGTGCGAATGCAGGTGCCGAGCTGCGGCCGCTTCGGGCATTCGACGAGGGCTGGCCGCTGCCGCAGATATCGCCCACTAAAGTATGTATTGAACTCTATGTATTAGCTATGCTTAAATCGTCATGTGGACGAATTAGGAAAGCTTGAGAACGATTTAGTCCAGCTGGCTCGGCTCGCCCTGACCGCCGACTCCGAAGACGTACGACTTTACGTGGCTCGCCTGGTAAGAAAGTATCGCTCCGAGGATCCGGAGCTATCGGCGAGGCTGGACGGGCACCTTAAGTCGCAGCCGGCGCGCTCGCTCGGCAGCCTCCTGAGGCGTGAGAGGCCCGAGAGCCACGAGGCAGCCGCTCCGTTGGCGGAGGACTCGAGGCTTCTCCTGCTCCGAGAAGTCGGCCGAGAATCCGCGGTGCCCGCACCGATCCTCCCAACCCCCATTCAGGAGATGATTTCTCAGTTGATCGGTGAGCGACGCCAGGCGGAGCAATTGCTCGGCATGGGGCTTTCGCCGACACGGTCTGCGATCTTTGTTGGTCCCCCGGGGATTGGCAAGACGCTCACGGCGAAATGGATCGCCAGACAGCTCGGCTTGCCGCTCTACATTCTCGACCTAACGGCGGTCATGAGCAGCTTTCTCGGCCGAAGCGGGACGAATGTGCGAGCGGCCCTGGATTTTGCAAAGTCTGTGCCGTGCGTCCTGTTGCTTGACGAAATCGACGCGATCGCGAAGCGGAGGAGTGACGATGCAGACGTCGGTGAGTTGAAGCGCTTGGTGACCGTCATCATGCAGGAGGTCGACGAATGGCCGCCGAGCGGGTTGCTTCTCGCTGCAACCAATCACCCGGAGCTGATTGACCGGGCGCTGTGGCGACGATTCGACATGATCCTCAACTTTCCGAGGCCGGATGCCGGCTCGATCCGCGCTGCGATTCAGCGATTCCTGGGAGCCGATCGCCCGGTGTTCGATCCATGGCTTGACGTTCTCGCGATCCTGTTTGCAGGCCAGTCTCTGAGCGATACAGAACGCGACGTAATGCGGCTGCGGAGGTCCTTGGCGCTCAACCCGGGGTCGGCTGACCGTCTTGTCGGAGAGCTGGCCCGAGGTCATTCGGCTGGTCTCCCGCTGTCCAAGAGACGGGACTTGGCGATCAGTCTGAGCAAGAATTCAGACCAGAGCCAACACGCAATTTCGGACATTACCGGTGTGAGTCGGGACACGATCCGAAAGTACGCGCCCCGGAACTCTAGGCAGTCGAAGAGAACCGCAGTTAAGGCGCCGTAAGCAAGGAAAGGGCGGATACATGGCTCCCATCAACTTTCTGATCGGGCGAGGCGAGATGCTCACCCACGAACTCAGGCCGCCTCGAAAGAAGCCCACCAAGATCGACTTCTACTCCTGGGACGACACAGTGGAGCGACTCGGGCCGGATCTAAGGGGGGCGGTCGCATCGCTCGACGCCCTTCCCGAGAACGCTTGCCCGGGCGAGATAGCCGTTGCGCGATTTACCCTCAACCCGAGCTACATCGCGCGTTCGTTCTTTCCGTCCCACGTGCTGCGAGAAGAAGGGCTTGAATCGGTTGGGAGTAGGACAGTCCGAGTGACGCCCCGCAAATGGGCCAAGAAAGGCAGGCCAACCGACTCGCCAACGACGGAGATATTTGTTGCGGGAAAGAGGGCCGCCTTCCGCAGGTTCGCGACCTTGGCCAGCATCAACCCTGAGTCAACGGAGGCTCTCGACCTTCGGCGAATCGAACACATTCGCCCCTTCGAGCCGGCAGAACGGATCGCAAATGGGGGTCAAGCAAGGGACCGCTTCTTCGAAGTGGCAATCCATTTGATGGACAGCGAAACACCTGAGTTCATCGAAGAGTCGTTCCGGGCTTACGCGAAGAGCGTGGGATTCAAGCTCCACGACGACTTGGCCTTCGAGGTGGGGAGTCTATGGTTCGTCCCTGTTGAGGGGCCTCAAGCCCGCCTCTCCGACCTGGCGAAGTTCTCCCTGATGCGGGTCGTTCGCCCAGTGCCCTTGATGCGAGGGCTTCCTTCAGTCGGGCGAGCGGTTGGCCTTCCCGCCGTCTCCCCTTTGCCCACCTCGGGGGCTCTTTCCTCGGAGCCTAGAGTTGCGATTCTTGATGGTGGCCTGCCAGCTCATCACCATGTCGCAGCGTGGGCAACCCAACGCAAGCTGAATGCGGCAGGCGATTTTGCGGGTGGCCCTGAACACGGCTTGGGGGTCACGTCGGCCTTTCTCTTCGGACCAATCCTCCCCGGGGTGGTTGCGCAGAAACCCTATTCCAATGTCGACCATGTGCGAGTCCTCGATGGAGAGACCAGCCTGGACGACCCCCTGAAACTCTACCGGTCTCTGGCCCTTGTCGAGGAAGTGCTGCTCTCGCGTCAGTACGAATTCATAAACCTAAGCCTCGGCCCGGACCTGCCGGTCGAAGACCAGGATGTTCATCCTTGGACATCGCTCATCGACTCGCTGCTCAGCGATGGAAACACTTTCATGACGGTGGCCATTGGCAACAACGGAGAACGCGATCGGGCATCCGGAAACGCGCGCGTACAGGTGCCGTCGGATTCCGTAAACGCGGTCGCCGTGGGCTCGGCCGATGAGACCTCCGAGGTCTGGAAGCGAGCGCCATACAGCGCGGTCGGCCCAGGTAGGATGCCGGGCGTCGTGAAGCCGGACCTCCTGGCGTTCGGTGGCTCGGCCGCCACCAAGTACTTCCATGTGCTGGCCCCAGGGACGCCGGGGTCAAAGCCCACAATCGCGCCCAATCAGGGCACCAGCTTCGCAGCGCCGTACCTCTTGCGAAAGGCCGTCGGAATCCGGGCGATCCTCGGCACGGAGATGTCGCCCCTGGTCATCAAGGCGCTTATGGTGGACGCTGCCCAGCAGCAAGGCTATGACAAGGAGGAAGTGGGTTGGGGCAAGGTACCCGATGAGGTGATGAGCATCATCACCTGTCCAGCAGGTACGGCGCGGATCGTGTATCAGGGCGAACTCTTGCCCGGGAAGTACCTTCGCGCTCCGGTTCCTCTCCCGGCGACAGAGATCCCGGGATTCGTCACGCTAGGCGCGACGTTTTGCTATGCGTCACCGATCGACCCCCAAGACGCGGCTGCATACACCCGCGCGGGCCTTGAGGTGACCTTCCGCCCTGACGTCGACGACATCAAGGCGGGCAAACAAACCGCAACGACGCGCGGCTTCTTCGACCTTCAGCGCTATTCGACCGAACAGCAACGCCGAGCGGACCTGGGGAAATGGGAGACCGTCTTACACGATCGAAAGAGAATGCGAGGTGCCAAGCTAAGGAAGCCTGCCTTCGATATTCACTACAACGCCCGCGCAGGGGGCGGCCGGGCGTCCGGCCCAGGAAAGATCCGCTACGCTCTGATCATCAGCATGGAGGCGCCCAAGCATCCAAACCTGTACGCCGACATTCTGAGCGCCTACGCATCAACCCTGATTCCAATTCAACCAACGGTTACGTTGCCAATTCGCCTCTAGACATCCGAAGCACTCCCGGCGCGGTGGACGGACAGAGGATCTCCCCGCCCGCCGCTGTTGATCAGATCGCTTCCCAGGAGGACCAGACTACCCCTTCGCACGCAGCCGAGCGGCAATCTTGGTGAACTGCTCCAATGCCGCCTCCAACTCATCCGCGATCTCGGTGGCCAGAATCTCCGGCGCGGGGAGGGAATCGCTGTCCGTCAGGCTCTTGTCCCGGATCCAGAAGAGATCGAGGCTGAGCTTGTCGCGTTTAACCAGATCCTCGTAGTCGTAGCAGCGCCACCGGCCGTCGGGGTTCTTCTCACTCCAGATCGGCTTTCGCTTGTGGACGGCACCGGGCTTGTAGCAGTCCACGAACTCATCGAAGTCGGCCCGCGTGATCGGCGACTGCTTCTGCGTGAAGTGCTTGTTGGTCCGCAGGTCGTACACCCAAACCTTGTCCGTCCAGGGCTTGGGCCGGCCCTCCTTCTTGTCGAAGAAAAGCACATTGGCCTTGACGCCGTTGGCGTACCAGATCCCGGTGGGCAGTCGCAGGAGCGTGTGGACGTTGCACTTCTGGAGCAGGTTCTTTCGGATCTTCTCGCCCGCCCCGCCCTCGAAGAGCACGTTGTCGGGCAGGACCACGGCGGCGCAGCCGTTGATCTTCAGCAGCGAGAACATGTGCTGGACGAAGTTCAGCTGCTTGTTGCTTGTCGACGTCCAGAAGTCCTCGCGGACGATGACCTTGTCGTCCTTCTCCGTGTCTCCCTCCTCGTTGACGAAGAGGAGGCTCTGGCTCTTTCCGAAGGGCGGATTGGCCAGGATCATGGTGTATTCCTTGTTCCACGGTGCGGCCAAGCTGTCGTGGCCGGAGTGGACGACGACCTTGTCGCCGCCGATACCGTGGAGGTAGAGGTTCATCGCGCACATGCGACCCACTTTGGGCGAGAGCTCCATCCCCTCGACGAGTTCCTCGCGCAGCGTTCGCTTCTCCTCGGCGTTCATGTCCATCACGTACTTGTCCAGCACGTAGTTGTACGCGGTGAAGAGGAAGCCGCCCGTCCCAGCCGCCGGGTCGCAGATACGGTCCTGTGGCGTCGGCTGCATCACCTCGCACATCGTGCGAATCACGGCGCGAGTGGTGAAGTACTGGCCGGCGCCCTTGGTGGATTCGGCGGCGGAGCGTTGAAGTAGCTCTTCGTAGATGGTGCCCTTCACGTCCACCGGCAGACTGAGCCAGTCCTCCTTGTCGATCAGGTTGACGATGAGCTGCTTGAGCAACGCCGGGTTGTGGATGTCGCACCGCGCGCCCTTGAAGATGACACCGAGCATGCCCGGCTTCAACGCCAGCTTCTCGATGGAGTCGCTGTACTGCTTCTCCAACGCTGCGCCGTCGAGCTTGAGGAGTGGCTTCCAGCCCAGGGCGGTTGGCACGATCGGCGGCTTGTTGTGAGGTTCCTCGGTGAGTTGATCCGCCATTTTGAGGAAGAGGAGCATGGTGAGCTGCTCGACGTACTCGACGCAGCTGAGTCCAGCCTGCTGCAAGACTCCGGCGTAGCTCCAGGCCCGCTTCCCAATCTGAGACGCATCAATCACGAATGTTTTCCTCTCGAACGACTGCCTTGGTGGAGTTACGTCGGGTACTCCGTTTGGCTTTCGTGGGCCTTTCTTTGGCCGCCCGCAGGGTGAGTAGTTCCCGCTCGGCGGAGATGCGATTCAAAAGGGCAGCCGCGGATTCATCGGTCGGATCCTGCGGAACAAGTTGGCCGGTAAATGCTTGGCGCAGGATTGACTGGCGCAAGGCCTGAGCGCCCACCAGTTTCGCTTCCAGATCGGCGTCCAGATGCTCAATCACAGAGAGTTGGTCATCCACCACTTCGATGATTGCCTCTTGCTCGGCAACCGGCGGTAGCGGAAGCACTAGAGGAATGAGGTCCGACATGGAGATGCGCTGATGCCCGGCCGTGGACTTGGCCGCATCTTCAAGTGTGCGTCGAATGCGAGCGCTCTGAAAGACGTAGGTCAAGAACGAGCCATCGGCAAGAGCTACCAGCTTTCCGCAGAAGAGTCGGTCTGGATACTGAATCGTATGGGCCTCAGCGCTCTTCACCACAGCGCTGCAGCCGACGAATTGCACACTGCCGCTGAGGCGCGTTATCAAGAGGTCGCCCGTCGCCAAAAAGTTGTCATGACGCAAGCTCTGAGCCTGTTCAAGGTAGTTGAGGTCGCCGAGGTCGATCGCCCCATGCCGGACTGCGCTTGATCGGAGCACTGGAAAGTTCGTGGTGCCTCGAGAAGACGTCGCGGCTGTTCCGCTCCGAAGCTGCCAGAGCACCTGGTTCAACGTCACCCAGCACCAACCGGCAGGGAGGGCAGGCAGGCTCGTCACGTCCGGTGGGGCAGGTTCCTCGTATTTGGCCTTCCAGTTCTTGGCGGGCTCCCTCCCTTTCTTGAACTTCTGGAGTTGGGCGTCCTCCCAGCGACGGCGACGTTCGGCGAGGATGCGCGTGAGCAGATCCGAGGCTGACTCCGTGGCAGGATTCTTCGCCCGCCAATTGGTGGTCAACGCGCCTTCGACCGCAGCCTTGAGAACGGCCGCGCGGTAGTGCTTCAGCTTGATCTGAACCCGCTCTAACGCTGCGACTCCGGCATCGAGATCGGAGAGCAGTTCGTCGATGGTGTCCGCTATTCGCCCCTGCTCCCTGGGAGGCGCGACCACAAGCGGGACGGTGTCGGAAAGGGGTCCGGTCGAGATGCTGGCTTGGTTGACGTGGTTCTGGCAGCGGTGGCGAAAATAGCCAGACATCCACAGGAAGTGAAGTTGGTGCGCAACAAACACCGGATTCAGACCGGCTTCCAGTCGAATCCGCGTCATGTGGTTTGAGTAGGCCAGTTTCGTATCGACTCGGATCGCGGTTGTTTTTCCGATCAATTCGGGACTGTTCGTGTTGTTGAAGAGCACATCACCCCTGCCCAGAAACCGGGGTGGCGTCTCTTCGACGAACTTCACCGAAGTGAGGTCGAAGCGGCCTTCGCGGTCGATATTCATCGGCCTAATATGAGGAGTCCCCTTACCCTCGGCATTGTGCGCGCCGCTTGGAAAGCCTGGCGCAACACTCCGCGCAACCTGGCCGATGGAGGTCGTGAGCCAACCAGACGGCGGCCGGAGGCCGCTCAGTGGATAACGGTCGAAGACAAGGGACTCACTCACGCTGCAAGCCGGTCACTGAGTTCCGCGAGAAGCGGTTTGAGTCGTTCGCCGAAGAGAGCGTGGGCGCGGCCGAGACTCCCGTGCTGACCAAACCAGCCGTCTTGAAAGTCGTCCGGCACGATCGTCAGGCTGGTGGCGACGTGCTCGGCCATTCGGTCGAGCCATTCCCGTTGTTCCTCGGTGAAGGTTGTCCCCGCTCGTTCTTTCTCGCGGAGCCACTTCGAGTAGTTCAGGCGAACATCCTCGGCGTAGGGTTGGAGCGGGGTCTCGGGCTGGACTGCGTGGCGCACGAGTTTCACCAGATCCGCGAGCTGTTCACCCGGGCGATGCCCAGCCGTCACGGCCCCTTCCGAGGCCTTGATCGCCTCGACCAGCTCAAACGCTCGCCAGAGCTGGGTTGGAGATGTCGCGAGCGGAGGAACTGAGAGCGCGTCCTTCAACTGGCGAAGGTCCTTGAGGGAAATCTTGAGGGGCCGCGTGCCCGAATACAAAACTTGCAGCGCCGTGAGCTCGTCCTTGTGCTCGGCGATCCACGCGCGAAAATCCTTGATCTTCGCCTGCGCCTTGTCGACGGCTGCCTTGTCGAAGTCTGAGTGCAAGACGTCATCGATGGAGTGGCGATCGATGGTCTGCTCGTTCTGCTGACGCATGGCCAGGAGTCGGCGTCGGAACGCTGCCTTAAAGAACGGAGTGATCGCCACTTGTGAAAGCTGCTCAGTGGCGGTCTTGATCTGCTCGGGAGTCGGCTCGCCCGTGACACCGGGCAGCCTCTTTGCCTCGGCGATCTGCGCATCTGGGTCAACCGCCCGCGTCAAGCCGCCAGCAAGGTCGGAGAGCGACTTGCCGCCCGCGAGCTCTCGTAACTCCGTGAGCTGCTCCGGTGAGAACTCGTGTTGGATGCGGGCAAGTCGGCCTGCAAGGGTGGTGAGCGCCTCGGGGTCAATGCCGCCCTGAGCGACGTACTCAAGCAACTCCGGCAACGTTGCCGATGGCTTGCGATTCAGGGTGTGGGAATTGGTCTTGTCTTGCTCGCAGACGCCCACGGCGTCGACGATGATGAAGCGTTCCTTCGACCGGGCGCTGGGTGTGACGACATTGAGCTTGTCAGCCGAGATGACCCGGACACCACGGCCCTTCATTTGTTCGAAGAAGCCCGCTGACTTGACGTTGCGAAGGAAGAACACACACTCTATGGGTTTGACGTCGGTGCCGGTGGAGATCATGTCCACGGTGACGGCGATCCGCGGGAAGTAGCTGTTACGGAAGTTGGTCAGAATCTCATCGGGCGATAGGTTGGCCGTCTTAACCCAGTCGGTGATCTCCGATTCGCTGCCGTCCTCGTTTGTCACCTTCCGGACCACCCGGGTGAAGCCAGTCCGATAGGTGATCTTCTCGCAGAACTCGTTCTCCTGGGCGAACTCGTCCCGCACCATGCGGACGATGTCGTCGGCGTGGGAATCGTCCTTCGCGAAGATTAGCGTTTTGGGGACCTCCTTGCGGCCCGGGAACGCCTTAGGAAGCACCTTGTCGCGGAACTCACGAAGGACGGTCCGGATCTGGCTTTCGGAAACTACGTCGCGATCCAGTTCGTTCGCCGTGTAGGTGAGGTCTTGTTGGAGCCTCCGAAGTTCCTCAGCGCGCGTGAGCCTGTGACGAACATCGACGTAGACGCCCGTGGGCTCGGCATCGGCGGCGATGGTCGCGCCGCCTTCGGTTATCCGGGTCCGAATGCGGTAAACGTCGAAGTCCACGTTGACGCCATCGGTGACGGCTTCTTCGTGACCGTATTGCATCACGAGGTTCTGATTGAAGAAACCGATGGTCTTCCCGGCAGGGGTGGCGGTCAGGCCGATGAGGAACGAATCGAAGTAGAGAAGGACCTGCGCCCAGAGGTCGTAGATGGAGCGGTGGCATTCATCAACGATGACGAAGTCGAAGAACTCCGGAGGAATTCCAGCGTTGTACCTGACTGCCGGTGGCTCACCCCGCCAAGGCTTCACAGAGTCAAAGGCCGAACCCTCTTCGTTGCCTGGGTCGAAATCCTCCTCGCCCTGCAGCATGGAGTACAGCCGCTGGATAGTAGTGATGACCACCTTGGCAGCTGGGTTGATCGAATTGGTCTTGAGCCGCTGAACGGTATAGAGCGTCGGGAACTTCCTGGTGTCGTCGGTAGGTGTGAAGTTCGCGAACTCGTCCTCGGTTTGTTTCGCGAGGTTGCCCCGGTCCACCAGGAAGAGGATCCGTTGGGCGCCGCCGAACTTGAGGAGGCGGTAGGCGATATTGACCGCAGTGAAGGTCTTGCCGGACCCCGTAGCCATCTGGATGAGCGCCCGAGAGTCGGCCTTGGCGAAGGATTCTTCGAGGTTTCCGATGGCTTGGCCCTGGACCTTCCAGAGGCCGGTTTGGTCGAGGGACGGTAGCTGCTTCAGGCGAGCGCGCAGTTGCTCTGGTGCTTCGAGCCATTGAGCCAGAGTCTCGGGCCGCGGAACGCTGAAGACCTTCCGGCTGCGGGGCTTCGGATCGAGCCCATTGGTGAAGAAGGTGACTGCGCCGTTGGATTCGAGGAGAAAGGGTAGCGGGCGTTTGTGGGCGGGAAGGTTCTCGGGCAAGCCAGCGGCGTACTTTGCGGACTGGGCCTCAACACCAGTAAGGGTTCCGGTGGCCTTGGCCTCCACGGCGCCGACAGCCTTACGGTCGAGATAAAGAAGGTAGTCCGCGAACCCGAATCCGGGCCTCATCTTGAACTCGCGGACCGCAACCCCGCGGCCTGCGGTGATGTCGATCTCCTCGCGGTCCTGGACCACCCAGCCAGACGCGATGAGCTTCGCGTCGATCTCGCGTCGGGCTTTCTGTTCGGGAGTTTCTGGCATCGAGGCTGGGCGTCAGATTCAAGGCGCGGATCGGAGGCAATGAAGCTGTTTCCGTCTCACGCCAAGGAGGATTCAGTGGCCGAAGTGTACGACGGCAGGGGTGTCGGTAGCGCGCTGAGCTAAGCGGGAACGTGGCCTCGCAAGCGCTGGGCCAGGAGATCCACGAAACCCCGCGTCACCCCGAAGGATGATTGGAGGTTCGTCGACCATCCGATGAAGGTTGGACCGCCAGTCAGTTTCGCGGTGTAGAGATCCGCGGGCCGCCCCAATGGACCCGGGATCGGTTCCAAGGGCTCAAACCGGAGACCGAGGGTCCTCTCCACCACCCTCCGAACTCCCCGTCCGTTAAGCAAGACGTGCCGGATCCCAAACTGCGTTAGCTGCCAGCGGAGGAACGGGGCACCATCCTCGATGAGGGCGGAACGCGTCTGTGGACTTAGATCCTTCCAGACCGGGTCTGTGGCCCAGTGTGCGAGATCCAGATGGCAAGCCGAGCCGGCGTAGTAGGAGGCGTCCACGGCGAGGAGCAACTTCTCCAAACGATCAAGCCACCCGCGATAGGGACGATTCTGAAAATAGTCGCGTGTGCCGTCGAGGACCCTCACCAGGGCCTCGTGCGGAGCGTCGAGCAGCGATGGGATCCCGAGCGCCGGCAGCGTGACGAACCGGGCCATCTTTTCGGCGAGCAATTCGCCATCGCGCCCCAGGAACTCAGCCTTGCTGGGATTGAGGCCGAGGGTAGCGATGCGGGCGGTGCGGAAATCCCCGAAAGCGGGCACCGGGGTGCTCCCAGGCACGACATGCGCGTTCGGGGGCGGTGCTCTGCGTAGCCGGTCTTCCAGTTCCTGTTCCACCGGGGCCAGAGTGTAGCCCGTGATGTACAGCCTGGCCGCGGCGGACTACGAACAACCCCGGCCCGGCTGGCGTAGGGTTCGGGGATGTTTGCACCATTCAGATCCAAGGCTGCCTTCGTGACGGCGTTGCTGACCGTCCTTGCCGGAGCGTCACATACCGACACCATCATCGGTTTGGTAGAGGGGACCTCGGGGTCGGCTCGGCTTCTGAAAGCCTTCCTAATGGAGATTCCGCAAATTCCGGGCTGGATCGTTTGGGTGAGCGCGTTTTATTCCGCGTCATTTCTCGGTCTTGAGCTGATTGACCGCAGAGGCCGCGTAGCGGCCGCTCCTTTAGGTGTGGATTCAGACAGATCGACCGAAGAACCCGTTACGACAGGGAGCCAAGGGCCTTCCCCCGTTCTGAAAAGGCCCGCCGGTCCATCAAGCCCGGACTTGGCGGATCGGGTGAGACGGAGGATCCTGGCGCAACACCAACACGACAACGTCCGTCCCGCGCAGTGGCGAGACATGGCCCACAAGTTCAAGGTATTCAAGGAGGAGATAGACGCCTTTTACCGGGCGTACGAAGGCGTCCCGTGGAAAAACGCTTGGACTCTCAAGCCCGCCGCAGGAAAGCCCAATAGTCCCGTGGATATCAAAGATTTCTACGCGGTCGCGATCAGGGCTGGCGCGCTCATTCAAGAGGCGGCGGGATTTCCTTTGATGCCAAGAATGGGCAACAGCCTGGATCAAGTGTGGCTAAACGTCTTGTCTGATTTCTTCGACCTAGAAGCGACGCATGCCGAGAACGGCATCAGGGTTTCTCAGGGCGTGTTTCCAGACATCGCTGGACACAGCATTCTTCTTCTCGTTCAGCTAGAAAACGACCCCACTCAACTGGAGGATCTCCGCTGGAGGGTCAAGAACATTGTTGAGCCACCGAAGTAACCCTCATCATCGAAGCCGGGACGATCCGTCCGCTCTCCCAACCTTGACGCGGACGCCCACGCCCACCAGGACGGAGAGGGGGAGAAGTGGCAGCACGGACGAGTACGTTCACGAGTACGAGTACGGTGGTCCCTTCGACCGCTTCGTAGCACGGGCTTCCCTCAGGGATCGGTACGGGCGGTCGCTTCGACCGCGTCGCAGCACGGACATCCCTCAGCGACCGCCTCGCATCAGCGACCGGTTGTCCTAGCGGCCGGCGCGGCTACAACCGCACGTACTCGTACTCGAACGGTAGGCCCTTGATGCCCGTCTTTGGCTTTCCCAGCCAGTTTGCGATTTTGCCGGGCTCGGTCACAGGCTGCATCAGGGAACGGACGTAGTCGCGATCCGCTTCGCTCGGGATCCACTTGTCCTTGAGCTTGTCGTACTCGCTCTGAGAGAGCAGACGGCCCTCCGGGGAGAACGGCATGTTGGCGTACAGGCCGATGTGGCGGTGGAAGCGCTTCGACGGCAATGCGAAACGGAAGGCGAGATCCGCTTCGGCGAGGCGTTTGTTCCAGCGATCGACGCCGCGCTGGCAGTCGTCCGCGTATTCGTCGCGCAGGACTTCGTTCATTGCGTTGCGGAGAGGCACGTCGTCTTCGACCACCGCGCCATCCTTCATCAATGACATGCGGTACGTGCCGTCGAGGGCCTTGTGGTCTTCGTAGCTCGACTCCTTGGCCCGGCCTTTGAGTCCTGCGGCGAAGTACGACGCTGCGTTGCTCGAAACCTCCGAACCGAAGAGATCAAGGGACAACGTGTACCAGAGGTTCAGGTGCTTCTGGATCATCTCGAGCGGGATGCCGCCCTGGGCGCGGGCGTCGCCGTTTGGATCCTGCTTCATCAGTTCGGCGGTGCGGGCCACCACGCGTTCGACGCCGCTCTCGCCCACGAACATGTGATGCGCTTCTTCGGTCAGCATGAAGCGCGTGGTACGCGAGAGGGGATCGAAGCCCGACTCGGCGAGGGCGAGAAGCTGGTACTTGCCGTCGCGGTCTGTGAACATCGTGAACATGAAGAAGTCGAGCCAGTTGTCGATGGGGGCGTTGAAGGCACCCAGAATCCTCGGCTTGTCCGGGTTGCCGCTGCGACGCTGCAGAAGTTCTTCCGCTTCCTCGCGGCCGTCGCGGCCGAAGTAGCTGTGGAGAAGGTAGACCATCGCCCACAGGTGACGGCCTTCTTCGACGTTGACCTGGAACAGGTTGCGCAGGTCATAAAGCGATGGCGCGGTGAGGCCGAGCAGGCGCTGCTGCTCTACGCTCGCGGGTTCGGTGTCGCCCTGAGTGACGATAAGGCGGCGCAGCGTGTTGCGATGTTCGCCGGGAACCACATCCCAGATCGGCGCGCCGATATTGTCGCCGAAGCCGATGGTGCGGTTCGGCATTGGATCTGCGAGGAAGATGCCCCAGCGGTAGTCGGGCATCTGCACGTAGTCGAAGTTCGCCCAGCCGTCCGCGTCGACGCTGATCGCGGTGCGCAGCCACACGTCCTTCTCCTGGAAGCCCGCGGGCCCCATGTCTTTCCACCAGGAGATGTAGTTCGGCTGCCATTCCTCGAGGGCTCGCTGCAGTTTCTTGTCGCTGCCGAGGGCGACGTTGTTGGGGATCTTGGCTTCGAGGTCGATGTTGGACATGGTGTTTTTATGGTCTCGGTGTGAATGATGTAGCGCGTCACGTCAAGGGCACCCACCCTTCGCCTGGGCGCCTTCTGTCGGCGCTCAGGGCGGGCAAGGGGTGCCCCTACTACGTTCTCGTCCAGGAAAATTTCGCGCGTTCCGGTTTGCCGTAGAGGGTCAATGCGCCGTGTTCGCCCACTGCGTTCGGGCGCTGGAAGATCCAGTTCTGCCAGGCCGAGAGGCGTCCGAAGATCTTGGTCTCCATGGTCTCCGGTCCCGCGAAACGCAGGTTCGCTTCCATCCCGGTGAGTGCGTCGGGGGAGAGGCTCGAGCGCTCTTCGATGGCGAGGCGGACTTCGTCTTCCCAGTCGATGTCGTCCGGGGTGAACGTGACGAGGCCGGCCTTCATGGCGTCCCGTGCGGCGAGCGAATGCCGGATCTCCACAGTCGCGCTGTCCGGCGCGCCAAGGAAACGCGTCTGCAGACGGGTGAGACCGTTCGACATGGGCAGCGGGCCCTGGTTCATCAAAGTGAAGCGGAGAACCGGGCCATCGCCCTCCTCGGTGTCGAGCATGTACGAGCGGTCGGCGGAGAAGGCGAGTTCGGCGAGCGTGCCGGTAAAGCACGAGCCCTTGTCGATGATGGCGAGCAGGGATCGCGCGGTGAGGTCGAGGCGCTTCAGCACGCGCTTCAGCTTGAACACGATCTCGTCGGCAAACCAGTCGGTCTTCGCCAGATCCATGAGCTTCTCGTCGTGGGCTTCGACCAGTGCGGAGTCGCCCAGCGTCTTGAGGACGATGACCCCGATCTCCGACTGGTTGAAGCGCAGGTCGAGAAGCGCAAGGTCGAGTTCGCGCGCCATTTGAAGGTGCCAGTTCGACGCCCCCTCGGAGCGGAGAGCCGCCGCCGTGGCCGCGGGCGCTCCCTTGGGGCCGCTGACCGTGATGGTGGCCACGCGGAGTTTCGGCTCCAGCTCGACCTTCACGTATTCAAAGGGACGGTGCGAATCGGGAAGGGCGACGCCCGCGCCTTCTCGCTTGGGCGCCGCGGCGGCCACGGCCAGAGCCCGTTCCTTCAGCGCCGCTTCGAACTTCGAAAGGGGAATCGCCTGATCGACCAGGTTCCACTGGAGGGCGCGTTTGCCCTTCACGCCTTCGCCGAGCGAAGAGAACACATCGGCGAGATCGCGACGTACCTTCCGCTTGTCGACCACGCGGGTGAGCCCGCCCGTGCCGGGCAGCACGGCCAGAAGGGGAACCTCGGGCAGCGACACCGCGGAGGACGAATCATCGACCAGCAGGATCTCGTCGCAGGCGAGGGCGAGTTCGTAGCCGCCGCCCGCGCAGGCCCCGCTCACCGCGGCGATGGACTTGAGCCCCGAGTTCTCCGAGGCGTCCTCGAGATAAAGCCGGGTCTCGTTGGTGAACTTGCAGAAGTTGACCTTGAAGGCGTGGGTTGAACTCCCCAGCATGTAGATGTTGGCCCCGGAGCAGAAGATCCGATCCTTCGCGCTTCCGATGACCAGGCAGCGGACCTCGGGGTGTTCGAAGCGCAGGCGTTCGACCGCGTCCCACAGCTCGATGTCGACGCCGAGGTCGTAGCTGTTCGTCTTGAGGACGTAGCCTTCACGCATGGGCCGGTCTTCCTGGACGTCCATGAGGAGGCGGGCCACCGGGGCCTCGACCACCAGTTTCCAGTGAATGTAGCGGGAAGGATGGGTGTCGAAGGAGACGAGGGGTTCTTTTCCGCCCGGAAGTTCAGCCATAGAGCCGGTGAAGATAGGCGACCCGATTCGTCGGAGTCAAGCACTATAGTGCCGGTTCGGCGGTTCGGATAGTGCAATATAATGCCGATACGGGATGACCGCGATACTGAAGACCATAGGGCGCGCGGTGCGGGTGCTGCGCGAGGAGCGGGGGCACACCAAGGCACGACTGGCGCAGCTTTCCGGCATTTCTCTGCGCTTCCTGAACGACGTGGAACTGGGTCGCGCGAACCCCTCGGTGTTGAAGCTCCAGGCCCTGGCCCAGGCCCTCGACACGCCTCTGCCCGGCCTTTTCACCTCGCCTTCGAAGGTGGAGGGTCCCGAGCGGATTTCCCTGCTTGGGATCCGCGGGGCGGGAAAAACATCCATTGGACGCCGCCTCGCAGGTAGAATAGGCCTACCTTTCGTCGAGCTCGATCGGAAGATTGAGGAAAAAGCCTCTTTGAGCCTTTCGGAAATCTTCGCCCTTCACGGCGAAGACTACTACCGGCGGCTCGAAAGATCGGTCCTCGAAGACGTTCTCGTCGAAGGTAAGGGTTGTGTGATCGCTACGGGCGGAGGCATTGTGACCTCGCCGGACACTTTCGCACTGCTCAAAGCGCAGACCATAACAATCTGGCTGCGTGCTTCTGCCCATGACCACTGGAACCGCGTGCTGCAACAGGGAGATCGACGTCCGATGAAAGGCCATCCGCAAGCCATGGCCGAACTTCGGCGGCTACTGACCACAAGAAGGCGCCTCTACGGCACGGCCCGTCACACCGTCCTGACCTCTGCCCACACACCCGACCAGGTGGTGGACGAGATCCTCGGTGTCACTGGGGCCGTCCCGGCGCACTCATGAGCACACAAATGATGAGCACTCAAAGCGGATCGACAGATTTTCGGAGGAAAGACGTGACACTCGAGGAAGTTCTAAAGCGACTGCGCCAGGAGGGTGATCCCAAACATGCCCTTGCGCTCGAAAAATTGGGCGTCAAGCCCCGCGCCTCGTACGGCGTGCCCCCGGTCAAGATGAAGAAGATCGTGGCCGAGATCGGCCGCGACCATCGTTTGGCCCAGGAACTCTGGGGCACCGGCCTCTACGACGCGCGTCTGCTCGCGTCGCTGATTGACGAACCGGAGAAGGTCACCAAGGTCCAGATGGACCGGTGGGCCCGCCAGTTCGACTCTCAGGCCATCTGCGACAACTGCTGTTTCAATCTCTTCCACGCCACCCAGTTCTCGTGGGGCCGCTGCGTGGTCTGGACCGACCGCAAGGAAGAGTTCGTCAAGAAGGCGGGCTTCACCCTCATGGGCGCCCTGGCCGACTTCGAGATGAAGGCCGACGACACCCAGTTCCACCGCTTCATTCCCATCATCGAGCGCTGCGGCAACGACGATCGCCTCTTCGTGAAGAAGGCGGCGGCCTACGCTCTTGGCGCGATCGGCCGACGTTCCCCGGCGCTCAAGAAGATGTGCGCCGAAACCGCCGACCGCATGGCCGAGAACGCGTCCAAGGCCGCGCAGTTCGTGGGCAAGGAAGCCCAAAAGGAAATGGCGAAGCCCCGCCCCAAGGCGTAACGTGACGGGAGACTAGTGCAACGCTCCCGCCCGCCTCACGTCTCCCGTCATACCGGCGAAGGCCGGGATCCAGCTAAAGGACGCTCTGCGTCTCGCGGACCCGCGCCCGTTCCCGCGGCTCCCTTCGATCTCGTCGTTACCGACCTCGCGCTCTCCGGGGAGTCGTACGCCGAAATCAAGGGTGAAACGATCTACGTCGACGGCGCCATCCCGGGCGAGAAGGTCCGGGTTCGCATCGTGGAGCGAGGCGACGAGGGTGTGGCCAAGGCCGAACTCGTCTCGGTCCTCGAGCCCTCTCCCCATCGAGTCGTCCCCGCCTGCCCCCATGCCAGCTCGTGTGGCGGCTGTTCCTCCCAGCACGTCGCCTACGAGGAGCAGCTGAGGCAGAAGACGCGCCTTCTCGACGGATTGCTCGAGGACACGTTCGGACCGGGGAAACCCCTGGTGGCGCCGATGATCGGTATGCCGGTGGACGAGTCCGGCGTGCCCCGTCAGTTCCGCCAGAAGGCCGCGTTCACCTTCACTGAGGACCAGCGGGGCCATCTGCAGATCGGCCACTTCGCCCGCGGCACACACACCGTGGTGCCGGTGACCGAGTGCCTGGTCCACTCCGAACGCGCGAATCGCGTCGCTTTTGCCATCAAAGACGCCATGTCGGCGAAGCGGGTTCCCGTGGCGACGGAGCGGGGAGGACTGCTGCGCCACGTGGTGGTGCGGGTCACCGAAGACCAGAAGGAAGCGGTGGCGGTGGTGGTGGCCACCGAAGAACATCCGGCTCTCCAGGCTCCGCTCAAGCAAGTGGTGTCTTCGAAGTTCCGGCCCGAAGGCCTCCTTCTCAATGTGCACGACCAGGCTTCGCCTTATCTCTTCGGACCGCACACCGTGCGCATCGACGGTCTCGGCCACGTGAAGGAAACCGCGCTCGGGCCCAGTTTCCTTTCCTCCCCTACCGGTTTCTTCCAGACCAACATCCACGGCGCGGCTCATCTTGTGCGTCTGGTGAAGGCCGCCATCGGCGCCGCGAAGCCGTCGCTCCATGTACTCGACCTCTACAGCGGCAGCGGCCTTTTCGCCCTGCCTCTCGCCCTCGTCGGCCATCGCGTCACCGCGGTCGAAGAGAGCCGCAAGGCGTCGCGGGAAGCCGCGAAGAACGCCCAGCTCTCCGGCATCCCCGAATCGCGTCTGCGCCTCATGCCCTCGAAGGTGGAAGAGGCGATCGACCATCTCACCCGGCAAGAGTGGGACGCCGCGGTCATCGATCCGCCTCGCTCGGGCTGCCCCGACGAGGTCATGCGCACCCTGTGCCGTCGGATCGCGCCCCCAAAGCTTGTCATCGTGTCGTGCAACCCCGAGGCGCTGATGGACGAGATGCGAATCGCGTACGACGCGGGTTATCGGGCGAGCCTGGTCCAGCCCGTCGACATGTTTCCGCACACGCCTCACATCGAAACGGTGGTGGTGCTCGAACAGAAACAACGCCCCCGCACCGTGGCCCGAACCGAGCGCTCCACCGCTTTCCTGACCGAGCGCCACGCCCCGAAGGCCCCTCCCCGGGAGTTCGAGAAGAAGGCCAAGGCTCCGAAACCGGCCAAGCCCTGGTCGCGCATGCCGAAGCGTGACCAGCCGACGGAGCGCACCGGGCCTCGGAAACCGAAGTAGCCCCAGGTGGTGTCCGAGGGGGGGCGGCCCCAACTCAGGCACTCCTCGTTTCAGATACTCTCAACGCTAAGCGTCGGATCGATCGCCCGCAGATCTCAACCCCTCGATTCACGCGGCTTCTCGGCGACCGCTCCGTTTGGTGAGGCGTTTATGGATCGCCTCCGCCCGCCGCGTGTCTGTCTTTGACGGATTCACGGCGCGATAGAATCTCTGCCATTGCCTTTCGAGCTCGGCTTCATCGAGGTGCCCTTCGACGATATCCGTGAGCCATGCCGAAACCGGAACATTGCCGGCGGCCTTCTTGATCCGACTCGCGACTCCGCTCGGGACGCTGATCGTGATCCGCTTGATTGACATAACTTCAGCATAACCTCGCTTCGCTGCCGTCATCTCTTCGGCGTGCGCCTGCGGACGTTCTGACCTCGACGGGATCCCTCGTCGGCCCCGGACCACGCGTCCCGAGGCCGCAAGCCCGACTCATAGGAGAATCACCCTATGGCTCAGCGACCACCCGACGTGAATCCGGAAATTGTCCAGGGCGACCTCACCGAGGATCAGCTCCAGCACTACCTCAAGCAGAAGGAAGTGGCGGTCGATACGGAGACCATGGGTCTCAATCCGCTGCGCGACCGCCTCTGCGTGGTGCAGCTTTGCGACCGCTCTCGCCGCGCGGTGCTGGTGCAGATTCCACCCACCCCGGGACGAAGGGCGCCCCTCGTCGCGGCCCAAGGCGCGCCGAGGCTGAAAAGCCTGCTCGAGGATCCCGGCATCGTGAAGATCCTGCACTTCGCGCGTTTCGACGTGGCCGCTATTCGGCATCACCTTGGCATCACCATGGCTCCCATCTTCTGCACCCGTACCGCGAGCAAGCTGGTGCGCACCTATACCGATCGCCACGGCCTCAAAGACGTCGCTCTCGAGCTGGTTGATGTTGAGATGGACAAGACGTCGCAGAGCACCGACTGGTCTCGCTCCGACCTGAGCCCCGCTCAACTCAAGTACGCGACCGCCGACGTCACTCTGCTCCACGGCATCATGGACAAGCTGGCCATGATGTTGGCCCGCGAGGGACGGAGCGAGCTGGCGGCCGACTGTTTTCACGCCATCCCGCTGATGTCTCAACTCGACTTGATGGGCTACGAGCATCTCTTTGAGCACTGACCCCCCAGGCCCCAACTTGCCCCTGGTGGCGGCGGACCCTGGGGCCTCGCGCACCGCCACCGACTTGTGGTCCGACATTCGCCTCCGGTTCCTGAGCGAACTGGCCAAGCGGCTGCACCAGTACGGCACCACCACCACTCGTCTCGAGGCCACAGTCGAGTCGCTCTCGCACAAACTGGGGATCGATACTCAGATCTGGTCGAGTCCCACGGGGATCCTCCTCTCCTTTCGGGACGCCAAACATCCCGAGGCGCCGGAGCAACGCGTCTCCGAGGTGCTGCGGCTCTCCCCCGGGGAGACGAGCCTGCGCCGCCTCGTCGACACCGACGAAGTCGCCGACCGGGTGTTCCACGGCAAGATGAGCGTGGCCGAGGGTTATGTTCGCCTGCGCGACATCGCACCCGATGACGTCAAGTTCCGGGCCACCATCGCGGGGTTCGCCTTCGCCGCCGCGAGCATCGCCGCCGTCTTGAAGGCGCGGCCCACCGACATCGTGGCCGCGGCCCTAATCGGCGGCCTCACCGGTGTGCTGCTCATCGCCTCGAAACGTTTCGCCAATCTGCGTCCCGGACTCGAAGCTCTCGCCGCCTTTCTCTCGACCCTGCTCGCCACCCTGGCGAGCGCCTACATCATTCCCCTCTCCCTGCCCTCGGTGACCCTGGCCGCCATCGTGGTCTTCCTGCCCGGGCTCACTCTCGCCACCGCGGTTTCGGAGTTGTCGAGCCAGCACCTTGTGGCCGGTGTGGCCCGCTTCGCGGGCGCCATGACTGTCCTGCTGAAGCTCACCTTCGGCGCGGTGGCGGGCAGCCAGGTGGCGAAGGCCCTCGACGTTCCTGTCGCCGTGATCCGGGCCACCAAGAGCCCGGTGTGGGTGGAAGGCATCGCTTTGCTCTGCGGCGCCCTGGCCTACGCGCTTTTGCTGCGTCCCCACAAACGCCATCGCTGGCTGGTGATGGGCGCGGCCGTGCTCGGCTACACCGCGGCTCGTGTGGGCGGCGAGGCCTTCGGCCCGCAGTTCGGCGTCTTCTTCGCCGGCATGTTCGTGGCCGCGGCCTCGAATCTGTTCGCCCGGGTCAAGAACAAGCCGAGTGCCTTGGTCCGGACGCCCGGCATCCTGCTTCTGGTGCCTGGCAGCGTGGGTTTCCGCTCGCTGTTCTTCGTCTTCGACGGCCAACTCATGCAGGGCATCAACACCGCTTCGGCCCTGATGATCCTGCTCACCACCCTGGTGGCCGGTCTGCTTTTCGGCGACCTGCTCGTGCCCCCGAGGCGCAATCTGTAGGGAGCGAACAGGGCGCGCCGCTAGCCCTCGCGCAACAAGTCCGCCGGCCGCACCCGACTCGCCACCCTGAGCGCAGGCCAGGCGGATACGAGGATGACGGCAATACCGCCCAGGATGCAGGCGAGGTAGGTCGACGCCTCGAGAGGACGGGCCCAGGGCATCACGGCGGCGACTCCACGCGAGAGGCTCAGGCCCAAGACCGCGCCCAGGCCGATGCCCAGGAAGGCGGGGCCCGTCAACGCGCTCAGCATGGTGCGATCAATCTGCGACGGACTGGCTCCGAGTGAGAGACGCAGGCCCACTTCACGTTTCCTCTCAGCCACGCGTTTGCGCATCAACCCATGGAGCGCCGAGATCACGAGGAAGGTCGCCAGAATCGCATAGCCCGCCAGTACGGTTGCGCCCATGCGCTGACGCCGGAGGCGACCAGCGAGGTGCCCCACGAGCGGCGCCGGCTCCGAGATGGAGGCGCGTGGAAGGGCGCGCTCGATCATGGAGCGCACGAGAACAGCTTCACGCGCAGAGCCTCGAAAGAGCACCGTTGCGCTGGATAGAGGGCGACCTTCGGCGCCCGCCATCAGATAGGCGCGAGGCCATGCCGAACCCGGTCCGTTGGCCGGATCCGCGACTGTCGCGACCACGCCAGCCACGCGGCGTTGGTCTCTGTTCACCGTGATCAGAGAGCCTGTATGCACTTTGAGCAGCCGGGCCGTGTCCTCGGAGATGACCACATCGCTTGTGTTGGCGCCTGAAGAAAACGGATCGACGCCTTCCACGAAGCGGATCTCCAGAACAGAAAAGAAATCGCTCCCCACGGGGCTTGTCCCCACCATGATCCCGGCCTCGTTTGACGGGCTGGCCATCCACCAGGAGCCGGGCGGCTTCCACGGCAGCGAGGAGCCGAGGGTGATCCGGCCTCTCCAGGCGCTCGTCGCCTCGCCGAGGGCGCTCCAGGCAGCGCGCGCGTCTTCCGGTGTCCGTCCCTCTCCCAGGTCAATCTCCAGAGCCTGAACGCCGTTTGCCCTGAGGCCCAGGTCTCGGCTCGTCTGGTCGGCCAGGCCGCGCATGGCCACCGTGGCGCCACAGAGCAAGGCGACGCTGAGAGCCACCTGGGCGGTGGCCAGGATGCCGCCGGGCCACGAGGCGCGTCCAGCGGCGAAGGGAGATCCCGTCCCGAGGCGGGTGCGACCGGCGACCTGTTGAGGAATCAAGGTGGCAATCGCGGCGACGCCCGCAAGGAGCAGGCCAAGGACGAACACCATCAGGGCAGTCTCGCCGCGGACCACTGGAACCTCCCCCAGCGACGGCATGGCCGAGTGGACGAAGCTCGACAAAGGGAGAGCGATGACAAGCGCCAGAGGCGCTGCGGGGAGCATAGCCACCATCCACGGACGTACCGCCTCCAGACGCAGCCGGCCTTGGGAGGCCCCCAGAGCGCTCCGGATCGCGAATTCGTTGAGGCGCTCGACGGACAGCATCGCCGCATGCATCCCTATAGTGAGGATCGAAAGGAGAAGAAGCACTCCGACCGCGAAGGCCAGAGTGCCCAGGGTCGGCAGTGCGGGAGCGGTCAGTAGTTCTCGAAGGCCCCGGACGCCTACGCTTGATTTCCCCTGTCCAGGTCGTTCTTGACCCCTCTGAAGCCCCACCATGTCCGTCTGAACGTCGTTGAGGGAGGCTTCAGGGTGTTTCCGAGCCACCAAAATGCTGCTCAGGAAGGAGTCGGTCTGGCCGAGCATGATTCCCCTTGAGTTCCCGTCCGGGCGCGGTAAAAACACGTCGAAGCGGCCAAGCCTGAACAGGGCTGGTGGCACCACACCGATAACCTGGTAGAGCCTCCCGTTGATTTCCAGAGATGGCGCTGATCCCTTGTCCATTCCGAATTCCTCTTCCCAGAGGGTTTGGCTCACGAGAGCGCTTGTGGGATCCAGCATGTCGCTCCTGGAGAAACTCCTTCCGCGGGCCGGAGCGACCCCAAGGGCCGCCAAAGTCGAGGAGTCGCCCAGCAGGACATCGACGCGACGACTCCCCAAGGAGGTGGTCAGCGTGGCCCGCCCGAAGCGCAGTGCGGTTGCGGCACTCAACGTTCTGCTTGTCCCGAGGAGATCCAGATAGTCCTGCCCATTTGGCTGGGCGACGCCGCTCACCACCACCAGGTTCGACGCGTCGGCAAAAGGCAGTCGGTCGATGAAGGCGGCTTCGAGAGCCCCGAAGACCACCACCGGACCCAATAGCCCAGCGGCGAGCAGCAGGATACGGTGGAGGGCTGCCGGAATGGAGGTTACTGACTTCTTCATGAACCTTGTCTCCGCCGGACTCGTCGGCGATCAGATCTCGGGCCTTGACTGCGGCGATGATGCCAGGGGCGCCGGCACGAGCGTGCTGCTCTTCTCGGCCAGGGATTCCACTCTGGCCCGGGAGTAGGCGAGCGGGAAGTAGCGGCCGCGCGCCCACGCCTCGAAGAGGTCGCGGTAGTGCGGGTCGTCGGGGTTCCCCGACTGCCCGGGCGAGTTGAGGCCCACGCTGTTGTCCCAGTCCTCCGTGTCGGCCACGATCTTGAGCGAGCCGCCGGAGGTCTGATTGTCCCGGCTGCCCGTGGCGCTGACGGTGAGAGCATCGCCGCCGCGGGGAAGCGGCCCCACTTCGAGCTTCCTGCGCATCTTTGAGTTCACGGCGTCCGAGAGCGGATGTTTGATGAGTGCGTGATGCAGCTTCAAGTCGCCCCACCGCCATCCGGCCATATCGGCGCCGAGGCGGCTGGTGAGATCGGCCACACCCTGCTCGAGGGCCTGGGCCACGAGCGCGTCGCGTCCCTTGACGGGGTCCGAGCCGAAGCGGCCGTCGGGGGCAAAGAGCCAGTCGATGATCCGCTTCACGCTGATGAGAGTGCCCGGCACATCGCTGCGGGCGGAGGGAGGAATGGCCAGGTTGCGCACGTTTTCAAAGAGGCGCCGGGCGAAGAGCTCGTACACGGCCGCTGCACCCGAGTCCTTGTCGACCACGAAGTCCCACCGCGTGAGCAGATCCCGCGCTTTCCTCACGGCCGGGTCGTTGAACGACAGGTCGGCCAGCAGGGGCACGAGGGCGCGCGCGGGAAGCGAGAGGTCGTCGTTTTGCAGCCGCGTCATTTCGGCGACGCTGAAGCGCCGGCCCGAGCCCAGCACTTCCGCGATGCGATTGGCCCGGTAAGGATCGGCCCACGTGTAGTGCCGCGCCTGCGGATAGGGGTAGTCGTTCGGATACAGGTAGTTGTTCGCGGTCACCACGAAGCCGCGCTCGGGATTCTTCTCGTGCGGCAGCGCGGTCATGGGCAGGTAGCCGTTCCACTCGAAACGACCGTCGCCGGGAACCGGCAGCAGGCCGCTCCACGAACGGAGCGGAGCGATGCCTGCCGCCTGCCAGCCAATGGTTCCGGTCCGGTCGGCCCACACCATGTTCTCCGATGGCATGTGGTTCATGGCGCAGGCCTCACGGAACTCCTCCCAGGTTCTGGCCTGGTTCATCCGCAGGCTGGAGAGGTAGGGCGCCCCGCCTTTCTCCATCCAGGCCGCCCTGATGGCGTAGGCCCGGTGATTCACGGTGTCCTCGTACAGCACCGGGCCGTGGCGCGTGAACTTCAGCTCCACCCTGGCCGCGGCCTGATTCTTCACGGGAATGGCCTCTTCCACCACGCGCATCGCTTCAAAGCGACCCTGATAGCGGTACTCGTTGGGTGCTTCGGGGTTCGTTTCGTAGACCAGAAGGTCTTCGCTGTCGGTGCCGAAGATGGTGAGACCCCAGGCACCGTGCTCGTTGTGCCCGATCGACACCCCCGGGAGCACAGGTTCGCCGCCGCCGATGACGTTCCATCCGGGGGCCACGAGGTGTACCCAGTAGCGGAGCGAGGGGGCCTCGATCACGCGGTGCGGGTCGTTCGCCATCATCGGCATGGTGCTCTGGGTGAGGGATCCGCTCACCACCCAGTTGTTGGAACCGATGTCAGGATCGACGATCCGGCTCGCGGCCGCGGTCCGGCCGCGGGCTTCGGCTCCGTCCATCCCCGAGGAGCCCGCAGGCCCGCGATATTCGGGGGCGACGTCTTCCGGCTTGAAGTCGATGGGCGCACGGAACGCGTGGTAGAGCTTCAGCACGTCTGCGGGAAAGGTCCTCGGGTCGACGAGCGCGTCGAGGGTGAGCCGCGGGTCGCCGCCTTGAAGCCAGAGCAGCTCGCGCAGCTTCTCGACGCTGCCGAGCGCCCGGATCGCGCGCATGTAGGTGACCTCGTTGGGCAGGTTCGATGTGAGGGCCTGATGACGCGAAATCACCACTTCAGGCGTCCACCGGCCCGGGGTAATGCCCAGCATCCTGAACTCGATGGGCAGGGCCGCGGGATCGCGCATGGCCTCGTCCACGTAGGCGTTCACCCCACGCACGTAGGCAAGAACAATCTGCTTGCCGCGCGGGTGGTAGTGATTCAGCTCGGCGTCGAGGTCGCCACGGAACCGGTGGAGGCGCGTGCCGATGTCGCGCGAGAGTTCGCGCGGGCCGAGAATTTCAGCCACCGTGCCGGTGGCGCGCCGCCGCCAGATTTCGAATTGGAAGAGCCGATCCTTCGCGGCGAGATACCCCTGAGCGGTGAACAGGTCGTCTTCGTTCTGCGCGTAGATGTGGTTGAGGCCCCAGCGGTCGCGGATGACTTCGACCGGCGCTTTGAGCGAGGCGATGCTGATAGTGCCACGCTGGTCCGGCATTCCTCCAGGCCCGGCATGGAGGCTTGGCGCGGCGGCCGCGCCGGCGAGGCCGAGCAGGACAACGAGTAAACCTGACCTTGGCATGGCGGTCCTCCACAAATGCGCCGGGCGCCGTCAGGAGCCACGCGCGCGTCAGTCTACCCGCGCGAATAAGGGGGCGCCCTCCAGGTGTGGTTAAGACACTTCAACCATAGGCGACGACCGCCTCCTGGACATCGCGTTCTGGCCCGGAGCACCGGGCCGAAGGGGTGCCATCAGAATTGCGTTTGGTACGACTATATGCAAAGGACACCTTGGCCGGCCGCAAGGCCGACCTCTTCCTTCCCCCCTTGATTTGCAGGGACCTGGCTTCGTTCGGGCGCCCCGACCTCGGTCATCGGATGCTGCGCGGCGGCCTTCCACCGTTCTTCCTCGAGGACGCGCTGCCCGAGAGAGACTTTCAGGAGTGGATGGACGCCTACTGGGCTAAAGACATCATGGAACTCTTCCGGCTGGAGAAGCGGGCAGCTTTCCAGCAACTCTTCGAGTTGATGCTCATCCAGAGCGGCGGGATCTTCGACGCCTCGAGATTCGCGCGCGACTGCGGGGTCAGCCGCACCACGATTGCGAACTATCTTGCGGTCCTCGAGGCAACATCGGTTGCGCATGTCGTCCGCCCATATTCCGCAGGCGGGTCCGCGGAAATCGTCACCGCCCCGCGCGTCTTCGGGTGGGATACCGGTTTCATCTCCTACCATCGCGGGTGGAGCCAGCTGCGACCCGACGATGTGGGTCACCTTCTCGAGCATCTCTTTCTCAATGAGATTCATGCCCACGGCTCCCGATTCGCCGTCCACTATTGGCGCGACAAGGCGCATCACGAGATCGACTTTGTCCTCCTGAGACGCGGCCGGGAGCCCATAGCCGTGGAGTGCAAGCGCTCCGAGAAAGCCTTCGACGCCACGAATCTGGCCGCGTTCCGACGACGGCATCCGCGGGGAGCCAACTGGCTGGTCGTCCCCGAAGGGGAGGACTCCTGGACGACCACGGTGCGCGGGATGGATATCGACGTGGTTCCGCTGAGCCAGGTTGAGGCAAAACTGCGCCAGGGTTGAATGTCGACGCGCGCGCCTCAACGCGGGGCACGAAACTAGGATCTACCAATGACACTGCCCCTCACCGATCCCGTCGCCCTGCTCCGCGCGCTCATCGACATTCCTTCGACCACCGGAGAGGAAGGCCCGGTCTGCGAAGCGGTGGCGGCGACGCTTGAAGGCGCTGGCTTCGCGGTCGAGCGTCAGCCGGTGTCGCCCGGTCGATTCAACGTCATCGCTCGCGTAGGCGACCCCCTTGTCACCCTCTCCACCCATCTCGACTGCGTGCCGCCCCATATTCCTTCCCGTGAAACCGAGGACCTCGTGCAGGGCCGGGGCGCCTGCGACGCCAAGGGCCTGATCGCGGCCCAGATCTTCGCGGCCATCAAACTCCGCGGCCAGGGTGTCTCTGACTACGGTCTGCTGTTCCTGGTCGGTGAGGAGGAGGGCGGCGACGGAGCCAAGGTGGCGAACGCCACCCCGGGTCGGAACCGTTTCATCATCAACGCTGAACCCACCGACTTCAAACAGGCGGTGGCGGGGAAGGGCGTTTTGCGCATCACCCTGCAGGCCAAGGGACGCGCGGCCCACGCCGCCTATCCGGAACTGGGCGAATCCGCGGTGCTCAAACTCCTCGACGTGCTCGCCGATCTGCGCGCTGCGTCGTGGCCGGAGGATCCCGTTCTCGGTCCTACCACCATGAACATCGGCACACTGCGCGCGGGCCTCAAGGCCAACGTGATTCCGCCGGACGCCGCGGCCGAAGTGATGTTCCGCACCGTGACTCCCTCCGCGGACGTTCACGCCATGGTCGAGAGGATCGCTGCCGACCGCGCGTCCATCGAGATCGGCTCGACCAGCGAGCCTATTCACCTGAAGGTCATCCCCGGATTCGGCCGCGGCGAGATCGTGGTCCGCTTCGGGACCGACATTCCTTACCTCGGCGCCTGGGGTCAACCCATGTTGTTCGGTCCTGGCTCAATCCACGATGCCCATACCTCGCACGAGTTCATCCTCAAGAGCGATCTTCTCGAGGCGGTTGAGGTGTATGCCGGCCTCGTGAAGTCGCTCCTCGCCGCGCGCTGACCTTCCGCGCGGGCAGGCAGCCCTCCGTTGGTAGCCTCGGCGGAGCGATTTCCGCTCCTGAAGCGAGGTTCCTTTGTTGTCGAAGCCTGCGGCCGTGGTCGTGTCTCTCGTCTCTCTCCTTCTCGCCCTGCCTTCCGCGGCCCAGACGCCTGCGCTTGACCTCCTGGTGGTCGAGGTTCGGGCCGAGGGTGAGCCGGTCGCAGGGGCCGCGGTGCGGGTGGGGGCGGAGCGAGTGTTGACCGACGGTGCGGGAGTGGCGCGGTTCAGCCTGCGCGCGGGTGAACACAGCGTCACCGTGGAGGCGGATGGTTTCGTGCCCGCGGTGGCCGAGGCCGCGCTCAAGGCCGGCGTTCCCCTGACCGTCGCGGTGGAACTCGAGGCTCTCGAAGAGGAAGTGGTGGTCTTTGCTGCCCGCAGCGCCACTCGGATCGAGGATCAGCCGTTGCGCGTGGAAGTCATCGACCGCGAAGAGATCGAGGAAAAGGCACTCATGACCCCCGGCAGCGTGGCCATGCTGCTCGGCGAAACCACCGGCCTCCGCGTGCAGGTCACGTCGCCCTCGATGGGCGCCTCCAACGTGAGGATCCAGGGCCTGCGCGGGCACTATTCACAACTCCTCGCCGACGGCCTTCCTCTGTATGGCGCCCAGGGTGATTCGTTCAGCCTGCTTCAGGTGCCGCCGCTCGACCTCGGGCAGGTCGAGGTCATCAAGGGGGTGGCCTCGGCTCTCTACGGCACCTCGGCGATCGGCGGTGTGGTGAACCTGGTCTCTCGGCGTCCTCGCGAACGCGAAAACGAGATCCTTCTCAACGCCACCACCCTGGGCGGCGTCGATGCCACGGGCTGGGTGGCGCGACCTTCGACCTGGTCGTGGTCGGCCATCGCGGGCTACCACGGTCAGGAGCGCACGGACGTGGATGGCGACGGGTGGACCGATGTGGCCGGCTACGACCGCGCCATGATCCGCCCGCGTGTCACCTTCGACGATGAGCGTGGCACGTCGATTCTCTTCACCGCCGGCTTCACCGATGAAAGCCGCGAGGGCGGCACGATCACGGGACGAAACGCGCCCGACGGCCGCCCCTTCGAGGAGACCCTGGGCACGCGCCACGCGGACCTGGGCTCGGTGGCGAAGTGGTTCGCTGGCGGCACACTTGTTTCCGTTCGCGGTTCGCTGGTGCGCAACGACCAGACCCGGGTGTTCGGCGGGGTGCGTGAGCAGGGGACACGCGATACCTGGTTCGGCGAGGCCTCGGCCACGGGTTCGCGTGGCCGCCACACGTGGGTGGCGGGTGCTTCTTTCCAACAGGACCGATACGACGCGAAGGAGTTGCCGCGGTTCAACTTCTCGTTCTCGTCGCCCGCGGTCTTCGCCCAGAACGAAATCCGGATCGGTCCGCGCCTGACCCTCGCGGGCAGCCTCCGCGTCGACGCTCATTCCGAATACGGCACCCTCGTCAGCCCGCGGGCCTCGCTGCTCGCCCGCCCGACCGGCGAGTGGGTGCTCCGCGCCTCCATGGGCGGCGGTTCTTACGCGCCTACTCCCTTCAACGAGGAGACGGACGAGACTGGCCTGACCCGCCTGGCACTGTTTTCCGGGCTGCGTTCGGAAAGCGCGCGTGGGGGTGTGGTCGATGCCACGTTCCATCGGGGTCGGATCGAGATCTCCGGCACCCTCTTCGCTTCCCGCGTCGAACGCGCGGTTCAATTGCGAATGGCCGGCCCGTCCATCGTGGCTTTCGAGAATGCGGCCGAGCCCACCCGCACCCACGGGAGCGAACTCATTGTGCGCTACCGGCACAAGGGGCTTCTCGCCATGGTGACCCACGCCTGGACGAAGTCGACGGAGTTCGACCCCGATGCCCGGGTGCGGCGTGACGTGCCTCTGACCCCGCGCCACTATGGCTCGCTGAATCTGATCTGGGAGAAGGAAGGCGTGGGCGGAGTCGGGATCGAGGCTTACGGCTTCGGGCGCCAGTCGTTGGAGGACGATCCTTCGCTCACCACCAGCGATACGTATGTGGTCATCGGCGCGCTGGCCCGGAGGCGTTTCGGCCGCCTGCTCGTCTACGTGAACGCGGAGAACCTTCTCGACGTTCGCCAGACCAAAGAGGAGTCGGTGGTCCTTCCCGCGCGTCGCCCCGACGGCCGCTGGATGGTTGATGCCTGGGCCCCGCTCGACGGGCGGGTGCTGAACGCCGGTGTCCGCGTCTTCTTCTAACTCCGGCCCCGATGGTTTCCCGCAGTCATCGCTGACGTCGTATGTTCAGGGGATGATCTCAAGACAACAAAAGGCAACCGGGGCAGCGCTGGTCCTGGGACTATTCATGGCCGGAGCCGACCCCGGCTCGGCCGCCGACGCGAAAGCGAAAGCCACTGACACGGCGCGCGGCTGGTTCCAATACCGCGGACCCAGCCGGGACGGCATCTCGGTGGAAACCGGCTTGACCAGGGCTTTTGGGCCGGCCGGGCCCAAGACCCTCTGGCGCACTCCGATTGGGCCGGGGTTCTCGGCGGTGTCGGTGGTGGGCGACCGTCTTTACACAATGCACGCCGAGGGAGCGCAGGAGTATGCCGTGTGCCTCGACGCTGCTACCGGCAAGAAGATCTGGTCGACCGCGGTCGGAGCGATTTTCAACAACGAGTATGGCGACGGTCCACGCTCGACCCCTACCATTGATAGCGACCAGGTCTTCGTCCACGGATCTCAGGGCCGGTTGGCCGCGCTCAAGATCGGGGACGGCAGCGTCTTGTGGCAGGTCGAGCTTCGGCAGACCTTCGAAAGCGAACTGCCCACTTGGGCCTTCACCTCGGCTCCGCTCGCGATCGGCGATCTCGTGATCATCGAATCCGGCGGCAAGGGCGCTCGGGCGGTGGCGGCGTTCGACAAGAAGACGGGCGCCCTTCGTTGGGCATCCCACGAGGATCAGATCGTGTACTCCTCTCCGCTTCCCATCGAGTTCAACGGCAAGCAGCAGATCGTGGTCATGACGAAACGCGAGGTGATCGGCCTTGACCTCAAGGGCCAGCGCCTGTGGGGCTTCCCATTCGCCGCGGACGGCACGATCAAGCCCGCGCCCCCGGTCTTCGTGGCGCCCGACCTCGTCTTCGTCTCGGCCAGCTACGGCATTGGCGCGAAGGTCGCGCGGTTGCTGGCGAACGGCGACACCATCACCGCGCAGCCCGTGTGGGAGGGACTTCACATGAAGAACCACTTCAACGGCTCGGTCGCCATCGGAACTCACCTTTACGGCTTCGATACCGCGACGCTCAAGTGCATCGAAGCGTCCACCGGCAAGACCCTCTGGGCGAAACGCGGTCTGGGCAAAGGATCGCTGATCGTGGCGAACGGGATGCTGATCATCCTGGGCGAAACCGGCGAACTGGTGCTGGCCGAAGCGACTCACGAGGCTTATCGTGAACTCGCGCGGGCCAACGTCCTCGAAGGCCGAAGCTGGACCCAGCCGACGTTGTGGCAGGGCCGGCTCTACCTCCGCAACCACACCGAACTCGTCAGCCTGGATCTGCGGGGTTAATGTCGATGATGATGACCACAACACGCGCGCTCATGCTCATGCTCGGCGGCCTCGCCGTCGCGCCCGGCGTCTCTGCGCAGACGCCGACGTTGGACGACGTGGTGGCTCGACACCTCCAGGCCCTGGGTGGCCGCGACAGGATCGAAGCGCTCAAGACCGTGACCAAGAAGGGGATCTACGTCTACAACGGCCTCGAGTTCCCCCTGGTGGCCTATCACGCCCGCGTCGCAAAAAGCCGCGAAGAGATCATGGGCCTCTCTCACTGGGCCACCAAACCGCGGCCCGGCATCACCGTGGTCCGTGCGGTGGACGGCGAGAAGGCGTGGATGTCCGGTCACGAGCGGGCCATGGAGCCGACGTTGCTCGCGGCTGAGGAAACCGCGGATGCCGTGCTGCTTGCCGACTTCGATGGTCCGCTTCTGGATTCTGCGGGTCCAAAACTGGAACTCATTGGCCGGGTCACCGACGAAGGAGAAGACCTGTTTCAGATTCGAGTGGTGCGGACTTCAGGGGCCACCGAGGATGTTTACCTGGCTGCTTCCAACCACCTGATCCGGCGGCGCCATCTGGTCGGGAAAGAGGGGGCCGCTCGTGCTGGGTTTCAAAAGCCCCAGGTGATTCACTACGACGACTATCGCGTTGTCGGCGGTGTCCGCCTGCCCTTCTCGATTCAGATCGACGAGGCCCTGTTCTCCCGCGAGTACCGGTTCGAATCGATGGAGGCGAACTCTCCTCTCGCCGAAACGCTGTTCGCTCCGCCGAAAGACGTCAAGCCGCCCGCGCCGCCTCAGTAGCCACCACGGCCGTCCCGAGCGGCGGGGGACCTTAAGCTTCCGCCGTGGAATCCATTCGCGAACTCTTCCGGATCGGCAACGGGCCCTCCTCCTCCCATTCGATGGGGCCGCGCCGGGCTGCTGATCGCTTCATCGCCCAGCACGAAGGCGCCGCGCGTTACCGCGTGACCCTTTACGGCTCCCTGGCCGCCACCGGCAAGGGCCACCTCACTGACAAGGTCCTCGAGGACGCTTTCGGGGGGCGTCCGCACGAGATCCTCTTCAACATGCGTGAACGCCTGCCCCGACATCCCAACGGCATGCAGTTCGAGACCCTCGATGAAGCGGGACGCACACGCCTCGCCTGGAAGGTGTACTCGGTTGGGGGAGGGGCGATCCGCGAGCACGACGTCGAGGACTGGACGCCTCGCGGCGTCTATGAGCTCTCGAAGATGAGTGACATCCTCGCCTACTGCCGCGAACACCATCTCCAGATCTGGCAGTACGTGGAAGAGTGCGAGGGGCCGGAGATCTGGAAGTTCCTTGGCGAGATCCACGCCGCCATGGAGGCCGCGATCGACCGCGGTCTGCGCGGCAGCGGCATCCTGCCCGGGATCATCAAGCTCCCGCGCAAGGCCCGGAGTTATCACGCCCGTGCGGTGGCGCGCGGCGGCCTGCTCGCCCGCACCGGCACACTCTCCGCCTACGGGCTCGCCGTCAGTGAAGAGAACGCGGCGGGCGGGGTGGTGGTCACCGCTCCCACCTGTGGCGGTTCGGGCGTGGTGCCCGCGGTGATGCGTTACCTGCGCGAAACCCTGCCCGCAAACGAAGCGGCCATCCTGCGCTCGCTCGCCACCGCCGGCCTCATCGGAAACCTCATCAAGACGAACGCCAGCATCTCCGGAGCCGCCGTCGGATGTCAGGGCGAGGTGGGCGCGGCCTGCGCCATGGCCGCGGGAGCGGCGGCTCAACTCATGGGCGGAACCAACGACCAGATCGAGTACGCGGCGGAGGTGGGGATGGAACATCACCTCGGCCTCACCTGCGACCCTGTGGCCGGTCTCGTCCAGATTCCCTGCATCGAGCGCAACGCGGTGGCCGCCGACCGCGCTGTTCACTCCGCGGAGTTCTCGATGCTTTCGGACGGCGCTCACCACATCTCCTTCGACGAGGTCATCGAAGCCATGAAGAAGACGGGCGCGGATCTTCACGAGGCCTATCGCGAGACCAGTCTGGGCGGTCTCGCCGGCCTGGCCTCGTCGCCGCCCAGCCTGATCGGGAACGAGTGCGCATGACCGCGGCGAAGCCGTTCGTGCCCCTCACCACCTTTGTGGAGCATGCGCCCGCGGAAATGCAGGCTCGCGCGCGGGAGTTCTACGAAGAGATCAAGCGCCGCCGCACCGTGCGCGAGTTCTCCTCCCGCGAGGTTCCGCGCGAGGTCATCGAGCACTGCCTGCTCGCCGCCGGCACCGCGCCCTCGGGGGCGAATCTCCAGCCCTGGCACTTCGTGGTGGTGAGCGATAGGGCGGTGAAGAAGAAAATCCGCGACGCCGCCGAGGTTGAGGAGCGCGAGTTCTACACGAGCAAGGCGCCGTCCGACTGGCTGGCCGCCCTGGCTCCCCTCGGCACCGACGAACACAAGCCCTATCTCGAAACCGCGCCCTACCTGATCGCGGTCTTCGCGCAGAACTACGCCCTGCTTCCAGACGGCACGAAGGTGAAGAACTACTACGTGACCGAGTCGGTGGGCATCGCGCTCGGGTTCCTGATCGCCGCCCTTCATCACGCGGGGCTCGCCACTCTGACCCACACCCCTTCGCCAATGGGATTTCTCTCGACGGTGCTCGGCCGGCCCGCCAACGAGCGGGCGTATCTTCTCCTTGTCGTGGGTTACCCAGGCCACGACGTGCGTGTTCCCGACATCACGAAGAAGCCGCTCGACGAAATCTCCACTTTCCTCTGAGGTCGCCTTATGCAACGCTCCTCCGCGCCGCTGATTGTTGGCTTCGCCCAGATCGCCCCGGTCTGGCTCAATCGTCGGGCCACCCTCGAGAAAGTGGTGAACGCCATCCATGAGGCGGCGGGGCTCGGCGGACAGGTGGTGGGATTCGGCGAATGCCTGGTGCCGGGATACCCCTTCTGGATCGAGCCCACCGACGGCGCCCGCTTCAACGACCCTCATCAGAAAGAACTGCACGCGGAGTATCTGCGCCAGGCCGTGACCATCGAGGACGATCATCTTCGCTCCGTCCAGGAAGCCTGCGCGGAGCGCAGGATCATGGCGGTCCTCGGCGTCCTCGAGAAGCCGCGCGACCGCGGGGAGAGCGTATACGCCTGCTGCGTGGTGATTGGCCCTCATGGCGACGTGTTGTCCGCCCATCGCAAGCTCATGCCCACCTACGAAGAGCGCCTCACCTGGGCCACCGGCGACGGTCACGGGCTTCGCACCCACCTCATCGGCGACTTCACCCTGGGCGCGCTCAACTGCTGGGAGAACTGGATGCCGCTGGCCCGCGCCGCGCTGTACGGCCAGGGTGAAGACCTTCACGTGGCGATATGGCCCGGCTCGGTTCGCAACACCGACGACCTGACACGCTTCATCGCCAAGGAGTCCCGGTCCTACGTTCTCTCCGTCTCAGGTCTGATGCGGCTGGCCGATTTCCCCGAGACCACGCCCCATCGCGCGGCCATCATGTCCGGCCACCGCGGCGGCGACTACCTAGCCGATGGAGGCTCGTGTCTCGCCGCTCCCGACGGCACCTGGGTGATTCCACCGGTGCTGGGCGAAGAGTGCGTGCGCGTGGCCACCATCGACCACGCCATGGTGCGGCGTGAGCGTCAGAACTTCGATCCCTCCGGCCACTACTCGCGCCCTGATGTCCTGCGCCTGACCGTCAACCGCAAACGTCAGTCGAGTGTGGACGTCACCGACTGATTTTGAGGCCAAGGGCGCCCGGAAACGGACCCGGCCCCCCGATGCGGAGCGCCGTTCGAAAGCCGCCGCTATTTCGACTGATAGATCCACTTCATCGCGTCGTGCAGGGCGGGGGCCACGGTGGTGGTGTGGTCCTCGGCATCGAAGCGGCGGAGTCGATGAACGAGCCACTCCGACTTTGACCTTTCGAGGGCGCGTTCGAGTCGGGTGAAGGTGTCGCGGTAGGCGGGGGGCTCGTTGGCCACCGATGCGTAGAGGCGGCGTGTGGTTCCTATCGAGGTGTCGAGACGGGCGATCAAACCGGTCAACGTCTTCTGGCCGCCCCACCCCAGGGACGGGCTGAGCGCGATGTGCCCCTCGAAGAGTGTGCTGCTCGTGAGCACGTGCACCACGAAGAGGCCGGCCAGCGAGTGTCCGGCGATCACGCGCTTCGAGGTGACGGGCGCCGCCTGTTCGACTGCGGGCAGAACCTCCTTCTCCAGGAACTCGATGAAACGCTGCGCGCCGGAACCGTCCGTTTCCCGTTGCTGTTCCGCCGTGGTTCGCCCGGGAGTGGGGATGAAGTCGCGGGCCCGGCCCTCCCTCGACCAACTCGGGATGCCGGCCACGATCAGCGGGTCCATGCGTCCCATCATGCGCATGACCTGCGCGTAGGAGACGGCGAGCGGAAACAGGGCGTGGCCGTCGAGGACGACAAGGACGTCGCACGGCTTGTCTCGCGTGCATTCCGGGGGAGTGTGGAGCCATACCGGTCGGCTTTCGCCGAGGGCTTTTGAGGCGATGGGAAGAACGACTGCGCCGGCGGGTCCGCCGGACCGCGCATCGTCGGTAGCCCGCGGCCCGGCCTGAAAGTGAGCGGCGTTGACCTCGTGGCCAGCCCACGAGGTGAGAGCGAGGCTAAAGAGGACAGCGGCGGTAGAGGCCATCAGGGGAGAACTCCTTTGTAGGTCTTTGGATCATATTTGGATCAATTCAGGGATTCCTTAGGGACGCGCCGGCCTCGCGGACGCCACACTGCCGGTGTTCCTTGAAGGAGGACCCATGAAAATCTCGACCGCCTTGCTCACGGCCATTCTCATCGCCTGGCCCTTCCGGGCCTCCGCGCAGGAGGCTTCGGAAGCACCCACGCCCGATCCCACTCCCTCGCCCACACCCACGGATGTTCTCGACACGCGCCTTCTGTTCTCGCCCACGGGAAGGCCTCTGGCCAAGGGCGCCGGCTACTTCTCCGATCACTACGTTCTTTTTCCAGGCATTGCGTACGGTCTCACCGATAACTTCAGTATCGCCGCCGGCATGTCTGTTCTCCCCGGCTATGGCCTGGGCGAGCAGCTCTTCTACATTTCTCCCCGTCTGGGCAAGCAGTTCTCGGAAAACCTCGCCGTCTCCGGCGGCGCCGTTTATGCAAGCGGCGGGGAGGGCCTTAATAACGACGATGTGAGCGCCGGCTTCGCCATGGCGACCTTCGGTCGACCGGACCGGAGTGTGACCGTGGGCGGCGGCGTCCTGAGGACGGTGGAAACGCGGACCGAGGCTCGGTTCGTGAATGGTCGCGTGATTTATGACACCCGCGAGGCCGCCTCGCACACTCCCGCGCTTCTCGTGGGCGGCGTCTCGCGGTTGTCGCGGCGAATCGCCCTCGTATCTGAGAACTGGCTCATTCTGCACGACGACTTCAACATCAAGGAGCAGCCGTTCGCTCTCGGCGTCCGCTTCCTCGGCGACAGACTCTCGGCGGATGTGGGCGTGATTCTGATCGGCGAGGCCCTGGACGATGGCTTCCCGATCCCCTGGCTGTCGGTGTCTTACCACTTTGGCCGGAAGCGCTGAACCGGCCCGGCAGGGCGGTTACGTGCGGCGGGAGCCGTTGACGGCCTTGCGGACGTGGCCTTCGCCCTTGGCGAGCCGCATCCTGGCCGTGGGGGCGTCCACCCGAAGCAGGCCCATGACGATCGCGGTCTTGACCTCGTTGTCCGCGGCCCGCACCAGGCGGTCGGCCTCGGCGAGATCGACGTCCGCGGACATGGCCACGATCCGCCGGGCGCGGTCCTCGAGCTTCTTCGAGGTCTGCTTGAGATCGACCATGAAGTTCGTATAGGCCTTGCCCACCCGCACCATGGCCGCGGTGGTGATGGCGTTCAGCACCGCCTTGGTGGCTGATCCCGCTTTGAGGCGCGTGGAGCCGGTCAACACCTCGGGGCCGGTGCGGATCGCGATCACCACGTCGGCCAGCGACTTGAGCCGCGTCTGCGGTGCGCAGGTGACAAGAACCGTGCGCGCCTTGCGCGACCGCGCCTTGCTGAGAGCGGCGCGCACGAAGGGCGTCACCGAACTCGCGGAGATGCCGATCACCACGTCCTTCGCCGTCACCGAGGCGACCGCTTGTTCGCCATGGTCGGCACGATCTTCCGAACCCTCCTTGGCCCGGAACACCGCCTCTTCGCCGCCCGCCATCACGCCTTGGATCATCTCCGGCCCGGTGCCGAAGGTAGGCGGACACTCGGCGGCCTCGAGCACCCCAAGCCGACCGCTGGTGCCGGCGCCGACGAAGATGGTGCGACCTCCTTTGGAGAACGCGTTCGCCACCAGACGGGCCGCGGAGGCCACATCGCGCGCCTTCTTCTTCGCCTCGATGATGGCGAGCCGATCCTCGTCCAGCAGAAGCGTCACCAACTTCTCCGTGGCCATCTTGTCCAGGCCGATCGACTTGGGATTCCTCGACTCGGTGAGCAGCCGCGACCAGTTCGAGGGCGGGAGGGCCCTGGGGCGGGACGGGCCCGCGGCGGTTGTGTGTCGCATCTTCATTCCCTCACTCCTTGACTCCGCAAAGCGCCCGGGCGAAGCCTTTCTTCTCGTCGAGCTTGAGCGCGCGCTCGATCTGGATGCGCTGAGCCTGGGGACTTCCCGCCCCATGCAGCGACTCCGTCAGGTAACCCACGGCGTTCCGGCCCATGGTCATGTTCTCGATCAGGCGAAGCAAACGCGCCCGCGCCTCGGCATCGTCAGGCGATCGCCCGCGCAGCAGCCGCTTCAGCACCGGTCCGGTTTCGGGGCTCGCGAAGTCGCGTTCCGAAGGCAGGGTGGCCACGAGGCCCCCCGCCAGGTCCTGGGCCAGGCGGGCCAGCTCGAAGGGGAAGCGAGTGACGTTGTGCTTGCAGACGTTCGCGAGCACATCGTCGTTGATGAAGTTGCCTGCGCGTGTGGGTTTCGACTCGTGAGACGAGGCGAGGCCCGCGCCGTAGATGGTCTCGTTGAGATGAGCCATCTCGACGAGTTTGTCGCGCACGTGCGAAGCCCGCGAAGCGCCGTTCATCTCCGCGATGGCCGCGGCCGCGCCAATGAGCACGTCCCCCACTCCGGTCTTGCACACATAACTGCGCCGGTGATAGGTGGTGAAGGCGTCAACGAGGGGAGAGGCGAACTCGGTCTCACCGTCCATGAACACGCGATCCCAGGGCACGAACACGTCGTCGATGACGATCAGCGCCTCCTGGCCGGAGAACCGGGCGTTGCCCTGATCGACCTCGCCACCCTCGAGGGCGCGCGTATCGCACGACTGACGCCCGTAGATGAAGGTGAGGCCGGGGTCGGTCACGGGAATGGCCGCCACCACCGCGTAGTCGCGATCGACTTCCTGCAGCCGCATGGTGGGCATCACCACGATCCAATGAGAGTTCACGCAGCCCGTCTGATGGGCCTTCGCTCCGCGGATGACCAGGCCGTCGGGCCGCCGTTCGACCACATGGGTGAAGAGATCGGGATCGTCCTGGGCGCTCGGGCCCTTCGATCGATCGCCCTTCGGGTCGGTCATGGCCCCGCCCACCACCAGGTTCTGCTCCTGGCACATGGCGAGGAACGACTTCAGTCGCGGGTGATAGGGGGTGTGGTGGCGCGCGTCGATGTCGAACGTCACCGCGAACAGGGCGTTGAACGCGTCCATGCCCACGCAGCGCTGAAAGCAGGTGCCGGTGAGCTGGCCGAGACGCCGCTGCATCCGGTTCTGCATGACCACATCGTTCGCACTCTCGGTCACGTGCAGGAAGCGATTAACCCGACGGCCGATCAGGGAAGAGTGGACCGTAGCAAGTTCGGGATCCTCGTTCGCGAGATCGTAGGTCCGCGCCACCGCGTTGATCGACGGGCGGATGACCGGATGGTCGACCGGCTCGACGATCCGTTCCCCCATGAAGAACACGCGGAGATCGCGCCCGCGAAGGCTTTCGATGTACTGAGCGCCGGAACCAAGAGGGGAGGCCGTCATTGGGCCTTGCAGTCTACGGCCGCTTGTCGGGAGCGGGGCGTGACGGCGCTTACTCTGCCCATCCGGTCGAGTGGGGGAGCCGGAGTCGGCTAAGGGCTAGCGCAGGCCGAATTCACTTCGGCCGGAGGCGCGAAGCCTGGCCTGTACAGTGTTCGAAAGTCGTTTTCGGATGTGAGCGCCAAAGCCTGGCAAAGCGCCGTATAGCGCCCCCCAAGGATCTGCGCCGCTTCCGAATGCCGATCGGGAATCACGTCCAGCAGGAAGTTTGCGCCGCTTAAACAACGAGCGCCAGTACAGGCTCCGACAGGATTCTCCATCCAACGACATAACAGGAAAAGGAGAATGGAATGACGAAACTCTTGAGACGGGTCGGTGTTGATTGGGGGAGCGAGTCCCACCAGGTGTGCCGGATAGACGGGGAGGAAGGACCGAAGCAACGGGTGTTCCCGCATACGAGCGAAGGCTTGAATGCGCTGGTTGCCTTCGTCGCTGAGGGAGAGATAACCCCTGAGAAGATGGCCATTGCCATCGAGGTGAATCACGGTGCGGTGGTTGAAGCGCTGCTGGCCAAGGGGTTGCCCCTCTTCTCGGTCAATCCCAAGGTGTTGGATCGACTGCGCGACCGTTTTTTCCCGGCGGGAGCCAAGGATGATCGCCGTGACGGCTTTGTCTTGGCCTCGTGCGTGGAATCGGACGCGCACGCCTTCCGAAGGATCGAGCCAGGCAACGAAGAGAACCTCCGTTTGCAGGCGGCGACTCGACTTCGG